>Ga0209794_1000034_pt1 | contig 375937 bp, 491 predicted proteins | sample EBPBio232013_DNA_FD_185869 | JGI IMG/M metagenome (GOLD analysis project Ga0209794, IMG submission 185869) | Wastewater treatment Type I Accumulibacter community from EBPR Bioreactor in Madison, WI, USA - Reactor 1_5/23/2013_ DNA (SPAdes)... | ecosystem: Engineered > Bioreactor > EBPR >...
TAGAAGTCGAAGTTAGAGACCGCCATCCCTGATTTATATCGACTACTGATCAGAGATGCAGGTTGACATGATGGAAGAATCGCCGTATATAGATGGTGTTGTCGATGTGGAGGTTTCCCGCGTCAGGTCCAATCCCTGAGCATCGACAGGACTGCTCGCCCAAGCGGCTACCTACGGCTGTATGGGATGAGATTTTAGCATGTGCCGGTGAAGCGGCCAAAGCCATGAATAGCATCGACTACCCCGGGGTGAAAAACCATGGTCTTCTCGCAGTAGGCCCCCGGGATCAACCCCCCAGATTTTCCGCCCAATCAATGATCCTGGCATACCACTCATCATAAGGATCGAACCGCTTGCGGTATTGCTGCTCGACCCGGGCCGGTCGTTTCCAGTCAACCGTCTCCTGGTTGGTGTAGTATTTCGGATATCCACCCTTCTGCAACGGCGGCTCCATCTGGAATGCCCTACCCATGTGGGATCGAAGTATGGCCGCGTATTCATCGTCCATGCGGATGTAATGGCCCACCATCTGGTTCATCAGCACTTCTAGCATCCGGGCCTTCACCTGATCGTTGACTCCATACACGCGATTGATCATCGGTGGTGAACCGGTCCCGTAATCGGATAGACTGGCCATCCCGATGATGAACCGGTCGATCAGCCATTGGTTCTCATGCCAATCCGGGTCCTCGATCTCGTAGATTTTCTTGTCATAGAGGATCGCAAAGCTCTGACCATCCGACATCATCAGCCAGTCGCGGGGATTGCTGGTGTCGTAGTTCTTCTGCTGTGTTTTCGGTGGCCGGTCGGCACGAACAGACTGAATAACCGTCCTGGCCTGCCCCACGGTAATCTGCTTGGTTTTGACCAGGTGGGAGTAGAAGCCACTCTCCATATAGTCTCGCACCCATGCAGCATGCACCCGGCGTAGGTTGGCGGCACCGCTTGAGGTGAACCCACCAGAGTTGCGATTCGGATACCGGGTTCGGTTCAGCTTAACCAACAGGGTTCCAAACCCAAAACGACGAAACTCACTAGCCACCCTGACCAGTAGGGTTCCCCACTCATCCTGGGTGTTACCGACGATCTGTCCGGTCTTCTTCTCTATCACGGCATGTTCATATCGGTATCGCTGATCTTCGGGGATCATCTGCTGAACTTCTTCCGGGCCCATGTAGACGAGTTGGTTCGATTCGTCACGAACCGGTTCGCCATCGGGCGTCACTTTCAGATAGTTACCATCCCAACGATCCTTGGTCTGCTCCCGGACCTCGAACACCAGACCGTTGCGTGTGATCGTGTTCAGTAGGGTTTGGTATTCCTCCGACTTCTGATACTGGTTCAAATCCTCCAGATCGCTGTCATAGGCGCTGTCGGGATGGAACTTGTCACCCGGGTTCACCAGGTTGTAGTATTCTTCAAACGTCATCAGTGCAGGATCGATGATCTTCTGCTGGAACGGCCTGGTGGCTTCGGAGAGGAACTGTTTCATACGCATGTCTGTATTTGGCAAAAAAAAGTGAAAAAAGATGCAAGTTGGGTGTTGACAGCCATGGGTGTGTCAGTTATATGACTTCCTACGAAGCGTGAGTTGCAGCCTCGGGTAACTGAGGTGAATGGGATGTGGTGCTATCGCCCTCCCTGCCGGTGAAAGTCGGTAAGTTTACGCAAGCCTAACTCTGGTGTAAGAACCGCAATTCATGTTTAGAGCGTGGGTTGCAGTTTGGGAACGTCGGGGTCCGTGTTAAGGTCGGAGCCAATCGGTGAGACCAAATTCTGGCGGGAGCTAGGAGACGGGCCATTCCACCCGATGCCAAATGAGAGTGAAGGGTAGGGATATAGTCGAGGGTTCGCGCCCGACGGCATTATTCCAGTCTCATGGGTATCCCCTTGATCGGGGCAAGTATCCAGAAAGACGGCGAGTAACCCCGCAAGGGTGAAAGTAGAAGGTCGTGTCGGACTTTGTGCGGGCAACCGTATGAACCGATTGTTGAAGCACGATCTTGATGGATGTTTCCGGTGGGTTGCATGAAACAACTCATATCATAAAAACGGAAAGCCTTCAACGCTGTGGTGAGTAAGAGGTCAAACCCCCCAGGGGTGTCACGTGGGTCCCAAGCCCATTTGATCTTAGGAAAGATGTTCGTAGCGGCTGATCCCTGATGCGAGTGTTGGAACTGAGTAGATCACTACAGGACGACGCTACTGCCTGCGTCTCATAAATCGGCGACCTCAGACGGGCTACGGGTGAAAGCTCGTGGAAAAAGGTCCAGCTTAGCGGCGTCCCACCGGGCATGCTAGGGTAAAGACCGAAGGCACGTCATCATGGGTATGTCTAAGCCCATTCTCATACGGAACGCCCAGTGAACCATGTTCACTGGGCGTTTTGCATTTCCGGGTTGTGAGTTCATCTGGGCTGTGATAGGTTCGAATCACCTATCAATCCAATACAGGACACCACACATGGGAACTCGCGGAACCTACGGTTTTCGTCACAAGGAAACCGACTATCTGACCTACAACCACTCTGACAGCTACCCGGATGGACTTGGCGATGATATTGCCAAGTCATTGCGAGAGTTCTTCACCGGTGGCGGCAACATCGACACGTTGCGGGCCCAGGTCGAACAGATGCGTATGATCGACGACGAATCCGGCATCCCGACCGTGGAAGACCAGGAACGGTTCAAGGACCTCTGGAGCAACGTCAGCAACGGCAAAGACTGGTATTCGCTGCTCCGTGGCTTGCAGGGCGATATCCTGGCCCATCTTGATGCGGGTGTGATGATTGCCGGAAACGACTTCATCATGGACAGCCTGTTCTGCGAGTGGGGTTACATCGTGAACCTCGACACCGGCCAGCTTGAAGTCTACAAGGGCTTCCAGGACGAACTGCACGAACTGGGCCGCTATGGTGGAGAGGTTCCTGATCCGGAGCCCTACCCGAGTGGACACCCCCGGGACAAATACTACGGATGTGCCCTGGTCGGGACATGGCCGATTGACGATCTTCCCGTCGGCTTTGGCGAAATGGTCACAAAGCTGGCCTATCCGGAAGATGGCGAAGAAGAGGCTGCATGAACTCGTGACCCGGGACGGACCTTTCCTCCCGGGTCACTAACATATGGGATCATTGAATACACTGGGTGGTGATCCTATATTGTGAAGTGCATCACCACCCAGGGTATCCTCATGAATACGCACGACACGGCCCCGAATTTTCTGTTGCTAGACTGGCCGGTATTCGATTTTCAAACGGACCTGACACGGCTGCTGGCCTCCAATGCCATCTCCTGGAGCCAGAACCAGATATGCCTGAACACCGTGGCAGATCAACCAGACAACATACATCTCGGGGTCGGCAACCTCTATTATGATTGGAAGAATGCCATAGACGTGGTTCGTGAAGACGGACACATCGAACGGCATGTCCCCAAGTTGGAGAATCCCCTATTGGATTCAGACTTCACCATGCTGTGCTCACAATTCAAAGATACTGCTTTTGAAGAGGCAATGCTACAGCTATCTCGACACTATCGGGTGGGACGAGTCCGGTTGATGAAAATGTCGATGAAGTCTTGTCTGACCTGGCATGTGGATTATTCACCACGTATCCACTATCCAATCATCACCGGCCCCGGTGCCATGATGGTGATTGATACCGAGGTGATGCATCTGGAGCAAAACCAATGGTATTGGACCAACACGACGAGGCACCACACCGCACTCAATGGTTCATCGGCAGAACGAATTCATCTGGTGGCTGCGGTAGAATGACAGATGTTCGCACCTATACCCAAGATCACCAGGACATTGCAACTGTCAAATCCGAGGTCATGGAACTGTTTCAATCATCCAAGAACGACGCGAAGGCACCGAACTATACCGCAAACCGACTTGATCTTGATTCGCTGATCGCCCTCACTGTTCACCGGGTTGGTGGATTGATCGTCAGCTTCTCATCGATCCTTCACCGCCCGCTGTTCAACAACTCAGTGCGAATACTGAACCGGTATTACCAACACCCCAGCCTGCGTGATATCAGAGCTTTACCAAATGGCATGCGTGAGGACGTGGTGTTGGGGGTCAACCAACAGATCGAGATTGCAACCAGCCTGGGATACGATTTGGTGTTCATCAGTCGGGAAGGTCGTAATCCCGCCGCACTGCGTTTCTGGATCAACAACTACGATCAGGAATGGACCGTATCACCGTATCTCCATCAGGTGTGTGCGGCGGATTGTCCGGAGTGTTATCAATGGATAATGTATCATCGACTAACCCCTGGAATTGACCCATACACGGTGCTAAATACCTTCATATCCAGAGAAGAATTCGAGGACAGATATCGATCATGAAGTATGTAGAGTTGCCCCCCGAGGAGAACACTTTTTCCAATATCATGGTCGATATCACGCACAAGTGCAACATGGAATGCGCCAACTGCTATATCCCAAACCGGGACATCCCGGACATGGACCTCGACCGGCTCTATGATGCGCTGAAACGATTGCCAACACGAACCTACATCCGTCTGGTAGGTGCAGAGCCTACCATGCACCCCAACCTGGCTGACATCATTTCAATGGTCAAGAAGCTCGGCCACCGCCCCAGTGTGACAACCAATGGGTTGAAACTGGCCAATATGAAGTATCTGGAGACGCTACGGGATGCCGGTCTACGCCTACTTCTGTTGAGCATGAATGGAGCCGACGAGGATCACGTATATCGTGATCTCGACAATGGCAACTGGGCGACCGTTAAGGTGCGAGCCCTACGCAACATCATGAAGCTGCGTCTCCCATTCAATACCGGGACCATCATTGCCCGTGACGTAAACCCCCATTCGATATCCCGGCAAATCGAAGTGGTCACCAAAATTGCTCTGGAACTGGGCATCAACTTCGACACCACGCCTCCATACAACCACATCACACCAGTGATCCGTATGAAGAGCGTAGGGGTGATCGGGCGAAACATGGGTGGTAGCTGCTACTACCCGTTGCAGGAGCTTGCGCAGTTGACCGCTGACCAGCTTGGTATCCCATACGATACGATCATCAACAGCCCCACAACGTCCGGAGTGGTCAAGTCGGGCAACTACAACACCGCTCTTACGGGATTGATGATCCCGGTCCCCACCGAAGCCGGGACGATCCTGCTTCGCTTTACCGACTGGGGGATTGACGATGATGGAGTGGTGGACGGTGGTAACCCAAATCGGGGACGACTGACCGAGGATTTCAAAATCGCTCCCTTCTTTGAGCACGTCAAACTAAACGAGTTTGGATACTGACATGACCCGACCCTTCCCGTTCAAGATTGCATTCTCTGATCTGGTAAACCATTCGATGGCCGATCTGCTGAACCAGTATGGACTGATCCATGTATACGATACGCCAAAACTAACGGCGGATCAGTATCATCAGTGGGGAGAGCAGATCGGGAAGCTGTTGATCGGCCATCGACATCTGGCAAACGCCGAAGGGACCGTGCATGACATCAGCAGTGGTGCTGCCCTCCAGGACAAGTCGCTACCATGGCACAACGACTACAGCTATGGTCGGGGGGACTACTTCGGATCGGCCCTCTACAACGTCGAGAACGGCCACATGTGTGACACAGAGTTCGCCGACATGACCATCATCCCGGAAGAGATCAAGGCCGTCTACAGGGGTGTGATAGCGAGCCATCGCATACCCGATTCGTTTACCCAGGAGTTCACAGATCGAGAGCGTGAAATTCTGGATCGTCGATATGCAAAGCACCCGCTGGTGTCTGTTCATCCCAATGGCATGGAAACCGTGTATTGCTCCCCAGCGTCTATCGTAGATGATATCGATATCGCCCCAATCGTAGACTGGAGCGAGCGGCATTCATACGTCCACAAGTGGGTTGATGGCGATCTGCTGTTCTGGGATAACCGTCAGCTTATGCACCGTCGCGGCCCATTACTGGGACCTCGCAGAATGTGGCGGATTCAGTTTATCCTATAGGATTAAACAGCCTGTAAAGCTCTTCCACCGGCACATCAAAACCAATGCTCAGCACAATACGGCGTTTATCATATGCCGTATTGTCAACACGGTGTTCTGCATGGATCGACAGACCCAGGGCAGTCTTTAAGTTTGCCCGCTGAACAAGCTCTGTCCCATCCATGAAGTCAACGAAGCTCCGGTCGTTGTCGGCCTGCACCGCGATATTGATCGCAGACACCCGAGTTGGAAAGTAGTCGGTGTCCCTGTGGGTCGTGCTTAACATCCCGGGGGGAACAACCACCAACGCGATGATGCTGTATGGATGTGGCAGTCGATCAAGAATCGGTTTAAGACGCTTGAGGTCATCGGCAGTTTCAAATTCGAACCACTTGATGTCTTTGAATGGTTCATCGATCTGTTCTCCCATATTCAACAACCAGTTCTGGTTCTCTTCATCAAGGAGGCTAATCGATAGGTCGGGGATCGGGAAGCATTTCATGTCTGTTCTATGTCCTCAATAGCTCTCAGGCGGGTTTGCACATTCAAGATACCATCATCATGATGGGCAACTCGAATCTGTCCGTTGGTCTGTTCGAACCACTGCACACCCCGCGCATTGGCGGAATGTCCAAGGTTGTAAACAAACGTGTTGGTCTTGATAAACAGGTAATCGTGTCCACCTGCCATAAAATACAGCGCCAGGTCTCTTGATACTGTCCCAGGGAACGAATTGGTCGATCCGAGCCTATCAATACCCATGGCGTATGTGGTATCGGTGTGGTGCAACTCTTGTGTATCGAAATACGTCAACCAATCATACTCAGTGTCAAACGAGTGAGTGTAAGCCAGTGGCCCTCGCACCACAACGTTCTGATTGAAAATCAACAGATCATCAATGACAGCCGGATCGACATCAACAAAGGTAGCTTTTACGAATTGGGCGAAGTCTGAATAAAATGCATTACGCCGCGTCGTGTCTCCATGAACGAACATCCATCCATTGACCAGTGCATTGATGCGGGGAGGGTGATCGGGGCTCACGATGCGAACATCGTATACCGGATGGGCATACGCTTTCTTGATGGCATTGGTAAAGCCGGTCCACCACTCGGTGTTGTGTTCACGCTGCCAGTTCATGAAACCGTATATGATGGCACTGGCTGGAACCGCATGTTGCCGATTCAGGTATTGCCCAGCAAAATAGACGGTCTTTCCGAGCCACAGGATTTGCATCAGTTCGTGATACCACAGAGCCTGGTCAATATCGGCGGCAGTCATGGTGGATGTAGACTTAATGACGGTGCGCTGTTCTGTCTCGTCGGGGATAGGGGATCGGAGGATCGGTCCAACCGTCCAGGTCAGTCCATACTTCTCATCATCCCGTTTCAGGTTCATTGGAGAGTTCTCCAAAAGCTCCAGCCGGTTGACATATACGTCAAACGGATTGTTGGTCAACAACCTGTCAATACCGGCGACGAACGAGTCCAGCGTTTCAAGCGGCAATCCAAGAATCATCTCATCGTAGTATGGGATGTTGTTCTTGGTGAAGTTGTCTGTGATCCACTGGAAATCCGTGGTGATGGACATATTGTGTCGTTTGATAGCTTCCAGCGTTGGGGGATGCAATGACTGCAAACTGAATGATCCGCCCATGCTGGTAAGCCCCGCAGCATCAGCCAGTTTAGCAATCTCCATCGTGCGACGTTTGTTGTTCTTGGCATATGCCACGATTACGCTATGCAACCGAGTGTCCGACAGCATGGCCTTTCGTGCTATCAGATACTCAATGATTTCAACATCACGTTCCAAGATACCAAAGTTGGCATCAGCGATCACGATCTCATGTGCGTATTGCAATGCCCATTCGATGTCGTCCTGGATACGCTTCATCGAGAACTTGCGAAGTTTTTCCTCAAGACCCCAATCACAGAAGGTGCAGGAATACGGGCAACCTCGGTTGGTTTCTATAATGCTGATCAACCGATCATCCCGATTCTCTTGAACCACCCGGTCGTATATTCCAAGAGTTCCCGGAGATGGAACTTCCATCACCGCCTGATGCTGTATTTGACGTCGGTTTGTGGAATGGTTTACTACCACCCCATCCACCACCCAGTTGTAGCAATCGGTGAAGTATTCACTGTGCATGATACCGCGTTCCGCCAGTATCTTACGCAGGATCATCTCCAGGGGGATTTCTCCCTCAGACCAAACCAGATAGTCGTATTGGGGATTGTCGGCAACGAATTTGTCAAATCGATCCTGTCGCTGTGGCACATCCGGGCCCCCAACGATGATGATGACGTTCGGGAACTTCTCCCTGATACCCTTGGTGAGTTTGTTTGTCCGGACTCGGTTCCACGTATACATGCTGACCAACACCACGTCCGGGATGCCAAACCGGTCTACCCGATCCAGCAGTTCCATGACCGAGTGGTCATACCGAGTTCCGATATCGGTCAGGTGAAGGTGTTCGTAGACATCAGGGTGTGTGGAAAGGTATGCCCACAACACACCAATGCTGGATGGTAGGGTTTGTGTCGTCCCCCGGAGTTGAAGACCCCATATATTCAGCATTTACTACAGTCTCACGGTATGGTTGATACCAAGTCTATATAGGGTTTGCCCGGGTCTCTGTCAACGTCGCCACAGATTATGCACATCGGGGGTTGACAGATACCGATTCGACTGCTAAATACAGTCACAACGAGGTATGCCCTTGCCGTTTGGATACGGGCCGGGTCTTCTAAGCCAGGGACTGGGGGTTCGAATCCCTCCTGGGGCACCAACATAGGAATACGATGATGAACAAGTGTGAAGAACAAAGACGGGGGACAGAGTAACGGACGGCGAAAGCTGACTGATCTGTTCCCTATGGCCCGCCGCTCTGGTGGGCCTTTTCATTTCTGGCCCGTTAGTTTAATGGTGAGAATGTCGGCCTTTCAAGCCGAAGAGATGGGATCGTGACCCATACGGGCTACCAAAAACAACGGCTGCGTAGCATAACTGGAATAGTGCGGCTCCCTCTCAAGGAGTCAGATGCGGGTTCGAGTCCCGTCGCAGTCACCAACACTTGACTACCTCACGGCGGTGTAGCATAACTGGAATAGTGCCTACGACTTTCAATCGAAGAGATGCGGGTTCGAGTCCCGTCACCGCTGCCAAAATCCTGGAGACCATCATGTCGGTATCATTCGAACGGAAGATGCTGAATCGTAACAACCTGTTTGTGGACGATCCACACGACAAGCATCTGGCTACTTCGGCCCAGAAAAAGGCCACGGACGACCGGGACAGAAAGAAGTTGCGGAAGTTCTGGAAAACCGATATCAAGGACCAAATCCTTGACCTCGGAGATGAAACGTGAGGACGCTGCTGATATCCACTGCACTCCTTCTATGGCCAGCAATGGCTCATGCGGAACTGGTTAATGGCTGGTATACCGTGTATGGATGTGTGTCGGAGACCGAAGACACCTGCACGATGATGGAAGTGTCGGATGTCACAGTGGAAAGCAACGAGGCGATCATCTTTGTGTGTCGCAACACAAACGAACGTTGGGGATGGGAACAGCAACACGCTTACATCCCGACCACCGATGGAAGACTGGAAAAGGTAACTGAGTTCATCATTCAGCATGTAAGCTGTGATGGAGAAAACGACGGAGACTGATCATGTGGAACACACGAATTGCCCCGTCACCAACCGGGGACATGCACCTGGGAACCGCCAGGACCGCATACTTCAACTGGCTGGCCGCTCGGGCATCCGGTGGCAAGTTCATCCTGCGGATCGATGACACCGATACGGCTCGGAACACGGACGCTGCGGTCGATGTGATCTATGCCGCCATGGACTGGCTTGGCCTGGACTACGATGCCGTCTATCGTCAATCAGATCGACTGGACCTGTATCGGTCGTATGCTGATGGATTGATCCGGAACCACCTGGCCAAGACCGCCGACAATGGTGCCGTGCTGCTCGATCTACCGGTTGGAAACATGACCGGCATGAAGTGGCATGACACGATCAGTGGAGATCAATTCTTCACCGACACGGTGCAAAAGTCTCTGGATCGAGACATCGTGCTAATCAAGGGCGATGGTATGCCGACCTATCACTTTGCGTCGGTGGTCGATGACATCGATCTGGGCATCAACTGGGTGATCCGTGGTATCGATCATTTCAGCAACACGTTCGTCCACACCATGATCGGGCATGCCATCGGGTGCGATCATCCGAACTATGCCCACCTGGGACTGATCATGAAGGACAAGAAGAAGCTGTCCAAGCGGGATGCCGCCTCCAGCCTGCTGGGGTATCGGGATGTCGGGTATGATCGGGATGCGGTGTTGAACTTCATCCTCCGGATGGGATGGGGTCCGAGCGTGGACGACAAGACTACGGCTGTCCTGGATCGGGATGCCGCACTTCGGTTGTTCCTGGATGGTGGAAGAATGCGGTCTTCACCGGCCAACTTCGATCAAATCAAGCTGGACAGCTTTGACCGCAAATACAAGGGGCGGAAGGAACATCTGGCTCTTGTGGGGTAACCAATCCCCAGCCCAGGGCTTTGGGCTACAGGTGCAGCGGGGTGCAAATCCCCAACCTAGCGACGGGTCGACTCCAAGCAGGGCATAGTGCAACAACCTGGTCTTAACCTTTAGGAGATCATCATGATCCAAATCGACATCAAGCGAGCCGTGTCTGAGGGCCGCACCGTGAAGTTCACACGCTACCACGATGGCAATCTGTGGTATGAGACCGAGTTCGGCGAAGCCTTCCCAGTTCCACCCAGTGATATCGCCGGTGCTACGTTCAACGCGACCGAGAAGGCGATCCTATTGATGCGGTATATGCGGATGTGGAACCAGACCGGGAAGTCCGAAATGGAACAACTGACCTACCGTCTCTATGACGATCCGGATGGATTGAAGGTCAGCAACATCTCGATCACTCCGGGTGCGAGTCCCGAATCGGTAGAACGTATGGCCGAGAACATCAACCGGGCCCTGGATGAAATCGAGTCCGGACAGGCCGAAGTCGTCGAACTAGAAGATTGATCTGTCGGATTGATGCGGGCTTTTGGGTAAATATTGCTCAGGAGACCCACACATGCGTTTGACCGAATTTCTTCAACCCGCCCCTGTTGTTGCACCGCCCACGATGGGGGTGCGAGAGGTTCCCATTCCTATGTGGGTGCTTGAGGGCTCTGACGCGGATTATGAAGCCTTTTTGGTCAAACGTCGGCTGAATACGATTGCTTCCACTTTGACCGAAGCGGCAATAGATCGCTATCGCCCGATGCTGGAGGTATTCCGTAAGATCGACGGCATGTCGCCTACCAACACCATTTCTGGTAACTCCTGGCACGACATTGCCACTAAACAACTCAACTGGGCCATGACGGTGCTCAAGCGTGAGGATCGAATCGTATGGTTCTTGCGGTTGCTCAAGGTCATGTATCTCGGCATGATCGCATCCAAGCCCGTCGCAGATGGGCCGCAGCAGGCAGAAATCATCAATTTCATCAACAAGGAATATGCCCGGGCCAAAGCCGGGGTCAACAAGGCTATTGGTGGCAAAGTTGATGATGACGCTGTGTATGCAGCAGAGCAGATCAAGAACCTCAACCAGTTTCAGACCGATATGGAACACTTCATGTCGATGGATATCCCACAGATTCAGCAAACCACATGGGGTCCACAACTTCCCCGTGATCTGATGCAATCGTTCCGTGCCATCGAGAAGGAATGGAGCGCCCGTCGGTCATCAGTCGTCGATATGAGTCAAGACGACAAAAGTGAAGTCACCACGATCATCGAGTTCCCCGACGGTTCCGCCTGGGTTAACCTGAACCGGTCTTCTTGCTCGCTGGAAGCCGATGCCATGGGACACTGCGGAAACACGGCTTCCAACCGGTCATACGAAACCGTTCTGTCCTATCGGACTCCGGTGAATGAGCATGGCAGACCACGTGATCCCAAAGATGGCGGAACACATTGGCGTCCACGTCTGACATTCATTCTTCACAAAGAAACTGGGATGTTGGGAGAGATGAAGGGGCGGGCCAACAACAAGCCCAAGGATGAACTACACCCGTTCATCATCGCATTGCTTCGTTCCGATTTGGTCAAAGGTATCACCGGTGGTGGATACGCACCAGAGAACAACTTCGAAATGTCCGATCTTGATCCTGAGGTTGCAGCGGCTCTGATCAAAGAGAAACCCGCACTGGGAACTGTCAGTCAGCACTTCGCAGTCGAGGGCCGCAGTGAATCTCTTATGAACCGAGTTCAGGGTATCCTGGATCAATACGAAGTCAGCAACAATGGTTTCACCGAGGATGGGAAATACCTCATCATTGATACGCACAACGATTTTGCCGATTTTGCGGAGCGTTGGGGTAGCCGCACCGAAACCTATATTGCCGGAATCATGAGCGGCTCTGATAGCATGTATGATGGGGATTATCACAGCGGCGACCGTAGTGATCGGGAAAGCCTCCTGGAGGATTTGGTCAAGCTACGCCCTGATATCCTGGAACACCTCAAGGCTTACATGAAGTGGACCTATCCGGAGCAGTTCGGCATCAAGTCTCAGGATGACGATCAGCAGGATGATGACCAAAATGACGACGACCAGGATGATGACTACGGAGATGATGCAGAATATGACATCGATGATCTAGGCGACATTGTTCGATGCCTGGAGGATGAAAGCGACGACCTATACGATCAGATCGGTAATGCCATTTCTGATGGACATCGATCTGGTGCTGAGTCTGAAATGTATGAGGCATTCTGGAAGTGGCTGGATGATCCATTCGAAGGTCATGGCACTGCCATAATTGTGGATGAAAAGAACAAATACGACTCCAAGGTATACACGGTGTTGCCGTTTGATGAACTGATCGGATTCCTGCCGCCCGAGGATGATGAATTTGTCGAAACAGTATCCGGTAGTGGATGGTCAGAGTGGCTTGAGGTCAACAAGATCGATGAACCCTATTATGGGTGGTCCGGATATGATGAACATGTCGCCCTAGAAAATCTGGGCGATCACTTTGACATCCCTGATGTTCCGGATTACGAGATTCCGGTTGCTGGTAACGCCAACATCAAAGATCGCGATGCTATCTATCAGGCTATTCAGGAGCTAGGTGGGGAAGAGATTCCGAACACGAAAGCACGTTCCAAGAACTGGAAAACTCCAGAGGGTATTCGGGTGCTGGATATCGATGCCATGAACGGTGTTATCGTCATGAACGTCTACTTCAATGCTGGCGATAAAAGCACGGAAGAGATGGCTGCAACCTATGCGACGTTCCTGCGTTTCCTGGCTATGGTTGGTCGGTCACGCGGTTGCTCAATCGTGCTCCGCACCCACGAGAAGCATTTGATGAAACATGATCTGGTCGGCGAGACCGGGTTCACTCAAGCCAAGCATGGATACCTTCGCTACGATCCACCCAAAGCCGTCAAGGAATCGGATGAACCGGTTCGAATCAAACTACGTGGCCGTGCAGTCCGGGATTCCGATGGCGATGTAGATGGCTTCCTGCATGATCTGGAGCAGGCTACACAGGAACATCCGTGGAACCACAAGATGCGGATATTCGGCAGCGTTGGGATCGAGGTAAGTCCGTGGGGCACCGGCATCCACCTGGGTGATATCGTAACGCTTGGAGATGCCCGCCAGGGTCATGGAACGAACGCCCTCAAGCTGCTCACACAACTGGCCGATCAGCATGGGGTAACGATCTCCGGTGTAGCCAAAGCCTACAGTAACAAGCCCGGTCACATCCAGGGCACCAGTCGGCTATTGAAGTGGTATCAGAAGCATGGGTTCAAGAGAACCGGTGGATATCCGGAAGATGGCTATGACATCGAATACAAGCCCCGGGCAGTTACCGAGGCTCCGATTGATGACTATGGATTGATCGGCAACTGGGGCGATAATGTGAAGTCCAACAGCTTCATGAACCCACAGGATCGCAAGATCATCCAGAGCCCCAACCTGATCCAGAAGGTTCGTCGTAAATTCGGCAACACCGAGCATATGTTGAACTTCTATTTCGTCAATCTCCCCGGTGTTCGTCAGTTCGCCGAGACTGGTGTGAAATCCGAAGAAGAGATCGCCAAAGACATGCCGGAAGCCTGGGCTGCGATCCGTCAGCGTGAGACAGATCGGGGAACTGATCGAACCAATGCCATCAACGTGCTATATGTCGGCAACGCCGGAGTCAATCGGGTTCCGATGACCGCATGGATCATGGGTCACCGACTGGGCCATGCAGTGCAGGCCAGCAATCGTGGTGGCAAGAACAAAATCCACTCGTGGGCTGATCTGGAGCGAGAGTTCAGTGACATGCTGGGGCGGATGATGGATGAAGTCTACGGATGGAATATCAAGAAGCAAAGCCGGTTTGGTGCATATGGTGCGGCACCCGAACCGGATATGTGGAACCACCCGGACATCGCCAAATTCCTGGAAGCTATCGGCACGATGGCCAGTGCCCGCAATGGTAAACTTGGTGGTCGTCCATACGAGTTCATGTATGAGATGTTCTCCCAATACCTGACCACGGGCGAATTGAAATTCCGTGATCTACCGAAGGTGTTTGGTCGTCCACGGTCGCAGCGTCGGTCTCGTGATGAAGAAATGAGAGACATGTATAGCCGGGACCTGAATGGTTGGTTCGCCGACCACATCACCAGCTACATGGACAACGTGTGCTATGAATGCACCGGCAAATATTTGGTGATGTGATATGAAACTCAATCAGCTTCTCGAAATGACACAAGGGCAAGCGTTGCAGATTTTCGCATCGCATGGTGAGGCACTGACCAGTGCATCCGCCGATGATGTGAAGAAAGCTCGAAACCGATTGGTCCGAAAGTTCCAATCCGAGCTTGCCACTGGTGGCGATGGGCAGTTGAAGATGATCAATGCCGCGTATGATGTCCTGAAAGATGGAGTGCGGGCTTCATCAGCCGGTCGTAGACCGCATTACCCGGATTTCAGCCAGGATGCTGCACCAAAGCGGGAAGAGCCCCAGGGAACGCCCCCATGGGCCTGGGCAGGGCATTCCGGAGGTATGGCACCGGATGGCAAAATTTACCGACAGACATTCCAGGATGTGAACTTCATCAAGAAGACCATGTGGGAACTTTCCGGTCAATCCCGTGAAGAGTGGACCATCTGGGGATTCGACGGCCACTACTTCCGTGGGGTCACCACCGTCTATGGTAGCAAGGAAATCTTCAACAAGATGGCCGAGGCCATGTATGTGTGGCAGACCACCGGTGGCAACTCCTATCCATGTCGGGCTGTGTTTGTGACGAAGAAATCTATGCCCGGTAAGATGCTGTTGATCTATGCTGATGATCAGCTATACGGGGATAATCCCATCCCGTTCGAGCATGAGTCGTTCAACTCCAATCCCGGCAATGACCAGTCGTTTGCCCGCAGTCTCCCGAAGAAGCTCGATGATCTCATGGGAGATGCATAAGCATGCGACTGTTTGATCTGTTTGAGGCATCCACAACCGATACACCGGAGTTCCGTCGCTGGTTTGCCGGAAGCAAAGCAGTAGATCGTGCAGGGAATCCGCTGAAACTCTATCACGGCACCAACGCCGATTTCGATCAGTTCTCCACCGACAAGATCGGCTCCAGATGGCATGCCGATACATGGGGGTTCTTCTTTACTCCCAGTAGCCACGAGGCCAGTGACTATTCCAGCAACTATGGACCGAAGGATGGTGGAACCAACGTCATACCGGTCTATTTGTCCATCAAGAAACCCTTGAACTGGGCAGCACTTCTCTGGTATTATGGGGGAGATGGAAGTAATACGGAAGCCGAAATCGCCGACTACGCCAGGAGAGAACTCAGTGGTCGCGGAATGGTTGATTATTTTGAAACCAGCCATAAGCAAGCCGAATGGATGGAGTTCATCAAAGATGGTGGCTTCGATGGGATTATCCTACAGGACCCAGACAATCGTAACAACGGCATCTACATCGCACTGAATCCGAATCAGATCAAATCGGTATTCAACCGTGGCGAGTGGAAACAGGATGATCCACGTCTATCCGAGTCTGCCACTGATAGTCCAGCATTCCGCAACTGGTTCAAGAACAGCAAGATCGTGGATCGCTCTGGACAGCCCCTGGCGGTCCATCATGGCACTGCTATACCCAAGACGGCATTCCGGGCAAGTCGCGCTGATAACATGCATGGCATTTACTTCACACCCGATCTGACTGCGGCCCACGATCACGCCAATATGGATGCCGAAGTCGATGGGGATGATCCGCTCGTCTACAGCGTATTTCTGTCCATCCAAAACCCATTGATCGTTCGCTCTGGGGTGGTAGATGATCCCCGGGTGAAACTGAACAACCTGGGTCAGCCCACTCAGGGGGTAGGCCAGATGGATTACCAGCAACTCACCACGGAGATGCTGAACCTTCTGATCCAGGATGGATACGATGGGATCGTCATCACAAACGGCCCGGTCGAGGATGCATCAGAGATCGTGGCATTCTATCCGAATCAAATCAAATCGGTATCTAACCAGGGGAACTGGAACTCCGATAGTCATCACATGAATGAAGACTTTGATCGCGGTGCCAGCGATAAGGCATTCCAACGGTGGTTCTCCGGTAGCAAAATCGTGGATCATACAGGGAAGCCTCTCAAAGTGTTTCACGGCACCAACCGAGAGTTTGATCGGTTTATTCGAACTGGACCATTCGGTGCTGCTCGGGCCCGGACAGCAGGTGGTCAGATGCTGGGTAAACTACCGCTGGCATTCTTCACGGCTGACCCAGACGTGGCCAGTGAGTTTGCCGGGGAAAAACCCAACGCGACGTTCCCACCCAAGGTTCTTCCGGTGTATTTGTCGATCAAGAAACCCTGGGTGCTGGACGCTAAGGGTGAGCCATGGAACCACACCCATGATCAATTGATTGCGGCTTATCAGAGTGGTGAATACGACGGGGCGATCATCCGGAACTCCGCCGACTCAATGCGGCACCCGATGACCATACATGATGTCTATGTGAGCTTCTCTCCAAGCCAGATCAAATCAGTGTTCAACAAGGGAACCTGGAACAGCAAGGCTCATGGTATTTCAGAAGCATCCGATGCCAACAAACAGGGTATTCCAGACAGCATAAAACCCACACTAGGGATCAAGGTTGGAAAGAATGCACGGTTCTTCCGGGGTGAATCGGAATCATCCGGCTCTAACGGAGCTACCTATGGGGCGGGTCTGTATACGACGACGAACCGTAGCTATGCTGCTAAATTTGGGAAAGTCCGCGAGCTATCTCGATGGGAGGCACTACCGGATAATCCACTACGTTTCCGCACCATACAGGATTGGGAATTGTGGCTTCAACGATACGACCAATACCACGGTATATTGGGGGCCAGAGATCGAGGCCAGAAACACAATGACATCGGGGATTACATCCGTATCGTATTTCCAGATGTAGATGGTGTGCAGATAGGACTGGGTAATGATATGCTGTTCGTTGCCTGGCCTACGAATGAATCAATAACCGAAGGGGATCGGGACGAAGTTCACCAGTTTCTCAAAAACTCTGTGATCAAGAACCCGGATGGATCACCCAAGATGATGTTCCACTGGGGTCCGAAAGGGATCACCAAATTCCGGGGTATGCCCACGTCGAGCTTTCTGATCTATTGGAACGCAGATAGCTTCTCCGCCAGGGTGGCCGCTCGCAATGAAGAGCATGAGTATCGAGCATACATTCGATGTGAGAAACCCTATGGAACGCCACAACAACCACTGCATTGGGGTGAGGCCGAAGAGAAGGCTGACAGGATCAAGAAGGCCGGATACGACGGTATCTGGGTCAAGGATGAGGGCGATGTCAGTCTGGCCGTGTATGACTCCGATCAGATATGGTTGATCAACCCGGTTCAGGAGGCGATCCTGAACGAGCTTCGGATCGTCAAGGATAACGGTGCCGGTAATGACAAACAGATAGTCGTAGCCTTCCGTGGATGGGTATGGTTGTTGCCGTGGTATGCCAATACTGCGGATGAGTCTGTTCTGACCGACATGGCCTATCGCTTGGGACTGGACCTGGATGATTGGGATGGCGATGTCGGATACATGATGGACTCATTTGATGAGATCATCGAGAACCGACCTGATATCATCTACGGGGTCATTCGCAACAACGATTTGCATTTGATGAACCGACCCGGGGCCTCAGCCATATCACCGATGACTTCACCGATGATCGCGAAGATGGTCAAGCAACTCGATCTGGATGGAGCATCCTACGGCTATTTCAACATGGATGGTGATGACAACACCAATACGGTTGGAGCGGATGAACTCCGGGGCGCACTACCGGAGCGGCTCTATCACGGAACGTCCAGTGATTACATGCATAGCATTGCCCGAACTGGTATTCGTCCGGGAGTTCGTTCCAATTGGTCATCGGCTGGTATCCAGCACAAACAGATCATCTTTGGGGCTGTTGCGGTGGATGGGGCTGTATATCATGCCAACCGGACAGCGGGGACTGACAACCCGGGTGAATATGGTGCTGATGATGTAGGGGAGTCGTTCCCGGTCATCCTTGAATTCACCGTTCCCGATCCGAATCAGGTTGTTCCCGACTATGATGTTGCGGCCTCACTGATTGGTGATGAACACCCAGTATCGGATCGACTTGGGTATACCAACCAGGGTGGTGGAAACTTTGGTCGATCTTTGAATACGATGGTTGCTGATCAGAACCCCGAAGGTCGTGCCTGGAAGAGCACCGGCATCTTCGGGTATACTGGACGAATTCCCCCCAAATACATCACCCGGGTATTCACGAGTTGGGAACCTGGTCAATCGATGGATGATCCGGAGTGGTCGGGATCGCTCCAGGAATTCTTCCGGGAGTGGACTGCTAGATACGAGGGTGACCCGGAGGAACAAGAAGATGAAAATTACTGATCTAAACACCCCCCAGCTAGTCGAACGAGTTGTCCAACACGGCCCCGGACTTCTGTTGTATGCAGCAGTCGTAGCAGAAGCCTATGAGGCAGCACCACGCTTTGAAGAGCGAGCAGTTCCCGGTTACGTCGCCTTGGCGAAATCCAACGATGTGCTACTGAAACGCCTCCAATCAGACGTCAAGGTCAACTACACAAGCGATGATCCATACAAACGACATCGCGATATGGTGCAGGATGTGGTGAAGAACAAAAACCTGACGATCTGGGATGGATCAGATGAACCGCATCCATACATGACGAACGATCAGAACGTCATCCTGCGAACTGTGCATGACTATTACGCTCACACTGGACCGAACCGCAAAGCAGCAACGGCTAACCCCGGGAAGGCCCTGGAGCGGAATGACTTCACCTATCGGGGTGAACTCAATGCCTATCTCACACACGTCCGTATTGCTCCTAAACCGGCTATCCCGATTCTGTTCACGGAAGTTGCAGCACAGATCAGCTATCATCTGATCACCGGATCGTATGCTCAGCAGAAAGCGATGATCCTGGACGGGTTCGACTACATCCATTTGGGCAAGTTTACCAGTCCGGATCGACAAAAGCGTTTCGATGAACTATCTCAGGAATATGATGAGACAGGACAAATTACCGTGGCCGCTAAGGGTGGGATCACCATGATGCATTCCGCGATGAACTGGAAGCAGGTATCTCGGGGAACCAGGGCCACAATGAAATGAAACTGCAATATCTGACAGAAGCCCTGGAGTTTGCAGGGGCCGCATACAAGGACCTAGAGACGGGGGAAATCCTGGGACCGGATGGGACTCATGCCGCAGTCATATGGAGTGCATCTGGGGAAGACCCAGACCGCGAGGAAGAACTGTTCAATCGGTATGCTGATGGAAAGCTGGTTGCTGGGTTCCTGACTACCGATCATCGCTTCCTGACCCGCAAAGAAGCCGCACGTCTTGTCGGGATGAAGGGAAATCTCGACTCTGATGATTCGGAGTTCCAGAACAACGTTGATAGTTCCATGTGGGAATCGGTAGAACGTATCCTGGGTGCCGCATTCATGCATGTTCCCAGCGGATACATCACTCCCCCAGATATCACCCATTCTCATGCGATGTTCGATCCCGGTCTCAAGACTGCGGCTAAGAAGGTTCGAATGAACGCCGATACGTTCGTTGCAAGATACGTGATGGATCGATCCAGTGAACGGCGGGAAGATGACCCGGAATTCCTGATCGGGTTCGTTTCCGATCAGGGGCGCTTCTACACACGGGATGAAGCTACTGCCATTGCCAAGCAAAATCCGAAGCAACCCAAATTCAACGACCGTAACGGATCGGATCGTTTGGACAGCACTGATCTGCACTGGCAGAATGAAAGTGCCGGATCGCGCAAAATGGCTGGTGCCGCCATGATCGATCACGAGACTGGCAAAATCTATGGTCCCGGTGACAATCACTACGATGTGATGACCAGCAATGCAGTCAAAGCCGACTTCGATCCGGAAGGTAAGCGACTGGGAGACTACTTCGACGAGTTGATGTGGGATCACATCGAGAAGGGTCGCGTAGAGGATGGGTTTGTTGATGATGCCGGTAAGTGGTATACCCGCACGGATGCGGCCAAAGCAGTTCGTTTTGATGAACCCGACAGGAAAACGAATGGGCCACCCCGGGATTGGTTAGATGCCTGGGATTTGAAAACCGGATTCGATACGATTCATGAAGAAGCAGCACTCGGATATTCCGGTTATGCGATCAACCACGAGAGCCAACAGCTACTCCTGTCTCGCATTGCACCGGCGTTCGAACATACATCTGCCCATCACATCACACACCTCTATGGGGTGCCCGAAGAGATGCCACCGCATGCCACTACGGCCACGGTTATAGCGGTTGCTCAGAATGACCGGGCTCAAGCGGCCATCGTCGAAATCAACGGATCGACTGAGCGCCCTAATGGTCAGACCTATCACATAACGATCAGCTACGACAAGGCTGGTGGTGCCAGTGCAAAGGATTCCAATCAGGCTATTCAGACATCCGATTGGACGCCAGTTCCGAGGTTCACATTGCCACTGGTTCCGTTTTGGAAACCGGGGGCGGTAGCCGTAAGGGAACGGGCCGGGGTGCCCCAGGCTACCAGCAAGACGCTGTATCATGGCACCACTGTGGAGATCGCCAGGAAGGCCATGCAACACGGCCTGTATCCTTCCGTTGGGGACTTTGTTCGGGAGTTCTATGGCAGCGACGTGGATAACCTGGTGTTCGCCACCGACAAGTCGGAGATCACCAAGGCTACGTCCGCGATGAACTATCATGTAGCACGACAACTCGGCGTCAGTCGGCATCGCCTGACCAGTAAGCAGTTATACCAGAATGGTGCGATCCTGGTCATTCGATCCGGGATGGATACGAACGATCATCTGTATCATCGTGCAACGGATGATCATCTTGACTATGATGATCACCCCGAGCAGGTTGAGCCCGGTGACTATTACGGATACGAGCAGATCGATCCCGACTACATGTTGACCGGCGTCAAACTCAAGCGGTTCCTGACCCGTCTAGGGCTGGCACAGGATAAGCCAAACATCATGCACCCTGATCAGCAACAGAACGTGTTCATCAAACGTGGCCAGGTTCAGAAGCCGGTGCGGGAAGACACGGAATCCGATCTGGTCAATGCCAAGTTTCTGATCCAACTCGTCAATGCGTTTCAAGAACAGATTCGGAAGCATCTCCAGAATCCAATCTACAACAGCGACAACATGTTCGTCAAGTTGAATGGACAACGACTGGTCAAGTTTCGTGGTGCTCAATTTGGATGGCCTGGTGAGTTCAAGAGTTTGTGGATTTTACTTCGTGATGAAAACTCGGACCCACAGGCCGCATTCCACTCCTATGTTCATCCAGACAAGCACAAAGAACGCATGATCACATTTGCGGTTTTGCCACCGGAAGAAGAGGGCACGTATGACTCAGAGCGGATGGATGTCGCTCTGTCCAGAATGGTATCATCCGAGTGGGGTGGCATCATGCTGCATGAACTCCAACACGCCGTCCAAGACATCAGGGATATCCCGATGAACGGCAAAGGTTCGTATACGAGTGGCACTCCCAACACCCACGACTACTACAACAGCCCGGTCGAGTTTGATGCCTATTACCAGCAGTTGGCCCGTGGATACCATGCACTTCTGGCGATCCTGAGGGACAATCCCAAGCACGGGGTAATGCAAGCAGAACGCATTGGATTCGACCGCGACTTCAAGATTTCACTGGACAAAATGCTTCCAAAAGAGTATGATGCCCCCGAATGGGGTATGTGGTATTACGCTAGACAGAAACAGAATCGTCGCCTGACGAAACGCCTTTACGGGCTACACCAGGCCATTGTAAAGGAACTAGACAACATGCGTCTACATGAAGACGACGACCAGCACCAACAGGCTCTGGACAATACCGGATTCTGGGGGTCTGCGGGGGCAGGCTGCATCATCATGGCCGCTGACACCAAGCGGATACTCCTCCCGAAGCGTTCAGAGTGGGTTCAGGAGCCCGGGACCTGGGGAACCTGGGGTGGTGCCATTGATTCTGGCGAAGACCCCCAGGAAGCCGCCCTACGCGAGGTGGAAGAGGAAGCTGGATACTCCGGTGGGGTTCAGAAGATGATCCACCTGTTTCGGTTCCAGTCCGGTAAGTTCCGATACGATACCTTCCTGGCCATCGTCTCCACCGAATTCACCCCCAATCTGAACTGGGAAACCGAACAGGCCGATTGGTTCGAATTGGGAGACTTCCCACAACCATTGCATTTCGGACTGGCCGCAGTATTGAAAGATGGGTCTGCCATGAATAAATTAGGAACAGCAGCCAGTAGATAACACGGCGGCAGATGCTCTTCACTCACGGGGTAAATACCAGCGGGGGAAAGCGATCATGCTGAACATGTTTGAAAAATTGAAAACACTGGGGGGCCTATTGGGTAGTGTAATGACGTCTGCCGATGCAACTGCCAAAATCCACAGTCAGACCGTTTCGGTCTACATGAGTTATTTCACGTTCCTGGTGCGAGTTGCGCTTCTCGGGACAGCCATGTATATCTTCATGTTCTGGCCCGTTGATACCTACGATGGTGCTGGGTTTGATACTTGGTCTGCACGTATGGAGGCACTCCCGGAGGAAGTCTGGTATTTCCTGTTCACTATGATTCTTGGATGGGGAACCACCGAGATCGTATCAACCCGAGCCAGGTCGGCAGTTCGCATGAAAGCGTTGGATGCGATTGCAGCCGAGACAACTGCTGCTGCCCCGGCTGAGCCAACAGCACCGGTCGAAGATTTCATGCAGCAGTCTATGGATGATCCTGGTATGGCGGGACGGGTCGAACCCGACGAGGAGTTCTTTATGGAACCTCCGACCAACAACCCATCAATTGCCAAGTGGAGAGCGGATGCGCCTTAACTTCGTTCAACCCGTCCAGGGTCTCTGGGAAACACGGACAGCACCGAACCAGCACCGGCACCTGGATGGAGACGCATGCGCCCTATGTGAGGCCACAGGCGTCCACCAGGTCGTCAGTATGGAAGACGTGCGGGCTCTGAACGAGGCCACCTACAAAGAGCTTGCCGGTATGATCGATGGCAACTTCCTGAGCCAAAAGGTCCGGGCGGATGCTCTGGACGGAATCAAGCTCATGGGGTTCGAGGACAACATCATGCGGTTCCGGATCAACTCATCTGAGTTCGCACAAAACCGCATCCAGTATCAATGCTCGGTGCAGTTCGACGATTGGGATCAGGTCGGGCATGATCGCGATCTGAATTACAACGAGAAGGCCCGGTTGTTGCTGTGGGTCGGAAACATCCGACTGCACTGCACCGATCCCAGCTACCTGTATTGGGGCTACAACTACCTTCTTACGGTGCTGGATGCTGCGATCTATCCAGAAGAACGAAAGCCGGTGATACGCAACCCAGGTGAACGCGGGATCGTCTGCAAACACCTGAATCGGATTCTACGGGTCCTACCGTTCTACTCCGGCGATATAGCCAAGGCTTTGAAAACCCAATTCGGGTCTCAGTAGTCTACCAGGACGCAGCCCAAATTAGCAGATCGTCCTGCCTGGGGAATGCCGGATGCTCGTGCAATGGCCCGTCACGGACGATCAGTCCATTCCGCTTGATCACGTCGGCCATCTTGGCAGGATCGAGCTTTTTACCGCCAATTACCCATTCGTGATAATGGGGTTTGTCCGACAGATGAACGATGGTCGTGTCCCCAATGATCCTGGTCGTCACCCCATCTAGTCTCACGAGCGCAGGGCCATCAATCCGGCTCAGATATACGTGAGAGGGATCACCCGTGATCAGGGAACTGGACTTCTGTTTATCGTCGTGCCATACGTGGGTTTGGCTACGGCAATACCGAACCATTACCGGAGTTTTGTCATCCTGAATGTATCCCCGTTCGAAAACGTGCGACTCCCCGATCTGACTACACCGACGGAATTCGTTCTGCTTCCCATACTGCCTGGGTAGGAATATCCCGTCTGCATCCACCCAACTGGTTATTCGGTTCAGGTAGTGACTCACTACATGGTTTGGCTCAAAGATGCCATCCGGAACCACCCCTGGTTCATTACCGATCTGATACATGGACCCCGTGTTGGTGGTAATCCGAGAGGGGTGATCGGCCTTCCCGTCATCCTTCCATCTGGTTTTGTAATCTCCGGTGCGTGGATTCATTTCAAGAGATATGACACCGGAAGTCGGATCAAATCCGTTCCACTCGGTCGATACAACAGATCGACCGTCTTCCATGGTCTTGAACAGTGCTGGTTCATACGGAGATGAAAACTCTCCCCCGGTCGTCCATGACACTCTACCGGATACAGACGACCACCTGATGGGGAGTTTCGTCTTCCTGGATACCTGCTTCATATGTTCGTCCAGATCACACCCTCGATACAGCATATGGATATGCCAGAACCGACCGAGATGCCAAACCTGGCAATGCTTGATGAACTCCGCAAATAACATCACATGGACTCAAACGGAACAGTGCGCCCGAATGGGGCCTTCCATCCCGGGTTGTCAGTGGTAACGAACAGCGTGGGAATGCCCCGCTCACTGTGCCACGACGTGTCGGTGGCATAGCCGTCCGTAAACACGATCAATCCCTTTGTGGTGATCTTCTTGAACCGAATGAAATCCCAGATGGACTGGAAGTTTGTTCCACCGCCACCGGCCACCTTCTGGACATAATCCAGCAGTTGTTCCTTGGCCGATCTCCCGTCATCCTTGATGATCGAGTAGGTCCGATCATCAACGTCGCCCTCGAAGCAGAACACATGGACCTCATACTGCTTGAACGCCTTGACGATTCCCATAAGCTCAGACATGAACTTTTTCAGAATCACATCACCAATCGATCCCGAGGTATCGATGGCCACGGTCAGAACCAGCTTGTAGCGGGTGCGGCGGAAGGCAGGCATGATAGCCCATCCACCAAAGGTCTTCTTGTCCGGAGTCTCATACGAATAGCCGGATTTGCGGATGCTGACGACAAACTTGCGGAGGGCCGCAGACCAGTGAATCTTCGGAGCATCCAGCCCCTTGATCAGTCGCAGCAAGTGGGCAGGGATAGTTCCGGCATCAGTGCCACCCTGTATGGCCTGTGCAACTGCCCGCTGGGCCGTCTGTTCCCACCGTAGGGCCTCATCGTCCAGGTGTTGCTGGGTCACCTTCACCGTGATGCAACGACCGCCCCCAGAGCCATCTGTAGGATCACCAGCACCGTCACCATTACCGTCTTCGGCATTGCCAGCTTCATCACCACCTTCACCTTCGGCTTCGCCCTTGTCATCCGCCTCGAAATCGATATGGACGTCCATGGTCTCGACGTCGGGCTGAGGGTCTTCCTTCTCCAACAGCAGGTATACCTCTTCCGATCCCATACCGGCAAACTTCTTGTCGAAGAGAATCGGAATCGTGGTGATGAACTCACCCACACCCGATGCTTTGAGATCAGCGTTGATGACGTAATCGCAGGCCCGGTTCCAACGACGCGGGTCCCAATCTTCACGCCGACGGTTGATCTTGTTGACCCCACCGGTATGACCGAAGATGCAGTGGTAGATTTCATGGGCCACCCCAAACTCGACCTCCCCCAACCGAAGGGAGTTGACGAAGCTCGCCGAGTAGAAGATGTGGTAGCCATCGGTAGCCATCGTTGGGATCGCCGAGTGTGGTGCTTCCACCAGAACCAGATCGAGCCCCATGAACCCCCAGAACGGGTGGTTGATCAGTAGTCGCGATTTTGCCGAACACATCGTCTGATAGGCTGTCTTGTCCGCGAATTGATCCCGGAACCAGATACGACGGCCTGTGATTTGTGAGCGGTGAGTGAATTCGGTCATTTCCGGGTGCGCCCCACTCGTGCCATGGTATGAACGAATCGCTGGGAGAACCGCAGGAGAGCATCACTACGGAGAGCCCGGGCAATGTTGTCGTCTGTGGTCTGGAATACCACGGTGCCAGCCCAGGTCCCGGTTTCAACATCGAAGTTGTTGGTGATGAAGTCCAGGATGTTGTCCCGATAGGTGGTCCACTCAGTGGACTGCTCATCTGCGCCCAGAACAGGGTTGTAGTGGGTTCGGAATGCCCACTTGAGCTTCTGCACAAGCGAGAACAACAAGCCAAACGATTTGGACCGCTCGACGTCACCCATCGACGTCACCCGACCATTCATGATGTCGTCCGGGGACGGCAGATCGTGCATGATCTGGAGATACCCGATGAACACCGATGCCCACTTTTTACCGACGATACCAGCAAACGTGGCCAGACGCAGACGCTCCGCTTCGTGATTGGAATTGGAGCCACGGGAGATGCTCCGGAAGAACTCGATATCGGCATATTGATCCGAGAGGAATGCCCACGTGCGAGGGGTCGCAAAGCCATACTGACCATTCACCAGGGTGTCGCGGACATCATTATCGTAGTCGAACAGGCAGTCCGGGTTGGCCTTGATCATACCAAGGATTTCCGGACGAAGGTCTGCATGAATACCCCACTCGATCCAGTCTTCCACGTTCGGGACCAGGGTGAAGTGGGCAAAGCGGTTGCAGAGAGGATGGCTGAGGGTTTGGACAAATGCCCCATCCTCTTCACGGTTTCCGGCTGCGATGATCGGAACCGAATGCGGGACATCGTATTCACCGACACGACGATCCAGCACCAGTTGCAGTGCTGCGTTCTGGGTCGATGGTTCAGCCGCCGACAGTTCGTCCAGAAAAATGATGGCCTTGTCCACGATCACAACTTCATAGGCATCATGCGGCAGGCTGGCACTGATATGCCACTCGGTCTGACCACTCTGCTTGACGTGGATCGATGCGGCTCCGTAGTCAGGGCTCATCGGATCGCTATAGGATGCGATCTCATTGCCATCACGGTCGAACACATAGACAGCGATGTCGATGGCATACTGCCAGTTCACAGTGGTATCGATACCGCCATCGGTGCCAACACGAATCGTTTCCGACTGGGGCAGATAGATGGACGGATACCAACGGACAGCACCGCTGTTGTCGCGGGCCGGAATGCCCTTGAGATCGGTCGGATCAAATTGCGGAAGGTGCAGGGCCACCAGGCGAGACTTCCGGGAACGTGCCAGGGTCCGGATCAGTTCGGTTTTCCCGATCCCAGGGGCACCCCACACGAATGGAGCCAACATCGGCTTCCGCTCCCCGGTGGACCTCCACCGACTGGTCAGATGATCCAGAATGGCAACGAGTTGTGATGGTCCCACAGACATCATGTTGGTGACATCGGATTTCATAGAGCGGCCCTCGGGTTAGATGATTTTCACCACCCTACCCGATCTGCTGGGGTCTGTCAACCCGGATTATCAGATAATGCCGCCACCCAGGTCGCCCATGCTCAGGGCACCCATACCAAGATCAGCTATACCGAGGTCACCAGCAGCGAGGGTGTCAGCTTGTTCAACCCCGGGGGCGATCTCCATACTCATCGAACCCACGACTTCTCCAGAAAGGAATGCTTGGATCGATGCAGGATCAGACTGGATGGGTTCGCCATTGGAACCAAGACCCCCATCCGGGTATACGTTGATACGAAGTCCATTCTGTGTGTGCAGAACCAGGATGTTTTTGTCGGCGCGAAGGATTGCCGCATCAATGATAGGATCATCCATGTGATGAGCCGTCGCCCCAACCATGGTAGCAGAATCGATCTGTGCCTGGGGACGTCCATGTTGCCACAGCCATGCCACAGCACCAGACGGAAGGTGCATCAGATCGAGCTTACCCTCGGTAAGCAGACCATAGTAGTAGTCTGTGTCGTCATGGGGAGACATCAGACAGTCTCTTTCTTGATTTCGAGGCGAATACCGACCGCCGCATACGGTATCTGTAGCTCTTCATCAATGGATTTCATGAGATAGTTGCGAGTGGTGGCCTCGGCATCTTCCTCCGTTGCAAACAACGCGGTTCTGGTGTGGATGTGAACTCCATCCACATAGGTTGTTTGGGCGGTCGTATGCAACATCGAATCCGGCCTTCCATCACGAGTCCGAGACCCAGGATCGTTTTGGAATATATACTGGTTGACCACATGACGGATAAGAGTGTCAAGCATCTCATCCGTGATTCTCGGACCGGTGTAGTGGTATTGCTTCTCAAGAAAAAACATCGAACGCTCCTAGCTCAGGGTTCACTTGGTGTATTTATCCGTTCCTTCCGAGTCATCACATCGGTAACACATGAACAGCGTGGTTTGTCACAAATGATGGGTTCCGTGGGAAAAACATAGGTCCCCTTGATATTTCCAATCTCTCCACCGACGCGGCAGATACCCCGGAATATATCCCCGTTGGGTTTGACTGCGATCTGCTGAATGCCGGTCCAACATTTCCATCCAAACCACTGGTTATCACGGTCCAGTATGAACCTGGATGGAGCTTTGACCACACTGGTGCCATCGTCCATGACGGCTCGCATCATACCCCGGTAGAGATGACCCTCCGCCTTCCGACCTCGACCAGAGGACGCCCGCATACGGGTCATCTGATCTTCCGTATACGGATATAGCTCTGATTGGAAATTGATCCGCAGCGGTTTCAAAACGACCGATACGTTCCCGAGACTGGCCAGAACAGTGGCCTTCTGACAAATCTCATCAAACAGTTCCGGGATCATGGTGAAATTGACATGGACCGGAACAGTGATTGGGATTGCCGCCACGACCTTGCTGAAATGATCCAGGTCAGCAAACTCTTGATGGAAAGTCAGATGAACCTTGTCAAAAAACTTACCGAACTTCTCCCAAAACCGAATAGTCCGTGATCCATTCGATATGATGGAATGGTAGAACCCTTTTTCAGCCCCATATTGAATGATCTCTTCAAACCCTGGATACTGCGTGGGCTCACCACCCGTATACTGGATGATTACGGAAAAACCCTTGTAGTGCTCCGCAACCGCATCCAGGAATCGTTTCACATCATCCTTCGGTAGCCAGCCCAGTGATCCACTATGCAAGGAGTCCGGGCAATACGAACAGGCATAGTTGCACACATTACCCAGACTGATCTCAATCACAATCTGAGTGTCGGCCAACGGGTGGGTATGCTCGATTCGGATTACTTCTGGGGTGTTCATCGAATGCCGATCCTCATAAACCTTGTATACTTCTCTAGGGTAAGTTCTCCAGAAAACAACTCATACCGCAATGGTGTCTGCTTGGCAAACGCCGCCAAGTTCTCCGAACAGTTGACATGCTCTCGCCATTCGAAGTAATCGTTGCTCTGCATTACCACGAACCGGCCCGCTGGTATCCTGCCATACCATTGATCGAAGTTCTCAATATGTTCGCAACTGGTGTTGACGATCATCGACGGGGTAACCTGTCGCTCTACCGTCTCGCCATCCCCACGCAGGAACATGAGCGTGTCGTTGTCGAAAGTCAGATCATGGATATCCTTCACGGTTGACTTGAACTTCCAGTCCTTAACCCAATGCTTCATCAGGCGGTTGGCGACTTCGACTGCATGTGGGTCGATATCCATTCCCACAATTTGCCCAAACCGGTCTGCCCCTATTTGATCCAGCATAACTTCTGCCAATGTTCCATACCAGGAACAACACAAATAGACATCGCTCAGGTAGTATTCAGGGTCTTCCATCCAGTGGGGTCGTGCTTCCGGGTTCTCCAAGGGAAACCACAGAGCCTCGATCAGCTTCTCTGTCAACCACCGCTTGGACATAACCTGTCCATGACTCAAGGTATCCTCCCAGCGAGCGTCTGGGTAGCTGTCCATGGTCTTGCGTAGAGACTGGAGGAATGGCTTGTCCGGATACAAGTCTTCGAGCCCACGAGGAATTCTAAAAGAACCCACCGGGGGTTGGGGTTCCGGATCGGCGACTTTACCCATGCGGTAGTTGTCAAATTGCTGTTGCAACCAAGAAAAGTCGTTCAGCTTCCGCAGCAACTCATGATCCCCCTGGGCCTCCTCACCATAGGCACGTCCTGCATTGGCTCCAGCCAGAACCTCTGCGGCATAGTCGCCATTGGCAACAGAGCACCATACATTCAATCGGTCGATGGTCTCTGCGGGGTTCTGTCGATGGATGACACTGGATGCCAGCTTTGCAGCTTCCCGAAACCCACTCTTCCAGGCTTCGAAGGGGGTGCCGTTGATGACCGTGGTCGATGCCACCACGTCGATCACGTTGAAATATCCACCAATCGATGTGGTGAAATCCACCACAGAGGAATTCATCTCCAGCACTCGCCGACGGGGCAACAGCTTGATACCGCCATACCCATAGACCAACCCGTTCACGTTGTTTCTGGCCCGCCATACGGCCACAGAGGTGGGCTGCTGATGGTTAAACGACCACTTGAAGGAGAAGTCGAAATCCGGGTCCACAACGTTGTCAGCATCGACCACCCAGAACCATTTGGTGTCACACTTCGCAGCCGCAGCCTGGTGCGCCTCAACGATTCCCTTCACACCATGAACTCGCTGGGCTCTGGGGAACCGAGCTTTCAGATTGGCCCAGTTGGCATCCGCGTTGGCTTCATTGTAGGAGAGGAAGATGATGTCATACATCGGATTGTCCTGTTGCTGATTCGATGGAAGGTATCTCACCCCCATCCGGGTTGTCAAGATATAAGTGCTCGCGAGCAAATTCCAAGGATATGCCGTCTGGGGCCGATGACATCCATTGATAGAAGCCCGGGATACCGCGTGACACCAGCTTGCGGGATGGCATCAGGTCGGTATGTGTGATGAAGCCCAGTCCTCGCTGCATGTTTACCCCCTCAAGACCCATCACGTATCGAGCCTCGGTAACTGCAAACATACTGCTGAGTAATTCAACCTGGGTGAAGAACTGAGACCATTGCCATTCAAGACTGTAATAGTTACCCAGGTAGGCATCCCAGAAGGTTTGTTCGATGGGATCGGCATCGACCGGCATATCCAATTCCGGGTGAATGGGTCTCCACTTACCATCCCATGGATATGCAGCAATCACTGGACTAACCAGTTCGATGATGAACTTAATGTCCGTCAGATATTTGGTGTGAAAATCTATCAGTCGAACGTCTCGCAAAACCGAGAGACACGTAGACACCAACTCCTGGTTACTGTCAACCGACATTTCAATGACTTCTTCGGAATGGGTAGTCGCTAGATCACGCACCCATTTGTTTTCCCCCGATCCGCTGATGTAATATAGGGTCATGTGACGTGGAACCTATTTTGGGATATCCACGTGTGCAGTCTATCAGCCCACAAAGCGTGGCCATCAGCATACGGATGTCCATTTGGTGTCAGTAGCGGGATATTGGACTGGTTATCCATTAGGAAGCTAGTCGCCGACTGGTCAGGGTCCATAAACCCCAAGAAGTTGGACCGGACAACCATATGGTTGTATTTCCGCATGAACTCTCTGGTCGATTTCCAATCGTCGAATTGCAATAGATGGTTGATCGGGGCCTGTTCTTCATAAAACATCACGTATCGAATACCATGCTGTATCAAGAACGCCTGAGTCTGTATGACCAGATGGATGAATTGATCCCACCAAAACCATATATCCCGATCCACCAGTGGCTCTAGGGTGGTCTGGTATTCCCCGATCAATCGCTGACTACTGATGTCGGCGAACTCATCATTGGTAAAATGTCCATACCGTTTGATGTCAACCCATCCAATAACCACAAACAGGTTGTCAGGTGATTGGTTATTATCCAACCAGTCATCATGAACCCAGGTCATCAGAGATTTAGCGATCCGCGTGTTGTCGGTCATTACGTGAGCATCGTTTTTGACCCCGGACATCCCCAGCTTGCGACCTAAGACGGACGGCCATGCGTAGTGATTGCGCATGGTGTTCAAGACTTGGTTCGATGTCATGTGTGTGGTAATAGGGTGGGAAATCCCCACTCCATATGTCATCGGTCCACCACCCGCGTAAAGTATCACCCGGTTATTCCTTGAATAGAACCTGTTCAGTTGAGGGAGCAACATACTGGGACAGCATCTTGTGCAACCGGGATTGTTCAGGATCGAACAACGGCACAAACACTCCTGTCTTACGATGGATATCGTCTCCCAGTTTACCGATCTGCTCAATTACCCACTCAGGGTTCCACGACAAACCAGAGTGTTTGCAAACCCTGGAGTTACGACCGAGTGGCATATCATCAATCAGCGTGGTCCAGAAAGACTTGAACCATTCATAGTCGGAGATGTTGTTCATATCCCAGGTTTTGGTGGTCATCAGATGCAGCCCCATCCGGGCCCCATAGATGGCCCACAGTCCGTTCTCATGATCCGAACCAATGCTGCACCAGGATAGCAGGCGATTTGCATTACCAACCCAGATACGCTTGAAAATCTGGTCGGGGTCCAAAACTCCCCCACCATCCAGGGCCATCTTCACACCCTCACGCATCCCTGCACGAAACCCATGATAGGGAGTCGGAGCCGGATGGGTGGTAGAATAGCTGTCCTTCATGCTGAGATACGGAATGGACCAACAGAATTCAATACGACCTCGATCATCCGGAGCATTCTCGTGAGTCCGCATGGTCAGAGCGGTCTCCCGGGGCCAACATTTGATCGATCCGTTCCCATACACCAGACCATTCACAGAGTTGGTTCCAGCCCAGGAGAATACATGGTTGCCATACTTCTGATCGTCATAGCGAAGTGTCATGTTGAAGAACTCGGGATTAACCGTGGTATCTCCATCAATCGTGATGAACCGGTCGGTTTCAGCCAATGTCGCGGCCTGTTTATGAGCCGCATCAAACCCGGTCACCCCATCAACGCGCTTCACAAACGGGTTTTGTGCCACCAATTGGAGCCAGTGGGCTTCCTTCATGGGCTCGTCATAGCTGATGAAGATGATATCGAGATCATCGATTGGGCATTCGATCATGAAGAACTCCACCACAAGGGGGTTACCGGTCCCGGAGTGATCGCCCACACCGAATAATCTTTCCCAGGAACCCCTACTGGCAAATCCACCAGGACACCATTACCCTCAGTCGTCGATCCCAGTGTAAATCGATGGCTTTTCATCAGCAGATTTGGCTGTCCAACTTTGGTGATGAACAGCGACACAATACTGTGATCCGGATACGACTGGACCGGTAGTTGGTGGGCAACAACACTGGCGCTACCCTTACCGTCCACCATCATGATCATCCCCGGCTGTTCGTTATGGGGCTCTACCGGACGAAAGACTTCTTCGTATAGACCCAGGGTGATTTCGGAGTGTCGCTTCACGATGGTTGGAACACCGGTCGAACTGAACACCAGCATATACTGGGACAGACTGATACTGCGACCCACAAACGGTATCAGGTAAGTCGGGTCCATAACGACCGATAGCAGTCCTTTGGTTTCGTGCTCCGGCAATTCACCGAACGTGATGATCTTGATGTTTCCGACCCCACCTTCGGTGAGTTCATAATAGACACGACCCGTGACCGTGTGATAGATTTTATGCCCGTCCATCATAGCCATCCTTCAACGTCTGTAGCACGGTTGGAGACAAGAACCGCCGATCATGATAGTGGACCGGTCTGGACTGCAAATACCCACCCAACACCAATGAACCGTCAGCCACCACATGCCCGTTCAACACGTTGGTCCACATCTCCGTGATACGTGCGGCACTCTCCACCCGTTGAAGCCGAGACTTCAAGTGGACGAATGAAAACCAATCCAAGCTGTCACCAACTGCCGTATAGCTGTATCCTGCATCTTTGACTGCACAGGCAAAAGCCAGGTCATCCATAGGAGTAGCACCCACCTGACCACGCAGGAACGCCGCTCGATACCCCGGCCATGCCTGAATAATCTCCCCGGTGAGATCAAATACCTCCTTGACTGCATCGGTCTTTTTGAAATACATCAAGGTGGTGTAGACGTTCGGAAGATGACTATCTCTGAATCCAGTTCGATACGGATTGGTCGCTTCGTCAATAGGCATCCCCTTGTAGGTGAATGCCTTACTGGAAAACATCAAATCCGACGTTGCCAGGTAGTCCCACCAATACGATACATCGGTAGGAAACAGCATATCGGCATCGGTCAGGATGGTCTCGTCATATGGCGAATGCTCGAATGCCTGCCATTTCAGGTGAGCATTCCAGTTGTCAGTGGATGCCAAGATCGGATCAAACGGAATGATATGATCGAATACCCCCTCATACCGGGCCGGGACATCATAGCCACGTGGCACCATGACGGATAGACCACTGGGACCGGTCTGGGTCAGCTTCAAGCTGTAGGCCAATGCTTCGGCACACTCCAGGTAGTTCCCCGTGATCGAGTTGTAGGCGATTGTCAGGAAGCCCTTAGACATTGGTCTGCTCCATCTGGTTCTTCACCCACGGGCCCGCAACCTCAAGCAGCGATCTCTTGTTGATGACGTGAACGGTTTGCCCCTGTAGGTATGCCGGGGAGTGGGTCTTGATGTCATCCCGGGCAGACGCCACAAACCAGGCCCGTGTGGCATCGATCTTCAACATGGGCTGGTGATCCCAGGCAAACAGTATGGTTGGGTCAGGAAGCGCCTGCACGGGCCACTGTAGCCCATACTCTCCTACTCCACCATTCATGGCATGAGCCAGGATCGAAACTGCATAATCATTCCGGAACATGTATCCGCTGAACCGATACAGTTTGCTGTAATAGTCGAAGTCTTCCCGAATCTTCTCGATACCTTCGAAGAACAGTTTAGCCTCTGGTGACTTCCGGAAATAGATCACCGTGGCCCAATACAACGGAATGCCCATCGGGTGTATGTGCGTGACCGCAGGGGGGTTGCTGGCGGTCAGCCCTGCAATGGATGCATTCAACCGCAGCGGCGATTCCGAACCCCATACGGAGTTCAGCTTGTCGTTCATCACGATGAAATCCAGATCGAGGACCAGTGTTTCATCGAACGGAGTCAGATCATATGTCGTATGTCGGTTGGTGTTCAGGAAAGGACCGCGAACCGATGTTTCCGGAGTTCCATTAGAACCCGTATACAGACGATCCCCACGGTGGACTGGGGTGTCGATCAGAACGCGATGATCAATCAACGTATTGATGCCCGGGATCGCGTCGATCAACGTCATGGTGTCCGGATCGGCAGCAACACAGATAGGAACGCCAAGATGGCGCTTCACGAACCATGCACAGACTGGCACCAGTTCGTGATAGGGAAACGTCCCATTGTTGTTGCAGAACAGAAATACACCCTTACTCACGCAGCATCTCCAGCCAATACCGATGGCTTCCTGGACGAGCGCAGTCGCTGGACCTCTTCCCAATACTCATTCAGAGCCTGGTGATATTGGGAGGAGATCGTGTCCAGAAAGTCCTTGATGTCCTCAACCAGGATGGGCATGTTGCTTTCATCTTCGATGACTGCCCGGTCACCACCGGACGTAGCCTTGTGGTGCAGATACCCGATAATGGTTGGTGTGATCTTGAACTGGCCCCCAGAAAACGAAATCTGGCATGCAGCCTGAAACTTCATCTTGGCCAAATGCAACTGATTCTGATATGTGGCCCGGGCGTTGGAAATCTCCAACATCTCGGTAAGGGTTTTTGGAAGCTCGACTGTGCTCATCCGACTGATCTCCTGGCAGGTATGTCAAGAGATATAGGGTGTCACGACCCCACAAGCAAGGGTCAAACGTAGGTGAGGGCACCAGTAACCGTATCCGTCGGGGTAACGATGTTCGGGCTGCTCAACTGACCACCCGAAGTTGCCTTATACAGATCGAATGTTGCAGTGAAGGTTCCATTCACGGTATCCGACGGCCCCGTGTGGGCATCGGTCAGTATGAATCGAATTTCAACGGTGTCACCATTTCCACCGTTGGCTCCAACAAAGTTTAGACGTCGAGCCCGAACAGTTACGGTATTTGTGGTGTAGTTTGCAGCCGTCATAGTAGCCGTCAGGATGTCCTGGAATGCGCCAGTAAGATTGTAATATCCGATTGTAAGGGCCGTTCCCACCGTCCCGGATCGATCCGTATCGTTGTGGTTCATCGAGATCGTGCCGATATTGTTGAGCAGGTTGGTCCACGCAGTATTTTGCGGAGAGACGGTTCCTCCAGCACGAGTCATGGTCAAACGGATTTCTCCACCCGAGTTGAAAAACCAGCGAGCATTGTTTTCGTTTGTGAAGTCAAACGCGACAGTCGCGGTAACACTGGTATTCCAAGCCGTGGCTCCGGTAACTACGCGAACTCCGGCTAGGACCGTCATATCGCCCACCGCAGAGTTGAGTCGATTGGTATTGATGTTGGTAAGCATCAACGGGATGTTATCGACATCAGTGATTCCATCATGGGCAATCACGGTATCCCCAACTTGAAGAGACGCGACCGGTGGAATCAGTGCAGTCCCCGTGCCCTGGTGCAACGCACACACTTCGATCATGTTTCGCAGGTTCGTCCATTCCAGAGATTCCACGACATCGACCGCAGCAACCACGGTGGGAAGTGTGATACCGGTCTGACCATAGCCGTTGTTACCAGTCCCGACCCCATATACACTCAGTGCATTGGTTCGGAATGTGTTGTAGTCAACTGCCTGAATCACCAAGCCTTGGGTATACGTCATGGATGATAACCTCTTATGTCGCCGTCAGAGCCGTCACCGTGGACACGGTGAAGCTTGGAATTGTAAGATGGGTAGTGGCACGAAGTTCGTCAACCTCCACGGTCAGGTTTCCGTCCACCACATCCGATGGTCCAGATGCAATGTCATTGAGTTGGATTTGCAAGCGTATCGTGTGCCCACGATCCCCGGTGACACCACTGAAACCCAGAGTTCTGGCATTGACCCGGAAGGTATTGGTGCCGTAGTAATAGCCGAGGGTCCCGGTTGGTGATGCCGTGAAAATCTGTTGCAGGGGGTTGGTCGTTGGGAGGTTGTAATACCCGAATGCTGATCCAGTTCCCTGGGCTCCAGTTTTATCCGTGGTGACATGATCCATGATCACCGAACCAATACCATTCAGCAGGTTCGTCCAGCTTGTATTCTGAGGGGATACCGATCCACCAGTCCGCTCTGCACGAACCCGAATTTCCCCACCAGAGTTGAAGAAGTATCGGGCTGCATCCACTGTCGGCCACACCAGATCGAGAGTCGTGGTGGCTTGTGTTGTCCACGGATTGGACACCGTTTGCGAACTACGAGCGGTGAACAGGGTCGTGCTGGTCGGAGCAGCCGTCAGTCGAGAGGCGGTGATATTGGTGAGCATCAGCGGAAAATCATCCGCATTGGTTACCCCGTCGTATGCGACAATCAAATCACCCGGTTGAAGCTGGGTCACCGGAGGGAGAAGAGTTCCCGCAATACCTTGATGAAGACGACACACCTCGATTGCATTTCGAAAATTCGTCCATTCCACAGACTTAACAATTTCAATCAATCCGCCAGCCACCGCAGGAACGTTGATAGCAGTTTGACCATATCCAGAGTTGCCAAAACCAACCCCATAGACTTGAAGCAGTTGGGTTCGGAAGGTATTGAAGTCTAATGCCTCGATGAGGCCACCCTGGATATACGACATTACTTCACCGTTGTAATTGCAACTTCAACAAGTCGCTCGTCTGTGCCATTATCATCGACCAGAGATCGGGCGAAGAACATGGGGTTGAAATCATCAAGAACCGTCGATGCTCGACCAACGCCATCTCGATCTGCGATCAGTCGCTGACCCTTGCGAACGGGTCCAATAACGCGGCAGGGAACTCGTCCAATCAGGGCTACGGGCAGATAGTGTCCTTTGGTCGGATCAGCAGGAACGTTCAGAACATAGGCTGGCTCCGTCGAGATAACCCCGAATACATCCCAGTCCCCATCAACGGTCGTTGCCGTGATCTCTTTGTCTCCACCTATCTTCACGACGGTCCCGGGAGCATAGTCCTTGTCGGCTTCGTAGTATTCAGCGATGTCTGCGTAGTAGGAGTTCAAACCGATCACGGTGGCACCAGTGAAGGTTGCCACGCCGGTGACCGTGAAGTCGGTCGTATTGAGGTTGGTAAACCGACCGGTGTCGGGGGTAATCGATCCGATAGGGGTGCTATCAATCCGCGAGACACCGGTTCCGTCCAGAATAAAATTCTGGACCGGTCGGATTGACATATCGAGGACGTCTCTGGTGGCCTTAGTTGTCATGTTCTGTGTCTCCCTTACGGACGCGATGCCGTGACATACCAGTCGTTTCCGTCAAAGACGAAGGTGGCTGACCCGTATGCCGTGTTGATTATATATGGTGCAGCCGAACCGTTAATACTAGCGGCACCGGCAACTACACTGATCTGATTCGTATTTGCGCCACCAGATTCATCCATCACCACAACGCGGCGTCCGGAGTTGACCGGAAGCTGTGCGATTGTGGCCAGGTTGATGGTTACCGGGGTAGTGGTGTTTCGGACTCCAATGTAACTGGTTGTCCCAGTGACGTTGTAGGTTCCGGCGTTGATACCAACACGATCTTCATAGCCCTGACCGACGTTCGCCGCGATCTGGACTTCGCTACCGAGATCGGTGATGATGACGTTCGCACCTTGCACAAGCGATTTCGTCTGCAAGGTTGTGCCGATTTTGGTTGTGGCCAATGAAACACCGACACCAGCACTGGCCAGGGTGTTGACTTCACCGACGTTACCCGACACCACAACATTGCGAAGACTGCGAATGTCGATCTCATCACCAGCAGTTCGACCAACCAAAAACTGAACCCGGTCATTCACGTATGGAGGGCTGAACGAGGCAATCAAGTTGGGTGTGCCGCTGGCGGGGTCAGTTGGCAGAACCGTGAAGTCGAAGGATGTGGTCGTGGGGGCTGCGGTGACGATGACCGTGTGGTTGTTGTATTCAGGCTCCAGGAAGTTCACCAATGTAACCGGGGCACCAATCGGAATACCATGAGCCGCCGCAGTCACAGCACGAGCCGTGGTGGGACCAATTTTGGTCAGCGTGTTGATCTGGGTGTTTTGCTGCAACAGGTTGTAGTCGATGTTTTGGACCTGAACCAATCCATTGGCAAACACGAAAATACCAGCCGGGTTCGATCCTGGCTGACCGGTCGAAAAGATCGTCTGGGCGGCGGTGGCGATATAGGATGCTCGGGTGACCGTGGCAGTCTGGACAATTGCATCACTGACCAATGCCCGGATGTGAATGACTACCCCGGTTGGCGGTGCAGATGTAAAGCTCACCAGAGTGCCAACTACGTTATAGTCGCTACCCGCGATCTGTCGAACCCCATCCAGAAACACTTCGGCATATTCAGATTGAATGGCAACGGCTGCACCAGTTGCGAAGTTTGTCAATACGCCGTTTCCAACGTAATTGTTTTCGATGATCTGGGCCGCGTAACGACCACCGGCTGGTTGCCATGCACCACCGTCGAACACGAACAGAACTTCTGTATCCAGGTCCCAGAACAGCGATCCGCTTTGTGGTAGCGGGATCACCGGTGGGTTACCAGCAACGTTGCCCACAGAGGCGGGAATACCGTCAAGGGGCTTCCAGGCCGGGGTCGGGAAGGTGACGTAAACATACAGGGTGGAGTTGGCCAGTGAGAACACCAACCGACCTTCGTAGTTGTCGGTGCTTGCTACCGTGGGAAGCGTCGGCAATACCTCAGAGGCCGCAGCCAGCGGCTTGCGCGTAGCTGGGTCCAGAAGAACCCCGTAGTTGCCATTAGCAAGCAGGCCATATGCGACGAATGATCTAGCCATCAGTGAACTTCCTTACGTCTTGAAGCCGAATAGGTAGGCGTCCGCACGAAGCGATCCACCAGTTGCAGGGGCCACCACCTGTAGACGAACAGTCGAGCCACCGGTTGCAACCCGGGTGGTTCCCTGGACAACGAAGTAGGCATGGACGTTTGCAGATGGTAGGCTAACGTTGACATTTTCCAGCACATCTTCGGGAGACACGATCTGGAGGTTGAGAATTGCAGGACCCGTTGCGGTCGGGGTTCCCCGAACCTTGAGCAGTAGCGCCGTGGTGTGAAACTGATCGCCGTTGTTGGGATCGGTGAACAGATCGGTGGTTCCGGTCAGAGCCAGGTTGATGTCGGTAGCCGTGCTCAACATGGGGAAGCCCGAATTGGAGTTCGTGGTCGGGCTTCCAAAAGGAACGAACTGTGTCCCATCATAGTAGTTCATCTGGTCGGCGGCGTTGTTATACCACAGCATACCCTGAACTGGGTTCGACGGGGGGATATTTCGGGTGAAATTCTCCAGGAGGCGATACTGGGTCGAGGCGATGATAGGACCATAAAGGCTAATCCCCTGACCGATCAGTTCAATCGGAAAGCTGGCCCCCGTGGTGGTCGCAACGCCAATCGTTGCAACTGTCGCACCAGCAGTATTTGTGATCGTATAGGCGGGCATGCAGATATTCCTCTAACTTGGTGTATTTAGGCTCGATCTTCATCGAGAAGCTTTGTGCTTGCTGACCCTAAGAAATCACGGGTTGATGGTTATTCTGAGGGTGTAGACAACTTCAACAACCCGATTCGCCGATTTCTCAATCGGTGAGAACACCACGTGGGTAATCAGAAGACCATCTTCGGTCTTCAATCCGATCTCATCAAACACGAAACTCGACGAGTTGATGTCGGTGCCACTGATGTTGTCAAAGGCTGGTTGGCCGAATGGCTCGTTCTTGTCGATAACACAGCGGATTTCGACATCCGAGAAAAGCGTCCCATTGATGTGTCTGACCGCCATTTGGTTTCCCGACGGGGCTCCATCATTGTCATCAACGACCTCGAAATACACTGGCACGTTCAGGTCCGCTGCACCCGTCGTGGTGTTAGGAACAGCATAGGTGATCGTTCCAAGGGGATCAATCGTTGCACCACCAGTCCCGAAATGCATCGAGTAGATCGATCCGTTCTCACGGTTCGCAATAGCTCGGGCAATCAAAATCGATGCATGCTCACGATGGATAGCGTTCCGCTTGTTCAAAAGGATGATCGGTTCATCAACCCCATCATCGTAACCACGAATCAGAAGATGACCTTCCATCCCGATTGAAATTTGATCTGACAATCTGCTCATTTTTTCTTCTCCTGGGGTATTTAGACGTTCATCGCATGGGCATGGATGATATATCTGACTTCGAATTGGTTGTGTTGTGGGATCGGAACCACCATAGAAGGATCGACGATGATGTGATGTTCTCCCACCTCGTCGGTATACTGAAACACCTGAGTTTCCCTGAACATCTGGCGATCCAGTAGATTCTTCATCGCCAGTTGTTCACCAGACTGATAGGTGAACACCAAAATCATTCTTCTTCCGACCAAATCCAAAACCCGCACGGTGCAGGCATCAGCAAGCATATCGGATTCTTCCGGATATTCAGTTTGGAAACGCATCATGGCCAATAATCTCCCGCGTGTTGCATGACGTGATAGGCTTCTGGGAAGTCGGTAGCCGCCGACGCGGTTTGGCCCAGGGCATAAGTGCCAGAGACGATGCCGCGACCGAACAGCGGATAGGACAGAACCGGTGGTGTAGTAAAGGTGTCACCAGTATTGAAGATGACGTTCCAGGTTGCCCCGGAAAGCTCGACGATCTGCTGATCCAGCAGAGATAGAACTTGAGTTCCAGACGGGAACACACTGGACACGATGTTCCATACCAGACCATCCCACTCATAGACACGGGAAATCGTGGTGTTCAGAACACGGAACCCGGGCTGACGCCCAGTCTCGAATCCATCGGGGGTGTCATAGTCGGTGTGGTCAGCCCGAACCCGATCCACGATCTCAGTCATACGAACCAAGATCGAACTGCTATTCGGCCCACGTTGCGGCTGGGTGTAGTTCAGCACGATGTTTCCACCCAAACTGAGGGTGTTTAGTGTCAGACCCCCTGCGGAGATATCATATGGACCGGGAACCGATATCACCTGGAAGTCCCCAAGGCGTCCAACGGGGAACTGATCGAACAGAGTCGTTACGGTATCACCAGGAATGATGGTGTGCCGGGGCACAATCCGTATGGTGTCACCCACCGATGGGACCACTGTGATCGATGGGATTTGAGCGATCTGCACGTTGCGGACAATCCGGAAGCTGATTGTGGTGCCAGGTGCTGGGGGGACCGTCCAGTTGATGACATCCGGTGATCCATCCGTGAGGGTATAATCGGTGACAAATCCCGAGTATCCGTTCTGCACGGTGTCGCCGACAAACACCAGCATGTTGCTGGGATCAGCCGTGGTGAGACCGGTGATCGGATCGCTAGGTCCACCAGAAGCCACAATCGTGATATGCTGCTGGTTATACGAGAGGTATGCGGACGGCGGCATGACCCGGATGTGAATGATGTCGCTTACCGCAGGAGGGGTGGTAAACTGGATGGTCCCCTGCACCGGGATCGAGTAATCCGGTCCAAGTGCCTGATACCGTCCATTGACGAAGACCCACGCGGTGATGATGTTGGCATTCGAACCCACCACATAGGTATCAGTGACGCCATCCCCGGTGAAGTTGGATTGAACAAAGATTGCGTCATCATCAGCTACTGTGTTTCCGATGGCGAACGTAATGACATCATCCAGGTAGTTCGGTGCGGTTGCCAATACTACATCATCCGTGGGGTTGATCGAGTAGGCAGACAGGGCAACCAGGTCACCATTGACGAACACGAATGCATTACGCTCGTGAACGCTACCACCGATATGCCCAGTCGGGAACACCGTCACAAGGCTACCAGCCTGTGTATGACGTCCGATGGGCGTCGAATAGATCGGCATCAGACTGGGAGGTGGCTGCACGAATTGCACATCCGTCCCGGCAATCGTATACTGGGTTCCCAAGATTTGCGGGATGTTGTTCTTGAAGACCTGAACCACCCCATACTGAGCAGCACTGGCATCAAAGATCGTTGTGATGCCATCAGCCGTATACAGGATATCTGGTTGTGTCGGGAATTCCAAAACCCACGGTGCTTCGGGCACAATTTGATATTCGACACCCTCAGTGACAACCGAGCCGTTAACCCGAACCTGGGCAATTCTGTTGGTGCCAGGTGTTTGCACGAACCTGGTATTGCTGACAGTGGTCGCGTAGCTGGTGGGGATCGTCCGATTACCCACAGGAATGATTGTTTCCGCTCCAGCCATAAGGAAGAAGACTCTACGACCGGCATCCACGGGATAGTCATCCCATGGAGCCGAATCCCACGGGGTTGCATCCCAGCCTGCATAGGCCGGAGTATGATCGGTCTTCACACAGATGACCACGGAGTCTTCGACCTCCGACGGGATGCGTTCCTGTGGCGATTCAGGGATCGGCAGATAGCATTCATCCATACCCGGGAACGGTGCATAGATACCAGCGTTCATCATCCGCATGACGTGGTGTTCATACGAGGATGGATACGGCTGGAACAGGGTGTCTTCGAAGTCCACACCCAGTGATGGTGCCGACCCTTCATAGAATCCACCTGTCTGTAGAAGCTCAACCGTATAGTTCGGGCCCAGGCCAGCGTTGAATCGAATTGTCACCGACGTGTGGGTGACGGTCTTGGTGTAGGATAGACCCACGTCGGCCAGAATGACTTCGGTGCCGAGATTTCGCAGGACGAGAACATGGTCGTATAGCGTAGGATCGAATGGGGAGGTAAAGGTGTAATCCTGGACCCCTGGCAAACCAGGTTGAACTCCCAGCGAGTAAGTCTCGGCTCGACCGAGATCGGCCCAAGACCAAAACGGCTTGTCCCATCCTTCGAATTCCGTATCCCACGGGAATCGATCCCATCCACCGTCATCGATCCCATCACAGGCCAACCGGTCCAATAGGATCGTGATCTTGATATCCGGGAACTCATCGATCTGCATTCCCATGTTCTCGACGTTATCGACCGTGTAGGTGAACGTGCTGGTGCGCAGCTTGGTCCGATACGGCTTCATGTCCAAAGCATTAGCAATGACAGCTTCTTGCTCATTCGAGCGAACGAACGGTGATTGCCCAATGGAATCGAACATCTGCATTGTGATGTAAGATGTCTTGATGAACCAATCGGCAGTCGGATGCTGGTGCAGCATCTCATACAGCAGAGAGAATACCAGGTTGTTCCGTTCTTCCTTATCCATCACTGCATAGGCAGCTTCAAATGCTTGACGAATATCCGCAGCCGTCGATGAAGCATCCACTGCGATGGTCGTGGTGAAATTGGCAACACCGACCTCCAAGAACAACCCATCCTCCAGCACATAGGTGGAGTTCACCGTAACACCGGTCCAGGGATCAGTGTTGGCAGAGTTGAGGACCTTGACCAGATCACCTTCGTAGTATCGCTTCTTCGTATACCGATCCGTCCGGATGGCTTCGCTGGCGACTGTATCGAATACCGATTTTCCTTCATAGTCGAAGTCGCGGTATTCGGAACGAGACCACCAAACACCCTCTTCACTGATCGGGAAAATGTTGATCAAGTTGGTGGTTGATGACAGGTTCTTTCGAGCCAGGATTGTGGTAGCGGCATCCGAAAATACCCGGAGTGCTTCCGCCCGATCAGCAAACACCGTCTGCTGCGGGAACGTATCAGTTCCATACTTTTCCGTGTCTGACAGTAGGGGGTTCGGAATAGGATTACCCAGATCATCCACACCGGCCAAGCAGTCAATCAGCTTCTCCAATATTGGGTCTGGGATCGTGATAAAACGACTCCCCTCGGACACCAACAACCACTCGGTGTGGTTGTCCAGTTCCCGGCGATCCTGCATGATCTCCAAAGCATAGCCATCATTGACCTGTTCGCCATTGACAAACGTCAACAGGTGAGTATCGTCGATCACTGCAAACCATGGCACATTGTTGATCGTCGGATTATTCAGTCGTGATGCAACCTCACTGGTCGTCAAATTCTTGACGCTGTTGTTTCCCTGGTTGTCGATCACCCAGAAATAGTAGTATAGCTTCTTGCTACCCCGGGCATCAACGGATGCTCTGGTCACATAGCTGGTGTCATTCCCATCCTTGGGAGTTCCGGTCGGGCTCCCAGCGATGGTTTGCGATGCCACATAGGTATTCCATCCCGACGGCGGAACAGGCGATTCCACCCACTGGTAGACATCGACAAACCCTGTAGTAACCTTGATGTTGCCGGTTGCAGGCGTGTTGTAAAGACCCTGGACGACAAACGTAAATTCCGTGGCGTTGAATACGGTGACTTCCCACACCCCGTTGTATTCGACAGGGGTGGCACCAGAGATCAAAACTGTATCACCGGTAACCAGACCATGCGGAGCAACCGCCCCCGTCACCGGGTCATATGTGATCACCGTGGCGTTCTGGTTGGTTCGGGAGATCGATCCTGCGAAGAACTCCTGCTTTCCCCACATCTGGGCCACCAGGTTGTAATCCGGAATGAAGCTGAGTGCATCCATGTATTTCAGTCGGGACTGATCCCACCAAAGCTGACCTACGTGGTTCTGACCCCATTGCAGATTGTCCGAGTAGGACGAACCTGATCCATCCGTGTAGCGGGCGGGGTCGAGGAACCCGATATAGTCGATCTCACACAGGGCCTCGGGGTCATACAGACGCGAACCCACATATGGGTTGTAGTGGAACATGCGAACTGCGACCTGGCCGGTCTCCGTGTCAAACAGCTTCACAAATAGCCGGGTCTGCTCATCATATGCACCGGTCAGTGTGGTCGGCAAGGTATAGCTGACCACATTGGTAGTGCTGCTCTGGATGGGCGGAATGATCCAGCGGCCCGTGTTGGGAGACGAACGATTGAAGCTTTCGACCTGTAGAAGCGTGTCGTAGCTGTTGCTTGCAACGTTGAACTCGATCACCTGGAGCTTGTCCCGGTAGTCACTCTGTTCGACTCGGAACTGCACTAGCTCACGACGGGTGTCTCCAAAATCGCACCAACGCCATGCCCAATCCTCATTAACAACCACTCCATCACGGCCCATACGGGTTCCACGAGAGAAGGCGATCAGTGGTCGGATCGTGCCTTTGGTATGGAGCATACCTCGGTGGTAGTCGAATTGACTACGCTCGTTGGCGTCAATCGCGTCCATCATCGGGGTCTTCTCACCAGTCGTGCTGGTGTATACCCCATTGGGATACCAACCATACAGTTCACGAGCCTGGTCACGCTTGATAGGATCATCCAGCGTGTCGATTCGGTCGTAATACCGAGTGAAGTCCTTGGCCTGCTTTTCGAAGTTTGGAAGCAGTGTTCCACGACTGATGACAAAGCCATTGGCCTCAAGGCGTCCCTGCCATCCGGTCGTGCGGTATCCATCCAGCCGAAGTGCGGGTTGGGCCAGGGCCAGGATCGGATCGTAGATCAGATCGTTGAACTTGGTGACATTGCTGAAAAACACAACATGCTGATCTTCGACTACCAAAACTCGGGTCCCATAGATATCGGGGGCACCCTCATTTGAGGATAGGGTGATGCGATTCCCGATACGGGATGTGAAGATCAATTCCGGATCAATCGGATTGGCTTCCTGGTCAATGATGCCGAATGCCCCATTCTGCACAGACTCAACGTTCAGGACCTGACCAAATGATGATTCGAATGCAGCGGTGCGAGCAAACGGGCTGTAGAAGAAATCCGGGATGTCCGTAGTTGCAGCCCGGGTGGTTTCCACTACCCATGTTGCAAACTTCTGCGCCCCATACAGCCAATCCCGGACCACACCAGGAGAAACCTCTTCTTCAAATACCCAACCGTCATTCCGTAGCTTACGGCCATAGCCGAGCATGAAGTTGATCACATCGGGTGCGGTATCGTAATACCGTCCATATTCGATCTCTTCAAAGACGCCCCGGCCCGAGTCGATATAGGGGAATGGCACCCCGTTTACGACGAACTGCTTGACCCTGGTAGACGGGCTGGATTGCACAGTGAGAACCGAGACTCCAACGATGTCTCCGGCATTGATCGTCACGATGTCTTCGATGACAACGGTATTGCCGTTGATCGTCACGTGTTGGGATTTCAGCTTGAGGCCGTTGACCATCACCGACAGGGTTGCACTATCACTGACGTTTTCCGTTCGTGGCAAACGGAAAGTCGTGACGGCGAATTCATGTTGATTGGCAGTAGCCGTGAAGTCCTCGTTCAGTTCGATCTGCCCACCGGCAATCGGTGCCACCGGCAATTCGATGATGAAGCGGGGATTGAACAGATCAAAGCCGAAAACCCGATATCCAGTTCCCTCACGGGTGACCAGGACTCCGGAACCGAAGAACTCCTCGGTCGGTTTGGAACGGTGCAGGATCGGGTGGATATCCTCGAACGGGATACGCAGGCCCGAAAGTGTTTGCACATTGGTTCGCTCGGGGTTGATGAAACCGGCGCACTTCCAGACCAGACTGATCTGGGTGTTTCGCAGTGTGTCTCCAAAGATGGTAGTGACGTTCCCACCCAGGCTCTTCACATATTCGGAAACCCAGGCGTTCAGACCAAGCTGGGTAGCCGGGACATCATTGACCACTTCAAGGTGAACGGACAGATCGGAAATCTTTGGACGTGTCAGGAGATCGCGGTGAACCACGTGAGGGGCCCGCCATATCGGGTTGGTGGCATTCAAGCCGATGTCAACGTAAAGCTCCGACCACAGGGTATCGATGAAGCGACCGGGCTTCATCAAGTATCCCATCAGGGCCGTGGCAAAGCTGAAATAGGGGCTGTTCAGGAAGTCCTGTTCCGCAGGACCACCGTCTCCATACACCCAGCTATCGTTGAGTCGCTCCGGAACCAGGTGATCCTCATCAACGATGCCAGCCGCAATGGGGTCCAGTAGATCACCAGTGTTGGACACTGGGATAGGAGCCGACATTACGTGACGATCCGATTGGGCACCGGTCAGAGGGTTGTAGATACCGGCCTGCAAATCAGCCCACATCGGATGGGATGAGGCATAGCGGGGCGTTCCATCACTCGCAGTGCTGGTGGGTGGATACGAGGCCAGCCACCAGGATGGCTGCAATGCATATCCAACGATCTCCCACGGATGAGAGTGCGGGCGAACAGTCCGATACAGCCGCTGGTAGATGCCTTTGTAGTGGCCTTCTACACCAGCCGACCGGTAGTTCCAGGTGAACTTGTCGGACTGAACATAGTCGTTGTTCGTGATGAAGTCGATGTTCTGAGCAACAGCCCAGCGTTCGAATTCACGACGAAGAATCTGCTGGTAGGTTTGCTGTGGGTAGGCAAACGTGAATGCCCGGTTGAACAGATCGATCCGGAATATCCCGAAGCCGTTGTAGATGTAGTAGTTCGAGTCGGCGGCGTTGAACACGATGTCATCGACCAGGATCGGGCGGGTGTTGAACCGCAGTCCATCCCAGTATCCATACAGAGCCTTGCCGGTATCAATCACCAGATCACCAACCTGGGGAGACACAACCGAAGAGAAGTCGGAAACGATGGACGTAACCTCTTCTACGATGTTGGGCTCAGAATTGCCGTAGAAGTCGGCCAGAGAAAAGTTCGACGTAGCATGCCGAGCACTGAACGTGGAAGTCTCATCGCGATAGTAGGCCGGAACCGCATTGAACATACGGGTCTGAAATTCCAACCAGACGTCATCACGACCATCTCCATAAGACGGAATGATCATCCCCTCATGACCACGAAGTTTGGAAATCCCATCAATATCAGTGAACTTCTCGGGCCGATAGGTTTGGGAAGCTCCAATTCTCGGTGCGCTTGGTGGAACAAAGATCGGGGTCGGTGATGAACCAATCACTGTGATGGTTCCCGCCACCACCTGGGTCTCCACATACGTTCCCATACTGGAGTAGTAGAACTGGAAATCACTGGTTCGACCAATGAATAGCTCCGACAGGATCAGATCGACCGCAGTCGAAGCTGATGTCGTCAGTGTGCCACCCGGTTCTGAAATGGTGAGATCATCCCAAAGCTGGTTCATCCGATTGTTGAACTTGAACATCACCCGGTTGTAGTCGCGGGAAATACGACGAATCGAATCCGGGATGTCCAGTTCCTGTCGTTGTAGCGTTGCCATGACTCGTAGCAGCGAGTTCTCGCAGTCGATCAGCGTGGCACCCACGGTCGGCGATTTGTCGGTCCAACGATAGTTGTTAGCCCCATACCGATTGCCCTCGAAGCCATCCTGAGATTCGATTACCGATGCGATGTGGGAGAGCATCTGGATGCGGGAGGCAACAGTCAGAATTTCGTGGTTGGGGTTGGACGTCAAGTTCTTGGGAAGATCAATAACACCATTGGTGTCCAGATTCTGTTCGGTCACGCCGTTGGACTTCGCCCAGATCGAATGAACAAAACCAGTTTTGGTGTCCTTGAAATACCGGTATCCCAGAAATCCCGGAAACTCGTCGGTTTCCAACGTCAGTTCGAATTGGAATTCACCAGTCTGGTTGAATACCAGTGGGAATTCCATCACGGAGTCATCAATACCGGTTCCAACCTGATACTGGAAGATCGTGGACGAATTGTTTGTGGATACAACCGATCCGGTAGCGGTAGCTTGATAGACGCGAAACTGCGGTAGTGTGTGGCGAGCAATTCGTGTTGAACCAGGAGCCAATTCAATCCCGGCCCAGAATTCGATGATGGGTCGAACAGCCTGATCGCCAGCCAACAGAACAGATCGATCAACCGGGCTCAGGTCCCCATAGTGTCTCCACCAGTTGTTGTCACTCCATCCGTCACCAGCAGTAGTGGCCCGACGGTCATACTGATAGGTCGTGATAGATGGGACACCCGAAGGTCCATTGTTGGTTCCCCATGTGAACGGCACAAACGCCCCATTCTGGAAGATGCGGAAAGGTCGATTCGGGGTCAGTCGGGCATCTTCCCAGATCATACCCTCAACTGGGCTATCCGGGAGCGGGCCGACTACGACCGGTTGGGCCAACCAGCGGCCTGCCTCAATGGAGTATTTCCAGATCAGCGGACGGTTGAACTCCGGGCCGGTGCGAGTGACATAGACATAATCCCCAATGGCATATCCGGTGGTAGAGGGAATGTCTTCCTCGATCTCATAGTCCAACACGGCCCAGGCCGTCCCATTCCATCGCTGAACCACACGGTTCACATCGTTGGTCTTCTCCCACAATTGACCAACGGTGGGGGATGTGGGTGCGGTATTCGCCAGAGTGACCGGGCGGGCAACAAAGCCGGTGCTGGTAAGCTCATACATGACCGTGGCCGAGCCCTGTGGTTCCCGGGTAATGTATTCACCGTTCACCTGTGCATTGCCTGCACCGGTCCAGTAATAGCGGGTGTAGTTGGTGTGTTTGTCGTAATCGAAAGGGGGAGTCCATGCGTAGAATGGCGTTTCGAACAACGTGTTCTCATCTGCCACATTTCCACCATTGGCACGAATCTGTCCGACCAGATCAGTATAGAAGGCACCACCCGAACGGTTATCCGTGGTTGGGTTCACCTGGACTGCGGCCAGAGTCAACTGATGCTTCTGACGCTCTGCTGTATCTTCGATGATCTGGGGTTGACGCTGGAGGTCTTCTTCGGTGAGCAAGCTGACGTCACCGATGTATCCACTGAGGAATCCAGCCTGTTCGGGCTCGAACAGAACATCGTCACTGACGTAATATTCCCGGTTGTTCTGGTCTGTCTGGAGATATTCCGGAAGACGGGAAAATGCTCTACGTTCTACTACCATGTGCTTCCACCTGCGCTATTCCCAATATTTAGACTTGTCAGACCCCAGTTTGTAGAGTAGATATGGGATTATCGGGGTGATGTCAGGAGGGAAACGTCCCGGCCTCGTGGATGGTCCACATCAAGTGGTGTGTGATCCAGGGTTCGATGCCCTGCACCCCGCCCATCTTATCCACAAGAATGTATTCGGTCATGAAGAAAAAACTTGACGAATCAGCCAACACCAGGTAGATGTATCAGCACAACGAACGCCGTTAGACAGTCTCTCTGGCCCCGGAGGACGCAGCACTGTAGGCGAAGGGAAAAGCGGGCTAACCTGGGTGAAAACCGGACCCAGGGGATAGAAAGTGCGAGGGACTAGCTCAGTCAAGTCTTCCGGCTTTCCGGAGGGTTGCGACGAAGGCCCGGTGTAAGAGTGAGAAGGCTACCCTGGGCGGCATCGCCCAGGAGTTTCAGCGAAACTCGGCGAGGAGTGTCTTCATGCGTATTCGTGACGGCCCGTAGCATCTATATGTAGCAAAAAGCGACCGGCGACGACTGTTTCGCCCCTATGATGGGGCCACCCGTGCGAGGAGAAGCGACATGAGAATTCGAGACTCGCCCTTCTAGGGTATTTGATTTGCAAAACCGACGCGATTGAGTATGAGACGACCAACAGAGAGGGTGGCAGGGTAGTGTCCCGACCCTCTCTGTTGCATTTTATACCAACGATCCTACCCGGATTTCTTCATCCGTAAAGAACGGAACGATCTCGATATCCGATGGGTTGGCACAGGACAGGAACAGTTCATCCGGTTCCGCACGAACCTGGAACATACGTCCGAATGCCTGATCGTTGTTCCGGGGGACGATAACCATCGATTGTAGCTCCGGAGCAAGCTGGGCGTGGACGAACGCTACCAGTTCGGTGAAGTAGAACTTCTCTCCAAACTCCCAACGAGTGACGTCGAAATACGACCGAATCGTATTCAACACCCGCAGTTTGAGATCGGATTCCGATAGTCTCGACCCGGGTGATTGGATGATCTTGAATACCGACTGTAGTTCAGGAACCGCCTGGTTTCCAAACAGCAACTTGTAGCGGGCCGGGTAGTAGATCACGGAGTCGCTGATCGGGGTGTATTCCTCGAAGTCCGCATACAGCAGCCGTAGCTGATCCGAGGTTTCTTCTTTCGGGCGATCCTCTGCGGTCCCGTTTTGGTTCACCCATGCACGGAATGCCGCATCATAACCCGAGGTCAGAATGAACACGTTCATGATGTTGGATTTGCTCGGATCGATACGGTTGGCATCGGGTGCATAATGGGTCCAGATGAACCGCAGGTGATCACGACCGATCAGTGCTCGGTATGCAGACTGATCCGGTGCCAGAATCCAGGTCTCGGTGATCGCATCAGCGATCAGCCAGGTCTTGGTGAACGTATCGTAGTGGATCGATCCGTCGGCAACCAACGCATCATCGTAGGCATCACCCACGGTGATTGATCCACCAGAAGAGCTTCCATAGGTCCCAGTCGGGTTGGTTGTCTTGTTGATCGGGTCCCAAACGCTGAATCCGAACTCCTGGATTTTGCGCCACAGAACCAGATCGGTGCGGCCATCCTGAATTACCAGGTCTTTGAAGATGAACGGTGCATCATACACACCATCACTATCTCCATCAACCGGTGTGATGGCCAGACCATTCTTGTTGACATAACCATCAGCATGGCGGATCACATCATACGGAGTGAAATCCACCAGTTCCCCGATGAACGATACCAGACAAGATTCAATCGTCAACGGTGGTAGAGGATCGGGCTGTGTGTTCACGACCACCGAAGCATCAGTTTCACAATCAACACCGATTGAGCCTGCTATGTAGAAGACAGAGACGACGGTCCCGGATGGTGGTGGCGTGGTGAAGAACAATTGGTTGCCACCCGTGATGGTCCATTCACGGACACCCGATGGGGCCCATGGACCGTTCTGCAATACTCCGTCGATGAACACCATAAGTCCGGGTGCAGTCGATGGGATCGAAGCGTTGTTGGCCAGTGTGAACGTGTTGGTAGTGCCATTCGCGTTGAACTGGTAGGTGTTACTTCTGGTTTGATCCGGATTGATGACCCAGATGAATCGAATCCGCGTGTTGACAGGTGGGACCGTGGTAAACGTGATGGTGCTCGATGTAGTTCCACCAACAACCGTATACTTGGTCCGGGACTGAGTAACCCCGTCGATTGAAATCAACAGAGTGTCACGACTCTGGTTTGGAGCCGGGATCGTGTAAGTCGTGGTAGTGCCATTCGAGATGACATTACGACGGCCCAGCACTTCGTTGTCGATCCCATGAAGGAAGTAGGAAACCCCAAAGACCCCAGACGGCAATGGTGTGTTGAACACTAGGCTACTGGTTGCAGTGGCTCCAGACATAAACGTGGAGATACCATAGTCCAGGTTTCCGAACTGCTGAATGCCGTCGATGAACGTGATGACGTTCCCGATGTGAACACCATCCACACCCATATTCCATTCTTCGGTGGTTCCGTTGCCAGCTACCCGTAGAACGGTTTGCTCAGCATTCACAAAGTTGGAGGCGAAATAGATGGCGATCTGTGCTCCCGGTGCTGGTGCAGTCACAAAGCAGACCTCATAACCCCCGATATCCGGAACGATTGTGTAATCAACACCATTGATCTGGAGGACGTCGTTGATCAGAACAACCGTATGGGCTGGGTCGAGTGGGATTTCACTCGTTTGGAAGCACGTTTCCAATCCATCACCTTCGAAGTCATACGCGGACAGATCACAGGAGCCCTGCCCGAGGCCACTCAGACCACGGCGGCGAAGGCTGTCTCGTGCCTCATTGGACTCCAACAGGACAATGCTGTCACGAGCAGTCCGACCGGTTTCCGGATCAATCACTGGATCGTTGTTAGAGAAGATGAAATCGATCTCACGTGCCGACTCGAAGAAGAGACTGCGACCACGATCTGTGATGGTCCAGATATCGTTCGGGCTGTTCGGGGTGAACTCAAACAGGATCATCCAGGATGCATCCAATCCGGTTCCGGTCGTCGATCCCTGGTTAGCCAGCGAGAACCCAGAGTTTCGGTCGATGTTATCGGAATTGATGAAGTCCCAAGTCTGGGTTGACAGATTCCAACTCATGGCGAAATCCAACCGCTGTTCAATGCGGTTCTCCAACTCGATCTCTTCGGTCGTGGTGAAGCGATTTCGTAGGGCTGGGAACACACTGAACAGTGCAGTCCCGGTCGATGCTGTATCCTTGAGAATGATGCCGCTTGGGGCAGTCCCGGTTTCGATCACACGATCCACGGCGACCACTTGACCCAATGGACCGGTGAATCGGATCAGCGAGTCGGTGTCCACATAAACGAGTGGTTGTGGGGCCGTATTACCAACGGTCTGGGGCAGACCGGATAGCACGATGTTACCCTGGGATTGACCACCCACCTCGACTGTCTGCGACCACGTATAGGGTGAGGTTAGGACGATCTCGGAGTAGGTGTTGAAATACAGAATCCGTTTATCTTCCTGACGAATGATCGGGCGAACGACTTCGTTGATCAGGGACTCAACCGACAGGACATCGGGGTCGGCACTATAGATGTTGACGGTCTGGGTGGAATCCTGATACAACCGTCCATCTTCGGCCACGTGCTTGACGTTCTGATACAAACCGGTCGGATCGGTCAAGCGGGAATATCGTGATTGTCCGGAGAAGCTACGGTTGATCGTCTTGACCTTCTGGACTGAGTTGTCCTTGAGGTAGAAGTTGTTGTAGTCTTGTGCCGTAACCATTCGGTTCTGCGTATAGAAGACTTTGCCAACCCGAGTGCGGATGTCGAAGTTTGATTCCGATGCAACGCCGTTGGAGACCGTGGACTCCAACGAATAGGTCATGGTTAACTGATAGCCTTCTCCACCATCGACATAGGGGATCGACAGCGATTGGTTCTGGATCGCGGTGGGCTTGATCTGGGTGGGGTTGGCATTGGCGGTGCGATACCAGAACCGGAACCGACCGACCGGCATACGACCGAATGAGCCATCCCCGAAGCGAACACGCACTGTGTCGTTGTTCAGAGTATCGAGTTCATAGACGTTTTGCACCGATCCATAGAGGGTGTTGAAGCTGACACCCTCACCAAATGTCGTATCGACCTGGGTCCAGTCCGCGATGATGTCTCCATTAGCATCAATCTGCTGGACAAAGAAATCGTCGTTGTTGATGTTGAACACATTCAACGATAGGGTCTGAACTGGCACCGGGGCCGCGAAGGATTGATCCAGGAACGACAGGTTTCCCTGTTTGAATGGAAGGAAGAATCCGGTTCGGCTTGAACCAAATCCCCGACCATCCAGGAAGTAGAAGATGTTGAAGGCGTTCTCCGGATTGGGAGACACTTCTTCCACGACACCAGTATCCTGGTTCAGACGACCATTGTAGATATCGAAGGGGAGACGCTGACCATTGACCGTGGCGGAGAATCGATAAGCACCACTGGTCGGTGCCGCACTGTTGAAGACGTATTGATCCACCCGGTTTCCGTCCGAGGTCTCCGATACCAGAGGGAACCCATACTTGGTGCGGGTGATGAATGATGCATTCAGGATCAGAATGAACCGCTCGAACCAGTCTTCGTCCCGTGGGTCGTTCCAGATGATCGTTTTGTTCCGGAGGTTGACGCCGTTGGAATCGACGATGTTCTGATTGGTTCTGATTGTTTTGAGTTTCAGGAAACCGGTGGCAGATCGAACTCGATTGACCCGATATCCGATGTTCTGGGCAAGACGGATCAGACTATCGCGACGTTCAGCAGTTGCCAAGAAGTTCTCGCGACTGTTCAGATCAACTCGGAACGCGATGTTCTGAGACAACCACGCCAAGATTTCAACCTTGGCAACAAACTCGGAAGATGCTACCCAGTCGTTGAACTGCTCCCCGTAGTTGGAGCGAAGATACTGAAACATGGCCTGAATGAGGTTGTCAAAGTCATATGCCCGGAAATCGACGTTCTCCAGTGCTTCATAGATTCGGAACCAATCCTCGGCTACGAACAGGGTATTTTGCCGTGTCAGTGTGGACATCGTATCTCTCCAAATTGCCGATCAGGCAAGCGAACTGCTAAAGGTGACTGTGAACCAATCATCCATGTCGTATTTGACTGCCTGTAGCCGGATGGCCAAGGAAATCTCATGTGCGTCCAACGACACGTTCGTGACAATCTCCAGAAGTTTCACTCTGGGGTCTTGCCCGATGATCCGCTGTGCATCCTGAATGACCAGTGATTCGGTTCGAGGGTCACCGAGGTCGAACAAGAGGTCCCAGATGATGGAACCGAAGGTCGGACGAGCCACCCGTTCACCGATCCTGGTGTTGAAGTGGTTCAGAAGGTCCTGCTTCACCAACTCAAGATCAAACAGAGCAGTATCAATGCCCTGATTCGCTACGCTTGAAAAACCTCGATAAATGGGCTCAGACATGGACTACCTCTTCATACCGATATTTATGGTATGGTTTGTCCATTGAAAACGTAGATCGGAAAGCACAAATAGGAATAGCTCTACCCCCACATACCTCCAGCCAATGGAACACCCACATGCACGATACCCCAAGCTTCGTCAAAACCATGCATCCGCTGCTGACACGAGAGGCGGAACTGGTGCTGTTCGATCAGTGGCAGGCTGCTAGGACAGCGGGTGACCGTAGGACGGAAAACAAGCTCTTCCAACAGATCGCCATCCAATACAGCCCCATCGTGAAGAAGCTGGTGAAGAAGATGCGAGGCTACGGCCTGGATCAGTCCGAGATGATGAGCGAGGCACTACTGGCACTCACCAGGGCGGCTATCGATTTCGAACCCGACAAAGGTTTCCGTTTCGGCACCTATGCAAGCTCTTGCATCATCAATTCACTGTTCACGTTCGTGACGAAGAACTTCTTCATCGTCAATGTATGCTCGAACAGCACCAACAAACGGGTGTTTTTCAGTCTGCGTCGGATCATGATGGAGCAAATTCGGACCACTGGTCATGCAGAACTGTCTCACGATCTCGCCGTATCGATCTCAGAGAGTATGGGAGTCGATCTGGAGACGATCAAGATCATGGGTAGTCTCCTACGGGACCCGTATTCCAGTTTGAACCAACTGGTTGGTGATGAGTCCGATGACGAGGGTTCGACGACCAGACAGGACATGCTGCTTTCGACCGAGCCGTCCCAGGATGATCAAATTGCCGAACGGGAACTTATCGCATTGCAGCATAAACTGGTGCAAGAAGCATTGGGGTCGTTGGATCATCGATCCAGCACAATTGTGCAGGCTCAGGTCCTGACACCCGAGGGCGAGCGAATCACCCTGGAGGAGTTGGGCGAGCAGTTCAACATCTCGAAAGAGCGAGCCCGTCAGATTCGGGATGCTGGCCTCGAACGGATCAAATCGCACATCACCAAATCTCTTGATGCCAAGCGGTTCACGATCAAAGATGTGCTTCCGGTGGATTAAGCCCCCCGGAAGCCATACTGTTGCAGGATATCACGGCAGTAGGCATTACCACCGTTGTAGGTCCACGTGACACGGCTACCAGGCCGGTTATCAGCATGGATCGTATTGGTCCCCACACCCATTCCGGTGACACCATTTGCGGCCAGCCTATCGACAAACGCCCGCTTCTGTGCCACAGTCAGATCACCGATGTGGATATCCAACGCACGACCATACAGGTGCTGAGAGTTCTTGGCACCATCGGCGGCTGCGTTTGAAGTAGGTGAGCGATATCCACTGTTGAAGCCAAGCTGGGTGATACCGGCCTGGGATGCAGATGCTTCAACAATACCTTTGATCGCACCCACGTTGGTGAAGTCCGGAGACCGCGATCCCGGCACCCAGTTGATCGGGCCACCCGGAACGATTTCAGGTCCGGGGTTCTGACCAGCATTGGCCGAGCATGCGCCTTGGAAGTATGGCAGTCGAGCCCCGATTTTCTTCTGCAAAATGGCATAGACCTCAGCATAGGTCTTACTGGTTCCAAAGATCGGACGGTTGGCCCGTGCCGAAGCCGCAAAGTTCGGATTATCTGCCGGGATACCATTGGGGTTAGATTGTAGTTGCTTCAAGAAACCAATTGCTCCAGCCGAATCATTTCCAGCACCCAGGAAGTGAGCCAGATACATATCGGTGGCATCGATGTTGGTGATACCACGAGAGACCATGAGGTTGTAGTTGTCCGTAGCGAACTGGGCACCAGCATTGGCATTTCGAACTGGGTCATAGACGTTCGATCCCGGCCCACGATCCGTGCTGAGTCCATACTGAGCACCGGTTGCCTTGATGAACTGGAATAGACCAGCAGCAGAAGAGGTTCCAGCCTTGGCGGTCGGGTTGAACCCGGATTCCTGGGCACAGATCGTCAACAAATACCCATCCGGCAACTGTGGCCCCAGTGTGTTCTGTGCATTACAGATGGCATTGAACACAACCACATCGATGTTAAACCCGGCCACACTGACCGTCTGTCCACTCGGGGAATACGTAAGGTTCCCACCAACAATACCATCACTGTCCGGGATGTTACCGAATTCGGCGACTTCCGTTCGGCGGCGATCCAGAACCGAACAATCCACGGCACCACCGACGTGGGCGAACTTATACATTGCGTTCTGAACCACATCGAAATTGCCCTGCTGGAGGCCAGTAATGATGCTCAGACCCTCAGGAGTGCCGAGGATGTTCTCGATCCCAACGTTATGAGCGAAGCTGATCAGTGCATCGAACTGGCCCTGTGTGACCTCCACATCCGGCAAGATACTCTTGACCCAGGTTTCTACCTGAGCAATTTCACTCTTCAAATAGTTCTCAGCTTCTTCAAGGGCAATCTCGATGTTGTTCTCGAAGTTGCTGCTGAACGATTTGATCTTGCCGAGTAGTTCGGTGCCCATTTCCAGGCCACCGATTATATCGCCGACTTGTAGACGCTTACCAAATCCGACCACGTATTCCTGCTGTAGCGGGTCCAGTCGGGGGGTTCGCATGAACGATGATCGTGATTTGATGTAGTTTACGACGTCAGTCGATGCGGTCATCAAATCAGGAACATGCGTAGTCAGGGGGTTTGCCAGTCGAAGGGATCGATACGTCGGGGCTTCACCCAGAGCGGGGGATGAGAACGACGATCCACCACCAAAGATCGGTAGTGCCCCCAGGAATGAAGAGAAACCACCAATGACGGAGTTTGCAATCGATGATCCGGGGAAACCAGCACCAGTTCGAATGTTCGATGTGATGTCGGATCGGTTACAGGTGTTGTTGGCAGATACCGGAATGGGGGCACCCTGGATGGGTTGGGGGGTAACACGGCCATTGGTGCCAGCCGTGCTTCCATATCCACATCGATTGTTCCACGGCTGGTGCTGAGGAACCACCGGAGCAACGCTATCCTGGAATTCTGGTGACCCGTTTCCATAGATTTGATCTGTGGTCGGAGCCCCAGCCGTCTTTTTGAACGGCGGCATGATGGGAACAGCGGCAACGGCAGCATAGCCATAATCATTCGATGTCAGGGTTGGCACGGTTGTTACGCCACCGGGTGGGTTGAGGTTGATGGTAGAACCACCCACGTTCACATCACCAGTCGCAGCCAGATTGACCGCACCGGCACCGGTGATATCTGCATCCCCACCCGCACCGATCAATAGACTTCCACCAGAACTCAAACTGGTCGTATCGGCAGAAGCCATTCGAAGTTCACCACGGGAGTCCAGTTCGATGTCGCCGCCAGCCTGGGTTCGAATGCTGGAATTGGATGTTGTGATGATGGCCCCATTGACCGTTTTCAATTCCCGGCCACCAACCCGAAGGTCCAGATCATTGGTCCAGGTAACCCTGGCATTCCCACCAGTTTGGAAATCGTAATCTCCCTCGACACCGATGATCATATCCCCCTTGTAGGCGGTTTGTGTGAAACCATCGACGGCCATCGAGTAGTCCCCACCAACCCGTTGGTTGATCGATCCTTTTACATCCAGGTTATAGTTGCCATCAACTGTGAGGTTGTAGTCCCCCTGGGAGTGCAGGTGAATACCACCACTGGCATAGATCGCAATGTTGCCAGAGTCGGCGACTTCGATCCATGCATTACCGGTCTGAGTGGCGATGTAGATGAACGGGGTTGAACAAGCATCGTTCATGGTGATCTGAGCACCTGATGAGGTTCGCAAGCGGATCGCTTGGTGATCGGGGTGATCATCCATAACGAAGTTATGCCCAGTCGAGTTCACATGATAGACGTCGGCAATACGATCCTCGAATGCTCGACCATCGGTATCTCGGTTACGGCGTTCGCTATCGTAGGACCATCCTGCGGATTTCAAACCCGTGAGATAGGATGGAGATTCACGCTTTGAACTTGCTAGACCGGCACCCCGTGCCATATCCCCAACCAGGCCAGCACGAGTGATGTTCCGCATCAAGTCGGTGGCGGTAGTTTGGTCAGCAGCCAATGGGTCGTCAGCAGTCCCAGAACGGTCCATAGCGGGCAAGCTGCCATACGGGGGGACTTCCCCCTGCAAGCTGGTCGCATTGCGGGTGCTGGCCATCTCTGCGGTGATACCAGGGGTCCCTGGGACCATACTGGTGCGGTTCTTCTTCGGAACCATCCCGATCCAATATCCGGAGTTGGCATCACCAGCAGCAAACATAACGGCCACGAAGTCCCCAACCCGTGGCTGGAAGAACATGCCATATGAGTTGACATCACCCTGAACAGAGTTCCGTCCATCTGGAGCCGCAGCATTTCGGAAGTCATCAGCACCAAAGAATGGGGTCACCGGTGATACCAATAGCCACCCCAGTCGTAGCCGCTGGTCAAACGTCAGCCCGCTTGATGCAGACTGATCAGGGGTAGTGCCCCCGTAAATGGGGTTACTGTTCTCATCGAACCGCTTGACGCTGACTTCGGGGATGTAAACCCATACTCGACCCATACGCTGTTCATCCTGGTCATCCATGACCTGACCAACGTAGAATCCAGGAAGTTGATCCTGAGGGTTAACCTTCGGGCGACCACCGGCCCATGTGTCACGAGATAGACGGCCAATGCCATCGGAAATACTTGGAGATTTACGCATCATGCATACCTACTGAAAACTGCATTGGCATTGGCAACCCTACCTCCGTTGTTGGCATGGGCAGCAGCAGGGCGCTCATAATACCGGCTGACCGCCAATGCCGCCTCTGCCACTGTCGTTGCTTGTCGCAAAGCATTCCCTGCCTGAGATTCTGAACCATTCAACTCATGCACCACAAATCTAACCTGTGCGTCGATACTACCCGGGTCAAGACCTTGACCGCTGGCAAAGCTGCGAAGTGCAGCCCACCGCTCATTATGCCACTGAGCAATACCGAACGACGTGCCGCCATCACCGACTGCGCCGGTGTTCAGGTTAGGCCCACTCTCTTGCATGAAGTTTCCTACCAGGCCAGCGGCCTGTTCCGGAGTAAATCCGTTGGCGGTGAAATAGTCGAATGCGATCTTGAGGTGCGCCTCATTCGGCCCACCAGTCAGATTGACGGTCGGCTGTGGCGTTGGAGCAGGATAGTTCGATCCCGTGCCATTACCAAGGTTGTCTGAACCGGCTCCACCAACCAGGTTGGTATTGCCGCCACCACCCGGTGGGAACGTTGATGCCCCACCGTAAGAGGCAGTTCGCTCGAACATCTCTTCGGCGTAGTTCAGGTGGTTCAGTTTGATACCCTCGATACTCTGGGTAAACCGACCGTTTTCAAACATAGAGGTCACATCGAGGACCTGATAGAACCCTCCGATGATATTGGGGTGACTGCTACCGTATGGTCGGCTGGGGTTCATCAGATCGTCCTGATCCGGTGGGAACATCCGGAGATAGATGATTTGTCCACCACGAGGCCGAACCTGAATGGTGTTACTGGGGTTCAGTTCAGAAACCCCAGCAGCATCATTGATCCTTTGTAGAAGATCGATATCAAGATTCGCATATGGGCTCAACAGCCACACGGGATCACCCCTTACCTTCATCCCATTCAGCCGCAACAGGTCCAGGCTGAGGTAGTCACTCATGTAGAGTTCATAATCGTTCCGTCGGGCTTCATCTGGTGATGTGACATCCCCATACAACAGGGTGTCGGGGTTCTCGTTGAAGCCGCCACCAAGTCGATCAGCACCACGACGGGAATTGGCATTGGATGAACCACTGACATCATAGGCATAGTCACCAAACAGTCGGTTGATAGTAGTCTCTACCCCAAGGAAGCTCTGGTTTGGATCGAGTATCCGTAGCAAATCAACTGCCCCGGTAGCCCGATCAACGACATCAGATGCCGAATCTGAGATGGCCGCACCGATGCTACTGGTATCAAGGCGACCGGTGTTCAAGGAGTTATAGTAGAACGCCTTGAGCTTAATGTCGAAGTCGATAACCTCGGTGTTTTCTTCCGTGTAGATGTAGTTGTAGATGCGACGAAGCATCCCCATCCGGATGATCTCTCGGATACGAAGAAGTTGGTTAGATGGATCAACATACGTGGCGATGTTCTGTCGGTTCACCGGGCCATGTTTGAACGTCAGGTAAGGCTCGATCACATACTGGTGAGTGATCTCAACATAATCGTTGAGGGATGCATCTTTGGTAACTGCACCATTGGGGTTACCATAGATCGTGTTGAACCGAACGCAGAATGCCACCCTGGGAATCAGGAATGCGTCATTGTTGGAGTCGGCATTGAACAACTCCTGTCCCACCAGGGTATTGGCAATCGATCCACGAAGCATCGTCATGATGTCCACGTCTCGACCAGACGAGATGATGTGGTTGGGATCGGTATCGTCGTATATCAACTGGTTGGTCTTGAGGAACACGTTGACGTCGAATGGGGACTCCAGCAACATGGTCGGAGCATAGAACTCATAATGCCGAACAAGCTGACCTTGGGTTCGCTCCGTTTTGGCCGCATTCAAAGCTGTGCTCAACGACAACAGGAATTCACGGAACGTGGTTCCGGAGGCAAGCGATCCGGCGTCCAACACGAAGTCTTCGGGACGATATGCATGGTGTCCAGCCGGAACCAGATCAACCTCATACAGGGTGCCACTGGACGTGACTTCGGCTTCGATCTGGCTGATCGCCATGATCGAACTGATCGTCTTGATCCCACGACCATTACTGACGTCGATCTGCTCAGTCCACTGACCGGAATCCTGGTCATAACCGGAGAAAGAGACATCGACCCGATATAGGATGCGACCCGGGTTGATATCGGTGTATCCTAGCTGGATCGCAGTATCACGGATATCCTCGTGTAGTCGGAACCCGTGGGGTTCGGCGATCCGCATCTTCATCGACAGCATGGTGCTGATCAACGGGTTGTTTTCGGATGGCTCAGTGAGGTTTTTGACCGTCAGGCTGGCAATATTGTAGTAGTTCCGTTGTGTCTTGGTTCCAGACACCAATGGATTATTGGTGAGAGCTTCACCTGTGCTGGCCAGAGTTACCGAGCCGTCGGCCCGGTTTTGGGATTTCATCGTGTTGATGTCAACCTGTGTGGACTGAGCATTGAACCCACCACGCTGATATGCCAGAGCCGCATCCTGTGTGATCATGGTCAAAGAGATATGATATTGCACATCCATGTAGCAGTTCAATGGATTGTCATGAACGACCTCGGCTCCAGGACCGATCACGATGTCCAGGCCATTAACCGTAATCGGGGTGGTTTGACTTGCCAGGGAATTCAGTTCGGCCAGACGAGTGGCATTGATCAGGAAGCTTTGGAACTTACCGTTGATTTCAGCCAACAGGTATGGGTCATCGGGATCGGTCACACCGCGATCCTCACGTTCCCGACGATATGCTGCAATCTCTTCACGAAGGAGGATCAGTGAATCGATTAGGGCCTGTCGCTCTCTAGCTTCTGCCTCTGACAGACCGCGTGGGTCGGACTGTCCGATAATGACATCTCGGGGGGTTGATCCACGGATAGCCTCTGCGGCAGCAACAATGTCTTCATACGTGTTGGCCCGGTCGATGGACTCCAGGAAATCATAGGAGAAGCCCCGACGGATCATGTCGGCATAGGCTGACATAGAGAAGCTGGCACCAAGAGAGTTGACGTTATAGGGTCCGCTCAGATACCCGAACGGATTAGGACCAACGCTGAACGTATTGACGCCACCACAACTCATAGGATACTCCGGATGTAGTGTGGGGCCGGGATGTAAAAGGGCACTCCCATTTTGAGATCGTATACCGGGTCCTGCCATCCATTACGAACCCCAAACACCCACCAGAGGTCAGGATCGGAATAGATGTCGTTGGCCAATCGATCTGGTCTGGACACGTAGATTTGATTGTCCATGGTTACCAGAACATCATCCTGTTGTTCGGCGATCTGCCGATGCACGTAGTAGCCCATGAAGGCACCGGTAACCGGGGTTACTCGGTATGGAGATGCTGCTGCATATGACGGGGTATAATTCTGAACCGGCATGTTAGAATGCTCCCGAGGTGCTGAATGAAGTGTTGGTCCCCGGCGTCCCCGAGTTGATCTGATGGAATGTGCCATTACCACGAGACAGCATGGCACCGGACCAGTAATCATCGAGGGAGAAGTTCGTCCAGTAGGCCGGGGCATGCTGAACAATCAGACTGATCGAACTGACCGTGAACTTGACAGGAAGCCAGGTATACTTACCAGATGCACTTCTATTGGTTTGAAGAGTGCCCGTGGCGAACTCCTCCGTGCCGGGTTCCGGAACACCAACGTAATCGATGTCATTGGGGAATGACCAGTCAGCCTTCTCCATCAGGCAGGGAACACGGTTGAACGCATAGTTTCCATAGGCGGAAAACCACATCGGGCTTGGGGGACGACCGGATTTGAATCGACCGAAGTCCATGAAGCTGTAGCTGCGGAAGAAATGGAGGACCGACAACATATAGACGGCGTTTGAAAACGTGTCCGCTGTCCACACGGCATCCGAGATGGTGATTCGAACGTTATCGGTGCTTTTGTATGCATTGAACGATTCGTTCGTATGTGTCAGTTCGATGGCATCGTATTTGACGTTGATCCCCTCGGAGATCGAGGGATTGTAGGGGAAAATCACACCACCGGTTTGGATAACCGGGGACAGTGGATGGGCTGCTGCAAGGGCCCCACTGGCAACTGGAAATTGGAACGGAGTTAGCATCGCGTAAACGTGTTCGAACGCATATGACAGAGATGAACTCGCAAATCCGTCATCCTGTTCGGATTCCAGTTCAATATCCGACAACAGCGATCCCGTGGTCAGGGCGGTGGTATAGGTGGACGTATCTGTCATGTGTATGGTCTCCTCGAATATTTACCGTGGGCCAAGCTTGATTTTTGTGTATTACAGACTAGAGAATCCATCGACTCTCATAGATGTAGATCACCGGGGTCTAAAAACAACAAAAGAGTGGGAACAGACACTACATGACGACGATTAAGCCCCCCAAGGACTACCTGCACAACTCCAACCTTCTCAGAGAGATTTTACTGAGTCAGAAAGAACAAGAGCGGTTTCCGGAAGAAGAGCGGGATGATCGGGCAGTAGAGTGCCTGACCCCCACCCTGGTTCGGATGATCATGGAGCTTGTATCCCGTTACGCGACCAGTTACAGATGGCGGGGTTACACATGGATCGAGGACATGGAATCGGAAGCGGTTCTGAGTTTGTGCCGGGTGGCATTGAAGTTCAATCTGGAGAAAGCCGGAGAATATCCCAACCCGTTCGGTTACTATACCCAGATCGTCAAGCGGGTGTTTTTGACCTACATCGAGCGTGAGAAGAAGCAGGGTAAGATACGAGATGATATCATCGAGATGTCAGACACCGATCTCCTCCCATCATTTGCTCGACAGAACGAGGGGGAAGATAGCCAACTGGATGGCACACAGGCTGTCGTAGCCGATCCCAAACTCCGCCGTCGATCAACCATGAAGAAGATCAAGGTTACCAAAGAGGACGATACCTCGAACATGACCGCAGCCGAACAGAAAGCCTGGATGGACAAGAAGATCGGTGAGTTCCGGGAAAAGCAGGAAGCGGATGCCCGAATAGCAGCCATGACGCAAGACATCATTGATAACCGAAAAGACAGTTGACAAGCATCTGGTGATAGACTAGACCATCCTCAAAAGGAGGACCTGTCATGAGCCCTGTTTTCTCAGAAGTCCACGCAGACATCAAGCTACTCGCCACATCCGTATTCATCTCCGGGATGGCATATGGATCAGGTGCCATCAGTTGGCTGAACGACTGGTTTCTGGCATCCACGACCCTACCACGGGAAATCGACAACGTGTGGATCATCGGGTTCATCGTGGCCCTGTTCATGATGATCATCCGCAGAACCACCAGCCCCCGCAAAGATCAATCCTATGAGATGCCGGAAATGGTGGTCGATGGCATTCTGGCATTCTCGTGGCCCGGAACCCTCATGGTGATGTTTGTCGCGATGTTCGGCCAAGCCCCACTCCGTCACTTCGAAGCGAACTGATATGCCGTTGTTCAAGACTGCTGCCGTATTCGGCGATATCCATTTTGGTGATCGTTCCGATAGTCCGGTCCACAACCAGGACTGTATGAATTACATCGATTGGTTCTGTGAGCAGGCAGCAGCCGCCGAAGCCGACCGCATCCTGTTCCTGGGTGATTGGTTCGACAACCAATCGCGTCTCCGCCTGGATACCCACTACTACGGAACAACCGCCTTGAAGCGGCTGCTTGAGGTCGCACCGGTCGAGATGCTGGTGGGTAACCATGACATGTTCTTCAAGCACTCCCGTGACATTCACTCCATATGTGCCTATGAGATGTGGCCGAACGTCCGGGTCCACAACCGATGCACCATCCTGGATGGGGTTGGATTGGTTCCATTCCTGGTTGGGACCGAGTATCTGGAAGTCATCCAGATGGAAGCCAAATATCTGTTCGGACATTTCGAGCTTCCTCGGTTCTTGACAAACGCAACCATCGAATTCCGCGACACCGGACAGTTCAACTCCGATCAACTGATGGCACCCGAGATGGTGTTCTCCGGCCACTTCCACAAACGCCAGGTCAAGACCAACCGGACTGGGGTGCCAGTCTGGTATATCGGCAACCCGTTCGGCCATGACTTCAATGATGTTGGTGACACTGAGCGTGGGATGATGGTGCTTCGGTGGGGTGAGCAACCGCAGTTCATCGACTGGCAGCAAGGCCCGCTCTATCAACGCTTCATCGCCAGCGATGTGGTGTCTATGCTGGAGAGCAAGACTCTGCAAGAGAATACCCGGCCAACCAGCATCCTGGAAATCAAGGACGATGTTGGTCTGGAACTGGAAGATGTGAACCTGATTCGTCAAGAACTATCTCTGTTGGTTCGTGAAACCCGACTGATTCCCCGCAGCAATACCGCTGGTATTGAGGATAGCGACGTGGTATCCGATCTCAACGGACAGAGCTTGGAAGATATCGTGGTTGGACAACTCGAAAAGATCGATCCGCATGGTTCTGACATCGATCCCAAGGTCCTTGTCGGCTTGTTCAAGGGTGATCGCTGATGTATGATCGTATCCAATTCAATACCGTGACCATTCAGAACTTTCTGTCGTTCGGGCCCAACCCAACGGTGATCGATCTGCGTGGGGATCACATCACGGTGGTTCTCGGACTGAACCACGACACCGGTGGGGATGAGTCCCGCAACGGCGTGGGAAAATCGGCACTGATCGATGCCATCAGCTATTGCATCTTCGGTCAGTCTGTCCGTGGTATCAGCAACCAGGCACTGGTCAACAAGATGGCCCGCAAGGGTCAGGGTATGCTGGTCACGCTGGAACTGGACACCCCATCGGGGTCATTCCGAATCGAGCGGGGTGAGGCTCCCTCGAAGCTGCGGCTGTTCCACAAAGAGATCGAGAACACCGATAGCTTCCTGGCCCGTGATGGCACCAAATTCATCTACGAGGTCACCAAGAGCAAAGCAGAGACCCTGGACGTCATCAAGGACATCCTGGGCTTCGACATCACCCTGTTCAGCTTTCTGGTCGCCAACTCATCCGAATCAGATGCGTTCATGAAACTCCCCGAGGGGCAGAAGCGAGAGGTCGCTGAACGTCTCATGGGGCTCAACCTTCTGACGCAGCGGGCAGAAGCTCTCAAAGAGGATCGCAAGGACAAGAAGCGTGATCTGGTGGCACAGGAGTCGGCTGTTGAAGCCACCCGACAGGCCAACCGTCGGATCGAGCAGCAAATCCAGGACCTACAGGACAAAGAGCGTCGGTGGGATGAAGATCGTTCCCGGCAAATGGATACGATCCTGAGCTACATCAACAAGATGTCGGCGGTTGATATCCAAGAACAGATCGAACTGCTTGAGATGCTGACCGAGTTGGATGGCGAAACCAAGCGGGTGGCCGCAAGCCGCCGAGAAGCCAACATGAAGCTGACCGAGGCTCGTCGAAATCTGTCAGACCTGGATAGAGAGATCACCGAAGCGGCAAATCGTATGCATCAGATCGGGGCTGAAAAGCGCAAGATCGAAGCATGCATCTGTCCTACGTGTAACCAGCACTGGGTGGCAGACCCATCGGTGTTGGAGAAGATCAATGCCGAGATCGACGATCTCAGCGATCTGTCCGAAGAGTCGGTTGGAATTCTAGATAAGGCCCGTGAAGACGTTGCGGCTGCGGATGACGTGGTGAAGCAGATCGACCTGGAAGATGCCGGTATCAAAGAGATGCTGCAAGAGGCCAAGGGGTTCACGCCGGTATTCCGGGACGTGGCCGAAGCCAGTGCCGTTGGTGCCAAACTGGAATCCCAGCGTGAGTTACTGGCACAGCTTGAAGCCGCAGCAAACCCCCACTCGGATACCGTCAAGGGTCTCAACACCCATGCCATCAAACAGGTAGACGACACCGAGGTCCAGGACCTACGTCGGTTGATTCGGCACTACGATTACCTGATCGAACTACTGCAATCCAAAGACAGCTTCCTGCGTAAGGTGGTCATCGATCAGTGGCTACCCAGACTGAATGGCCGTATCGCCCACTATCTGGAAACCCTGGAACTACCTTACACGGTGAGGTTGGAAAACGACCTATCCATGACGATTTCAGACTTCGGTCAGGAATTCGTCTGGGGTAACCTCAGCAAGGGACAGCGGCAACGGGTGACCATCGCGTTGAACCTGGCGTTCCAGGACCTGTTTGAGGCAACCAACCACCCGCTCAGTCTGTTGATGATCGACGAACTGATTGACTCCGGTATCTGCAATCGTGGGGCCAATCAGACCCTGTTGGCTCTTCGGGAGTCGGCAGCACAGAAAAACAAGCGGATATTCTTGATCACCCACCGTATGGACATCGCCGACCAGATCGATGATGTTATGCTGGTGGAGATGAAAAACCGAATCAGTAGTATCGCACAAATCGGAGATGATGATGAGTCTTAGAATCCAGTTTCTGGGATATGCAGTAGTCGCTGTGGGGTTCACCGCATTTGGCTATGTGGGTGGACAGTATGATCTTCGGAATGGTCCAGACCACCTGGTAGACCCGGACCAGTATGAGGTCATGATCGGTCCCGAGGATACGCCGGAATGCCAAATCACGGCAACCCTGTCGGTATGGGCTGATATGAACCGGATGGGAACCTGGAAGTGGCCAGTAGCGTGTGTGGCCGCGTTGGAAGAGCTTGGAGAGGATGACCTATGACCGATATCACCCACACGATCACCGTCAAAACCCAGACCGTATATTCGATTCGCAACCAGCATGAGTGGGCCGATATCTCCATCAGCCATGGCAGTAAATCCAATGGTATGCATCCATGCAACTGGGTCCACGTGACCATTGCATCCTCGTTCCGTGCGATGTCGTATTTCTGGAACAACATCGGCTCCCAACACTGGGCGGATTTCCTACACGATCCTCGTGAGAAGTCCTACATGATGGAGAAGCTGATAGGAAGTCGTGAGAGTATGCAGGACTGGGATGGCCCTGGCTCCATGGAGGCGGCTCGCAGCTATCTCCTGGAGCAGCGGAAGCAAACCAACATCACCCGGTGTGAAGCCCGTGATGCATGGGATGATCTATCCTGGGTCGATACCGAGTTGGGCCCCGATATGTTTGTAGATCAGCTTGGTCGGGTTGAGTTCTTTCGTGATGAACCGTGGTGTTGGCTTCGCTACAAAGAGAAGCCGTGGATCGATAACTTCTGGAAAACATTGTGGGTTCCGTTCACAACATCTCTGGTTTCAGACCTCCGACTGCGGAATGCCGCCTGATCTAGCTGCTTGACATATCAGGATAAACCTGGTATAAGAGGACATCCACAGCAGGAGTCCTCTCATGGCGCATCGTGATTTCTCCCTCGGTCACCCCCGGTGGCAGACCAAACCCACCTGCAAGATCATCAATGAACGTCAGCACCCCACATCGGGCTGGGTCAGTATCGTCGAGTCGATGATCCCGCAAACCCGCAGGGGTTTCTTCGTATGCGTTCGTGAACATCGCCGTTCCCGGGTATTGACGATCATCCAGCCCAAGGTCTGGAAGTGGTCGAATGGGATGGACGACATCGACAAGGCGTTCTTTGCTGAATGGGAAGACGGCTGGGGGTTTGATGATGACTTCGCAGCGGCACAAGCCTATCAGCTTCATGTGCTGAATACCGATGATCACCCGGGCACCCCACAGGTCATCGCGGTCAGAAGTCGTGCAGTGGATTCTCAGCGATCCAAAGTCTACGCATGGGAAAAGCCCTTCTACCGGTCGGGCTCGCAGCGGATGACCAAGGCCGAGATGACGGCGTTCATCCAACAGATCGAGGCGGATTTCCATGGGGTATCGCAGTTCAAGAAACTGCGGGTTCGGCTATCCTTCAACCGGCGTGGTGGAAGCTTCCAACGTGGTCTGACCGAGGTCAACATCGCTCCCTCTCAGATGAACCGTGATGTTGCCGTCCATGAGATGGCGCATTGGGTGGTATCGAACATGTTCCCGAAGGAAGAGCACTCCGGGCATGGGTCGATGTTCGTTGGGATTTTCATGCTGATGCTGGAACACTACCAGGGATGCTGCTTGACTGACATGATCAATGCTGCTATCAAACAGAAGATCAAGTTCGAGTTTCCGGAAGGTGGTTTGAAGAAATACCTTCACCCGGCAGTGGAAGAAAGGATGGCAGCATGACTTCAATCGATGGTGGTCCAAAACCGACCAAGCTTTATCCAACCACTCCACAGCGCAGCAAGAAGGTATGCGCTAACTGCGTATTCTTCGCCCGATACGATTGGACGATAATCCGGGACACGCTCGATAAGCACGGACACTCCGGAGAGACCAAAGACCAGTATTGGAAATCCTTTTCCGGACCGGATGGTCGATGTTTGAAGCGGAACCTCCGGACTCCCGATACAGACTGGTGTAAAGAATGGTCAGAGCGAGAGCCTCTTACCTATTCGACATGGCCCACATCTATGAGCGAGGCCAGCGAATCCGGACTGTTCAACCCGCCCAAGCTGTATGACGGGCCCAAGAAACCCAAGGAGACCAAGTGATGTTGGTTGGTCAGGAATACGATGAGGATCAGTTCCAGCGTGATGTGCGGCTGATCTTGAATGAGCGTGGATATTGGAAGCAGTGGGGTTTCTTCATGATCCGGGCCTATGATGATGACGTGATCTCATTGACCGACCATGTGGGTATGATTACCATGGTGGATGTCAGGGATCGTGCCAACCCCAGCACCACTGATCAGGTGCAGTTTGCGATTGTCGCTGATGCCACTCCTTTGATCAAAGATCACGTCCTCCGGCTCGCCGTGAAAATTTCTGACGAGATGCACGAACCCGCATAACCTATCCACTTCCATTCGACCGGTTTCTAAATACCGGTATGAAAGTCATGGGTATCGATCCTGGCCTCTCCGGGGGCATTGCATTCTACGATGGAACCACTCTTGAAGTGGTCGCCACTCCTGTTCTGGTGGAAGAGTTCATCAAGAACGGAAAGAAGTCTACCCGCAACCTGATGAACCTACCGGTGGTTCGAGACCTGATCCTTCATCACAAACCAGATCGGGCTGTGCTGGAGAAAGTCGCTGCTCGATCCGGCCAGGGTGTCACCAGCATGTTCCGATTCGGGATGAACTTCGGTGAACACCGGGGGATCATGTCGGCTCTGGCAATTCCATTTATCGAGGTCACTCCCCAAACCTGGAAGAAAGACTACCGGTTGAACTCCGATAAGGATGACAGCCTTGATCTGGCCCGAGAAGTCTTTCCGGATCACGCCAAAACCAGTTTTCGATTGAAGAAGCACGATGGCCTTGCCGAAGCGGCCCTGATCGCAAAATTCGGCTTTGACAACCCTAAAACATTCGAGTAGGATGATTCCCATCAACAGGGAGTCGATGATGCTTTTCGCATATCAACAGAAGACCTACCAAATTCCCACGGAAATCGTGCAGAATGCGCTGATGCAGCAAGAGTTCAACGGCGCTGATCGAGAGTTCGCGGAACAGCGAATGAAGCAGTTTGCGGAGATCGCCGAAGACTGCATGACCGAGCGTGAGTTCGAAGTCAGGACAATGGAAGCCCTCACCATCGGTGACATGGGGAAGCTGTATTCTGGTCTCATCTGTAGTGCGTTCGAGTTCATCCGGGCCAACCATGATATCAGCAAGTGGGTGACTGACATTACCCCCAGCACAATGATCCATCACCTTCATGGGGTGGCAGGACAGGGGTTTGATGTCGATCAGGGGAAAATAGTCCGGTGCGAAGACTGCCGCATCGAAAGTATGGAATACATGGAGGATGTGCGCCGTGCCAAGGAAATCAACAGACGGGAGACGGCTCCCATCGGAGATGACCTGGCATTCATGCTTCGCTTTGCCCTTCGTGAAGGTGGCGTGGACATCAATTCGCTGGGAGATGACAACCAGCCAGAGTTCCGACTGTTCATGAAGAACGATGCTGGTGAGCCGGTCGAAATGAGCATGGATGAGATCGCTACGATCATCTCCAAAGAGCAAAGAACTTTGCCAAAACCGACGCATTCTGTGACGCGCCGGTTGAACTAACCCACCCGAATCACCATATTCTTCTTGATGCGTGTCAAGGAGAATATGGATGGAACTCACCAAAAGACCCAAACTATTGGTTATCGGCTACGCTCGCCACGGTAAAGACACTGTGGGCGAGCTTCTCCGTGACAAATATGGATTCAATTTCGTATCGTCGTCTGAGTTTGTCGGACGCGAGGTCATGTGGGACAACTGGGGCGTGGCCAAATATGCCGATTTCGATGAGATGTTCACCGACCGGGTGAACCACCGGGTTCTGTGGATGGAGATGATCTCCGCCTATAACACCCCTGACAAGACCAAGACTGCTGCCACCATGTTCAGCCGGGGCTATGACCTGTATGTTGGAATGCGGCGTCTCGATGAGCTTCGGGCCTGCCAGGATCAAGGCGTCGTGGACTACGTGGTGTGGGTGGATGCATCAAAACGGATGCCACCCGAAACCGGCTCCATGGACATCACCCTGGAAAACAGCAACGCAGATTTCGTCATCGACAACAACGGGGCGGTCGAAGACCTCCCGGCAGCGGTGGATCGGTTCATAGCCGAGGTGATGGATGCCATGGCGGTTCGGAATGCTCCGAAGATGACCAAGGCAGAAGAAAAAGAACTCCTACGGCAGGTGATGGCATGAACGACTGGATCAAACGTAACGAACTGGGAACCGAATGGGAACCCGTCTACACCAAGGTGCTCGACCACGGCCATATCGGTCTGATCGACTTCATGGGCGATGACAGTGCCATCGTCAATGCTGCCCGGGTCAGCTACGGCAAGGGCACCAAGGCGGTCCAATCCGATGAGGGGCTGATCCGCTACCTGATGCGGCACTGGCACACCACTCCGTTCGAGATGTGTGATTTCAAATTCCACGTCAAGGCTCCGATCTTCGTGTTCCGCCAATGGCACCGACACCGCACCGCAAGCATCAACGAATACTCCGGTCGCTACTCGCTACTGGACAACGAGATGTATGTTCCGGACTACTCCCACACGTCCCCACAGGCACGAGACAACAAGCAGGGTCGGCAAGACAACCTGTTGGAGCCGGAAGACTACAACGCCGTTCGCACCGCTCTGGAGCACGTCAACGAGACCTCTTACCAGACCTATCTGTATCTGTGTGGACCAACCGAAGAGGGTGGTCAGCCAGCAGCCCCGGATGCCCTCCAGGAGCGGCATAAGGTCGTCGAGCAGGCTGCGTTGAATGCGATCATCAAGCTTCGTCAGCAGCAAGCGTATGCACCTGAGGAAGAGCAGATCGTGATCGACGAGGACTTCGTTGAATCGGTTCTTCGCGATTGGTTCATCCAGGCCAACTGCCATGTGATCACCAAGGAATATCCGGGGATCGCTCGGGAACTGGCCCGCATGGTGCTGCCGGTGTCCACCTACAGCCAGATGTATTGGAAGGCCAACCTCCACAACATCATGCACTTCATGCGACTGCGGGCCGATCCCCATGCCCAGTATGAAATCCGCGTCTATGCGGAAGCCATGATGGAGATGATCCGACCAATCGTTCCAATGGCGATCAAGGCTTTCGAGGATTACCAGCTTCGTGCATCCCATCTGTCTAGGATGGAAACCGAACTGGTCAGGGCCGCTCGTGCAGGAACTATTGACATCACCAAGAATGATGCGGTAGAAGAGTTTCTGAAAGGGGCGGGTTGTTCGTCCCGTGAGATCGCCGAGTTCATCAAGAGGTTCTAATGGATATCGTTCGGGTCGATGGTATTGACCTGTTAGCCCTGACCTACGAAGAAGAACAGAACCTGGCTCGTGCAGTCATGGATTGCATAGCCATGCGTGAGGTCCGGGGGGAATTTCAAGTCCTCCTGGACCGCGTGTATGAATGGAAAGGCAAAACCGGCTACTGGCCACGGGTCGATGATATCATCATGATACTCGACTACATGAAGCAGTATGGAATACCCGAACCGGTGTTCCACGATGACGGCAAGAACATCAAAGACGATTTGGATCGAAACCTACACCCGACCGCAGAGGATCGCAAGCAGGAAAGCTGCCGCATGGTCATCCAGGCATGGAGAGAGGTGTGGGAACGACACGATGCCCACAAGGCCGTGGCTGACGTTTACCTGACGTTTCCAGGCGATATGGAGCGGGAACACAAAGATGAGTTCGAAGAGTTTCTGGCAGAGCAGATAGAGATCGAACGTGAGTTTTGGCTGGAGGTAGATCGCCTCGTGGTCAGCATGAACTGCTCCAGGACGGATGCCATCAGGATGGCCTCGGACTACATGATGAGAGGGGATGTAGGGTGAGCCTCCCCTGAACTCCAATTGACACAGACACAACACAAACGGAAGGTGGGTCCAGGAGAGGCTCGTTGCAGAGGGTTACCAGCCGCTCTACAAGGAAGAATTTAGGATCGATGACCTTGGAAGTCAATACCAGAGATCGATTTATTTGAAGGGTGCATCGAGATGTTAGTCCCGTCCCGACCGATGATTTCAAGTTGGTCCGGTATGGGTTGATCCATCAATGCCGGTTTATGGATGACTCGAAGAGACCTGAACGCGGGGGACGACGGGGCTGTATAAACTCCCATCGATTTGAAATAGTCAATCATGTCGGTGATCGATTGGGGGTTAACCCGGGCTTGTGTCATCTTTGAAATGACGTCCTCGAAATTACCAGGCCAGATCGAATTGACCATATGGGAGAAATTGAAATCGATATGTTTGATCCAACGATCCATCCCCCATTGCCATTTCTGGCTGGTCACCACGGGATCATATCGAGGACGATAATAACGACCAGGGGTGCTCTTCGATTCGATCAACGATCTGACATCTGAGGGCAACGGCATCTTCGTGGACTGGACAGCATTCACCAAATCCATGAACTCTTGACTGGTGATCGATTTCTTCTGAACAGCAGTCTTGTGGAACAGGTCGAATGCCATCTTAGCGAAGACAGGTGAGGTGAAATGAGCGATAGCATGCATCAGGAGGGTAATGAATTGAACGATCTCACGCTTGGTGAAAAAGACTGTATGCCCGATGAACATGTAAGATTGGCTCCGTCGTGTGGTATCAGTGTCACCAAGCCATCTAGGTGCTTCGATCATCCAGGTCAAGAGCCCTACGGCACGAAATGCACGACCGCCAGGTCGGTGCATCCGTCAACCGATCAGTTTTTTGTTGTTCGAACGGAGTGAGAACTACAAAACAGATAGCCCTGTGATACTAAGAATCCATAAGACTCTCATGCGCGAACGCGCCCTCTTCTTCTTTATTGCGGAACTTTTTGATTCGCTTGATTTAAGGCATCGTCGCAACTGCCTGTTATTCCATGATATTCGTTCAATCCAAAAAGTTCCGTAAAGTTCCGTAAAATCGGGCCTGGATGATCTGAAAGCGACATCCAAAAATGTCGCTTTTGTTATACCTTCTGAGCACCGATTTACATGGAAAATGGCGTTGGCTGCACCTAAATATTTCCACATGACGAGAGGTCCCACATGAAAAACCCACTGATCGATGATCTTGATGAAGCCGGAATGATCCCTTCGATAGAGGTTGCTCTACCCACGTTGGCTGCGTTCTACCCCAAGGGTGAGGTCCTTCGACCGGAAGCTGACCCGCTTGCGATGAAGGTCTATCCACTATCGGTTCTTGACGAATCATCTTTTCGAGACCCCCTGATGCTGCTATCCGGACAGGCCATCGGCAAGATGGTTCGACGGGTATGCCCTGGTGTTGATGACCCCGGCAAGCTGACCGATCTGGACGTCCAGGTCATCATTCTGGCTTGTCGTATTGCCAGCTATGGTGCTACCTTGAAGCTCGAACATACCTGCTCGAAGTGCCAGACCAAGACGGATTTGCAGGTCGATCTCAACGATCACATTCTTCGATATAGCCCATTCAGTCCTGATGAATTGGCTGAGTTCGATCTGGATATCGTGGAAATCGGACAAAAAATCCGACTGCGACCGATGTTGTATGAGGACGCTATCGACGTTGCCATGAACATGGTTCGATCCAATATCAGTGCTGAGAAGTTCGATTCCGCCCATACAGAGGATGTCAACCAACTGACAGATGCCTTCATTCAGGAATACCAGGCTCAATTCGAGTCGAGTATCAAAACGAACATCGATGCCATCTGTTCGTCCATATTCACGGTTACGACAACGACCGGCAAGGTCGTGAACAATCCGGATATGATCAAAGAGTGGTTCTTGAGGCTGACACCGAACCTCACAAAGATGATCACTGATCGGATCACGAAGATCAACCTGTCGATACGAGAACGATCTAAACTGGCATATACCTGTGTGTCCTGTGGAACCGAAAACACCTTCTATATGGAATTGGACCCACAGAAACTTTTTACGCCAGCGGAGGGTTCCGCACCCGTGACGAACTCCTCCGCCGCGTCTCCGACCACCGAGAAGCCCACGAAAAAACCCTCAAAAGTATCGCGGAGGTAGTCTATCACTTCCAGGGTGGTCTTGATTATCGATATGCGAAAACTCTCCCACCGGTCGAAGTTGATGCATTGGTGGCAACCATCAACAAGATCAGAAAAGAGGAAGAGCAGGCTTTGTCTTCGGCCCGGGGGAAATGATTCGTTCTTGACAAACGAATGAAATCCTGGTATACGTGTGGGAAGCTATTGGAGATGAGTTATGTCCAGACACTCTGCACCGACTGATTACAAACCGATGGTTACCGGTCAACCCGGTATGAACGGGCTTGAGATTATCATCTACCCACCGCTGTTCTTGGTGGTGTTCTTCATCCTGGTCGTCATTTTCGGCGATGTAGTGGCGGTCATTCTGACAGTGATCGGATATATCGGTGCTCTGTTGGTGACCTACCACAAACAACAAGTCAACCGTAAGGCACGAATCGCCTACAACGCCCGCTGAACATACGCACAAGATTTGCTTTCCAATGGGTCTAAATACCTGAGACCCATATGGAGATCAGGTGTGGCTAACAGGAACGGACAACCACCACAGCAGAAAGAGCTTCGTGTTCGCAACATCATTGCGGGCAAATCGACGACCCAGGAAATGGTTGTCGAGCGGTTGTCCATTAACACCAATGATCGGAAGACGGCTGAGTCTGATCTGATGACGGATGTTGCGAATGCTCTGCGTGATCAAACCGACACGTTGGCGAAATCGTTGGATGAACTCCGAAAGGTCAACAAAGACCAGTTGGACAGTTTGAAAGCATTGTCTAAGACGGCTAGTTCCAAAGATGGAGTGGAAGCCGCATCGAAGACTATGAGTTCGGCTATGTCTGATGCTCTGAACAAACTCGGCGTCGGTGGTGGCTCTGGCGGCTCTGGTGTAGATAGCTCCGATACCAGAGAAGCTGCCGAGATCAAGCGTCTCGACAAAGATATGAAGGAGGTTCTCAAGGAACTGACCAACGCCATCAAAGGTCTGGCTGGTGCCGAGTCCGTAGGAAGCGGGACTGTTCCGGCTGAGGGGGCAACCGAGGGTGGTGGTCGTCGTGGTCCTGGTCAGGCACAACAGGATGTTCGTAACTTCGTAAAAGCTATCGGTTTCAAGGACAAGATCAAAGAAGGCACAAACCTGGAACGGATGGAACGCATCCTAAAGGTTATGGAGTGGCGAGAAAAGCGCAAGGCTCCGGATGAACGAGATAGTGGTCTGGTCAGACTGATCGGCGACACGTTGGTATCGGAACTCGAAAGCGGCATTACGAACTTTGCCGATGCTATTCAGCGGGCTACATCAAGTGTTGTGAGTTTTTCCAACGTGACGGATTGGGCCCGGGGGCGGTTCTCCCTGGCTCTGGAAGCCTCGACATCAGGTATCATGAGCTTTGGGGATGCATTCCTCGATCTGTTCCCGGGGCTGATTCGTGGTGGTGACAACCTGGTATCGACCTTGAAGCTGACCCGTAGTGCATTGTCTGATGGTTTGATCAACCCTATTGGAACCATGGGAGACAGTCTCGAAGGGGTTTCGGAGTCTCTATATCAAACCCGCGACACCCTTCGTGATCAGGGTGTTAATGCGATGTCTCGGCTGGGCTTTGAAGAGGCCAACGAGGCGATGATCCAACTGTTCGCATTGGAACGTCGGCGTGATGTTGGTGCCAACATCAGTTCCGGCATGACCCAGCGCAATATGGCCCGTCAGCTTGAGTATGCTCAGATGATCGCCACCAATACCGGACAGACCGCACTAGAGGTGTTGAAGGCTAACCAAGAGCGGGCACGGCAGCTTTCCAACTTGCAGGCCGGTGGTATCCTGGGTGGCCCGGATGGTGAGAATTTCAGCAACGCCATGATGGCGTTCCGTGGTGCCGGTATGGGTGGGTTTGAAGAACTCATCGCAGGCATTGCCCGAGCCGGTGGTGATCCCACTCTGTATCTTTCTCAGAACTCGGACTTTGCCCAGGGTCTTGCAACGACCGGTAAGAATGCCGAGTTCTACGACCTGATCAATGCGATTCGCGGTGGGGCTGATCCAAATACTATCATGCAACTGGCTGGTCGCATGGGTGGAGGCAACCTTACCGGTATTGCTGGATCGACCACTATCGGTGAACAGATGCTGGGTCTGTCTGGTGAAGCTGGTTTGGCAAAGAACTATGTTCCTGACGAAGAACCCGATTGGTTCATCTCTGCCTTCACATGGGTGAAGGATGCCTGGACCAACATGGGTGGCTCCGACGCGGCCATGTTGGTGGCGGTTGGTGCTAACGTAACAGCATTGTGGGCTAACACGGCGGCTCTACTTGGCGGTGGTATTGGCGGTCTTATGGGTCGTATGGGTGGGCTCGCCAAAGGTGCAGGTAGAATGGCCATGGGGGCTGGACGATCCGTGATCGGGGCGGGGGCTGGATTGCTTTCTGGTGCAGGAGGAATGGCCATGGGGGCTGGCCGATCTGTTGCTGGTGCTGCTGCCGGGATGGGGTTGAAATCCCTCATCAAGAAGATTCCGATCATTGGATTGATTGCTGGTCTTGGATTTGCTGGTGGACGCGCTTTGGCCGGTGACTGGACTGGTGCTGCATTGGAAGCTGCATCTGGTGTCGCCGGAACTGTTCCTGGTCTTGGCACCGCTGCATCTTTGGGCTTGGATGCCACTCTTGCTGCACGTGACATGGGAATGATCGGTTCATCTGGGCAATCGGCTATTACCCCACTTGGTGAAACTGTTGGTCCTGCACCACCCGGATCGACGACGAATGCCGGAATTCGAAACGATACACAGCGACTGATACTGGAGACCAATAGGCTTCTGGATCGTATCCTGGTGTTGGCACAGGACGAAATTGATGTCCTGAAAGACATCAAGGGTAATACGGCCAAGACTACAGTTCAGGCCCCGGAGGGCTTCTGGTCTTCTTTGATGGCCAGAGATGAGCCCGCTCCGGCGTCCGGAATGGGGACTAACGGTCAACCATAACGCTGATCCACTGGGTTTCGCAAACTCTTCTCCTAAATATTCAAGCCAGGAGAGAGTTTCAGCATGACGAATAGAATAGTGGCAAAGCCATCTGAGGGCCAGTCGTCTCGTCGCCGACGAAAGCTGACCGATTATGGTGGAAGCAACACATGGGATGGGTCTCGGGACAGTCTCAATGTGCTCCATCAGGTTTATCGCGGTCGTTTCGACAGATTTGAACGCTATCGGATGTATGAGTGGATGGATCAGGACTCGGATATTTCCCGAGCCCTGGACCTGATTGCCGAACACTCTTCGGAAAAAGACAACGACAACCGACACTTCATTCTTGACTGGTATACAGAAGAGCCGACCGCAGAACTATCAGCGGTGCTGAAAGCTCATATGGATCAGTGGTCGAAGATCAACCGGTTGGACAAACACCTGTTCAAGACCATGCGGAACGTCCTGAAATACGGCGACTGGTTCATGTTCCGTAACCCACACACGTTTGAACTCTATGACATTCATCCGATGGACGTTCTTGGTGCCATCGTGGATCGCAACACCCTGGATATCCTGGGCTGGGTGATTCGAGATTTCCGCTGGAACATCACCGATCTGGAGATCAACGTCGAGAGCCGGGAGATGCAGCAGCAGTTGAACAGCTTCAACGCTACCAACTCTTCGACCGGTAATTCTGGACAAGGAACCCGGGCCATCCCGGCGATCCACGTTCTGCACTTCTCACTGTCCGAAGGCAAGCTTGCATCCAATGGCATGTATGGGCAGTCGCAGTATTCCAACGCATGGCCGTTCGGAAATTCCTGGCTGGAGAAGGCATTCAAGACGTTCAAGCAACGAGAGCTTCTCGAAGACGCGGCCCTGATCCACCGTGTTCAGCGGGCACCGTCTCGTCACGTCTGGTATATCGACACCGGTAAGATGCGTCATGACCGGTCGAAGTTCGTCATTCAAAACTTCAAGAACGAACTCAATCAGAAGCGTATCCCGCAGTTTGTGGGATCGAATACCCGTGGTGTAGATTCCGTCTACAACCCGATCAGTCAGCTTGAAGACATCTACATTCCCGTCAGTATGGACCAGCGTGGTTCAAAGGTCGAACAGCTTGAGGGGACACCGTGGTCGGATATGCCTGACCTGGATTACTTCAAGCAGAAGATGGCTGCGGCTTTGCGTGTTCCATATGCATGGCTTCTACCGGCTGGTGAGGGTGGCATCACCCCCAGTGATGGTCGAATGGGTCAGGCTACACAAGAAGAGATCGAGTTCTCTCGATTCTGTTCTCGTCTACACACCTATATGATCGAGACCTGGGATCATGAGTTCAAACTATACTCGCGTTGGCGAGATGTCAGTGCGAACTGGGCAGACTTCCAACTCATGTTCGTTCCCCCGACGGATTATCAAGCATCGAAAGAGCGGGCCCGTCTATCAGAAGCTACCAATGCGTTCAAGAACCTGGTGGATTTGCCATTCCTGTCCAAGCGGATGCTGATGAAGCTCGCTCTGGGTTGGACTGATGATCAGATTGCCATGAACGAAAAGATGGTGGACGAAGAGAACAACCGCAAAGAAGCCTCTGCCAGTATGGATGGTGGTTTCGGTGGTGGTATGGGTATGCCAATGGGCGATATGCCACCTGATCCAGGTCTACCAGTTGCTGACGGTGGGGTTCAGGCCCCGTCGGTAACCAGTGGTATGGACGCAGGGGCCTCCATGGGTAGTGCCGGTATGGGTGCAGGAGGAGGTGGCGCAATGGAGTCGTTCAAACCATTCAAGGGTAATCGACTGGTTGAGGATGATCTCGACCTACCGGGTCCGAAACTGGATATGACCGACCTGAGTCGTGTTCCGAACGATCCATCTGTTTTGGGTCGGGATCGCATTGCGGGCAAACCTATTGCAACGCTGGAACTGATCCAGCGTATCCGCCATGCACAATTCTCGAAGCGGGTTGATTGGCAAAAGCGGTTGAAAATGCTCAACCGTGTCTACGGTTCACCACAAGAAGACGCCGGTGGTATGGGTCTAGGCGGAATGTAAGAGAAAAAGGCTGTTTTGGCACCATGCTGGGTGCCCGGTCTTAAATATAAATGTAACCCCAACTGTGAGGGAAATGAAAAATGACCAAAACTGACAACTTCCGTGATGTCATCTCCAAGATGATCGAGGCGGTGACGCTGGACGACAAAGGTAATCTCACCGTCGTCAACAAGACCGCAATGGCCGAAGCCGACGAGCTTCTGAACCAACTGGTAGTCGAGACGGCTCGCAACTGGTGGGCACAGCTTGAGTCTGCCGAAGACTCCCTGGCCAACATGGCTGACGAAATCTCGTTTGCTGAACTGAACACCGATCCTTCCCACATGGCAACTCCGGCTATCAAGTCGCCGAAGCCGATGGCCGCTGCACCCGCGATGGAAGCAGCATTGGGCGGTCCTGAGTTTGATCTTCGTGGCATCTTCGAGATGGCCGAAGATGATGGCGACATGGGCCCCCAGGATGGTGACGATGGCTACGACGATCTGATGCGTGGCGATGATGAAGCCGGAATTGGTGACAGTGCTCCGACCGATGGTGAACTCGATCTTGATGGCGGCGATGACCTCGATGCCATGGGCGACGACGGTATGGGCGACGACTTCGGTGCATCCGATGACGGGCTTGACGGCGGCGGTGATGGAGAGTTCGACTTCTCGTTCTTGGACGACCAGGGTGATGACTTCGGTGGCGATCAGGGCGACGGCGATCTAGGCGGTGATGACCTGGGTGGTGAATTCGGCGATGACGACGGCATGGGTGATGACCTGGGCGGTGAATTCGGCGATGACGACCAGGGCGACGACCTTGGTGGCTTCCAGCAGTAATCGGAACTGATGATGGCTCAGCGTGTCGATCTCATTGAGGTTATCCTCCCCAACCAAAAGCCTCTGATTGCAGAACAGCAAGCAGAGGTTCTGGTTGAGGGTGCGGAAGCTCAGAAGTTCTACTATCTCACCGGATTGTTTCTTGAGGGTGAGACGCAGAACCAGAACGGGCGGGTATACCCCCGGGATGAGATTGCTGCTGCCGTGGACAAGCTGAACCAGACGATTTCCAAGCGTGGTCCGATTCCGGGTGAACTCGATCACCCCGATGGTATGAACATCAACTTCGACCGACTGGCCGTGGCTATCACGGGTATGAGAATGGAAGGTAACAACGGCATCGGTAAGATGCGTGTGGTTCCTGCCGGTCTCGGGTTGATCATCGAAGGTGCGATCAAGGCCGGTATCCAGGTTGGTGTGTCCAGCCGGGGAACTGGAAACGTAGACTCGTCGGGCAGAGTCAGCGATTTCGACATTGTGACTGTTGACGCAGTGTTGAATCCGAGTGCCCCGAATGCATACCCGACGGCATCGCTGGCCGAAAGCCTATCCCGTTATGGGGCTGGCACCGAAGCCATGACGTTGGCGGAATATGCAAAGTATGATCCACGGGCTAAAGCCCATCTGGAAAAGCAAATTGAAACCCTCTTCGTTCAACTGCGGGACGATGTAGTTTGGAGAACAAGAAAATGAGCAAAACCATCGAGGATATCCTCAAGGAGATGCCGCTGGATGATGCGGTGAAAGGTCGTCTCAAGGAAGCTTGGACCTCTGCACTGGCTGATGCCAAGGTTGCCCAAGAGGCCGAGGTTCAGGAAGCCGTGTCGAAGCAATACGACGCTGACCTGAACAAAATCCATGAAGCATTCAAAATCTACCTGGAACAGCGCCTGCAACCGCACGTCGCTGAACTGCAAGAGGGTGTCGCTGCTGTAGAAGGCATGAAGACCCGTTATGCACAGAAGACGGCCCAGATCAAAGAGGCTGCACAGAACTACGTGCGCAAGCGTCTTGGTGCCATCGAGCAGGTGATCGAGAGCCGTATCCAGGCTGAGCTTTCTGAGCTTCACGAAGACGTGGTTGCAAACCGTCGTGCGGTTCTGCAAACCATCACCGAGAAGCGGGCCGAACTGGATGCCGAAAAGATCAAGTTCCGTGCCAAAGCGGCTGCGGTGCTGGAAAACATCATCAACGTGAAGGTTCCGAAGCAGCTTGAACCGCTGCGTGAGGATATCATGGCGGCTCGCCAGGATAACTTCGGTCGTGAAATCTTTGAAGCTTTCTCCACGATGTTCCGTCGTCAGTTCTTTGACACCAGTGCGGAATTCAAGAAGCTGGCTACAAAGACCAAGGCTTTGAGCGAAGAGGTCGCTGTTGTGAAGCAGCAGGCCGCGAAGTCGGTCAAAGAGAGCAAAGAGCAAGCTGCTGCTGCAACTGCTGCTTACTCGAAGCTGAAAGAGTCGGCAGTTCGTGCCACCACGATGTCCCGGCTTCTGAAACCCCTGACGGGTGCTGCTCGCGAACAGATGAGAACCCTGCTCGAAGCCACCAAGACGGAAAAACTGGATGCTACATTCCGGAAAGCTCTTCCGCAATTGGTTCGTGAGTCCAAGAAGGCTCCCGCACCTATGGCCAAGCCGAGCCAGCGGGTAGCAACCCCTTCACCGAAAGTGATGGAATTTCGTGGCGGATCGCCTGCCCAACTCACCGAATCGGAATACGATCCGTTCGATGACGAAGTAGCAAACATCCGTCGTTTGGCTGGAAACAAGAACTGATTTGAAAAAAACAAGGGTCTAGCAGGGAATATCGAGACTACTTCGTAAATACCTGTGTAAAATGCTGACCCCCAATGGGAGATAACTACGATGGCAAACATCATCAAACAGACTGCAAGTTCCAAGTGGGATCGCATCAAAGATGCTCTCAAAGAAGGACTTAACCAAAAGAGCGCCAAGCACCTGGATGCTGTTCTGGAGAACACCCGCAAGGATTTCGTGTCTCGCCAGAAGATGCTGATGGAAAACGCTTCGGCCTCTGCCGTCTCGACCGGCAACATCGCCACGCTGAACAAGGTGATCCTTCCGATCATCCGTCGTGTTCTGCCGAACGTGATCGCCAACGAGATTGTCGGCGTTCAGCCGATGCCGGGTCCGATTGCTCAGATCATGACCATGCGCTACACCTACGGCTCGACCGTTCCTGGTGCTGGTGTCGTGGCCGGTGAAGAGATGCTCACCCCGCTGCACATCCGTGATCTGGCCGCTGCCTACTCGGGTAACGAACTCCAGTCCACCCCTGCTGGCGCATTGACTGCCCAGCTTGAAGGTGTGCCGGGTAACGCCGTGAAGCTCGAAATGCTCAAGCAGATCGTCGAAGCGAAGAGCCGTCGTCTCTCCGCCCGCTGGACTGTGGAAGCACAAACCGACGCTCAGAACCAGTATGGTGTTGACGTCGAAGAAGAGCTTCTGGCTGCTGTGGCCCAGGAAATCACCGTCGAAATCGACCAGGAAATCCTACGTTCGCTTCGTCAGCTTCCGGCTACCCCGACTGCTGCCAACACGTTTGACCAGTCCGCTGTTGCTGGTCAGCCGACCTCTGTGGTTGACGAATTCGCTGCACTCGCCGTGCTGATGAACCGTCAGGCCAACCTGATCGCCACCCGCACCCGTCGCGGCAAGGGCAACTGGGCTGTCATCAGCCCGACCGTCCTGACCGTTCTGGAATCGGCTCGTGCATCCGCGTTCGCCCGCACCACCGAAGGCAACTTCGAAGCCCCGACCAACAACAAGTTCGTCGGAACCCTGAACAACAGCATGAAGCTGTATGTTGACACCTATGCAGACGACGACACTCCGGTGCTGATCGGCTACAAGGGTGACAGCGAAATTGACGCCGCCACGTTCTACTGCCCTTACGTGCCGCTGACCACACACGGCGTTGTGACCGACCCGAACTCGTTCGAAATGGTCACCTCGTTCTACACCCGCTACGGGTATGTGGAATTCATCAACACCGCCACGTCGCTCGGCAACTCTGCCGACTACCTGGGCCTGGTGGGGATCAACGCAGGCACCCTGTCGTTCCTGTAAGAACAAGAGCCAGGTCTACTGGCCGAGCAAAAGGGCCCCTCCGGGGGCCCTTTTTCATGCCGTTGTGGAACTGATTCCATAAATATGAGTATAGAGGAGACTAACACATGCGTGAAGAACTTGAACAGATTATGCGGAAGCAACTGGCATATGCCAAAATGCCCCGTGCCGAACTGTTGGCCGTCATCGATCAGAGGATCGCGGAAGCTGCTGAACTGACCCGGGCGGCTGGCGATCAGCAGGCTGAGGATATCCAACACATCGTGGCATTCGTGAAATCTCAACAGGACGATGATCAGGTTCGGGAAGTCAAGGCGGCTGTAGAAACCGCCCAGGACGCCGCAGATCGAGCCGTGGGAGCCGCAGACAGGGCCGAGGATGTGTTGAAGCTGGTTGGTGCAGAAGCCCCCGCAGAAGCCCCGGTAGAGGCTCCTAAGGCTGAGACCAAAGAAGACGCCAAGGCTGAGACCAAAGAAGAGGAAAAAGTCGATCCATCCGCGATTGATGTCACCGACGGGGTTTCACCGGTTGAACTTGCTGCCGTAGTGGATGCCGTCAAAAAAGCACCACCTAAGCGGCCCAAGTGATGAACATGAAAACGCAATAGGGGGCCCGTAGGCCCCCTATTCAGTTGAACTCGGTTCCACCTTTCCGGAGTTTGTAATCCGGGCTTACAGCTTTCAACCGAACCGGACCCAGGATGTCGTCCCGACGTGGGATCATCGGGTAGATGACGATGCCCTCACGGACATGCGACCCACCCAGGGTGGTTTTCCCATCACGGTATTCCACCATCACATCCTGATCGAATGGACCCGTGTAGAGAATCGGTGCCACATTCGATCCCATTGCTTTGGCATGCTCTGCCACTGCGTTGGGACCCACCCAGTCCATGATGTGATGAACTTCGACGCCGACCAGGAACAGTCGATATTCTTTGCCAGTCGCACCGTAATCGAGGTCTTGGACACCCTTGCCGTAGGTCTCGCCCAGGATGATCAGCCGTTCGTTATGATCGAGGTTCAGGCTTTCATACCAGGTCCAAAACTGATCGGTCAGAAGAGCTTTTAGCCCCTGGACGTAGAGGTTGTTGGCATTCTGCTCGTTGTCCTTGAACACCAGACCCTGTTTGCCCAGACCCTTGCTGAACACCACCACGTCACGGGAGCCCCACGGGGCCATGAAAGCATCCGGATGGTTCAGTCCGGGGATGATCTTGATCCCCGTGAAGGTGCCATGAAGCTTCTCCATGAACACCACGATTTCACCATCCCGAATCACATCCGGGTATTTCTCCCACGGCTCCAGGTCGAAGTTCGTTGCCGGTTCGCCCAGGTTGAACACTTCCCCGCCCATGTTGGTGGGAATTTCGGGTTCGTATTTGGTGATACCCAGCCGCTCGGCCACGTCTTCCCCGATGTCCACGACCCATCCAAACGGAAGCATACCGAACTCAGGATGCTCCTGTTTGTCACCGTAGACGACCAGTTCGGTCACTTCACGCTCGGCATGCCATGTGGGTTCAACCCGATACAGGATACCCTCGGAGAAGATACCACGAAGCTTGATCGCTTTGACCCGGTTCCCCTTGGTCCCAGCCAGGAAGCCGATACCTTTCTCTTCGTTCCACATGTCCTGCTTTCGCAGGAGCCATTCCGGTAGCACTGCGTTCTCGGGGATGTAAACGACTGCATCCCCCGGCTGATACCGCCACGAGCCATCCTCGTGTTTGTTCGCAATGCAGGTGTAACCGCCAATCCGGACGATGGTCAGTCGATCTGCATTCGGATGCTCTTGCACGTCGTCAATCGTGACGACCTTTACGTCAAAGTTAGCCACGGTGCCTTCTCCCTCTCACATGTGTGGGTCCACTATCGGTTCCCATAGTAGCTGCAACTTCCAGCACCGGTGGATGAGATACATCCATCGGAGTTGGGTTCGTGAAGAATCCCCGAATATCATCATCCGAGTAATAAAGCAACATGTATCTTGCCTGGGCAGGAGAGATCACACTGTATTGCTCTTCGGTCACCGCAGTGGTGCGATCCAGGAGTTTACACAGCCCCAGCCATTCCGGCCATGCCATGTTCTTGAACTCCAGGTGAACATCGAACCGCCCGGGCCGAACCACGGCAGGATCAAGGCTGTCATATCGGTTGGTGGTTGCGATGGTGATAAGCCCGTGTGGGGAGAGCAGGCCATCCAAGGTGTTTAGAAGGTTCGACATACCATCACGAACGATAGCCTTCATGAAAGCCTCGGAACCACTCGTTTCACGTTCATCATCCTGTCGCTTTGCCACGGTGAGCCCACTCACATCGATATCCTCGATCACCAGGATAGTGGATTTCAAGTCCATCCCACCGGTGTGGATTTTGTCACCGGTGCTGAAACAGATGTTGCGCTTGTAGTGGGATGCCAGTGCATGGATCAACGAGGTCTTGCCGGTGCCCGGAGGCCCGGAGAGGATGATACCCATATGGTAGGGCAGTCCTTTGCTGACATAGTATTCCTCGGACTCCATGAACCGGTCCAGCTTTTCCAGGATATACGCCTTGTCTTCTTCCGGAATGATCACGGTATCCATACTGCGACGGGGTTTAGATGCAGTTCGCATCATGTCTCCGTCTTTGTCGATCTGATAGATCGCAACCAGGTCCTGGGTTTGCAGGCTACCGATAGTGAGTTCGAGGCTTTTCATCAGAGTATTGATTGCCGAGGTTCGACCACCGATGATTTTGATCGTCACCGTCTCTTTGAACTTCGCCGATTGCGAGTCTTCGGTGGCACGGGTTATGATGACCGGCCACCAATCGATGAACCCAATGCTGGTTCCGTATCCAATCGTGAGGATGAGCTTTTCGGTTTCCCAACTGTAGCTGATCGTGAAGAACCGTTGGAAAATCTTGGCCAGCGATTTGTCATAGAGATATTGGGTGATCTCGTGGTAGTAGTTGTTGTCCGAGTTGAAGGTGATTTCGGATGTTACTGCCATCTTGAGGTAGGTGATGAACATCCCGATGAAGCCCCGGAACATATACCATACCGCCAACAGAATAGCTGGAACCACGGTGGCGATCAGGAAATCGTTGTTGGCCAATTCCTCGGTCAGCCATTGCCCACCCTGGCTGGGAATACTCTTGATGATTTCCCAAATGGTGGGTATCAAGCTGGTATCGATGCTAATGATCTGGTCCATCGACTATATCCTGAATTTACGGTGTTTCTCTATATGTCGCAGACCTAACGAGTTATGTCAACCCTTGTTTTGGTGTGAGGCTGGTCTAAATATGATTCGGGTGGGTTGCCGTAAGGGACCCGCCTCGTAACCTTGCTGTCATAGGAGGTAACATACATGACCAGCGCATTCGATCCGTTCCGTATGGGACGATACTTGGGGTTTGACCCCGTGTTCGAGCAACTCGACCGGTTCCTGGAGACCGCAACTTCCAAGATCACTTTTCCGCCCTACAACCTGGCAAAGCTCTCCGAGCAGATGTTCCAACTGCAATTCGCGTTGGCCGGATTCTCGAAAGACGAGATTCGGGTTCGTCAAGAGGGTGACTATCTTGTTGTTGAAGGTAGCATGAAGGATCGGAATACCGGCCCACAAATGCTTCACCAGGGTATTTCTGCCAAAGACTTCATGGTCAAGTTTCTGCTGGCCGAAGGTGTGATGGTGGATAAGGTCGAGTTCGACAACGGGCTATTGTCGATCCAGGTTCAGAAGCCGGTGTCCGGGAAGAAGGAGATAACCTTCAAGATTCAGACTCCGCTTCCCAGGGCTACACCAACCGAGGTTGCGATAACACGAAATTTTGCTGAGGAGCGAACCTCAGACATGATGGACGAACTTCGGGATCATCAAGCCAACAACTAACGGTGCGGGCCCCTTCCGGGGCCCAAATCACTCTTTGGGGGTTTGTTTGAATACTGTGGCGTTGTCTGCCACGGCACTGGCCGTGTAACCAAACGCTGCACCCCCAGCCAGCATGAATGCATATTCCATCGCTGTGATGTGTAGGACGTTTGCAGGATCACCATACACAACGATGTATCCGATCACTGCGGCACAAAACCACAGTGTTCCGTAGGTGATCTTTTTTCGGTTACCCCGGGTGGGTAGCATTTTCGAGATAATGCCGGGATCGAGAGCTAAGAGTGGGTGTGCCATGTAATGTTCCTCCACCCGTATTTAGACCCGGTTAGAACCAGCGTCGGTCCGCTCCGATCATGGCAATCGTCTTGAGCATTTGATGGACTGCGGGCATATTCATCTTGCCGTTTTCATCGCGAACGCCGCCCTCCATATCGATCCAGATGTAACCATCGCCGACGATCTTCTCTAGTTCAACCAAGGTGGTTATCACGTTGCTGGGATTGATGCCGCCAGCATAGCCGTTCAGAACTCCCGCGATAGGCTTGTTCCAGGTCCCAGGTTCAATTCCGCGACCGCCCGAGGCATCGTGGAGAATCTGATGGGCACGAATCGCACCAGTCTCTTTTTGTTGCATGGCTTCCCATACCCAGTGGTTGGCGACGTTGTGTTGGGTGATGATATTGCCGGAGTAGCTTTCATACCACCCATCCGACAGGGCATGCATAGTTCCGGTGCCAAATTTCTCCTGTTGTGCGGAGAAGTTCACCTGCACCCGGCCAAAGGTGATATCGAACTTCATATAGTCGATGCCGAATCCTTCCAACCATCTGGTTGAAAAGGTTTCGTCCAGTTTGGTTTGGAAAACAAAATCCCGCATCGTCTTGCCGCATAGGTGAGCAGCGAAGCGTGGGCGTGTTCCGATGACCGGAAACTCTTTCAACCGTTCGACAAGACCGGTGATCCATTCCGCACTCGGATACCGAGGAGTTCCCTTTCGACCATCAGAAAACAGGACGCCCCACTCCAACCATGGATACTGCTTGGACAGTTTCAGGACTTCTTCATAATCGTTGTCATCGTCCAGGCCGGTGATAGTGACCGAGTGCAGCTTCATGGTCAGTCCTCTTGATCTATGGGTTCAATCCATATTGGGGTTGTATCTCCAACATAGGAGCCGCCGATGTTGAAGTCAAAGAACTCGCGGGCCTCGTCATAGGACATACCATCGCGTTCCATCAGGATCGAGAGCACTTTTCCCACGTCATATGCCAGGACGTCGGACATGCCACACCGAGAGGCCACACCGATGATTGCTTCATCGAGCCCATCCGCCACCATCATACCATCGAATCGTTCGTCAGTGATATCAATTGCCATCGTCATTCTCCAGTGATCAGTTTTGCTGGTTGCCAGTTTTTGGTCCAGTGTTGGTCGGTCTGCACATGATGGGCCCGGACATACTTTGCCACCTTCTGTGGGAATTCTTCCGCATTGAAGCTGTCAGCATGCCGCATCACAAAACCTTCGCGGGGCCCACCGATACTGGACGGCTCCCGAAGATTCTTGACGAACCAATCAGTGATCGATTTGGTTGAATCGAACACACCCCGGAACAACACTGGCACTGTGGGGACCTCGATCTCCCGTGCCATATGCTCGACGGTGGACCATGCATAGAATCGGTCGTGTGGGTTTCCTCTGGCATCGACACCAACAGATCGAACCGCAAACAACCGATAGGTTTGATCCTCTGGCATCGGCTCGTATTCGATGGAGTGAATTCCGTATAGGTCTTCGCCATAGAACACCAACCCGGCATCCCATGCCATGCCGGTTTCTGGATGAGGGGTTTGAAATTTGAGGGTCTTCCAGGCATGATGCTTCCGCACCATTGCCATCCACCCGGCTCGACTGGGCTGGCTGGTGGACCTGGCATAGACCTCGCCGTTCCACAGACAGGTGTTGCCGCCGTCCAACTTCTCCGTGATCACGACTTCCTGACCGACAAAGCTTTCCGGATCGGAATGAACGGTGTCATCCCGATGCACGGTCTCCGACCATGGCCAATGGGGAGTGCTGCAATATTTCGGTGGATAGTCCATGATCGCCTCCGTTTTTGGGAGACTATCAGGTTCTTCCGTGATGGTCAATGGGTTTGAACGATTTCTTCTTCATGATCCGTTGAACTTCCTGGAACGAGATCGGAGCGTAGTTGTGGCAGTCCACACCTACGTCAAAGCTCAGTGCATTCGGATCATCCGGGAGACTTCCGTGGGAGTGCCCATACAGGTGGAAGGCACCGTGGTGAGAACGATTCCAAACGCGAAATGCATAGTGCGACAACACCATGAACTGCCCCTCGACCTTGATCTCCGCGTAGTCGCCGAAGAACTTCCAACCTTTGACCTGGCGGGTTGCCTTGTCGTGGTTGCCGATGCAGAAGTATTTGTTCCCGTTGAGACGGTCGAAGATACTCTGCAATCTGGGTGCATCGGAGAACCCGAAGTCTCCCAGGTGCCATACGGTGTCGTCTGGATCAACCCGGTCGTTCCAGTTCCGTATCAGTGCCTCATCCATTTCCTGGGCTGACCCAAACGGACGGTTCGAGTATTTGATGATGTTTGTGTGTCCGAAGTGTGTATCGGACGTGAACCAAGTGTTCGTCATTTGTGCTTCTCTCTTTTCATTCCACCTATAGGTATGAAAAGAGCCATACGAAGTCAATCTTACCCAGGGATAATCTCCAGGCACCGTTGCTCGAACCACAACCCTTCGAACTGCTGATTCTTGGCGGTCATCGTATTGTAAGCGACGAGTTCGTGAACCCGGTGATGTTGCTGTCCCGCCAACCCACCTGGCTCATAGTCGTATTCGCCCGAGTAACTATCATAGCCACCCGACGGTCCATAATACTCTCCGGTCATCACGGATCGACTGGCGTAGATGGTTGCCTCGTATCCTGCGTATTCTGGTGCCGGAATGGTGTGGATTTTTCGCTCCCGCCCACCCATGCCCATAGCACCGGCATAGAAATAGCCCAGGTCTCCCATGAGCCGATTCGTGAGCCGATGATCGCGGAGATGCTTGGTTGTGGGGGTGATCTGACTGAAAAGCTTTTTCCCATACGGTTCGACCAGATGGTCGAGACCGATCTTTTCCAGGAACTCGATGATGTCCTGCTCGTGCTTGGCTTTCAGTTCTTCGGCGGCGATCTGCGGGGTCAGGTTGTAACCGCACCGAACGAACCGCTCCGGGATGATGACCCGAACCTTGACGCCCTTTTGGAATGGAGACTTCTTGCCCATGACTTTTCCTTGACAGATTGCACTGGACCGGGTATTACACACCAAACCATCAACGTCAAGGGGATACTGAATGGCCGTGGGAGATCGATACTACCGGTTTGAACGGTTCACTCCGCAGCAGGTGTTTCGGTGGATCGATGCGGGGAGAAAGCGTCCGATCCGGATGGATGGGTATCGGATCGATGGCATCATGTCGAACCGCGTCATGACGTATCATCACGGTGGATGCACCTGCGTGGCCTGTGGGCGTGTCGGAACGCACTTCTTCGCGGAGGCCGATGTCTACGATATGCAGTTGCTCAAGTGGTTCTTCAACCCGCTGGACAACCCGATTCCGACCGCCCACCTGAATCTGTATGGGTATGACCCGGGTGGTGGCGAGTTCATGATCACGTCCGATCACGTCGTGCCGAAGTCCCGTGGTGGCGATGATGGTGTCGGAAACCGCGTCCCGCTCTGTGCGTCATGCAATTTCATCAAGGGAAACGACCCGGACTGGTTGACAGACCTACCCAAAAACTCTAAAGGAGACCTCATACATCGCAAGAACCGGCAACTCAAGATCGCACCGGTCGAGAAGGAACACGCCCATGCCTAGTCATGGTGGGAAGATACGACCTTGCACCATGCAATGAACTCAGAGTCGGACAAGTTCATCTTCATTCGATTGATCAGTTTGTGAACCCATTGTATGTTGTCAACCGTATACCCAACAGAGCTATCGATACGATCCAACGATGCAGTGTTTAGGTCGGGACGGTTGGACCGGGGTGGAAAATTGATCGGGACACCAGACAAAGCACACTTTCGATCCTGGTCTAGGTATTTCTGATATGCTTGCTCGTGGGTTATATCCACCGGTAACCCACGCCTGACTGCGCCATTTACGATCTGGTGCCAATACAACACCGACATATCACCGACCGCATTCGGGTTACGCATAGCTGTGAACTTACATGATGGACAGCGATATACGACGCCGCCAGTGAGATGCGACCCACGGACTATATGCTGATTGCCACACGAACATTGACATGTCCACATAGTTCCGTATTTTTTGTCAGAGTGATTCAACCCCACCACGCGCAGTGTGCCAAAAGTTTTCCCTTCGAGTGATAACCGATGTCCAGCCATTGCATTTCCCCCATACATGATCTATGTGACTATACTTAGGGGAGATGATGGGGATTCCTATGGCAAATGTTCTTAAAGAGTTGGAGCAGAAGGGGTTGATCAAACCCCCTAGCTGGTTGGTGGAAAACACGCACTACCTGTGTCAGATGGGGAGTGTGGCATACGGTGTGTCAAACGACTCATCGGATGTGGACCTATACGGGTTCGTAGTGCCTACCAAGGAACTGATTTTCCCGCACCTGGCGGGCGAGATCGATGGTTTCGGAACCCAGCTTAACCGGTTCTACCAGTATGATCCGCATCACATCAAGGACCCGGCCAAGGGCAAGGAATACGACCTAGCCATCTACAGCATCGTGAAGTATTTCGATCTCGTCATGGGCTGCAACCCCAACATGATCGACAGCCTTTTCGTGCCGCGTCGGTGTGTGCTGTTCAGCAGCCCCATCGGGGAGATGGTCCGTGATCGCCGGAAGATGTTCCTGCACAAGGGGGCATGGCACAAGTTCAAGGGCTATGCCTACTCGCAGCTTCACAAGATCGGTCAGGCCAACAAGTCGAACCCCAAGCGGGCGGCGGATGTCGAAGCCCACGGCTATGACACGAAGTTCGCCTATCACGTGGTGCGACTCCTGAATGAGGTCGAGCAGATCATGGTCGAACATGATCTGGACATCACGCGGGATCGGGAACAACTCAAAGCGATCCGTCGCGGTGAGTGGTCGTTGGAGTATCTGCACGAGTGGTTCGAGGCCAAAGAGAAGGCCCTGGAAGGCGTTTATGCATCATCCACACTTCGGTATGGCCCAGATGAGAAAGCCATCAAGCAGCTTCTTCTGGATTGCCTGGAGCACCACTATGGGTCACTGTCGGGTGCAGTATCTAGGGACAATAGCCATGATCAGCTATTGTCGGATATCATGTCAGTCGTGCGGAAATATAAAGTAGATTGATGCCGGTTTCGGCATCAATCTAACCACCCCGCCTCGCATAGTTCGCGTGTTGACTTTGCATAGATTTTTCCGATCCTGCTGGCCCCGCTGGCATCCCAATGCAAACCGTCAGATGTGTCATCACCACTATCCAAGAAGCCAATTCCGAACCGATTTGGATCGATAAACGCACGTCCATACTGATCGCACATCTGGCGTGTGGCGGTTTGGAAATCAGACAAGAAGTTGCCATTAGCATTGGCAACTCCATGCCGGTAATCGCTTGTTGGGTAGGTCGCGGATGCTGCCGTCTGTACGACCACTGCGACTGCTGCACCAGGGCGATTTGCCTCACACCATGCAAATGCATTAGCCAACGCCCCACGATACGTAGCGGTGGTGGTGTCCGTTACGGTTCCAAGAGGCACATCTGCTGCTGCTACATCATTGACAAGCATGTCGATGATGATCACCTCGGTGTCCACTGCGATTGATGGCAACAGGGCGGTGACTTGTCCCGATCCATAGTGTGGTACACCCCTAGCGTCTAGTCCCAGTGATCCACCGGAATATCCTAGTGCTTGTACTATTGCACCGGTTTCAGTTGTAAATGCAGCCGTCATCAGTCCTTGCACCACCAGTGATGTTCCGACAAATGCCACTTTTTTCCCGGATAGTGGGTGTGCGGCTACCATTGGAGAGGTCTGATCGAATACTCCAAGATATGTTCCAGCATTTGGAGTTAGAGTCATCGAGACATCTTTAATCCAGGATGCAGATGCAAAATCACTCGGGCCCAAGAGAATGTTTTGTCCACCATCTTTGTACACGTTGACTGAATGGATGAATGCTTGTGATACCCCATCGGACACGCGAGCCGATCCGGGAACACTGACACCGTCCAATGTCCAGATTTGAAGGTTGGCAGAACCAGATGCTGCTGCAATGATAGTAATGTCACACTCCCATGTTCCATTGAGCAGGTACCGGGTTGAGCGAACGGTGGCTGCACCATGATCAATTGCAATCCCCGTTGCCAAATTGATAGACACTGATGCCAACAGCGCCGAATTGCTGTATAGTCCAATTCGACCCCGAGTTCCCGCTTTTCCATGGATACGAACTTTATATGATGATCCACTTACTATTGCAGGCATTGTTTGATACATGCGAGTATTTTTACCAGAACCTGCAACAGATTCTGTCATCGCCCATAGCGTGTTTGTTCCGTTCACGACATCACTGACCGTTTCAGCCACCACAGCGGTGGCTTTAACTTCCGTGGCCAGAGATTCTGGATTGGTAACAATTGACGCTGTCGTTATATTCGTTTTTGTAAAATAGTCATCGGATGGCCGCGTGTGAGCCCCATGGAGATTCGTAGTTGTTCCCGCTACGCGGAATTCCATTGATTCGATGACAAGACCATTGTTGATATTTCCCAGATATGGACGTATTCCATTGGGGGATGGTCGGATTTGGGGAGTACATGTACCGGTGGTGTTTGCTGTGCCTGATGCTATGCACTCATACATTCCACCCCCGATATATTTCATTGATCCAGTTCCGCCAGCCGTCACAAATGTTCCATTCACCAAATCAAAGGTGATATCCCAATTTATATATGCATTGGAGAACAAATTCATATATCTGTTTTCTGCTGCCGCAGCTATTATCACATGCTCATATGTGACACCAATTGTAATTGGTGTCTGATTACGATACATTGTTGGTGAGATTGTTCCCGCCGTATCTACTATACGTTCGGCTACTACTGGCATTCCGGCTGCTATTTTTAGCTTTCGAGTTGCTGTATCTATAATAGCTGGATCAGTTTCAACCCCCATTACCGCCATGGCATTAATCACTACGGTAGCCATGCGATCATTGCCTTGATCAGATGGGTGCAATCCATCTGATAGTAGTCCAGCACCAACCCAATCAATTGCATCAACTGGAAGTATTGTAATTCCACGTGATTCATACAAGGCCCGTAGTGGCCCAATGACGGCATCAAAAGTTCGACCACCGGTATAGGTGACGTTCCACGCACTAGATGGCCGGATGGGCAATACCGCAAACATGCGTGTTACGCCTCCTGCTGCTAGCTCGTCAAGGACCGCAGTAGCATTTGAAAGTATTGTGGGAACAGTGGTTCCAAATGAGTCATTGATACCAAGAGCTATGATAGGTACGGCTTTACCTCCGGCATATGATGCTTGTTTCAATATAGACTTTACAGCGGTTGGATTGAAATTGCTGAACTTATATGACCCATGTGCGGCTCGCATTGTCCGAACACGACGTGGTGCTGTTGCTGTAGTGGATTGATTTACGCCCATACGAATTAGTCCGGTGATTTCTACCGGACCACCAACAGCGGTAACACGGTACGTGCCACTGGTGATTTGACCGGTGGCAGGAAACCCACTGTGTACGTCTAATGCGGTTGTACCACTGGCATATGATTTCGATGCATATACGATGGTATCGTATGCGATGGATAGGGTTCCTGCACCGGAAATTTCTTTGGCGAACACATCTACCTGCTCGTATGCACCAACAAATTCAAAATAATTACCATCGGCTAGAATTAGACTTTCGCCAATTGGACCACTCGTGCCCGTGGTACCACCAGATACTGTTACTCCGTAAAATGCTGGTGTATAAGTACTGGATGGCCGCAACGCCGTCATGATCGGTTCGTCTGATGCAATCCCCAAGTTCATATATGACGTGAACCGGTTAAACCAATGAGATGCTCCGGTAGCTGCATACGCGAAATGGCTGATTGAGTCGCCGATCAACGTTATGACATCACCTGCCGCAATATGTCGAGCAAGACTTGATCTTATAGCGGATAGTAGTGTGGTGGAACTTGGCTCGGGTGGTAGGAAAATACGAGTTCCATTGAGGAATGGACGCCCTGGTCCCCAAAACCCATTACCACTGCCTGGGAGTGAGGTAACGGAATAATCTCCTGGTGGAACATATGGTGCTGGGTGTGCCCCTCGTGCCGCCGAGAACAATGCCGTGGCATCTACTACTCCAGTCTTATCGGCGGATTCAAAATAATTTAATCCGGTTCCGCTTGGCATAGACATAGTGGCCGCAGCCTGTAGCCCAGTTTTGATTGTCAGGGCCAATTCAAACCTATGCTGACTGGTTTGTATTACGGCACTTCCTGCTGGAAGAGACGTCTGGTACCAATAAGAAACTCCCTGTGGATTTACCGAATTTTGGAATTTTATCCCAACTGTACCGACAACATAAACCCCTGCATATTGCCCTTCTGTGATTGGTACAGAAACGAGGATATCATTGATCCCCGAGGACACCGTTACATCCTGGTACGCCGTAATCGTGGCTATGGGTCCTGCACCTATGGTGGCGGCAAATACTCTTACGGAACCTCCAGCGTTTGCTGCGATTTGCAACCGCGTAATGCGACCATCTCCCGGTGCTGCCGTCTGTAGGATAATAGTGTAATTGGAGGCAGTAGACCCTGTGGCAACCAATGACGGCCACCCAGGTGAGACTATCGATCCTACCACATCCGCCATTGTATTTGCGAGAGAGTATCCAATTTCGGCTTTGGCTTTAGTATTTGCACTAAGCGACATGCGTATATTAGCCACACTAACGGTGATAGCCGTCTTTGCCGTGGATACTGTGGGTATTGCAGCGGTTGACCAACAAATTGGAGAAGCTACTGAATAGTAATAGGTTCCCAGATTTCCCATTCCAACTATACAGCCAGCCGGTACCACTACTTGTGTAATTACGCTATTTTCTCCAATCGCCAATGTAATCGGCGTACTGCTAACCAGTGATAGAGACCCATCAACTTCAATCTGTGCCACTAGTATACTTGCTGTCCGCGCTACTGCCACAGCAACTTCGACCAAGGTAAGGGCCTGTTCGTATGCCCTTACAGAGTCTGGCCAAAAATAGCATGTGCTATTGACTGCGGTGAGTCCTGATGCGATTGGGGGTAGCCCTACTACAGTGGTACCGATTTCATTATCCACCACAGGAGCTATATCCGATCCCAGCTTTGCATGGGCCATTGTAGTCCCAATGAGGGTTAGTTTGTGATGGATATTTGTCGTCGTTCCGATTGTTTTCGTGGTTGAAGTTGTTGGTGCCGCAGCAGTTTTCCACACTGGAGTTCCAGTGGTGGCTGTGTAGTAAAATGCACCCATTTTACCAAGACCTACTACACATCCTGCTGGAACAAAAATGTTAGTTACAAAGGTATTTGTTCCAATTGCAGCCTCTGCATAATGCATCTTAACCAAAGATAGAGAGCCGTCTATTTCGACACGGGATACTACGATTTGGATATATCGAGCCGCGTTTACTGCAACTTCAATCTGGCTTAGTAGCTGATCGTATGATTTTAGAGTATCTGGCCAATAGTAAAACGATTCATTTAGTCCAATTAAACCAGTTGCTGTTGTGGTATTACCAACAATCTGTCCAACCAATTCGCGATTGATTACCGTTGAAGATGCATATGTAGTTACATAGGTGGCTACCGGACCGGCATCGACTTTATAGAGGATAGTTGCTGTATCACTACCAGTGACTGGGACGCTAAAATGTCCTCCTACCGGAGTATTGACACCAATTGTCAATACCAAATTCTCACCAGTTAATCCACCGGCTCCAGTTAGGGTAATTCCTGTTGGATCAGCCGAATATTCACCCGGTTGGTCCACGGCCACTGCTATGATCACTCCACCCAGAATGGTTGCAGTTCCGGTGGCCGGAATGACTGCTGTACCACCGGATGCCACCCAGGTGGCGGTAACCGGTCCCGCAGGTCCTCCAGTCCCTCCCGATACAATGGTGACAGCACGAACACCACGACCAATTCCATGTGCAGTAGTGAGGTATACCCCGTTATTGCGATAGATGGTATCGCGAACCGCATTTGCCTCATTTGCACTAAGTTGAGCTTGTGCACTACTTGCAATAGCAACATTTCGTGCAGCTATTGCAGCATTCTTGGCGCTGGTAGCCACACTTGCCTGTGCGGTCGCATCTATGTCTGATGCCAATGCCGAGGCAGAATAAACTCCAGCCTGGTTGGTCAGTGTAGTAACGATACCACGATCTATGGTTGTTTGTTCTGCATTCTGTGTGGTCGTCAATACTGATGCATCTAGAACACCCAAATCTACTCTTGCCACGATATTTTCCGCTTCCTCTATAAAGAGTGGGCGTATCCATTGGGTGTTGTTGAAAAATCCAGTTGTTAGGAACGGAATTGATGCAGGGTTTGCACTATATGTCTTGTCGCCATATGTTACCGTAAAGGATGAGTTTGATACATCCAATCCAGCCGTAAACGTAACCGGTGCCAGATAACCGGCATTGCCAACATTGGTCCACCCCTGGGTGGTGTAGGTTTCGAATCTATCAACATCGGTATTATACCGAATTGTTCCTGGAACTGGTGTACCCGAACGCTCGGCGGACGAACCGGATGGAACAATAATTCCCTCCGATCCGACACTTCTTAGGTCAACAACATTATCAGGAAAAGCTGCATTTTTCCAATAGATAGATTTGTTCATTACTTTACTTTCCTGGTTACTGCCGTCGAGTTGAATGGGACGGATCGTATAGATTACATCTCGTAACCAATAACCACCAGTTTCAAATCGAAGGTGACTGCATTAGCAAGTGCAACAAGATTATAGCGAAGAGTGCTGTTTGACGTCAAAACTTGGTATGCTGCTCCCGCTGCTCCCGAAACTGCCGGGAATGCATTTTCCCCGAGGCCGATTGGCAACACCTGTCCTGCTGTATTGAAGCTGTATGCAACTGGGTTGAAGATGTTCGGGTTCGACACGTTATCCAAAATTTGGTTGTACGTACCCTGCGTTCCCACATTCATGCGCAGTGTAGCGCCCGATGAGAACCCTGCCACGTTTTCAATTTGCACAAAGATGCGAGAGATGATGGCAGTACGTCCCGTCGGTACCACGTAGATAGGGGCACTTCCAATTACTCCGCTCAACGATCCCGTCGGTACCGTGATGGTACCGAGCACCTTTTCTCCCTGGAAAATACCAGAGATAGCAACGCTGTTGTTGGCAGAGGCAGCACCGCCAAGAGTAATGCTGTGGGCATCACCATCGATATTGATCATATTGACGCCACCGCCTGCAATACCAACTGCATTTGGCCCAATGCGATACATACCCGTATCATCATCATTGGTGAATGAGTAGGTTGGTGCAGACACTCCCATGGTAGCGGCCTGCATGTGCGGTCCACCAGTCGTCACACCAGTCCCGATGATGAAGCTGGTTCCGGTCATACGAACGAATTGGGCCCCACCGATAGCAATCCCGATGTTTCCACCACCGATCAGATACATACCCGACGTATTGTATGGACTTGCGAATGCCAACCCGGGGGTGCCCTCAGTGCCATTAGCAATACGCAATGCACCAGTCATGGTCCCACCGGTGGTGCGGACTGAGGTAGTAGCCAGTGCATCGATTTGCCCTTGGACGCCACCCGTCACCCCTTGTAGGTAATTGTGCTCCACCAGGGTAATTGCGTTTCCAGTGATTTCATCGATACCAATGGTGGTGGCGATATTGCGCTTTGCATTGAGTTGTGTTTGAATATTGCTGGTAGACCCATTCAGATTTCCCAATTCAGTAATACTGATTTGTCCAGGGTACCCATTGGTTCCAGAGGAAATACCGGCCAGTGTGTTCAAATCATTTACCGATGCGGTAAGTCCAGATAGCGGGGGCATCGAGGTGATAAACGATTCAACGTTGTGGGTAAGCCCTGTCAGATTTCCAAATTCGGTTGCAGTGATGCCATGCGCTGCATATCCACTGATACTGTTGATGTCAACAACGGGGGCAGTGATGCTGGCCACGCGATTAAGATCGCCTGCCGTTCCAGCGAAATCAGCAAGTTTGTTGAAATCGTCGGTGCGCAACCCATATGCCCAGGTTCCGGCCAAGTTGTTTATATCGCGTACATCAGTGACGGTGATATTCCCGGTACCAATTTTGTTTTGTTTGCCAGTGGCCCCATTTGTTCCGTCGAGTAGATCGGTAATGGTTTTCGACAAATCGTTTGAATAGTACACGTCGTCCGACGTAAATTGTGGGACCACAATTGAATTGATTTTGAAACCTGTTCCTGATCCAGCTACACGGTTTGCAGACTCGACAAATGCGGTTGCAGGGGTCGCGCCCTGAGAACCCTGGATGGTACGGTTCACGGAATCTGCCAAAACAGCAATGGCACCCTGAGTGGACGCGGTGATTTTTGCACGGATGTTCGGCGCATTCGATTGAACTTCCAGTATCAGGTTGGCAGTGTGACCAGTGAACGTTACATTCAAGAGTTCGGTATAGTCGTTGTTTCCGGGAGTTGGGGAATAGCTGCCTTGAATTGACACAGCCCCACTGAACCCGACGCCGACCTGTGGATTGAATTGGATTATACGTGCACTGTCAGAACCTGAAAAATTCTGTCCGGTATATGCTTGTACGACGTTGCTTTGTGAAATCAGGACCTTGTTGGCCATAATGGTATGCTCCATGTTGAGTTTCGTTCGCCGAAGCGGCACACTCGTATTTATCGGAACTGCTAGATACTACGGTGGAGACCATCATCATGCATAAGAACACGACATCGACCAAAAGAACAGCGGCGTGGAGAGACCGGAAACGGGATCACCACAACAGTTACCATCGGCAATATCGAGGCCGATCCATAGAGGAGATGCTGGTTGATCCTGATGAGATATGGTTTGTCACGGAGCCACGACAAAGAAAGGCTCTAAAGCGGGCTACCCCGGGCTGGGCCGATCATGCAGAAATCCGGATGGTATATGAAAAGTGCGTCCAGGTTAGCCGTCGGTATCCTGGGACAGGATTCGTGGTTCGCCACATCATACCGATTTCACACTCTCATGTGTGTGGGTTGCATGTAGCCGGTAATCTTGAGATCGTCAGTTTGTCACGAAAGAAACAGCTTGGGAGACGATTCAGGGTTACTTCCAGTCTGTAGAAATGACCACTTGTCCCTCACCAACTACATCTACGACAATACGAATCGCCGTCCAGTTTGGATGAATGCTTGGTAGTATCGGGGTCAGGCCCAGAGACTGGTCAATAGTGGCCGGTCCAATTGATGCCCAGGAAAGAGGATCGGCTTGTTTCTCACGAGTGAAAACGTTGGGACCATCGTTTCCGACCAACTGGAACGTTGGGGTTTCTTCTACACGAACCGCACCAGTCCCGAAGACCTGAACGAACAACTGAGGGGTGATGGGAAATGCCGATAGTTGGACATTGTAGTTGGTTCCCTCGATAGGACCGAGAAACTCCACAATGGTCTGTCCGACCGCTTTTCCGATAAGTTTCGCCATGATTCGTTTCCTCTAGCTCTAACCATGGTATTTAGGACAACAGTGGCCGACGTTTAGACCAACCATGTGGATCGGACTATTCCTCTGATACAGGCCACTCCGTGGGTAGATCAATCGGTAGCTTACCAATCGGGCTATATGGCACTGGGTGGTAAATCCCCAGACTGTTGGTGGGTGCAAGAATGTGTTCGTATGATCCCTGGCAGTGATCGAAGTGTAACGGAATGAACATCGCGTCTACTACCTCTTGGAACAGTTTCCATGTGGCGTCACCCTCTAATGCCCCACGTCTCCACGCCCGTGCCGACAAGGTTTCATTCGGGTATCCACCGAGAATAGTATTGATCAGTTGGTCCAATCCAATTAGCACCCTCAGGGAATAAATTTTCACGTGTTCCCCTCCTCTTAGCCACAGGTATTTAAGGGTTGGATCGTTTTCGAAATGCTGTAGTTTTGTGACACCAACTCCGTTCTTGACGAATCATACAAACCCTGCTATGGTATCCTTCACAATCAAGGAGATCGACATGGACCGTGCTGATCAGATCGCCGCTGGCCTCAACCGTATGGACGGAATCACCGCACGTATGGACGAACTCGAACGTATGATGGACAGTATGGAGTTCGGTGATCGTCGTGATGGCCTGGAAGCCGAATACGACCAGCTTCTGGACCAACTGTTCCACTTCAACAACAAAGCGGCGTGATGGGAGAACCGACCATGAAGATGTTCACTTTCTTCGCCCCCTGGGCCATCGGCGTCTACAGCGAACTCGTCATCGTTGGCACCAACCCCGAGATGGCCGACTATGACAACCCGCGTGGTCATATCATTCAGGAACGCTGGTTCATCATGGCTGAGGCCAAGGACGGACGTCGCAAAGTTCTTCATGGTGTGATGTTTGCCGATCCGGTCGAGGCTGGTTTCTTTGCGAACCTCTATACCGGATGGGACCCGGAAAACTTCGATGAATCCGTGTGGATGGAGAGCCGTCCCATGTATGGTTCGGAAGCATGGATCAACAGCGGCACTGGCGAAGAAGAAGCTGATTATGAACGCCGGGAGGGCGGATACTATGGATACTGATATCGTGAAACGCTTTGCCGCACTGTTCGGCACCCTTGACCTGGACGAAGTTCTGGCCAACCCCGACGATCATTTTGACCAAGCTTCTCGGTGCAGTGTGTCTGGGCACATCATCGGCTACCATCTGGACAACGCCATGGGAGATCACATTGCGTTGGATGCCGTGGTGAAGGGCTACCAGGAATACGTGCTGTCCATCGAGGTCTTCGACGGCTATGTCAAGGAAGGCACGAAATTCCGTCGAGGTTTGTTCAACATGGCCAGCCTGATCGCGGCCCTGCGAGCCAAATCCGACATTCTATCACAGGAGTCGATGTTCCGGCCCATCATGTGGTTCATCGACCGGGTGACCCAGGGTTGCCGAAATGACATGCATGAGCCCGACGAACAGGGTCTCACCATGGACCTCTCCAACGACACCCAGTTCGTTTTCGGCACCTTCCCGTTCAACGACACGATGGTCTTCAATCTCAAGCGGGAAACCCCGGCTGATCCGACCATGCCTATCACGCAGGCCAATTTCAGCATCGAGACGCTGATCCGCATGCTCATGTATATTCGGGCTTGATCTGGATCGAGTGATGGGGTATGGTCGCCCCATCACCCCATCACGCGGGAACCCCATCATGTCGCAGCTAACTGAACGCTATAGCTACCGTGAGCACCGTCGCCAAGCCAAAGCCCATTTCATCAATCGGTGGAAGGCACGGGTCGATAACAACCCACCGGACGTCGATGCACTCTTTCAGGAATTTCGGGCCGAGATGTCCGGACAGGGACACGGAATCCTCAAACTTCTACATCATGTTGAATACCACAGTTCTCGATGGCTGGCTCATACCGGTGATGGTCGAGAAGTCATCATCACCTACAACCACAAGCTCGGTCTGCCCACTACGGTGTGGCCGAATCCGAAGGCGAAAACAGATCGGGTAGTAGAACCTACTTGATTTCCGGAATCCTCCGCCTAAATACGTTCTGGAGCCAGATGGGGAAACCCGGATGGCTTTTGGAAGAAGTCTCTTGGCAGGTAAGCCCACACATGTAGGTGTGGCATGGAAGTCCAGGAGCAGGCAATGAGGATGAGAACATGCACAGCGCAAACCGCGCTTTCGAGGCATCCGTGATGATTCGCGGACGACCTGTGAAAGAAGTCCACCACCGTGGAAAAACGTATATCGAAGGCCGCTCCGGCACCGATTACACCCTTGAATTCAGAAGTCATGAGCGAACCCGCGTCTTGGTGATCCCAAGCGTCGATGGTCTATGTGTGGTCGATGGCAAGCCAGCCGGTCGCAACAGTCCTGGGTTCATCGTCGAGCCCTATCAGACCATCCAGGTTCCCGGATGGATCGTTGATCAGGCAACTGCGGCGAAATTCGTGTTCTGGCCTCAGGATGCACGTGGGCAGAAGACCTACGTGGAAGAACTCCAGAAGTCTGGTGCCCGAGTGGACATTGGCAACCAGGGCCTGATCGGCTTCCTGGTTCTGGAAGAGCACTTCACCCCTACCCTGCGATACACCGGGGGAGTGATGTCACCGAAGGATGCAGGTATCTGGCAAAACGCCGGGTTCAACACCACACAGTTCTCGGCTGAAAACCAGGCGCGTGGCATCGCATGTTCGACTGGATCGCTAAATGCGATGTCACAGGCATCAACACCACTCGGAACCGGGTTTGGTGAGGCTACGGATTTCAGCACCCGCACTGGTGAGTTCAAACGTGGTCGCACCATCGGGGAGTTCGTGTTCGAATACGACACGCTCCGTGGATTGAAGGATCGCGGTGTTCCAGTCCAGTTCTTCACCGGATCGGACAAGCTCTATGGTGAACGGACTGCATTCCCGGCTGATACCGGGGTGGGGTGCAAACCACCGGCTGGGTGGAAAAAATGAGATACCCCTGGAATGAAGTAGAACTTCCAGTGACCATCCCGGAACGGTATCTGATGAACCCGCCCGTGCCACATCCGGATTTTCCGGATCAGTCATCGGCTATTCCGCGAATGCCTTCGCCCCCAGTCATGATGGGATGGCAATGTCCAAGGTGTGGGGCAGGCAATGCCCCACACGTCTCCAGATGCGGCTGTATGCCCATCCCATTCAATATCACCTCAACCACAGGAACATCCCTATGACCCTCGTAATCGCTCCCGGTGTCACCGACACCACCAACTTCAAACCCATCAACGGCGACACCCTCCTGGTGTATCTGATCGACCGTTCTGGATCGATGCGATCCTGCTGGGAAGGCACCATCGGTGGCCTGAACATCGACATCGAAACTCAGAAGCAGTCCGATGACGGTAAGACCGAAGCTGCCGTCTTTTTCTTCGACGGGGATCGCACCTATGGGTCTTGGAACAACACCAAGACGCGCCTGGTCAAACCATTCGAAGGCAATCTGATGGAAGCCATCCAGTTCAGCCAGACCGATACCAGCTATGGTCCTCACGGATCGACACCGTTGTATGACGCCGTGGGTCAGATGATCACAGAAGTTGAAGGCCGTGTGGCAGCAACCGATGGGATCGTCAACGTGATCGTTTCGATCTTCACCGACGGTGAGAACACCGACGGGCATGGATACCAGGCCGATGAAGTCAAGCGGATGGTCGAAGCCGCCCAAGGTCGCGGGTGGACGTTCACCTACTTCGGTGCGAACCAGGATGCCTGGAAAGTCGGTGGTAGCTTCGGCATCGCCAAGGGTAACACCATGGCTTATGACACCACGAGTATGGCCCAGACTATGGCTACGGCCAGCATCGCTCGATCCGCTCATGTTGGGATGTCCAAGCTGGCTGCATCTCAGGGCCTCAACTATGCCTCCCAGGCATTCTTTGCCGAGGCGGGCCAGTCAGAGGCCGACTACAAGCCGTAACTGGATCGATCCGGAAGGGGCCCCTCGGGGCCCCTTTTGATTCCAGATCAATTCTCCCCGATACCCAGATACATGTCGATCACATCGTATTCCGGGCGATGCGGCGAGCGGAGGGCATAGATGTAGCCGATCACGAGCGGCATTGCCACGACGGCCAGAACGGTGAGCAGGTGGGTCATGATGGTCTCCAGTTGCGGGGTTATGGTGATAGCGTTGACGAATGGTTCTGCCATTGCAACCAGGGAAGCAAACAGTTTGATCATCTGATTCCCCGAGTTGGGCTGGGTTGCGTCATGAAGGTTGTATATCAGGGTCTTCCCGGAAAGTCAATCGTCATGAATCATAAATACCATGAGGGAGACACCACATGTCCGGATCATATCTGCTAGAGCCAACTGAGATCGAAGAGCTTTCTGAGGAAGCCAAGAAGCGCCTGGAAAGGCTCTACTATCATTGCAACGTGCGTCTCGGTGGAACCAGTATCCCGGTTCACCTGGAAGATGACGATTACACCTATGCGTTCGAGTCAGCCGTAAACCTGTATCGAACCCGATCAAGCCGCAGTATCAACCAAACCTTCGGGTTTGTCGAACTCCAGCCGGGTCAGGCTATGTATCAGCTTCATGAGCGGGTAGACGTGGTGAAGAAGGTGGCCCGAGCCGGTGCTGGGTTTGGTGGAACCAGTCAGCTTGGTGCCTTTGAGTCGTTTGGTGCGGCCACCCTGAACTCACTCATGCGTGGTGTAGCCGGGGGCCCGGGCGGCGTCGATCTTGCAACCTGGGACTTTACTGCTCAATACATGGAAACCATCGAACGACTTTTTGCTCGTGAGATCAACTTCTCCTTCCGCAATGAAGACCAAACCCTTATCATCCATCAGACTGTTGGAGCACGGGAATGGATTTTGCTGGAAGTGTCGGTGCTCAAGCCTCTTTCATCATTGTTGGCTGATCATTGGGCATACGATTGGTTGCAGAAATACACCCTGGCGGTATGCAAAACCATCCTGGGGGAGAAATACTCCTTGTTCGCCACCATTAGTGGCCCACAGGGTGGATCGGTCATGAAGGGTGAACAACTCAAGCAGGCCGGTAACGATGAGATGACCAAGCTGGAAGACGACTTGATGGTCTGGGGTGATAGCTCGGATATTCCGCTGCCGATCCGAGGATAACAGATGCGGTTGTTTGACCTCTTTGAAGCCTACCCCACTACGCTGACCCCGGCGATGATGAAGCAGATACGTGCGTGGCGGAAGCAATGTCGGATCGACAACGGTGGCGGCGGGATGTGCCATGAGGTCTCGGAGATCATCGAAGGCGAGTGGGGTTGGGAACGCAGGGACGGGACCTACTGCAACCACGATGGTCGCATTATCTGTTCTGCCCATTACTGGAACATCATGCCGGATGGATCGGTCCTGGATAGCACGGCAGACCAATTTGGTGAAGATGATATCCGGGTGATCAAACCGACTGATCCAGAATTCAAGCAGTATCGTCCGGAGTGGAGTCCGGATTACCATCCCGGCCATCCAGATTTCCCACCGGATGATCCTGTGCATGCACATGCGTGGGATGGTCGATTTGACTGGGACGCAGAAAAACAGGACAATTTGCCGATTGGGTGGCAGCACATGGATATCGCGAAGCTTCACCGGCTTCGGTCATATCTGGTTGATCGGTTGAAGCTGGAACGTGGTTCCATACACAGGGTGACTGACTGGACACGTAAGCAGATCGACCAGGTTGATGCTCGGATCAGAGAGCTTAGCTCTGGGTGATCGTCCAACTGTTCAGTCTTGATCGACCGATCACCCCACGGGGGGCCGATAGGGCATCAGGGTCTAGTCGATCATTCCACCACACCCCGTCGAGTTGAGTTGTTTGTTCTACCCATATGGTTACCAAGATATCGAATGTCATACCGGCACTAACTTGATATCCCGCGACTGCATTCAGTTTGGGTGTCCCGACTATACCACCTGGAATCACTTCAACTTCGGTATCCATATACTCCGCCTCTTGCTCGGCAGTTTCCCTATCAGGAAAATCGGAATGGACGGTATCGTCGAGTTCGTCATCAAACCATGAGACCCGATAAATCTCCGCTGACTTTACCAACCTTTTACCAATGCCCCAGGCAATGATCTCGGCTCGGAGAGATTTATTGATCTTGTGAAAGTCCAAGAACGCCCCATTGGGTTTGACCAATACCCATGTCGATCCCGCAACACCACCACGGGCGATCATACGCCACTCATCTGGATGCAACGAAACTGATAGGCCCGAACCTTCATAGCTACCAGTTCGCTTCTTTGAAGCATCCATAGACCCTACATGAAAGACTTTGGATATCTTCCGTAGGGGAGTGGTGGCCTCGTATAGATTTGAAAGTTTCATACTGGAGCACTCACATTCGGGTTTTCCCAGATCGGAACTCCCAGCCAGTTTTGAATCCGAACGATCTTGGTCTTTCCACGGAATCCGATGTCTCGGGTGATTTGGAATGCCAGGTCTTGCGCATCGCGGTGTTCGGTCGGGAAGAGGTTCTTCATTAGCCGTTCGATCAGGGCTACGAACTGTGGATGCTCACGAAGCACCATCATCATGTTATTGGAGTTGATGAAGTCCTCTTCAACATGGTCCAGTGCGTAGTTGAATGCTGCCCGCAGCGTGGTCAGGAATGGTTGTCCAAACCGCCCAAACCGCTCGAAGTGATGAGTGGCAGAGTCCACCAGGCTATCCAATACCTCGCCTCGGTTGGCCTCAGCATACTCGCTGAATGATCCCCAATCTTCGAACGTCTCCGGACTTTCCTCGGCCTCTTCGTAATATCGTTCGATGGCGTGATAGATGTCACTGCTGATACCATTGGTGAATAGGTCTTCGTCCAGGTTGCCGGAGCCCTGGACGTATTGTATCACTATGATGATGGGGTTGCCACCAAATCGACGAACCGCATCCGATGCTGCGGCCTTGGCTTTGCGCAGGTTGTTGGCCACATACACACCACCAAACGTCTCGTATCCATGCTCCGGATCGTCATCACTACCCGAGTAGGTGCGTTGTGGAGGATTTGCCAATAGACCCTGCTTGATAATTCCCCTGATGAACCGGTCGGATGTTCCATGATAGACCAGTTCGGTGTTTTGGATACGACGTTCGGTCAGTTCCCCGACGACTTCACCAAGATGCCGTCCGTCCTTACTGTAGCGATCCACTTTAACCGGCTGCATCAGTGCGGTATCGATGATCACCATGGATGTGCTGCCCGGGTCTTCCACGTTGTTCCGATACAGGATGCTATCGAAGCCTTTGGCAGTCATGATGGTGGACAGAAGATCGATTCTCTTGGCCTCGGTGCGAGCCATGATGATCTCACCACGTTCTTCTTTCGTGATGAACGGGGGCTTGCGGTAATAGAGGGCATCAGCCAGTCGTATTGCGGTGTGTTGGTCTGCGGAATCTTTGATCCTGGCTGGCTTGGACGGGACAACCCGGTATGAGTAGACGAAGAACTCATACTGACTGGTGATCATACATTGTATCTGTCCACGGTCGAGTGCGGCTTTCAATGTCCCCAGATGGGACATCGGGTTGAGCCCGGTTGGATCAAACTTTTTCGTGCTGGCGTGAAACCACACGTTTTGGTCTGCCTGTTCAAGAAGGTCGAAGAGCCGCATTCATAAATACCTCAGAGGATAGTATTTACCCCATGCCAAAGTTCAAACCGGTCAGACCCTTCGAGTTGTCCCATGATGGCGAGCACTTCGGTGCTCCTGGAAAGTATGCGGCGTTTGTCCGCGAAGTCACTGAGGTTCAGTTTCAACTCGGTGGTATCTACTGCTACGTCTATCGTCTATTGGGAACCTGGGAGCAGGATCGAGATATGGTGGGTGTTCTACATAGTGAGCAGGGAGCTACCAAGGATGCAACGGACGTAGGCTCGTTCCTTGGTATTCAAGACCCCATCCTGGGAGAGAACCGGGACCGGGCCTATGACTTTGAGGAAATCCCCCGGCTCAAGGGTGTGTATCAGATCAGTCAGTCTGAAATGGAACTGCTCCGATTCGGTTACAAATCGAACGAGACCGTCAGCATGGAATTCCATCAGGGGCAGGTAGAGCGAGAGCTTGGCCGTCGGTTCATGGAGGGCGACGTAATAGAGCTTCCCCATCTGCGTGAAGTTGGCCTGGATGGGCGAGTTGCCAACCGTTGGTATGAGGTCAAATCGATCACGTGGTCACCCGGTGGGTATGATCCGACATATCACCGCCACATCGTGGGGGTCATTCTACAACCGCTTCGTCATCAGCAGGAGTTTATGGACCTGTTTGACAATGTTCGTGATCAATACGGGAAGACCCTGGCGGAGCAGATTTCCAACGTCGATAGCATGCAGGCCATCACCGCTGCCATTCAGGAACAGGCTGGATCGCATACCCCAACTACCTGGTGGGATACCTCGATCATGTGGTTTGATCCTAATCATCCTGATCGCAAGCCCTGGAAGTTTACAGATGATCTCAAGCCGGATAATGGCGAGCCGGTGTTCCAGGGCGAATCATTTCCACCGAACCCAATCGAGGGTGAATGGTTTTTGCGGTTGGATTTTGAACCGAATCGCCTCTATCGGTTCCAGAACGGAAAATGGAAGCTGCGTGAAGTCGATACTAAGCGTGAGTGGCAACCGTATAACTGGGTGGTTAAATTGCGCGAATTCATGTCGGATCGAAGCGAAGCAGATCGCAATCGTGGGTGGGAGCTTCGGTCTATTCACGACGTCATCACAGATCGCGAGCATCGGTCTGATCCATCTGGCCTTCGTGCGACCAAGAATACCTCACCGAATGAGGGATTGATCGATACCGGTCACACCCTTCCTAAGAAGAAGTAGCCGCTATGAGATTACTTGATCTTTTTGAGACTACCCAAGGCCGACCCATGTATCACGGATCGTATACCCCCGGGGTGTTACAGAAGGTGATCAGAACCGGTCTCAGGGGACAGGTAGAACAAGGGCGGGCCAAACTAGCTCCTATGAAGGGTAGGGTCTATATGACCCCACAGCTTCGCTACGCCATCATCTACGCCATTGGTGGTGACATGCTAGGACACAAACAGCCTCCCTCCAGAATCAAACCTGGAGAGAGATACGGGTATGTGTTTGAGATCAGTCCGGATGATCTCACCGACGACATCATTCCTGACGAAGATGTCGTCGGGGATGCACTAGCCGCTGCCTATGAGATCGATAAGTTTGGCCGACACAATGAGTTTTCTGAACTCGATAAAGAACTTCTGCAACATCCATCTCTTGTGAGAAGTCTCGCATCGCTATTCCACGTCTATACTCGGGATGTTCCGTCCGTCCGTAGAGGGGCCCTAGATGGGATGATCGCTGATCAGGCTAGGTTGGGAAAGCGGGTATTGAAGTATATGGGCCGGAACGACCCCATTATGAGGCAGCTTCTCCAGTTGAATGCCGTGCATCAATCCCATGGTGGGCCCGTCATGCCGATTCGGGCCTGGAGGATTGACCGTAGACTCACCCACAAGTTGGCCAAAGATGGGTCGAACTTTTTTGACGTCGCCAAGCTGGTGTGGGATCGTCGCGCAGTCACGGAGAGTCGAATAGACCTGACCGAACTGATCGGATATGATGAAGTTCAGCAGTATATCCCGGGTGTGGTCAAAACCATGATGGGTCAGTTTGGTGGCGATAGTGGATTGGAGTATGACGCCTATTCCAGGTTCACCGATCAATACTACGGATGGATTGAATCTGTGATCGGTGAAGAGCCTAACTACAACAACTTCTCTGACATCGCGGATGAACATCCTGATGTCAAGCAGAAGTTCTGGGACTGGCTCCCATCGTTCATGAAAGGCCGTGTGGAAGATGCCTATCATGACATCGTTAGTCGGTCTTCCCATCAGAACGGGCTGGTATCGTTGTATCGGGTCATCCGGGCACCTACCGACTGGTTCCCCGACCATATCGCGGATCGCCCCCTGGGTATCTACTGGAGCTTCGAGATGGACTCTGCCGAAGCCCACTGGGGTGGCGGGGATGGATACAATTGGATGATCGAAGCCCGGGCACCGATCAGTGCGATCAACTGGCCGGTTACGCTGGAAAACAAGATCATCTACGAGGGTGAAGACGAAATTCGCATTCATGAGGGCACCCCGGTTGAAGTGGATGAGATTTACGTGCAGAAGTATCATGGGGATCACTGGCTCTTACCGGATGAAATGGACCCTAAGTATCCAGTATTCAAACCTATCCAAATGACTGTGTAGGTCTATATTCCATAGATTTATGATCCACTGTCGCATGGAGCTTCGATGGATAGTTCATAAATACCCCACGGAGTAAATCATGCGCCTACAGACCCTATTGAATAGAAAAATCACGTCTGCTGGCAATTTGCTGGAAACGACTGCTGTTGTCTATCATGGATCGCAACAGGATGAGCCGATCTTCACTCATACCCATGTCGGTCATAACAGCACGGTGTTCGGGTCCTATGATGTGACCCGGTATGGAACTTTCTTTTCCAACAACCCGCAGTTCTCGGCTCTTTACGGCAAGGTTGGGAAATACCAAGTCGAACTCGGTCAGGTTCTTGAAGAAGAAATGATCCTGGAACAGTTGTTCCGTTACGGAATGACGCTGGATGCCCATGGACCAGAGCGGGAACACTGGCTCAACGTTTCCGGTATCACCCGTCATGGTCGTCCCTGGCAGGCATTTGATGAAGAAATCGGCCAACGATTCGTCCCGTATCTGATCGAACAGGGATACGATAGTGCCCAATTCACCGAAGATCATGAACATGTCATCGAGCCAAAGGGTATCCCGGTGTGGATCGAATCACTGACAACCGTGGTATTCGATCCGTCGCGGATACGACGGCTGTCCCCGCATGTAGACGTGGAGATTACCGCCGATCAATATGAGTCTGCTCCGCCCATCATGGAGATGCCGGGGTGGATGGACAAGTATCCGAAGCAACCAGCTATCCCTGACCCCATCGACGACATGGATGTGCGGAAATACCGTAGGATCGCCAGCAACGGAAAGATCGACTTATGGCTGTTCAAAGATGAGATGGATGTTATCATCACTCCGACCGGTAAGTCCGTTCGACAGAACATCGGGTATGTGCGACTTCATAATCTGGAAACCTTCTCCGGGTCGAATTCCTATCAGGCCAAGAACTTCGGTTCCACCTATGTGGTCACAGATATCTACCTGGAGCCGGATTACCGTGGTGGCACTGGCACGTTCATCTACAAGAGCCTACTACAGCGGGGTCTGACTCTGGCTTCATCCACATCGGTCAACCCCAACAGCCAAGGTGTATGGCGGAAGCTCGTGGCAGACCCAGAGGTGGCTGTGTGGGCGATGCATCGGCGTGGTTCGACCGCATACCCGCTCAAAGACCAGCGAGGTCGGCTGGAGCCCCAGGTGCCAGTCGGTGGGGATGATGTCACGTATGAGAACTCCATCTGGTTCGCTTCTATGCAGATCAATCCATTGAATGAAGCCGAGGTCATTCCGTTTAAGCCCAAACCGAAACAAACACCGATGTCTGAGCCGATGGCCACGTATCAGGATGCCATCCGGGATATGGTAGCACAGTTTGAAGAACGCTTCCGGATCGAGGGAAAGTTCAAAGCCTATCTAGACCGATACTTGGAGAGTGGGTATGTCCCCACCATCGATCTGTCGGTGGAGATTGACCATGGTCGTCCCACCCCAGAAGAGGCTGCGTTGTTTCGTAGTGAAAGGCTGAAACCGGATGGATCAACTGGGTGGCACATCTATGACAACCCCGGGGATAGCTCCTGGATGTCTGATGATCATGCATGGGTTCCGGATGGTAATGGTGGAAAGACCATCAAGCGGGTCAGAAAGACCCCATCGAACATCTACTACACCCCACGGTATTCCACCCTGATCGGGCCCAAAGAGGCAGAGCAGCTTTGGCAGAACCGCAAGTCTTCCGAGGTAATGCAACGGTATGGTGGATACAACGCCATGACTGGTGGATCGGCCACAGGGTGGACCACTTTTGCATATGACAAATCTTCGGTATCCAAGGTTGGCGGTCGATATGATATCCGAACCCATAAGGATCACCATAAGCTGTTCCCGAACGGAAAACGCTGGATGTTGGGATTGACCCAAAGCAGTCCTGGTGACGACTGGTATCAGACTGCACGGGATGAAAACGAGTTCCGCGATCTCATCATGGTCTACAAGATCATTCAGCAGGCTGAACAGATGAAGCGGCAAGGTGGGGATGTTAAACAGATCGGTATGAACTATCGCCCGCGTGGCACCGACATGCACATCAGCATGGATCGAATGCTGGGTGAGGCATACGCCGATGCGTCTCTGATGGATCGGAAGAAGTCATTCTTCTCTGATCATGCTCATCTACTAATGCCGATTGTCAAGGGATTGATGAAGACAGCGGCACGGCCACTTGTCTATAAGGTTTGGAAGTCTACTCCCAAGGCCGTGATGGGGTTGGCCGCAATTATCAAATTACACCAGTCGGGTGATCCTCACCCGTTCATTACACTGACCCAACTTGTCGATATGGAAGTCCCTATGATTTTCATCAAGAGGTTAGCATGGGATTCGGGACTAAGAGACATACCGGGGTTGGGTAGACAGAGACCCGGCTTGATGCCACATATGATGACAGAAGCTCGGTTCATCCCCACTCAGGGTGATCAACGACACCATCACCACCGGGTGGGTGATGATGCCGTGATGGTTTGGATGGACCCCAGGGTATTTTTGAAGCAGGCTCCCGGTATGGGTCCGGGGTATGATCCCGAGCAAGATGAAATGGTTCAACATTGGGCTGAATGGCTTCGTGATGGTCGTCCACTAGATGGACTTGAACTTGGTGGCGATTCCGGGCATGATGGTCGGCATCGTGCCTGGGGAGCGATTCTCGCAGGTGTAGCAAAGGTCCCGGTTTACGTTGAACCGGACATGGCTGAGTTCTATGTGGAAAACGAGATGGCTGAACTTACGGAAAGTATCGATAACACAACCGTTTACCATGTCACAGAACGGTCTGCGGCCAAACAGATTTTGAAATCTGGGTTTCTACCTGGATGGGGCGATCTCGGATACGGGGTGTATTTTTTCGGAACTATCGAATCGGCGGAGGAATATGCGACGGATGGTGGATGGGATGGGCGATTGAAGTCCCCGACCATCCTGGCCGTTCGTGATGCTCGTATACAACAGGTTACTGCGGCTGATATGGACCCGTCATGGGACCCCAATTACTATGGTGATATGTGGTGGGTCCAACTAGAAGACACCGGCGATGACGACTACTGGGTTCCGCAATTCGTGGAGCCTGCATTCAAATGAAATTGACTGAACTCGTCCCTGCTACCAAAACCGTCTACCACGTTACCTTTGCTCGCAATCTTCGTGAGATCAAGGTTCAGGGCCTGGAGCCCCGGATCGGAAAGAACAGTAAGGCTATCGGTGAGAAGCAGCCTGGTGTTCATGTGTTCTTCGATTGGGAATCCATGGAGGATGCTGCCACCAACTGGGATATGGACTGGCATGAGGATGAAGATGAAGAGCTTGTCGTGCTGGCTCTAAAGGTTCCTGCCGATTGGGTTCGTTCCCATTGGGAGACCTTCAATACCGGCACCGGCATCATCATGCAGTCGGTGCCCCCAAGTATGATTCGCGTGGTCAAGAGAAACTTCTAACAATAGCTTGCATACTAACATCACTGGTGTTAGTATCATCCATCACTGTTAGGATCATCGCCATGCCGATTACATTCACCAAGGTATCCCTGCCGTTTGGATGGCTCGGAAACATGTCTCCCCATCCCGTGGTGGTTGATGGCCACCGGTGGCACACGGCTGAACATGCATTCCAGGCCCACCGGTTTCCATCCGATCACATGATCTGGGACGTGATCAAGAACACCAAGAGTCCTATGGCCGCAAAGATGCTGGTCAAGAACGTCGCTCAGGATATGCAGATCATACCTGGGTCCGATGAGGATTTCCATCTGATGGAGTATGTGGTTCATCAAAAAGCGATCCAGAACGATCTGATCAAGCCGCTGCTGGCTACCGGTGATGAGGTTCTGATCGAAGACGTCACCCGTCGTCCTCACGGTCGCAATATGATCTGGGGGATGGCTCTGATCGATGGTCAGTGGGTTGGTGAGAACCGGCTCGGAAATATCTGGATGGCCTTACGTTCGTCTTTTTCTTGACAAACATGATTCAGGCTGATATGGTGGTCTTCAACAGACGAGGAGACTGCCATGCGTATCATGTATCCCAGCTACTTCCTGCCACGTGATTCCAAGTCCTACAAGGCTATGGTTGTGGTTGTTCCGTCGGCGAATGATGTCTTTCGTGTGAAGACGTATCGGTTGGTGGCCACGTCCTGGCGCTTTCCCTTCGCATGGATGGCGACTGTTGTGGCACTCGCATTCATGATCGCCAACCCGCGTCGATATTCTATGGCCCATGAACTGGCCCAGAAGCATCTGATCGATGCCACATTTCAACCTGCAACCTAAAGGACCCCATCATGCTTGACGTGCAAGAATCCTATCGAGCCGCCTCTGTGGCCGCAGAACAAGAACGCCGCATCCGTCGTCTGTTTTCGGCGGTCGTGATGGAAGCTCTTGACGAGGCTATCGAGGATGACATCAAATTCTCCCCTGACAACGCTCCCACCAGTGGTCCCGACAAGCTGATACGCCGCTACAATGTCGGTCGTGATGATTTGCTTCGGTGGGCCGAAAGTGCGGATGGCCGTATGGTTCTGACGCTGGCCGGTATCGAGCCGGGGCCGCGAACTGCTGCAAATCTGGTGGCATTCGTCGAGCGGGGCGTTCGCACGGCAGTGGCTCTTTCCGCCGTGGCTCATGAAAAAGCCAGTTGACGCCCTACGGATTATCTGATACGCACGAACAAAAGGGAGATCGACATGCTCGAATGTATCGCAATTGCCGGGGCACTGTTTGTGCATGTGGCCCATGACCCGATGACCGGGGTCACAACCACAGGCACCACGGCGTGGGAATTTGTCATGCCGTTGGAAGAAACGGTGATAACGCTGCAATCTGATCCTGCGGATCGATCAGTTCCCATCAAGGTGTATTTCTCCAACAAGGACTATGGTTCGATCCCGGTGGAACTGACCCACATCAAGTTCCCGGGATGGAATTTGTCTGATTTCATCGCATCGTGTCCGGTGACAGAATGAGCAAGCATCCAGACGAGTTCGGGGATCGGATGAAGCAATTCGAGGGCGTCGAGGCTCAACGTCGTTTCATGCCGGGGTTGCCGATCTGTGCCAGGATCGACGGGCGGGGATTCAGCAAGTTCACCCGTGGGTTCGAGAAGCCATTTGATCAACATCTGGCCAATGCCATGCGAAAAACGACCTCATGGTTAGTCGAAGAGACGCATGCCGCCGTCGGCTATACCCAGTCGGATGAGATCAGTCTGGTTTTCACCCCCAACACGGATGATAGTCAGGGCTTCTTCGCCGGTCGCATTCAGAAGCTGGCCAGCGTGTTGGCGAGCATGGCCACGGTGAGTTTCAACCATGTCATGATGGAGACGCACGAAGAGATCGTTCGGAAGCGTATGCCGCTGTTCGATGCTCGTGTATGGCAGGTTCCGTCCATGGCTGAGGCTACCAACACCTTGTTGTGGCGAGCGATGGATGCCAAGAAAAACGGCATTTCGTCGGCCTGCCGCAGTATGTTCTCGGCCAAGGCCATGCACGGAAAATCACAGCGTGATATGCTGGAGATGATGGATCAGGCTGGGTGCTATTACCTGGATGTCTATCCGTGGCAGGATCGACTCGGGGTATTCTTCCGCCGTGAAACCTTCCAGGCGGAAATCGAACAGGCCGTGTGGGAACAGATTCCGGAGCGGTCTCATGCAACGATGGGCCGGATGGTTACTCGCAGTCGGGTGGTTCCACTGGAAATCACACGACCTCTCAGCGAAGTATATGATCGCCCGGGTGTCCTCTTCGGGAACACCAGGATCGAATATGCCGGTGAGGGACACATTACCCTGGACCCGCGACAGGACTGAAAATATTAACGTGGTTTTTGGACACCTCCACTGCCTAAATACGGCTGTGGGGGTGCTCTATGGCCGCTTTGAAACGCAAACCATTCTTCTATGACGCACAGATGAAGCGTATGCTGGTCCAGCTTATGGCTGGATTTTCCGGGTATCAGGTGATGACCGGTTTGCAGCGAGATGGATCGCCGAAGTTCATTGATGTCCCGATCATCTACGGAGACATGTCACGGGTTGCGGGATACGTTCTCGGACCTCGTGGTGATCAGGACAATTCCACCAACAGTCTACCGATCATGGCCCTGTATATGACATCCTTGCAGCAGGCACAGGATCGTCGTCAGGCACCGCAGCACGTCGAGCGATACAACTACATCGAGCGGGCGAAAGACCCGGATGGGAATATTCTGACGGGTGAGCCCGGGAAGAAGAAGACGGTTGAGCGGTTCATGCCGGTCCCGTATGAACTGGGGATCGAGGTTTCGATCTGGGCCAGTAATAACGACCAGGGTCTTCAACTGGTCGAACAGATCAGCACGGTATTCAATCCAGACATGGAAATCCAACTCAGCAATAGTCCTGCTGACTGGATTTTTCTGACGTCGTTGATTTTCGAAGGCACAGTCAATATGGAGAAGGTGGTTCCGTCCGGTGGTGACACCGATCCGGTCTACGTGTTCCGTCTGGGGTTCTCGACGATTGTCTGGATGAGCCCACCCGCGAAGGTCTATGACACCAAATACATCTACCGAATTCACGTTCCAATCCTGGAGCTTGAAGAGGATTTGGACTTCGACACTATGGGCCAGCTTGATGGTCTGGTGATCGAGGCGAATGAGGACGACATCAGCCTATTTGAAAGCTTGGGGCCAGGAATGACCCCAAGTAGCATTTAACCTATGAGTTTGATCTAAATACCTGAGCAATCTCGATGGCGAGAGGAAAAGAACAATGCCAACTTTGACATCCCCCGGCGTAGCGGTTTACGTGAATGACCAGTCGATCTACTCGGAGCCGAATCCGACAACGATCCCACTGGTCATCATTGCGACCCGTGCCAACAAAACGACCCCCGATGGGGCTGGAACTGCTCGTGGCACGACCGAGGCGAACAAGCTCCGCGTGGTTGGCTCGCAGCGTGAACTTCTCCAGAACTACGGAAACCCGGTGTTCGTATCCTCGTCCGGGGAGCCGGTTCCTGGAGAGGAAACCAACGAGGTTGGTCTTCTTGGCCTCCACACGTTCCTGGGACGCGGTTCCAGGGCCTTCATCATTCGTGCCGACATCGATCTGGCCGGATTGGTTCCCACCACTCAGGAGCCCGTTCTGCCGCCCCCGGATGGAACACATTGGGTGAAGAATACTGCTGTCGTCGGTGGTATCTTCCAACGTGTCGCCGGTCAGTGGGTTGCACAGCCTTTCAGCGTCTATACGACCACTCCTGGAAACGCCGATGGTGTTGATGGAGACTGGGCATTCGACTACTCCAACCTGGATGGAACTATCCGGTTCAAGTCCGGTGGTATCTGGAGAGCCGCAACCAACGCCAACCTGGCCGCACAGATTGCACCAACCAGCAACCTACATGTCCAGCCAACTTCACCGACTGGTGTTCAGAACAACGATTTCTGGTATAAGACGACCTCTTCTGCTGGCGGAACCAATTTGTTCCTGACTCGTTATCGTGCAGTCGATGGTGTCTTTGTGACGGTTCCGATCATTCGTCAAAACGTCGCTCCGACACCGAATCAGGGAACGGTATGGGAAGACCTGTCCACGATCAACTTCGATGGTCGTCGCCCGCTGTATATCGGAACGGGTTCAGCTTTCATCCCACTGCCGTTCGTGGTTCAACCGCTTGAGCCGGTAACCGAGCCGACCGCTGGTGTTCTGTGGTATGACGATACCTTTACGGATTTCGCTCTCTACGTCGAAGGAACTGACTTCGGTCGCGGCGATCAGTGGGTCCCGGTGACCACGACAAACGTCAGCAACCCGACCGCAAGCCAGAAGGTCATCTCGGCCAGCCCGCCTCAATTCCCCCAGGATGGTGCGATCTGGGTGGACATCTCCACTCCGCAAGCATTCGACTACTACCCCATCATCATGCGTTGGCAGTCTGGACAATGGGTGGACATCACCGATAGCGTTCAGATTGGTCCAGAAGACCCGATTGCTGGAGCCGTTCTGAACGGAACCTACTGGCTGAACACCGGCGAATCGATCACCCGCAACACGGTGAAGGTCTATGACCCGAACTTTACGGCTGTGACCGTTCAGTTGATCTCCAACGTCTATACCGTTGTGCCGCAGACTGGCAACTTCTGGTATCCGAACGCTGGCACCAAGTTTGGCCGTCGTGCTGTTCGCGATATCATCGTGGAGAAGATGCAGGAATCCATCATCATCAACCAGGAAATCCGTGCCGAAGCCAACTACTTCCAGTTGATCGCGGCTCCTGGATATCCGGAACTCTACTCCGAGATGATCTCTCTGAACATCGATAACGGCGAGACTGCGTTTGTTGTGGCTGATACTCCGAAGTTCATGATTTCCACCGGGGTCCCGGTTGGTCGTGAAATCACCGCAGCCGAATGGGCAACCAACACGAACAACGTGACTGAGACCGGCGAAGATGGATTCTCCTCTGGCCGCTCGCCTTATGCTGGCTTCTGGTATCCGTGGGGCAATGCCACCAACGTTACCGGGGAAACAGTGTTTGTTCCGCCGTCACACATGGCACTGCGAACCATTGCCTATTCCGACAGCGTTGCAGCCCCGTGGTTCCCACCGGCTGGCCTCAATCGTGGTCGAGTGGACAATGCCGAGTCTGTGGGCTATCTGAACAACAATGGTGAGTATACACCGGTTCAGCTTACCAACAGCATGCGGAACGTGCTCTACGAAAACGACATCAACCCGATCATGTTCAAGCCGAACACTGGCCTGGTTGTGTTTGGTCAGAAGTCCTGGGCAGCAACTGCATCGGCTCTTGACCGTGTGAACGTCGCTCGTTTGATCGCCAAGATGAAGTATGACCTCCAGCGGCTGTTGGAACCGTTCCTGTTCGAAATCAACGATCCGATCACTCGTCGGTCGGCTCAGGTTGCGACTGAACGGTATCTGGCCGGTCTGAAATCGCTTCGGGCTCTCTACGACTATGCCGCACGATGCGACGAGTCGAACAACACCCCGGACAAGATCGACCGCAATGAGATGTGGGTTGACGTGGCTATCCAACCGGCCAAGTCCATCGAATTCATCTACGTGCCGATCACTGTTCTGAACACCGGCGAAGACTTCCCGTTCTGATATGTTTAGTCCATCGGAACGGGCTACCATAGAGGAAGTCTACGATCAATACGACCTTGGCATACCTTTTGAACAAGCGTATGCCAGGGTCGTGAACTACGTGAGACAAAACCTCAAAGGTCGGCCTGCTCCTAAAGCCTATGATGCTGCCCATCATGTTTTCAGTTCCATCAAGAATAACCAGGATGAGTTGGCTGAAATACACGACATACAGCGACGGGCTGGTATCAAGTAGAACGACACCACATTTTGTGCAAGATAGAGGCCCCCAGACCCATTGGGGGCCTTTGTTCGTATTCGGGCCGACCATTCGATAAATATTCGTATGGGGGTTCCAATCATGACCGAATACGTCGGCGATTTTGACGAACTGATCGATGACCTCATTGATGATGGGGAGGTCATGGTTGTTGCCACAGAGCGGGGGATTGGTATATCTGCCAGACTTGGAGAACTAACCACGTTGGAGAGTCCGGATGGGACCATTGACCGGTTGTTCATCGAGTTCTTTGCAGAGAGCACCGTGCCTGGGATGCCTGCCGATCTCATCGCCGGTTACACCGAGGATGACGTAACCACCATCACCGGCGTTGTTGTTGCCGACGTAGAATCAGATGTCTACCCGCCATCATATGTTGGGGAAGCCCTGACTGTTGAGAAATTTTTGGAAGAATATGAAGTGGGACCTGGAGTGACCAGAACGATCAACAAACTGATGGAACAACTGGTGATCCAGTCTACCCCGAGTGAGGGGTGGTTGGACCAGGTTTCATCACTGTATCATGATCGTATTCCTGGGAGAACCAGCATTGAGAAGGTTAGACCGGTGAACTGATGCTAGTGTTGTTGGCGACAGGTGAAACACAGGCGGATGTGGATCGGGTGTATCTGGGTCAGAACGATTCTCCCATGACCACACTGGGTATCGAACAGGTGGAGGATGCCGCTGATACGCTGGCACCCTACAAGATCGATCATATCTATTGCAGTGATCTCTATCGAGCCCAGGAGACGCTTCGTAGGGTGCTTCGGAAGAACCACCATCAGCCACCGCATGAACTGGTAGAAGAACTCCGAGAGCGTTCTGGTGGGGCCTACGAGGGCCTTACCTATACGGATATCCGAAAGGGTATGAGCCCGAAGCAGTATAAGGCGTGGGAACGTGATCCATTCGAAGCCCCTCTGCACGGGGAATCACTGATCGATGTGCAGGATCGGATGACCGAGTGGTTTGCCATTGTCCAGCAGGATATAGAGCATCGACTGGATGTTTTGATCATCTCTCATCCGGATGTGATTCGAGTGCTGATAGCCATGGCTATGAATCTGGACTTGACCGAAGTAACCTCAATTGTGGTTGAACCCGGAATTCCATATTTTTACCATGGCCCTGTGCAAAACAAGTGACCCATGGTCCTAAATACCATGACATATCGGGTTGGGAACAACGAACCCCACCAATCGTAAGGATAGAGACATGAGCGTTAATTCTTTGGCCAACTTCGGGGTTCCCGGTCTCAATGGTGACCGGTCGGCGGTTCTTCAACCCATTCTGACCACACACTGGCGGCTCCAGACCTTCAACTTCGGTGCATCGTCTGAACCGGCACCGTATGATCTGACTCGTCAGGCCAAGAAGGTAACCCTGCCGAACGTCACGTTCGAACAGGCCACCCTCTACAGCTACGTCAGCGCCGTCTACATCATGACCCGTGGTGAATGGGGTGAGGGGTCGATGACCTTCGTCGATGACATCACCAACAGCGTCCGTCGGCGTGTTGAAAACCAGATCGCCAAGCAAAAGAACTTCTTCGATCAGACCATGAGCCGTGCCGGTGAAAACTACAAGTTCGAGATGGACGTGGACATCCTGGCCGGTGGTGCTACCGCTGGTGGATCGGCTGCTGACCCGAACATCATCCGCAAGTATTGCTACGCTGGTTGCCACCTGGTTGGCACCGAAGATGGTGAGATGACCTACGAAAGCGCAAACCCGAAAGAGATCACCGTCAAGTTCCGCTACGACAACTGCATCACATTCGACCAAAACGGTGCCCGTATGGGGACGTTCTCCCATACCGAAGAAATCCAATCGCAGGCTGGTTCGCTCTCGACCGGTGCTGGTGCTCCTGGTGGTCTCGGCATCTCGATCACCGGAAACTCCATCACGGTGACCTCATCTGGTGCCAGCCTGGGCGGGGCTACTCTGAACGGTGGCATCAGCTTCGGCTAATCTTCCACGACATTCAACAAAAAGGCCCGGATCGCTCCGGGCCTTTTTGTTTGTCAGGCATCCACGCCCAGACCGGAAAGCTCACGGAGAACTCGCAGCGTGTTGGGGGGCAACGGGGTCCAACCCATGCGATTGCAGAACCATGCTTCGTTCGTTGCCTGGTTCACCAGGATGTCACCGACGCTGACCGATTTCATCGGCACCACGCCGACCTTTTCGATCTGGCTGTTGGGACGATGATTGCCGATGGACCAGACCCCTTCCAGGCCGTTCGCCGTGATGAAGGCAACATGGTTGAACAGGAAATAGCTGATCGCACGGTTGACCATCTTCTCCACGGCCACAACGGGATCGTCGCCATCACGGAACGTGCCGGTCGTGACATCGGCGTATGCCGCGAATTCCGGCTTGGCACTCCAGCTACCGGCAGCGTTCAATTCCGCGACTTGGGCATCGGTCAGGGTCGGCTGGTAGACGGCAAACTTGATCATGGCTGGCTCCCGTTGCTGTTGAACCCTGTATAGCAGGATCGAGATGATTCGTCAAGAAAATTCGAGATCATCTCGGGAGTTCTGATACTGTCATCCAGTGTGAAAATGGTCCTATCACACATCTTTGGTTTGGACATGTCCAATAACCACCCTCCGGATTGTATTTTGAGGGGCTGGTTGTTACCCATTTGGTGGTTCTGACCAGTGTAGCACCATCGATGTTGACACCGCCTACTATGAGGCTTCCATCCCTGGGCGCAGTGGCGATATCAAGCCACGTGTGATCGATCATGACTTGCTCCGATCAGGTGCCCCAGGTGATTTCCACCACGCCTTTTTTCTCCGACACCTGCTCGATGTAGAAGAACCGCCCACTGGAATCTTGGGCATCCATGTGGTGGTGATACTGCGACAGCAGAACATGCAGCACGTGCTTGACTGTCGATGCTTTCGGGATGGTGATCTGGTAGTCGGTGGGTGCAGTAAGACAGACGTGGTGGAACCCCCAGAGGTGGTTGATTCGCACGGTCGTGCCTTCCGTCAGGATGAAGTCCGGACCCATATGGAACTCGTCGTAGGTGGCAATATCGGCATCCGGGTCATCGGTGCAGAACTTCCAGTGCTGATTGTCCAAGACATTCTCGACATCCAGGAGGGAAATCGGGAGAGTGGGATCGATCACGACAACAGTGTTCTTCGACATCTTCATCTCCTTGCTGCGTTGAACGTTGTATAGCAGGAGATGGATGATTCGTCAAGAACTTTTACATCTCTGCGAGACGTTTGGCCTGTTTCTTCTTGGCCCGGTAGACGGACTCACGACGCTTACGGCGTTTGATATCAGACGGCTTCTCGAAATATCGCCGATCAATGAGTTCTTGAACAACCCCCTCGTCGTGGAGCTTCTTCTTCAATTTGCGATAGGCTTTCATGACGTTGTTGTCACGAACCACAACTTGCATGTCTGATGGTCCTTTTGGCTGGATGCTCATATATTTAGTCTAGTCAACCATAACGACACTAGAACCGCGTGTTTCATTGAGCAACCCCCAGTTTTTAGGCTAAATACTTGGTATTGGACGGGACAACACCATGGCAGTTAATGACGGAACCCTACAGGGCTGGCCTTTTGTGAACTTCGGAATGGAAACCCGGGGAACGCAAACTGTTGCGGGTCCGGGACGAACCTCTATAGTCTATCCCCGTAGAAAGTTCACCTACCTGGTCGAGTTCTACATCAACCAGAACGTATTCACTTCCGGGCGACTTCAAACCGACATCAGTCAGCATATCCAAAATGGACGACTACTGGCAACACTCAAAAGCATCGATCATCCGAAAACCACTTTCAAGGTTGAAAAGCTTCGATCCTACAACAAGCATGTGCTTCTGCACACTGGCACGGAATATCAGCCTGCGACTATGGCGTTCCACGACGACAACACCTCTGTGGCCTCGGCCCTGTGGCGTGAATATCGGGCCTACTATCAGGGCGAGGGAACGATTGGCCAGACCGCCGTCAGAACTGGTAACGTAAACAACCTGAACTGGTCGGAATTCCGTTCTGGCAATACGTTGGTTGGTGGGGCTGTTCGAACAGAAATGGAAACCCGCCCCAGTCTGGGTGCCACCATCAAGGCCAACACCGGTCGGCACTTCTTCGATGCGATTCGCATTTATGATCTGGGGTCTGATCCGGATAGCGTCAACGTCTATACATTTCTGTATCCGGTATTGACCAGCTTCGATCATGACAACCTTGATTATGAGGATCGCAACGCCAATATGGGGTTGACGATGACTTTCGACTATGAGGCCCACTATCACCTGGTCGGTCTCAACAATGCACCATTCCACGATATCATCGAACAACAGTTGGGCTTCCGACCACTAACGGTTGCCGCAGGGGTTCCCGGACACGCTCGTATGCGGGGTGCATCCCCAACCCCGACGGTATCGGAGTTCTCTACGGATGACACGTTTACCCCTGGTATTGGTCCTGGCGTCATCTTTGAGCCTGATGCCACGCCGATTCCACCACTGGACCCCATTACGGTGACACCGCTACCACCACTCGGGGCTGGTCAAATGTCAACACAAGAAATTCTCGATCTGATAACACGGACGGCAGCACTGGCATAATGGCAAAGTATCGGCTCTATCAGTTCAACCCGATCAACCCGGATAAATTCCGGGGTGAAACGCTTCCGATTATCATGCGGTCATCGTGGGAAATAGAATTCGCCAAGACGTGTGATCTGCTACCAACAGTCGTGTCGTGGAACTATGAAGCTGTGCAGATACCATACCGTGATCCTATCACAGGAAAGCAGAAGATTTACATCCCTGACTTTTTTGTAGAGCGGGCAGAGGCCGGTGGGTTTACGAGGCACTTCGTGTATGAGATCAAACCCATGCACGAGCAGAAAGACGAATTCGCCCGAAATAGTGCTGACTCCATGCTGGTAGCACGAAACCATGCCAAATGGGGAGCGGTAATCCAATGGTGTGACCGACATTCGGCTGAATTCGTGATTCTCAACGAATCCGATCTGTTCTCCGGTCATGAAAATCGACAGCATACGAAGTTTTCGGCCAGTGGTATGTCCCATACCAACTCGATCAAAAAGGCCAAAGCCGCCGTATATAAGCCTAAGAAGGCCACCGCAGTAACAACAGCCAAGACTGCGATATCCAGGATGAAGACCCGTATCGAAAATTCTCGGGCCACCAAGGTATCAACGGTGCGAAAGGTGAAGAAGATATGATCAGCCCGGTAAACAGAAAGATCGCAGGCATCCTTGGTGCAGATGTTCCCCCAGATGATCTCCCCAGTGTGGAGGTCGTTGTAATCGAACCCCATGAGTTGGTTGGGACGAGTAATCCCGATCTCCCACCACTGCACGACATTCACCGAAAACAGCTTCAAGCAGACAAACAGCTTGAAGAAATCATCAACGCCTCACTGGGATATCAGAAAACTCTGTTTGACACAGTAGACTCGGTTGAACCAAAATACCGATCCCGGTTGGTTGAGGTGGCGAACGGCACTATGGGGCTGGCCCTGGAAGCGATCAAGACCAAGTATAAGGCCCAGGAACTCCGCTTCAAACAACGCCTATCCGAGGCTGGGTTCAAGACTCCCGGTGGGGCTTCTGATGATGCGCCCAACACGGTCAACAACTTCTTCTACGGATCACGGGAAGAACTGATCAGTGCTATGCGAGTCATGAACGAAGAACCGGAAGAGCCCAAGTCGTGATCGGCAGGCCGGTGGCCCGAAACGAGTAAATATTGTCGAGAGGACAACAACCATGAAACCATTCCACGTATTACTTGCCGAGCAAGACAGCGACTTCGAGTATAAGCTTTGCTCGATTGAGAATATCCATGATACCTATGTGTTGGATCGTATCCGACTGGCCCTGGGGCGGTATGGTCTCATTCGTCTCGAACCCATGGGTGTCAGTATGAAGATGTCGTCTTCGTCGAAGTCGATGTTCCCACTGTTCCCGTTGGCACCCGTATACATGATCAAGGTGATCATGGCCAATCCTCTGACATCCCGCAATGCCATTCAGAGCATCGCTGTGTTTTCCAACGTCGATCAGAAGTTGCTGCGGTTCTTTGACATGGATGACAAGCTTGTCATGGATGGTGCTGAAACCGAACAGCATGCACACCCAGTCGAAGTCGATTCCGCATTTGCTCAATCCGAGGTCGGAGATGCTCGGGCCAAATCGCTGGTATCCGACATGATGAAGCAGCTTTCGTCCAAGAACAGCGGCGTGGTTGAAGTTCCCGTCTATGAGACCCGCATGGTAACTCATCACGAGGTCAGAACCATGTTGGGGCAGCGGGTGAGCCGTGGGTTTTACCTGGTTGAACGAGATGATCGCGGGCGTGGGAAGATCACCGGGCCGTTTGCCAAATCAGCCGACAACCTGATGTTCATGGAGAATGTTGCTCCGGTCACCCTAGTGGAAACCCGCCAGGTCGGCACCATGATGGAGTTCTCAGTCTCGCATTTCCCACCCGATGCTCAGAAGGACCCACAAGATGCTGGTCGTCGCGTTGAGCACCAGCCGATGGAAGTTACGCTGATCGATCAGGACACCGGTAAGGAATACACAGTGGTGGTTCGTGCCTCTTCTGAGGAGACTGCCCGGGCCAGTGCGGTGGAGATTTTGTCCGCGAAAACCGGGATTAACAAGGAGCGGCTGTTACCAAAAGCTCCCAACCCTATGGAATAACTGGTGGGTGATGGTAAATACTCTGTGTAATACGGAGTAATTGCCCATGGCAACACTGGAAATTGACGGGGGGAAGGTCAAACCCTCCGGTTACAAACAGGAGTATACTCTGGAACAGGCCAAGGAATTGGCCCGCTGCACAGTAGACCCGGTTTACTTCATTGAAACGTATGTGAAGCTCAAGCACCCCAAGCATGGGGCGCTTCCATTCGTCATGTATGAATTCCAGAAACGTTTGATTCAAACATACATGGGTAACCGGAAGAACATCGCCATGCTCTCCCGTCAGTGTGGGAAGACCGCGACTGCCGCTGCCTATTTGCTGTGGTGGTGTATCTTCAAGGACAACCAGTTTGTGCTGGTGGCATCGAAGGATCAGGGTGGTGCCGACGAAATCATGGAGCGTCTGTGGTATGCCTATGAAGAACTCCCGTGGTTTCTCAAACCGGGTGTGAAGAAAAACGACGTCAAGACCAAGATGTTTGACAACGGATCGAAGATCATCACCAAAGCAACCACTCCGACTGCTGGTCGTGGTTTGTCCGTGTCCCTGCTGTATCTGGACGAGTTTGCATTCGTTCGTTCGAACTGGGCAGAGAAGTTCTGGACATCGATCAGCCCGACCCTGGCCACCGGTGGTAGCTGTATCATCACCAGCACTCCCAGCACGGACGAAGACAAGTTCGCCAAAATCTGGTTCAACGCTACACCATCACCACTGTCTGACAAATGGGAAGACAAGCTGGCCAAGCGATACAAAACTGGAAATGAAGAAGAGGAAGATGCGTATGAGACCATCTTCGAGACAACCGAGATTGCCGAAAAGATGGAGATGCTATCGGCTCTGATTCTGGATGACGATGAAGAAGAGGAAGAGGATGGGTTTGTCAGCTTCCACGCCCACTGGACGAGTGTTCCGGACCAACTCGATAAGAACGGCAACATTCTGTCCTATCGTGGCGAGAAGTTCAAGCGTAGTCAGATCAAGTCTGGTGTTACCAATGACGACTGGATGCGAGAATTCGAATGTTGCTTCATCTCGGGTGAAAACACACTGATCAGCGGTGCTAAGTTGGCAGTTTTCCGTGCCACGGTTCGTGAGCCACGGTTCGTCGATAAGTGGGGTTGCCGCTGGTATGAACCGATCCAGCCCAGCACTCCCTATGCGGTCATCCTGGACCCGTCTGGTGATGGCACCAACGGGGACGATGCGGCTATCCAGGTGTGGGAACTGCCTACGATGCGACAGGTTGCTGAATGGAACGATGCTGAGTCTGACCAGGATGAACAGGCCAGAATGCTCTATCGCGTGTTGAACCGCGTATACAAACTACAGAACAACCATCCTGAGCATGATGGGGTGAACAACATCTATTACAGTGTGGAACGAAACGCCATCGGGATCGGGATCATCCGGGCCATCGAACATATCGGTGAGGATAAATTCCCAGGCTGGCTGATCGATTCATCTGAGGTATCTCGAACCCCACGTGGTGAGACCATGCGAGCGGCTAACGTGAGTCGTTATCGTGGTCTGTTGACTACCCCATCGACGAAGAAGCGTTACGCACAGGACCTCAAGCAGTTCATTGAACGAAACCTGTTTACGGTTCGGTCCAAATTCCTCTCATCACAGTTGAAGAACTTCGTCAAGACTGGGCCCGGGTGGGCTGCGAAGAACGGCAAGGATGACGTGGTTATGTCGTGTGTGCTGATGTGCCATCTGATCGACGAACTCCGGTATCAGGAGCCCGAACTGGATGACTACGTTCGTCCGGTCTTCGAGGACTATGACGAGAACGACCCGGATCACCCGGACAACGTTCCCATGATCCCGATGATGTGATCGTTACAGCCCGAGGTGGACCTGGCAATACTCGACCATCTCTTCGCGATCCGGCACATCAGTAGCATCGAGCGATTCGAATGCATCGGACAACAGATCGACCATGTATCGAACCTGCTCGGTGTCTTCACAGGTTGCACATGCCTCGACCAGGAATTTCTCAACTTCGGTAGTCAGCGCCATGGGTCACTCCAGCGGTGGTAAGGTTTCCAGAAACTCGAACAGAGCATCCACCGAAGTGAACGTTCTGACTATGCGTGGGTTGGTCAGCATCGCGTGGATGCAGTTTGCGTTGTATGGGCGAATCACCCCTCGTCCCGGAAAACGCCCGTTTCCGAGCAGTCGGGTGTTCCATCGTGTTCGACGAGGAACGGGGTCGTGGTATTCGTGTGTCGTGCCCAGCAGTTCTGCGCACCGGTCATAAAATTCTTTGTTCATGCCATGGACATAGACGATTCTTTTTCGGATGACAAGAAGAAATCTGCAACAGCCCCTTGAACCCACGTTGGGTGTTGCTGATATATCTGGGGAAGAAGAGGATGACCGATGACTGACACCACTCATGCGACCCACCAAGCCTTCGTGGTCGAAACGGACGACACCATCGTGATTGATGGTTTACTTGCCGCGTTCACGGATGCAGAGCCCGCATTGACTGAGTCTGATATGCTGGCAGAGTTCGCCCAACCAGTGGTTCCCACCGATATGGACCTGTCTATAGCAGAATGGAGTGATGCTGTCAATACCGCATCGCATCCCGATGGTGGCATCACCATTCGCATGAGCCTGATGGAGCACTTCGAGGGTCTTGAAATCCCCAAGTATCAATCCCATCTGGCATCTGGGTTCGACGTTCCGGCAGCTATTTCGGAGCCGATTTCCCTAAATACAATTGGAGCTACAGCGATGATCCCGACCGGTATCAAGCTGGAAATTCCACCAGGTTTCGAAGCACAAGTCCGTCCACGGTCTGGCTTGGCAGCGAAGCACGGCATCACCGTGACCAACACTCCGGGAACGATTGATGCTGACTATCGGGGCGAGATCAAAGTCTCACTGACGAAGGTGAACATGTCCGGTGGACGGTTCAAAGTCGAACGTGGGATGCGAATTGCTCAGATAGTGATCTGCCCCGTGGTTCAGCCCAAGCTTGAGGTCGTGAGTGACCTGAGTGAGACTGAACGTGGGGAACGTGGTTTCGGTTCCACCGGAATCAAATAACCCGACTACCAAACCACAAATCAAAACCAAAAACAACAAACCAAAACCAGAAAGACAACATCATGGCAAGACTATCTCTCAAATCCCTCCGCACGAATGTCAAGGCAGCGACACCCGGGGGCGGCAGCAACGAAGTGTGGAGTCCGATGGGCAACATGCAGGTTGGCCAGACTGCCAAAGTCCGATTCGTTCCCGGCATCGACGAAATCTCCCAAGGCTTCTGGACCATTCAGAAGTCCATCAAGCCGACCTTTGTCAGCCCGGATGATGACTCCAAGCAGTGGTATTTCACCATCCCGTGCCTGGAGATGTATGAGGCTGCTGACAGCGGCGTCAAGTGCCCTGTTGCGAACGAGGTCCGCAAGCTGTTCGACGAAGCCAAAGCTTTGAAGGACTCCGGCACCGACAAGGACGCAGCCGAAGCTCTGAACAGCATCGCGTTGAACCACTGGATCAAATATTCCTACCTGTTCCAGGGCTTCATGCTTGAAGGTGGCGTCGAGGGCTTTGACCCGAACGTCAACATCCCGATGCGACTGCCGAAGTCGATGTTCACCCTGATCAGCAACTCGGTGCTGTCGTCGGATTCCGGCTTCGACACCCTGCCCACGGGTGAATACCAGATGGAGGATATCCAGGCCCTCATCGAAGGCACGATCCCCGAAGATATGTCGGAGGAGAAGTTTGCCGAACTGTTCCAGGGTCGGAACTACATCGTCCGGAAGACCAAGAAGGGCGAGCACAACAACTACGAAACCTCGTCCTGGGATATGAAGGAAACTTCGTTGACCGACGAACAGGTTGATCACCTGGCCAAAGAAGGCTTCATCGATCTTCGGAAGTTCTTGCCCAAGCGGCCTGCCGATGAACTGTATGAGGTCTACACCGACATGGTTCGTGTCAGCATCGCACACGCTCGTGGTGAGGGCGACGGACTGTGGAACCCCGAGTGGGAGGAATATGGGATCAAGCCGAACAAAGGCAAGGATTCCGAATCCGGTGACGACGATGAGCGTAAAGGCGGAAACAGCGGTGGCTCTTTGAAGTCCAGTCTGGCCAACCGTCTCAAGGGGGGAACCACAACCCCAGCCGCTTCTGGCCCTGATGGGGTTCGGAGCAAACTGATGGCGGCTCGTGGTGCTGCCAAGCAGGACAAGAGCCCAGAAGAAGCTCCGGCGACTTCGGAAGCTGCAAGCGAAACGCCTGCACATCCTGCGGCAAAACCAACCGGCGATGGACAAATCATGTCGCTGGCTGAGCGGTTGAAAGCCAAGAAGGCGGCGCAAGCCTCGGCCTAACGCCATGGTGGGGGGGAGCGTAACTTCTCCCCCCGCTTTTCAAACCTCATTGGAGAGCCAACATGGCAAAAAAATCATCATACGCGGCTAGATTGGGCAAGGCTCTTTCTACCATCAACACCCCGACATTCCGTAGCGGCTTTTCCAAAGTCGATACATGGATCGGATTGAGCAATTATGCAATGAACCGTCGCTGGTCTGGGCGTTTTGATCGGGCCCTGCTGTTCGGTCGTAACTACGTCTTCTACGGCGAATCCGGATCGGGTAAATCCCTGATCGCAGCTATCGCCGCAGGCAATGCTCAGAAAGAACAAAACGCCTATGTGATCTGGGTTGACGTCGAACACGCAACAGACGACGATGCCGGTCAGCAGTGGCTCCGGAATGCCGGTGTAGACCTGGACGAAGAGAAGTTCGCCTACGTCAGTGCGGCTACTCTGGAAGAGGTCAAGACCCTCATCGCCAAGACCACCGTGGATTACCGCGATCACATCAACGCCGGAGAGACTGATCTTCCACCGGTCATGATTGTGGTGGACTCGTGGGCCGCAACCATCACGGATTCCCAGTGGGAACGAACCGGTGGTAAGGATGCTGGTAAGCTCGTCGGCGATATGGGTCAGAAGGCCAAGCAGCTTGGTGATGTCATCCTGGCCACCACTCACCTGTGTGCGGGTATTCCCGTCATGGTGATCGGTGTGCAGCACATCATGGACAACCAGGATGGTCACGGACGCAAACACAAGACCACGGGCGGCAACAAGATGATCTACTACGCCAGCGGCTGTATGCTGCTGTCGAAGAAAGAGCTTCGTCTGGAAGACGTCGATTCATCTGACGTCAAGAGTCATTATGCAGAACTCGACAAGGGTATGCTTGCTGACGTGAAGAAGGCTGGTGGCGGTGAAAAGCGAGCCGTGGGTATCATCTCGACTATGGAGATGTTGAAGTCCCGCGTTAGCAAGCCGTTTGATCGGGTTGATATCCAGATTCCCTACATGACCGGTCTGGACCCATACTCGGGCCTGTTCGAACTGCTTATGCAAGAGGGTGTGATCGTCAAGGGATCACCCGGTTGGTTCGAATACAAGACGGCAGAGGGCGTCGTGAAGTTCCAACGGAGCAAATTCAACGACCATGCCCACAAGCTGATGGAAGTTGCTGATTCCGATATTGGCGGAACTGAGGAGCTTGAGACTGTTCCGGAAACCACCGAAGAGGAAACCGTCACTGAGGGGTGAAATTCCCCTCACCGTGATCTACATTACCGGGGGTGGCGTGTAGCCATCCCCATTTTTGTCAAAGTGCAAAGGACGCTATCATGACAACACCCAGTGCTACCGGAAAAGCTTCATCTCTCCTGGCGAAGATGCGAGAACGAAATGGCAAAAAGCCCGAGGATGCCGTGGAACCTCAGACATCTGCCGCAGGAACCGATTTCACGATCATTCGCTGGTTTGACCAAATCCGCGCCAACCCGACGGTCGAGATGGTTCAACAGGCCGGGGTCTACTATGATGCGGCTGTTCAGGACGGGGCCAAATACCTCGTCCCGGTCGGAAACCTCGAAACCCTGGTGACCCAACACCCAGGTCTCACCTTCTTCTACTCCGGCATCTTGGTGGATGTGCAGCAGGCCCGTCGATGGGTTGAAGAGCGGATCGAGCGTCTTGAATCCCAGAAGCATAACTACTACATGTATGACGATGAGGCCAAGGCCAAATATGGAGTGTTGAAGACCACCGAATCTTCCAAGCTGGCCAAGGCCGATCCGGAAGTTGTCGCCCTTTCTGATGTGGTTCGACTGTTGGCATTCCACGAGCACAACGTTGAACGACTGGTGGGGGCGTTGGACAATCTGAAATACTCCCTCAACAACGTCGTGACCATCCGTGAGCACAAGCTCGAAGAAGTATGGGTGGACCCGACCAAGGAAACGAACAACGCCTGATGCCGACCGGAATTATCGAGATACAGGATGAGGTCAACGTTAAGCTCCTGGGCATCCCCCAGGGGCTTATGGCTAATGCCCAACAGGCATTGACCTATCATGTTCCCGGGTTCCATCAGATGCCAAAATACCGCATGGGATGGTGGGACGGAACCATCTCCCTGCTGAGCCCCACTGGTAAGACCTATCTGAATCTCATCGACGCGGTTATGCCGATATTTGAGTCGGCTGGGTATGACTTCGTGATCGAAGATCACCGGGCTGATTGGTCGAACGTTCTTGAACAAATCGTTATTCCAGATGAGAACCTGTTTGCCGAATATACCTGGAAGGATGGGACACCGATCATCCTCCGAGATTACCAGTTGGCGGCAATCAAAGCCGCACTGACAACCGGACAGGGATTGCTGGAGCTTGCAACCGGGGCCGGTAAAACCCTGATCTGTGCGGCTCTGGCAAAGGTATACTCACAGTTCGGTAAGGTTATCATCATTGTCCCGGACGTCGGTCTGGTTCTGCAAACCCAATCGCTGTTCAAACGGGTTGGACTTGACGTTGGCATCTGGTATGCTGATGTGAAAGATGATCGGCAGATCACGATCAGCACCTGGCAGAGCCTTGAGCATGTCCCAGAGTTGTTTGCCGGGACTGTCTGTTGCATCGTAGACGAGGCACACAAGGCCAAGGCCAAGGTCATCAGTGAGATCATGGCTGGACCGGCATGCAACGTTCCGTTCCGCTTTGGATGCACCGGCACGGTGCCGAAGGAAGAGTTGTTCAAGAGCCAGATTGCTGGGACCATTGGGCGAGCGATCTTCGAGTTGAAGGCATGGGAGCTTCAAGACGCCGGGGTGTTGGCATCGTCCGACGTCTATCAGATATCGCTCAACGATAGGGGAAATCCCCAGTATGTCCGGGCCACGCCATTCGAGGATTGGAGTGATTATCTGAACTGGATTTTCGTCAATCCCGAACGAATGCGGTTGATCGCCGACATCATAATCGATGCTGCCGAGAACTACGGAAACACACTGGTGCTGGTTCCGCATCGGGCCCATGGAAAATTGCTCCACTCGCTGATCCCAGGATCGGTGAGTCTGGATGGTAAGGACAAGGCCACATTCCGCAGAGATCAATACGAAGAGTTCAACGAACGTGATGGGGCGGTGTTGATTTGCACCGATGCAATCGCATCGACCGGTTTGGACATTCCACGAATCAACGTTCTGTGTTTCATTGAGCCCGGGAAGAAATTTGAGAAGATCATCCAAACCGTTGGTCGTGGGTTGAGAAAAGCCGACGATAAGGATCATGTCAGAATCCTGGACATCCATGGAAATGCCGACATGGCAAAGAAGCATGCAGCCGCCAGGAAAAAGCTTTACCTTGAAGCAAAAATTCCCTGCTATACCGAGGACCTAAGCTATGCTGATACTTGACACTGACAACCAGGTTAGGGATACCGATCAACTGAGCGAATCCTGCTGGTATTCGGTTCTACGGTTCCGTGATTTGAAGAACCCCGATTTCTACTTCGAGGAACTGACCTACATTGAAGAGTTCTCATCCCATACGATGAAGATCGAGGTTGGGGGATACCCACTGTTTGTTCCATTCCATTGGTCCGTGCTATGCTCGGATCGCGAATACATTCAGACCATCCCGCTGTATGAGTTTGCTGGCAGACCATTCAATGCCTTCTGTATCAATCCGATTGATGGGTTCAGTCCATACTATCCAGAAATCCGCATCGTTGAGGTCTTCTCAAACTCGACATGGACGTGTCCCCCTATCCATGATAAGGACATGCTTGTTGTCCCCATCGGGCCGAACCCCAGTGGGGCCCACAAAGGTCCGTTGTGTGTGATTCTGAGTCCACACAAACTGGATGTAAATCGATCACTATCGGATATCATGTAGATGGACATTCAGACTGCACTTCAATACCTGGATCGTGGGGACATGCGTCTCTACGATGACGCCGGTCCTGATCAATCTGGGCTGGCCCGCGACCTGGCCTGGATCATCCCCCAGTGGATGACCGGTTCCACCAACAACACGGCACATCGTTTTCTGATCGAAGCTTTCGATGAACTGTGTAACCCGGGCTGGAACCAGTTGGCTGCGCATCCTGGGCTACGGGCCCGACTTCTTGCCAGTATTCGATCACCGGGAACCCGTCACAAATTCTACCCACCGGGCAAGAAGAAGCCTGTGCTTGGAAAGCTGTTTGAGGTGTTACAGGCCGAGTTGGAAGATATTCGACCGGAAGAGGTTGTATTGTGGTGCCAAAACGCTACATCTGATGAACTCAATGCTCTGATGGATCGGAGCGGGGTTCCCATGGATGAACGAGGTGATGTGTGCAAGCTTTACGAAATCGCGAGAAGCCAGAGGTAAAGACGTTGGAGCGGGTCAACCGGTGCCAATTCTGTGGTAAGACGTTTGTTCGAAAGAGTTGGGCATCCAGGCACACATGTGCGAAGAAACGCAAGTTCGAGCAGTCCGTCGATGTGACCATCCAATACGCATACCGGCTCTACACGTATTGGATGCAGCGACAGAAGTTGACCAAGCGTGGGAAAGACCCGGACTTTGACAAATTCCTCAAGAGCCCGGTGAAGGGTGCGTTCTGTAAGCTGGTCGTGTTTTGTTCGAGTCAGGACATCCGATCTGCATATTCCTACATCGACTGGCTAATCGCCAGTAATCGGGCCGAACGGGATTGGTATGATGATTCGTCCATCGCGTTGAATGAATACCGAACCTTCACCAAAGAGAACGAAGACCCCTTGGAACAGGCTATGCTGACGTTGAAGCATATCGAGCGGTGGTTGCTGGAAGATGAGACCCGCACCCCACAGGACTTCTTCGACCGGTTGACCCCGGGTATGGTTCTGACCCTGGTTCGTCAGAAGAAGATTCTCCCGTGGCCGTTGTTCACGTATGATCCGATTGTGTCAAAATGGCTCGACCGTGGCTCCTACAACGCCGATGTGTTCTTCCGGATTGACAGCATCGTGAATTGTGAGTATTGGGCTGACAAGATCGCAGAGAGTCCGGATACTGCCGTGGCGGTCAAACGGATCATGGATCAAATATGGCAATACCAGACGTAGACCTTGATGTGGGAGATAGAACCAGGGTTCTGGAGCTATTCCCCACTGCCATCCCAGCCTCTCAACTGGCCTCGGACGGATCGCGGCTGGTCAAGCACAACACCGGTGTCTATTTTCAGAATATACCGGTTGATCCTCTATCCGGCATCGCAACATTCCCGTATGCCATGGCCGAGGAACTGTGCTACTACAAGGTGGACTTCATCCCCTATGGCATCTACGATGACATTCAGAACGAACAGCATCTGATAGACCTGATCGCGGTGGCCGAGAGTGATGGGTTTCCATGGGAGTGGTTTCAGGATGATCGCTTTTTCGACAACCCCGACGCTGGTCTGCGACTGACCCAGTTGGGATCACACTTCGATCTCTGTAAGATGTATCCCCCAGCTTCCGTTATGGACATTGCCATACTCATCGCGTTGATTCGGCCCCGGAAGAAATATCTGATCGGTGAGCCGTGGGATATCATCGAGAACGTCATTTGGCAAAAGCTTCCGGAAGAAGATACGGGCGATCCCAAGAACTACTTCTTCAAGAAGTCACACGCCGTGGCGTTTGCTCTGGCAGTGCTGGTGCATATGCAGCTATTGCAGACCAAGTTCCCGAAGAAATGAATATGGCCGCAGGGACATCCCTGCGGCCATATTGTTTGTGGATAGCGATCAGCCGGATTAGGCCGACCGAACCATAACCTCGATCATCCCCTCGGCCTCACCGTCATACGACTGCATGGCGATGGCTACGACCGCACCAGGCTCGATAGGAGCCCCTTCCAGGCTGGTGTCGCAACCAGCCAGGTGGGAGGTGCCCAGACGATCACCCTTGGCGATCTTGCCCACCACACGGGCTGGAACACGTCCTGCCAGGGCGATGAACGGCCAGTCGGCTTTGTCTTCCCCATCGTTCATTCGAACAGCCGGGTTCATTGAGACCAAACCGGCAACGGCATGATGACCTTTGCGAGTTGTCGTGGTGACTTCTTTGTCTCCCCCGATAACCAGGATGGTGCCTTCCGGATAGTCTGCATCAGCTTCATAGCGTTCTGCAAGGTCAGCGTAGAGAGCCGAGGTGGCTTCACCGAACATGGTGTTCCACCGCAGGGCGTTTGATCCCAAGTTCTGGACGTTGGTAACTGCCGGAAGAAGGTTACCAGCGTTCAGAGACATTTGGGCAACGCCAGCCGTAGACCATCCGAGGACGTTCGCCCCGGCCCGATACATCCCCATATCGGTGTCGCCGGTGAACGTAAAGGTGGGGGCTGCTGCTGTTCCCAGAGTGCTGCCCTCGATTTGGTTGTTACGCAATACTGCCATAGTTCGCAGTGTTCCAGCAACCCGAGTTTGGAACGCGATGTTGGTAGTATCCAACCCGGCAGTGGGATCGTCCACCGAATAGAGGACGCGAATCGCGTTTGCAACGTTCGTGCCTGCACTATTTGGATACTCAAATTCATTGGTCGCGATGGTCCCGGCTGCAACCATGGCTGCACCTTCACGACGGTAACGATACAGATATGCTGCACTCTGGGAGAAGTTATACCAGGCTCCCGCAGAAATCTGTTGCTGACGGACACCACCCACTGCAACACCAATGGTGTTGGCAATGACTTCATACAATCCGGTGTCAGAATCTCCAATGAACGAATACGAGGGTGCGGCAACTGTCCCGGGTGGAATCTGTATCTGATTTGGGAATATCAGAACCTGGTTTACGAACCCTCCTCCAGGCTCTTGTAGGGCGATTTCGATATGTGATGATGAAAGTCCAACGCCCGCCGTGGGGTCATCAACAGTCGTGAGAATTCGACTGGCAATCGTGCTATTTCCGGCTGAGTTCGGGAAGTAGGTATCAAACGTTCCCACACTCCCTGCCACCGTCATGTTAGCTCCGGTCCGTTGTGTAATAATTTGGGTAATGTTGTTCGGGCGGATCACTGTGAATGCATCAGGTCTAGCCTGGGCGACAGCCCGTAGCGTTCCGGCATCCATTAGGTTGATATTCAATGCGCCCACTTCGGCAGCAGCAGTAATTGTGCTCGATATGACATCTATCGCCCCGTATACAACGTTGTTACCAATTACTCGGAATTGACCAACGCTGTTGGTAGCTACAGGTGTGCCACGGGACACATTTATGGTCGGGACGGCGGTCGTGCTAATGACGGTGGCTGTGTTAGCCTGAACGTTAAAGGCGCGAGCACCGTTTGCGGAAATATCAACGTTACCAGCACCGGTCGTATACATACCCGTGTCAGTGTCGCCCGAGAAGGCATAGCTCGGGAGAGCAGCCGTTCCAAACGTATTTTGGATTACCGCAGCACCAGACATGATCAGGTCCCCGGTCATGGTGTCTCCGGCCTTCAACACGAACGGGCCGGTTGCAGATACGTTGGTCAACACCTGCTGCCAGGAGCCGTTGGCATAGCCTTCGAACTGGTCCAACGTGCTGTTATACCGATACATGCCCTCTACCGGAGCGGTCGGGCGTTGTGCCGTGGTTCCCACGATCTGCTGAACTGCATCGGTTCCAGTAAAGACGACGGATGCTCCAGTTGCAGTCGAGATCAGCGTGAGCTTGTCGGATACAACTGTTCCGGCATCCACCAGTTGGAACTTCATGGAAGATCGTAGTGCTGCTGCCGTGCTCGATTGGATTTCCGATAGAATGCGGGTATACAGAACGTTGGCAGATGCAGAGTTGAGACCTTCCGAATCGAACACACTCAGCAATCCACTGGCTACAGTGGTTCCTGTTCGACGAGCAGCGATTACTACTGCGTTATCGGGAGTAAACTTGAAGAGACCCCCGGCAAGCAACAACATGGAAAGAGAACCATTATTGCTATAACCGATTTGTCCAGCGCCTGGCAAATACATACCGGTGTCGGTGTCAGAAAGGAATGCCAGTGACGGGGCGGTGACGCTACCAGATGTGATCTGAACCTGAGCATTGACCGTTCCGCCAGTAGCACGAAGAGCCTCCACAAATCCAAGAGCAGCACTGTCGATGATCATCGACATAGCAGTCTGTTCCAGACCCGCTGTGGAATCCACCACTTGTGTTCTCAGACGAGCACCGGTAGTATTGGTCCCGGCTGAGTTCGGATATTCAGTATCGTAGTAGCCAATATCCGTCAGGGTTGCCGGAGCAATTGCAGTTCCAGTTCTCCGAAGGGAATGTTGGGGGGTGTTGTTCAGTCGTTCCGTTACACTTTGGATATCGGAGAAATATCCGATACGGTTACCACCGGCAGCAAATCCAACAATGTTGGCTGCTGGACGATACATACCGGTATCCGTATCACCCGTGAAGGTGTAGCTCGGGAGTGCGGGAGTTCCTGATTGATGAGAAATGACGGCAGTGCCACTGATGGTGAGGTTACCAGTCATGGTATCGCCAGCTTTTTCAACCCAGATATCGTTGGTGCCACCGGGGTTCAGTCCGAGGTTGACGATGGCCGAGGTCACGTTGGTCAGATCAGACAGGTTGTTGGCGGCAAGCAGGAAGCCGGTTCCGGTGGTGGACACCTGTTCCCACGATCCGTTTTCATAGCCTTCAAATTGACCCAACGTCGTGTTGTAGCGAAGCATCCCGTTGACGGGTGTAGCGGGGCGTTGTGCAGTCGTTCCATCCGGAAGCTGAACGGCATCGGTGGTGTTAAAGATAAACGAAGCGTTGGTCAGACCACCGGCCTGGAACAGCATCGTTTGGGCACCAGAAATGGCCACGCCAATCTGGTTCACAGCAGGAGCATAAAGACCCGTGGTTGTGGCACCGGTGAAGTTGATGCTCGGGGTGGCAACCGCACCCAGTGGCATCGTCAGCGAGCCGGTCATCGTATCCCCGGCTTTTTCGACCCAGATATCACCGGCACCACCAGCCACGAGACCCAGGTTGGTCCGAGCAGTAGCGGCGTTGGCTACGTCAGACAGGTTGTTGGCTGCGACCAGGAAGCCGGAGCCCGTGGTTCCGATTTGCTGCCATGCACCGTTTTCATATCCTTCAAAGCGGTTCAATGTGCTGTTGTAGCGGAACATACCGTTGACAGGGGTGGTTGGGCGTTGAACAGTAGTTCCACGCGGCATCGTGATGGCATCGGTTGAACCGATGATGACCGATGCGTTGGCCAGACCGCCAGCCTGGAATGTAGCGACGGTTGTTCCGGTCGGAGACAGGGTGATTGTGGTTGTGTTGAACACTGCGGTGGAAACACCACCTGGGAGGACGTTTACCGCAGTTGTGGTTCCCGTCAGGGTTCCAACACCGGCCACCGACAGCCCAATCGAGTTTGCCGCAGGGCGGTATACCCCGGTTGCAACATCAGCCAGGAAAGATACACCTGGGATCGCCGCAGTTCCGCTTGGAACACGAACTTGCCCGCCCTGTAGGGTCATGTGGTTGACGTTTGCACCAGCCGAAAACAGGTTGAACTGTAGCGAACCTGTCGCTGTGGCCGTGGTGTTGTCGATGATGAGTTGGCGAATCTGTGCGTAATCGGTCGTGCCTGGAGTGGTGTTAATACCACGGAATGCAATCCGACCGGTCTCGTGGTTACCAGCAGTTCCTGTCCGCTCCAAGCGTAGAACGCCAATTGCCTCGTCGGCATTGGTGGACAACAGTGCGTTTCCAGCACGAAGAGCTTCTCGTGGGCCACCACCGGTTCCAACCGATAGGCTAATCAGGTTTGCACCCGGACGATAGAAGCCGGTATCCAGATCGGTATCGAACGTCAGTGGTGGTAGTCCAGGCGTCGTTACAGACCCATCCAACAGAACACGAGCAGCCGTATCCATGGTGAGGTCACCAATCATGGTATCCCCGGCCTTTTCGACCCAGATATCACCAGCACCACCGGCAACCAACCCAAGGTTGGTCCGGGCCGTGGCGACGTTGGCTACATCGGACAGGTTGTTGGCTGCGACCAAGAAGCCGGTTCCAACTGAGTCCAGAAGGACTGACCAGGAGCCGTTGATGTAGCCTTCCATACGGGCCAGGGTCGAGTTGTAGCGAAGCATCCCGTTGACGGGTGTCGTTGGGCGCTGGACCGTCGATCCGTTAGGAAGCTGAACAGCATCGGTGCTTGTGAAGATGGTGGATGCGTTTACTCCAGCCCCAAACTGGAAGCGAGCAGCTTCTGTTCCACCAGCAGATAGTCCGAGAATGTCGGCGGCGGGAGAGAACACACCGGTATTCGGATCGGTGATGAAAGACCAAGCCGGGAATGCTGCGGTTCCGATGGTTTCGACGCGGGCTACCCCACCGATAAGGGTCAACGCCGTGTTGTTTCCACCGTTGCGAACAACGTTGAAGTCCATCTGAGCGTCTTCGGTTGCAGCGACAGAATCAACCACTCGAACCGAAATGCGTCCATACAGGGTTCTGGTCAGTGTGCTGTTTGGGCCGTTGAAATCTACGGTGCCGAGTAGGGTTCCCAGAACCGGTGCGACAGTATCGGTGTATACCAGATCAACCTGGGGAGTAAGGGTGTTTGCACGTGTCACCTCAATACCAGTTGCCAAGAACCTAGCAGTTTCAACTCCACCAACGGTGGCGCTGATGGTGTTGGCTGCGGATCGATAGAAACCGGTATCCAGATCGTTGTCAAAAGTCAGAGCCGGGGCTGTCGGGAGAACTGCTGATCCATCCAGTTGAATCTGAGCAGCAGTATCCATGACCAGGTTGCCGGTCATCGTATCGCCAGCTTTTTCGACCCAGATATCGCCAGCACCACCAGCCACGAGACCCAGGTTGGTCCGTGCCGTGGCGACGTTGGTCAGATCAGACAGGTTGTTGACTGCGAGCAATGCACCGGAGAATCCTGCCAATTGCGTAGCCAAGCTGTTGCGGTCGATCTTGCGGTTGTTCGTGCCGTTCCAGTAGATGAATTCATCGGTAGCGGCCAGGGTCAGGTCAGCGGTCAGACCGGTGATGTTGATACCAATCGTGCTGTTACCAGCCACACCGTTACCGTTGGTGACCACGATACCTTCTTGACCAGCCACAGCACCAGTGATTGTGCGGAGTGCGAAGGTTGCATCACCGGTGCGGACCATGTATCCGGTGCCAACACCCAATGCATCGATTGCAGCCAATTCGGCCTGTTCCGATGCTGGGATATCAGCAGTGGTCAAGATGCTCAGGCTGGAGATCATGCTGGCGAAGGTTGCCTTGCGATCTGCGGTCGAAAGCACATCAAAGAACGGCAGAGTGTCGGTAGGATCGATAGTTCCGGTTGTCAGCGTGGTGGTGTTCAGACTGATGGTGCTACCAGCGATTCCGATACCAGGACCAGAGGTAACCAACGCTCCGAAGTTACCCTGTGTGACAAGTTGGAGATCGGCGATCAGACTGGTGAAGGTGCGAGCCCGGTGTGCCGTAGCAGTCGTGCTAAAGAACGGAACCGTGTCTGCTGCCACAACAGCGGTGGTCGTCAGCAAGCTAGGGATGTTCATCTGGAAGTCGGCACCAACCAACTGCACCCCGGTGGATGCGGTGTAGGCACCAGCCGACGAGAACTGAATCCACGGCATCGGATCGGTTCCCAGCACATCGTTGCTGTCAAACGTCGTGGTGTATCCACCCACGGTTGGCACGAACCGTGCCCTCTTCGATGAAGGTGAAGGCCGAACCCAGTTTCGTGTTGGTATCAGCGTCCAATGCACGTGATGCAGCACCAGCCGCAACGATCACATAGATACCGTTCTGGGCTGGAGCAGTCTGACCCAGAAGGAGGATACGATCCCCAGTGACCATGGTAACACCGTCATGGACCGATCCGTTGGTCAGACCGGTAGCGATGTTTACGTTCACGCTGGATGAGGCCCGCACGGACTCTTTCGGTGCCAGACCTTGAATCAGGGCATCGACATAGGACTTGGACGTTGCATCGTTGGGGTTCAGCGGAATGGCTGCAATCCGGACGTTGGCCGGAGTTGTTCCATCGGCGGCGAACATACGAAATACGGTCGCAGCGGTGTTCCAGTCTACGAAGCCACCGCGACGTCCATGTTGAACGGTTCCGCCGATGCCGATTTGACCGAAGTTATAGATAGTTGCCATGCTTTTGTGTCCTTAGGTCGCTAGGTAGTTGACGGTAATGCCCGCTATGCCGAGGGTTCCCCCGTTGGCTGCTGGACCCGTGTTGAATACTGCCCGGATGAGCCCGGAGATCGGGGTAGTCAAAGTCAGATGTTGTTCGATGTAGATACCGACCCGCTTGATATCGATGCTGATCGCTGGCATCAGGTTGATCGGACCCAATGCTGTTTCAATCAGCATCGTGTCTACAATCGGATCATTGAATGCGGTGGGAATTTCTACCACGATGCTGGTGACGGAAAATCCAGGTGGGACGGTTCCGATGTTGTAAGTCGCAAGACCGGTGTCTGGTGGAGTATTGAAGTTGATGATCCGACGGACTGCCAGATCACTCCCAGTGATGGTTCCGATGATCTGTCGAATGACGTCTTCACCACCGGTCTGATCCCAGATGCCGTTACCGGTGTAAACGAAGATCGCCGAATCACCAGGATCGATGTTGAAGATTTGCGGACCACCCTGAACGTTCACCTGAACGATCACATCGTTGGTGCTTGCACTCTGGTTGTTGATGTGGAATTTCTTACCAACGTAGGAGTTCGGAAGAACGTGGATCGGGCTTCCACCGGTCTGCAACACCGTCATACCTTCGTAGTAGTTGACAAATGTGTTCGTCAACAGCAACCCCGAAGGGTTGGTCACTGTGGTCCACTTATGGTTGATGCTCTTCATTGATCACATACCGGCTTCATTTGGTTCATAGTATTTAGCAATCCGTGATGCCCGTGTTCCTATGACGGATGTAAGAAAAGCTCTTGACAGGTCTTCGGGTCCAGTCTATAAATACGACTGTGACCGTTTGAGTTAATCGGACACACGTTCTGGACCCGGGGGCAGTTCCCGGCAGGTCCACCACGAGCACATCGAGTTTGGACTGTTCGCCTTCGGGGTCAATGGAAAGACGCTCAGACGCTCACGTTGGTTAGACGCATTCCCTTCGGCGGATGTGTGGTCGCGTGAGCTAGAAATCGATGTTCTCTTGATGGGCCTGACATAGGATCGACAGGCGTGGGAATGTGATGCGAGGGCACCGGGCGAAAGCGCCGTTACCGCAATAAAACACTAACTGCAAACGTCGCAAACGACAACTTTGCACCGATGGCAATGGCCGCTTGATCGCTTAGGCGATTCAGCTTCCAACCTGCCACTGGCTTGGGCTTTCCAGAGCCTCGAAACAGAATCTGGCCGGAACGGGCTCCTTCGGGGGCCCGTTTTGTTTGGAAATATGATCGCTCATATTTTCGTATCCCTAAATAGTTTGAACTATGGAGATACGAGATGGCCTACAGCTATGCAACACAAAGAAAAATCCGGATCATCGAGGAACGACTTGGTTCGGATTGGGCAGACCAACGCCCGGGTTTGAGCATCGACGCGATCTACAACCAGATCATCGGGGATGACCGCAAAAACCTGTTCTGCAAGATCAGTGGATCGGCCAAAGACAACCTCGACACGATGACCCAGTTCCACAAGACCGGGATGGCTGAGTTCATCGAAAGCCTTATCCACGCGGAATGGATGCGGTTCTCGGATCGGGCTCGGGAAGTCGAGCAAGTCATGTTGCGGGAATTCTCCGGTTCTTCTTGACAACCTGGTCCTAAAGGGGGTATCTTCTTCCATGTAAGAATGGAAGAGAATCATGAAGACGTATATCCCCAATGGACCATGCCTGGTGGTCCTGGTCGGCCCCTCCGGTGGGGGCAAGTCCACGTTCACGCAGAAGTATTTTGAACCTCGTGAGGTTGTGTCTTCGGACGACCTCCGCGAATGGTTCACTGGCGACTTCCAGCGACAGGACAAGAATCAGGAAGTGTTTGAAGAGTTTCGTCGTCGCATCGAAGTCCCGTTGAAAGCTGGACAGCGAGTTGTGGCCGATGCCACGCACATTCGTGATAGCGAACGTCGGCAGACCGCCGAGATCGGATACATGATGAATGTTCCGGTCTACTACGTGGTGATCAACCGCTCTGTTATCGGGAAGATGCAGACTGGTGGATGGTGTAACTCCGTTCGCATGAGCGGTGGCACGTCACTGATCGAATCGCACGAAGAAACCTTCATGGCCAATGAAGCCAAGATTCTGGCCGGTGACAATTGCAAGTGGGTTACGGTCATCGACACCCGTCGGGAAGACCTTGATCTGGTGGTGGCCAAAGCTCTGCCTCGTGATCCTCTGGAGGGACTTCGGTTCCTCTACAATCGGGGATTCCGGAAGATTCGAGTCATTCCGGATGTCCATGGCAATCTGGAAGGGTTGAAGTCGGTTCTGTCCACGGTGGACGATAAGACTTTCTGCCTGTTCCTGGGTGACATCGTTGACTACGGCACAGCTTCGTGGGAGTGCGTGGATATCGTCGAGCAGATGGTCTCGAACGGACTGGCCGTGATGGTTCGTGGTAACCATGATCGGAAGATCGCCCGGTATGTCCAGCAGACCATCAACGGCGGAGAATTCACCGGTCATATCGGGCTCGGAAACGATGTCACGATCAACCAGGTGAAAGCCATGCATCCGTCCTGGGCCATGAAAATCCAGACCCGGTTCCTGAGCCTCATGGAACAGACTCCGGATTGGATTGAACTCGGGGACTGGTTGTTCGTGCATGCCGCCGTAGATGCGAAGATGTTCGGTAACACTCTGTTCCGTGCCCATCGCAACTCCTATTTGGAAACCATGGCTCTCTACGGGGAAACTCAGGGAGACGAGGTAACCGAGAAGGGATACCCGGTTCGCACTTACGGCTGGATCGAGACGGTTCCGGATCGGAAGAATGCTGTTCTGGGTCATCAGATTCTGTCGGTGGTTGCCCCGGTCGAGAAGCGGACCCCCACGGGTGGTCGGCTGATCTTTCTGGATACCGGAAGCAGCAAGGAAGTGGATGATGTTTCCGGGTTCCTGTCCTATCTGGACATGGACATTGTGGACGAATCCACCGGTCGGCGACAGGATGGGATTCTCCGGAAGCTCAGGCTGATCCCGCAAGATGCCTATGGGCGTGAATGAAAAGGGGCCCCGAGGGGCCCCTTTTGGTTAGATGGCAGAGTTGTTGTAGTATTCCACGATGATCCGTCCTGCTCCCACCGTGGGCACACCGGTGACGACCTGAATACGAAGGTTTTCTGCGGCACCCGTGGTATTGCGGTAGTTGATGCTGGACTCGTAAGTTCCGACGACCTGGGCATCAATATCGACCTGATCCATGATATCACCACCGGTAACCATGTTGACCTGGATGTTAGCGAGGTTGTCATAGGCAGTATCGATGTAGACCCGGACCCGAAGAATACGACCATTGTTCGGGATCGACCCGATGATCGTGTTGTTTACCAGGGCAAAAGACCCTTCAAGAACTTGGACTCCATTACCGGCGACGGCAAGCTGGCTGGCTAGAGCCGTGACCCCGATTTTACGGTTGTTCGTGCCGTTGAAATACGGGAACGTGTCTGTTCCAACCAAGGTAGCATCGGTGGTCAGACCGTTGATGTCCAATCCAACAGTTGGGTTACCAGCGACACCGTTGCCGTTGGTGATGACCACGCCTTCTTGACCAGCCGTGGCCGAGGCCGTGATGGTGCGGCTGGCATAGGTGTTGGCTGCGGTGCGTGTCAGAATGCCGTTGGCCGCAGCCGTAACGATGTTGAGGTCAGCCAGGATGTTGGTCCATGACCGGAATTCAGCCTGGTTGGCAGCGGCGGATCGGAAATACGGAACCGTATCGGCGAGTAGCACGACGTTGGTGCCGACCATCAGGTTGTTGGTGAACGCGATGGTGGTTGGGCCCGTGCCGGTGATCGAAATACCACGACCGGCAGTCATGGACGCGGTGAAGTTTGCGACCGTAAGGATGCTCAGATCGCTGAGGATGTTTCCCCAAGACCGGAATTCCGGGGCGTTGGCGTTGGATGCATCGAAATAAGGAACGGTGTCAGCCGCCAGCACCGAACCGACGTCAGCCAAACCAGCACGGCTAAAGCTTACCGTGAGTGTATCAGTTGCAGCGACACCAGCAATGGTGATACCATCACCAGCAGTCAGGTTGAGGGTATCACCGGGGGTATCAGATACGATTGACGTATCACCGGTGGTGTTACCGGCTGTAGTGATGGTTCCGAATGAGTTCGATCCTGAAATGGATGCAGTAGTGATGAATTCAAATGTGTTGGATGTGTCATTCCACTGAATGATCTGGTTACCACCAGCATCGATAGCGGTCAACGTGGTCAGGGTGTTGGCGGCGTTTGCCACCAGGACGCTAAATGCCGGAATCGCGGTCAGACCGGTTCCGCCGTTCGCAACAGCAACCGTGCCAGTTCTGATGTTACGATCTGCGATGATGTTGGCAAACGATCTGAACTGAGGAGTTGTTCCACCCGAGAAGAACGGAACGGTGTCGGTCGCCAACGTCGCGGTGTCCACCATCAAGTTGTTGGTGAAGTTGATAGTTGAGCCGGTGATGCCAATACCACGACCAGCCGTTACAGCAGTCGCTAGGTTACCTGTCGTGATGATGCTGAGGTCAGCAATGATGTTGTTCCAGGTGCGGAATTCCGCCTGGTTACCGTTTGAGGCATCGAAGAATGGAACAGTATCAGTGCCCAGGACCGTAATTGTTCCAACCATCAGGTTGTTAGTGAAGCTGATGGTTGAACCGGTGATGTTGATACCACGACCAGCCGTGACCGCCGTCGAAAGGTTTGTTGTCGTGATGATGCTGAGATCGGTGAGGATGCCACTCCAGGTCTGAGACGCTGGGGCAAAAGCGTTGGATGCATCAAAGAACGGAACGGTGTCGGTTCCAACAATTGAGGTAGTTGGTGTCAGGCCGTTGTTCGAGAAGGCGATGGTGGGTCCGGAAATGGTGATACCATCGCCCGCGACATAGTTGGTTCCCAGTGTGGACCATGAACCAGCCTGATACCCTTCGAACGTGCTGAGGGTGCTGTTGTAACGGATCATACCGTTGACTGGGGTCGCGGGACGAGCCGTTGTGATACCGGACGGAAGTTGCAGGGCATCGGAAGTGGCAATAACGACTGATGCACCACCACCACCGGACGGACGAACCGTAACCGTATCTACGCCACTGTTGACCATGACCATGGTGCCGGAGCCGGAGCGACGGATACCCGTGGTTGGATCGGCGTCAAATTGAACGCCCGGGCTACCTACGGTGCCGTCAGCAAGACGAACCCGTGCAGTTCCGGTCATGACCAAGTTGCCGGTCATGGCATCGCCAGCCTTTTCGACCCAGATATCGCCAGCACCGCCAGCCACGAGACCCAGGTTGGTCCGGGCAGTAACAACGTTGGCTACGTCAGACAGGTTGTTGGCAACCTGGAGGAAGCCCGCAGCACTTACGCCGTCCAGAAGGTCTGCATCCAGACCGGAGCCTGCCCCATCGTTACCCTGGTGCCAGATTTGGAAGGTTGTGCCGATGATCCCGATTTCCCACCGGTCAAGAACTTCGTTCCAGATCAGAGTGGCATCGGTGAGCGATCCACGATCAACAACTAGACCAGCAGAACCAAGCGTGACACCGGCACCAACTTCGCCGTTGTTCAGGGTGATCGTGTTGTCGGTGATGGCCAGGTTGGCGGAGTTGATCGTCGAGGTGGTTCCGTTGACGTTCAGGTTACCCTGAATAGTCACGTCACTGGTGAACACGGCATCCTGACCACCATCGATGGTTAGGGCGGTAACACCGTTGGTGGCAAAACCAATCGTGTTGGCGGCGGCACGATAAAAGCCGGTATCGAGATCGCTGGTGAATGTGATAGATGGTGCCGCAGCCGAGCCGTTGGCAAATGTGCCTACGCCGGTGACGGTCAGGTTGGTAACCGTGAGGTTGCCGGTGTTAGCAACCAGTGATACCCAGTTGGTGCCGTTGTAGATATACGGCTCACCCAAACCACCTTGACGGAGATAGAAGTCACCGACACGAAGAATGTCGATGGGGGGTTGGTGGGGTTACTGTGGGGTCGGCTGTCCCCTGGTAAATCGTCGCACCCCGTAGCTGGATACGAAATTGTGCCTCGGTGGTTCCGCGAAGGTTACTAAAGGTTGTCATGATTTATCCAGTTACAAGAGACGGCTTCTTCCTATTTACCAGATCAATACGACGTTTCTTGACCCGCTTCAAATAGTGATCGGTGATCGAATAGACGGGCCCGATGGGATCGATCTCCAAACCCTTTCGCGGAATGACAGATAGTGATTCGTTGAACCGGTCGAACTGTCGGCCAATATAGCAGTCGATGGGAAGAGACATGCCAGACTCCCACCACCACCGGTCTGCATGTTCCATGAACACCACCTTGTCACGATCCTCGATCTTTGCGAGATCGTAGAACGAGATGAACCTGGCATTGCCGTTTTGCACGACGCCGCACCGCCACTCGTTGGTGTCCTTCATAATCATGAACGTCAAAAACTCGTGTTGCGCACGAGTTTTCTCAATCAAATCCAGCAAATCATCTTGTATCAAAGTTCATATCCCATGACGTAGGCCGACACAACCAATCCACCGAATGTTCCCAAAGCCGGGGAGTTCACTTGTAGGGTGATGGTGTTAACCGAGTTTGGCGTCTCTGCTCCCTGGTCGGGATCGATATACACGGCCTGATCGCCCGCACCGGCAGGACCCCAAGTCAGTGTGGCGTTGTTGACAATCTGATCAAAGATTGGTCCACCAGTTCCGACCGATACCACCGGGTCAATCGGGCTCACCCCCGGGCTGTAGGAGGACGTAACCAGAATGATCTTGGTGATGATGTGTTGCTTACCCAGCGGGAGCGTGTAGATCGGGAATGTCTGTCCAATCACTGCGGCAACCAAATTGATACCGGTGATCGACCCCAACACTCGCTGAACAGCTAGGCCGTTCAGGTAGTTCAGGGTTACTGCGTCCTGTGGATCGGTTGGATCGACGACGTTTTTGACCTGTTTGGTGTGTGCATCGATCTGGGTTGCCGTGACGGAAAGCTCGTTCACCCCGGCGAATGAGAACCGAAGTCCACCGCCATTGACCCACATACCTGCGTCAGGGTTGCCGACGAATGAATACGATGGGGTAGCTGCTGCTGGGGTGGCAGTTGTCCGAATCAGTGGGGCCCGTCCACCCAGGGTGGATTGGTAGTCAGCCGTAGTCCACGCATGGACGCCCACGGTGAGTGGTAGAGCGGTGTTGATGATCTGGTTACCGGCCATATCGAGATCGCCCAACATGGTTTGCGATCCATCCCGGGCCAGTTTCTCTGTGTCGAGTTCGGTGATCGCACCCTGAACGTTGATCGATGTGATGTTTCCGCCCGGGAGGTTTGTGATTTGAACAGCGGAATAGTCACCCGACGCCGAAATGACGTTGCCTGTGCGACCAAACACGCTGCGAACCGCTGCTGGAAGCAGGTTGTAAGCACCACCGGTGTTGTTCCAAGTCAACACGAATCCGTCTTCCGCCACACCCGGTGAACCCGTGATGACATCGCTGAGATCATTCAGAGCTATTGTCGATGATGGCAGGTTGATCAGGTCGTTGTAGTCGCCAGAGATGGCTACCAATGCCAGTCCGAGGTTACCCTGGGCGGCAGCGATGTTGGTTAGGTCGGCAAGGTTGCTTGAGGTTTGAAGGTAGCGGGTATCGTTATAGTTGCGATCACCCACATGAGTTCCGGCAGTCGGTGCAGCCGGGTTAGACAGGATGTTTCCACCCATGCTGAGGTCGCCCGTCATGGGATCGTTGGTGCCATCCAGTCGCAGATATACGGTGTTGGCAAATGTCGTGGTGATCGCCGATAGTGGGGTTCCGGGAACAGCCGGGAGGTTGGCCAGATCGGACCCACCGAAATCAACAGTGGTATTGGTGAACACATACGGCGTTCCATCAATATCCAGTGTCAGTTCGCCTGCTACGGAGTTATCCATAAAGGTCAGTCCACCCGCATCCAACACGATGGGGTTGCCGTCCATGTCGATGACCCCGGCCATAACACCACCGGACAGCGGTAGGAACTGGGTATCGACATAGTTCTTGGTAGCTGCATCTTGTGGGGCCAAAGGATCGAGCAGGCTGGTGATTGCTGCACCATCCATATCAAGACCGGTGATGGTCCATGTGTATTCGACACCAGATACGTTCAACACTACGGTGTCATCGACCAGAGCATTCAGACTGGTATCCCCGTCGATGTCGAGAACGATAGTGTTCCCGTTCATATCGATGGGGCCCAACATGGTTCCGCCGATCAACGGCAGGAATGAACCGGTTCCGAGGACTGCGGCGTCCACATAGTTCTTTGTGGCGACATCCTGGGGGTTGACCGGGTTCAGGGCGTTGATACCGCGTTGACCGTTGAAGCTGAGGCTTTGTGTCGGTGGTAGAAGATCAGCGAATTCGTATCCGGTGCCGATGGTTCCATTCAGCACGTCAGCAATGAGTTCGACCGATCCCACACCAACACCGGTGGAGACGATCATCTGACCGGCAGCAGTGAAATCGAGGTTGGAATATGCCGCATCGATTTGAACCTGAATCGGCCCGGTCACACCAATCAGGTGGTTGATTTCGACAGCCGTGGCGTTGACCTGTGACAGTTTTTGTAGATCGGCCTGGGTCAATCCGAATGCGTTCATACCGGCCAGCAAGTTCAGGTCGAGACCACTGACGAAGACGTTGGCGATACCAACAGGGCCAGCAGAGTCGTTCAGCTTGCCATCCAGGATGCCCTGGAGACCGATAACACTGGTGATCGGAATACTGCCACCGCCACCCATACCGGCCCCACAGGGGTGGTTCAGGATCAGTGGGGGTGTGGTAAGGCTGGTTTCGTAGCTGGCACTTGCGCATACCCCAGAATTGATTGTAACGGACATTGGCGATTACCTCAGCATTGCGATGTTTGTGATGGCACCGGCCCGGAAGGTCCCCGGAGTGATGCCGATGTCGTTCAGAGGAGTTCCAACCACGTTCGCCAGGATCAGCGGAGTTCCGTCCGTCCGATAGATGCGAAGAACCGTCGGGGTGGGGGTGTCAGCGAAGATGATACCGGTCAATTGGATGGCCGGGGTTCCATTGATGGCGTTGGCTACCAATGAGGCGGTATCGCCGAGGCTCACGTTCACCGTGATACCGTTGATCGTGAACGATCCGTTTGCAGATACCGACGAGCCACCCACACCGTGTGCGGCTGACCAGTAGTTACCAGTGCGACAGATCACTCGAATGGATGAGAACTCCCCTTCGGCCTCATAGGACCAGGTTCCGCCCTCGTTATCGATAATCATCTCGGCGATGTCGAACCACAGGGTTGTCTGATCGGTTTTTCCAGGATCACCAACACTGGCTTGAACATGAATGGTTCCGGTGAACGGGCGGGCAGGATCACACTGGAATGCCATCCGCTGGACAGCATTCTGATCGCGGCTACGCTTGGATGCCGGGACCTTTGGATTCTCGGTGACACCGCTGATCCCACCAAGATTTTCGTAAGTTAGTGCTACCATGACCTGTTTTCCTTATTCATCCGTATTTATGACCTGGGAAAGCGGATCAGTTCCGCAATCGGCATACTGGCAGCATGATCCATCTGAATAACCCCAAACCGGCCACCTTTGGAACTGATCTGCATCGGAAATACCTGGTCTTCATCATTCACAGCAAACAACGACCAGTAGAGACGATTGCCGAATATGTGATTCCCCAGGAGGAGCGTGTCGGCCTCTGACAACAGCATTTCGACCTCTGATGCATAGGGATCATCTATCAATAGTCGCTTGTTCAGCAGGATTTCGGATTGCCCTTGGCTGATTGTTGCCGATGCCGATGGGGTCGATTTCCAAACCACGAACTGTAGGGTGAAACGCCGTAGGTTCAACGGAACCCCATCCTGATTTCCAAATGAAAAAACAATGACTTCCGTCATACTTGGGGTAATTCGAAACTCCCCGTCGGCCAGTCGATTCTGACGCCCCGGAAGCTGCACCTGGACACGCGGAACGTTGTATTGGATGTTGTAGGTGGTGGACATTCGGGGTTTCTTCCTTGATGATCCTTGTATTTATCGGTAGATACCCTCACCGAGCAACTATATGAAAGTTACCTTATGAAGCGATTCCTCGCCACCATTTTGCTGTCTCTGACGCTGACTACCCCAACCCTAGCCAAGGATTGCTCCAAGCAAGATTCGGCTGTTCAATGCCTCGCCTGCAACATCTATCATGAGGCTCGTGGCGAAGACCTCCGTGGTATGATGGCCGTGGCCCTTGTGACCGTAAACCGGATGGAGTCGGGTGAGTTCCCCGATTCGATATGCCGAGTGGTGTGGCAGTCTGGGCCGCAATTCTCCTGGACCCAGGATGGAGAGAGTGACCAGATGAGTGAACCAGGACCAGCACGTCAATCCATGCAAGTGGCATTGATGGTTCTTGCGAATACCGATGCCCATTACGAAACAACCGGGTTGAATCCCAACGTCATGTGGTTCCACAACGGATCGGTGAAGCCCGACTGGATGAGACGTTTTGATCGTGTGGCACGGATTGGAGGGCATACCTTCTATGAAAAACCCTGATAGTTCCAGCAATGTGGTCCGAGTGGCTAAATATCAACGATACTTCTCGGCTGGAGGAAACCGCTATGCCCATTAACTTCACGACCAACATCGCTCCGTTGTATGCAACCAACGTGATCACCGATGCTGCTTATCTCGCCATCCCGACCACTCGTCGCAACAACACCTTTGAGCAAAACGTATTGACTCAGATCGAAGTCACTCGTGCTATGATGGAGTCGCTTCGTGATGAAGACCAGGCCCGGATGTTCCACTACGCCATGAGCCGCATGCTCGCTGGTGTTGCAATCGACCGCATCTATGATGATCTGACCGTCAAAGTGTCTGGCAATGTGGCACAGCCTCAACTGGCTGCTGTCAACGGCGATACCATTCGAGTGATCACCGCCACCGGCACCAACAACATCACGTTGGCTGGTGCTCCGTTCGCTTCGGCAGACGCTCTGGCAACCGCGATCAACTCTGGCTTCACCACGGTAACCCAAGTTCGTGCATTCGCCGTGAATGGTCGCATCGAGTTCCGCAACGTCACGCCGCACATTGGTGTCGAGTTCACTCTTGGTTATCACACCACCGGCACCCGTCTTCTGGACAAGCTCGGTATTGAAGCTGCAACCTATCGTAACCCGGTTGCTGCTCGTGCCAATGCTTCTCGTGATGATGCCCTGTCGCACTTCCAGCGTGTGGCTAACCCGCTGAACCCGTAATCCGGTTCAACCCGTTTTGAAAAAGCCGTCCTTCGGGGCGGCTTTTTTCTTGACATATGATCGCAATCCTGTTACCCAAGGGTATCATAAAGGGGGTTGAGAATGAGTCGCATCATCTTTGGTCTGATCGTAGTGGCATCGTTCTTGGTGGGCTTCATGCTTCACCGCTGGGCATGCGACACGTTTTTCCCCAATATTGGAACCGCATCCTGCATCATCATGCTTCAATAAGGGGATCACCATGAGCACGACCTATTACAGCCAGATCATCTATGGTTTACCGTTGGAACATCGCCGGGTGACCAAGCACATCACCCGATATGACGAAAAGACCGGCAAGCCCTACCAGAAGCAGGTATCGGAGCGGGCCTGGGTGATTCCCGACAGCAAGCCGATGATCGAGGTCCATGTCGATTACGACGAGACCCTCCACAGCGGTATTGAAGATTTCGATGAGCTTACGGAACAGCTTTTCCATGGCGACACAGACTACTACTGTGCCGTCGGCATCGCCGTGACCGCAGCCGTCGCTCACGATGATGACGCGGTTGAATTGAACCCCGTGGTCGATGTGGTCGCTCTTCGTGAGTTGCTCCAGGATTTGGCATCCCACCGGTTCAGCCCCGAAGCGGTCGATGAAATCATGAAGCGGGCCAAGCTGTTCTTGATCTCTTACGCAAACTGAGATACTTCTGCTGAATGGACAACTGGTTTCCCACATACGGAAGGGTCATTTATGACCCCGACCGGGGCCGCATGAAGAGCGGCACCGAATGGTGGTGCATTATCGAACTGGAAAATCCTGAGATTGCGGACTACTATCGGTGGATGATCGACCGATATTGGTGGGATGCCGATAGTAGCCCGGTCAAGCGATCCTATGTGAAATCTCCACACGATCCCCATGTCAGTTTGATTCGGGGGGAGCAGCCTATCAAGAACCAACATCTGTGGGGGGTCTATCGGGCCAACCAGCGGGTGCGGTTGTGGTATAACAACGACATTCGTCAGACCCTGTTGCGTGGGCCCGAGGCCACCGATAAGTTTTGGTTCGTCGAGGCCCGATGGAAGTTCTACCTCAGTATGAGACGGATGTTTGGTTTGGCCACAGAGTGGGAAGGAAGGAAATATCGCCCACACTTGACGGTTGCCCAGACTCACATCTTGACACCGACCCAGGCATAGATTAGGTTCCCTGAACCACAGGAACCAGCATGAGCAGAATTTTCGATGAGTTTCAGACATTGGTGATGTCGAGGCCCAACTACCGGGCACACGACTATACCAACATCAACTGTCCCGCCTGTGGGGACAGACGGAAGCGTGGTGGCTTCCGTCCGACTCCGACTGGTGGCTTTCGCTATAACTGCTTCAACGGTGGATGTGAGTTCACTACCCCAACTGGTTGGGAACCCGGCAACGGCCTGGGCGGCAGAGTTCGTCAACTGTTCGATCTTCTTGGTGGATCAATCGGTAACATCCCGTTGACAGAATTGGTTCCTACACGAGACTCCAAACTCCCAGGCGATACCAAGCAAGATCGATTGGAAGTCGCGACGAAATTTCCGGAAGTCAAGATGCCCCCGGGCACCATGATGCTTGAAGAAGCCCTTGCGGCTGATCCACGTGCAGAACCGGTGTTCGACTATCTGATGACACGAAGCCCCATGTTTGCAGAGGTAGACTTTCCATTCATGTGGTCTCCCACGCACCCAGACCACCTGCTAGTGCCGTATCTGCATTTCAGCAACACTATCGTCGGCTATATGGGCCGGAGCATCAAGGCCACCAAAGGGTCCGAACGGTTCATCCAGCGAGTCGCCACCAACTACATGTTCAATCAGCATACCCTAAAGGGTCGATCACAGAAGTTCGTCTATGTCATGGAATCTCCACTCGATGCCATTCTCATGCAAGGTGTCGCCACCCGCGAAAGCCGATTGACACAGAAACAGATCAACCTGTTGCGGTTGACATCGAGCCAGCCGGTGTTGATTCCGGATCACAAGCCTGTTGAGTCCGAGCCGTATCTGAAAGCCGCCGAAGCCAACGACTGGTTTGTGTCAGTTCCCGACTGGCCGCATAAGGATGTTGGTGAAGCAATTCAACGAATGGGGTTGCTAAATGCGGTCACAGCAATTACCTCTGCTATGACAAAGAACTACCACTATGCCCGAGCCCGGATCGGACTAGGAAACCCTTGATTCCATGACAGATGAGTTTGACTATCCAGAAGATGACGATGGACCGGTGATTGATTTCTCCGACGTCTACGTCAATACCAAACCAAAGAGTGAATTTGGATCGGCTGTCATCGAGGATGATGATGGTCCTGAGAGCGGTTATGGACAAGACGTCAACGCAACCGAACACATGCTGCTGTCGTATCTGGCAGCGAACCATGACCTATGGATCAGATGTGCCAGTGTCTTGAAGGCGGAGTATTTCTCCCCTGAAATGAAGCCTGTCGTCGATCTGTTGCGATCATACGAAACCAAAAACCAGACCATGCCCAGCACACTGGTTATTCGTGCTGATACTGGCATCTCCCTGGAAACCCCAGTGGACACCGACCACAGTCTGGTCATGGATGATGTAGCCAACCGGGTCGAAGAGTTCTGTCGATTCCGTGCCGCTGGAGACTTCCTGCTAGAGACGGCCACGATCATGCAGGAAGATCGGTCCAGGTCTACCATGCAATTTCTGGTGGCAGAGATGGCCAGGATCGCATCGATCAGTGTCCAGCAAGACCTGGGATATGAAGTCCACACCGATGCCGCCAAACTGCTCGAAGAAGCAAAGAACTCCGATGCTCTACCGATTGGCTATCACTTCTTGGATGAAGCCCTGAATGGCGGGGTGACCAAGCCCAGCTACAACATTGTGTCAGCAAGCTCTGGCCAGGGCAAATCGATCTTCCTGCAAAACACCGCTCTGAACTATGCCCGACAGGGGCACAACGTCGTCTACATCAGCCTGGAGCTTCCAGAATTTATGCTGGAAAAGCGGTTCGCCGCAATGATGACCGACACCAGCATCCACAAGATTTATCAGAATCTGGATGCAGTGCTGTTGAAGATGAAGCGGAGCCGTGCCCGAGAGGGGAAGATACAGATCAAGCGGATGCCTATGAATGGCACAAGCATGGCGGATATCCGGGCTTATGTGGCAGAACTGCGGTCTTCGACTGGTGAAGTCTGGGAACACATCATGCTGGACTATCCCGACCTGATGCAACCCGTCCAGCCTGGTATCCGCCTTGACAACATCCACCTGAGGGATCAGGCCGTATCCCAGGAAATCTATGACTGGGCCCACGAAAAGGGATCGACCAAGATCGTCTGGGGTGCCTCACAGCAAACCAAAGGTGCCAAGGAAGAGAAGGAAGCCCGTCAGTCAGGGGTTGCCGGGGGAACCGGTAAGGTCAACACCTGTGACAACCTGGTGATCTTCAAGCGTAGCCTGGAGGATCAGCGTGAAGGTCGAACCTGGGCATACGTTGAGAAGGGCCGTAATGGTGGCTCCGGCACTCGTATTCCGTTCAAATGGGACAAGGAAACCCAGAGGATGGATACCGATGAGTCGGATCGGGAACTGTTCGATAAGGCCAATCGCCCACCAGAGGATGGGGATGAAGCCCCCAAGAAGAAGGTTAGCAACGATCCGCTGGTTCGTGCTAAACAACAGGATGATGCAAGACAGGCCGCTGTGTCACCATCAACCAGTGACATCATACGAAATCGACTGCAACGGGGAGCCACTAAGTGAGTGAAAGACCAAAAGACGACGGTAGCATGTTCTTCGTGGGGATGAAATTCTTCCCTAACGAAAATCTCAAGCAATCCGAACTGAACCGGATCGTCATCCATCTGTTCCGTCGCTTCTTCATGAGAGATGGTGCCCCACTAGAAGTCAAAGAGCACGAAAGCAGTATGCTGTCGCTGGTCCAGTTTCTGGTCGATTTGGACATCCGGCTGACCGAAGAAGCGTTTGCGGAAATCCCGGAAGACCTGAGAAAGTATTTCAAGGTAATCCATCGAGATGGTGTAGAATACCGTTATGGGCAGAAAGCTCGACGGTTCTGACCAAATACAGTCATGCACACCCGTCGTAGCCTCTTCGAAGAACTATCCCGCTTCTCGGTCTCCACCCTGGATACCCGAGGTGAGAACGCATTCAACGTTGCTGTCAAGTTCATGGAACTGATGCAAGAAGAATGCGCCGACGAATATGCCTTCGATCTGATGATGAAAGCCTGGTTCCGAGCCGTCAAGGATAAAGACTACAGCCGGTTCACCAGGACCTACAACAAATACAAGAAGACCTCAGACTAGACATCTCGGGTCCATACCCACCTGATCTTCCCACAATCCCACACCCGATCATACTCCAGGTTCTCCATCATGACCCTCTCGGTCAATGATGGATCATACTGATCCGGATGCATCCGCTTGATACCACTCTTGCGAAACTTCGACTTGTGGTGTCGGATATTGTTCTTCACGTAGTAATAGTCTGGTGCAATCTCACCATCCTTGTGAAAGCCCAGTTGCTGATACGATCCACCCATGAACCACCGATTATCGCTGAAACTCACGATGCTCTCTGGACTATGATTCTTGATGAAGTGCTGGAACAGCTTGCTCATCATCCCGGGATACATCGCCCCATTCGTGGCGAACCGTTTCAATTCCCATTCATAGCTGGACGTCTGCCGGGTCGGTTCGCCAAATACCATCACCCCCACCAGATCACCATTATGGAATGCACCCAAGTGGATCGAACCGGTCGCCGATCCCTGAATGTGATAGGTGTTGAGGAATGCGGCTGAGTCGTGCGGTAGTATCTGTTCCACTGATAGATGTCGAGCACCGACACCAGTCGGAGCCTTGTCCAGTCTGGTTCTCAAGATCGACTTCACCACGTCAGGTCGGTCAAGCCATTCATCATCGAAGATCGTGATCAGATCGATGCCGCGATCCGCCAGGGTCTGCTGCTTGTCCTGGTGGTATTCCTTACCCTTCCCGAAACGTTCTCCATGCCAGTAAAGCCCACAATACTCGATTGCCAGGTTCTTGGCCGCAATATACAGGTCCACCTCTTTCGGCGGGATCAACGTCCTGGTATTCCGATCCACTTCATATCCAAGCGACTCGATGAAATCACCGATGTCGGTCTCACCCTTGGATATCATCCCAACGCACTTCGGACATCCACTACCTCTGCTATGGGCTTTGGGGGTTTGATGAAACACACCGTGCTGATGACATACGATGGCTACTGGTCGTTCTGTATGAACGTATTCGACTAGATCATAGCCATACCGCGACCCATGTGCATGTTGAAATCTATCCAGGATTTCATCCTGAGTAAAGGTCTTGCTCTCACTCGTTCGTTGAAAGCCACAGTCCGGGCATCCATGTCCATTTTTGTGTGTTCCGTAGGCTTGTTCAAACGGTCCATGATCGGGACAGATGATCGTGCCGGGAACGTTTGCCCCCTTGTAGACGAACTGGCTGTAGTCGTAGCGATCTCCATGAACGGATCGAAATTCTTCGGTCGGATCGAACCCGGCGAGTTGCCGATCACTGGACAGACCACAGATGCGACATCCCCGACCTTTCAGGTGGTTGTCCGGAAGCATATCAAATGCCCCGTGAATCCGACAGTTGATAGTGACCTTGGATCGATTCGTCGTATACACCGTGGGGGTGTAGTCGTAACGCAATCCGTGGACGGCACGGAACGCTTCGATGGCCTGCTCCGGACTCTTCCTGCGTTTCTGACCCTTCTCGATCTTCCCGCACTCGGGACAGCCACTCTTCCGGATATGGATCGCCGGGGTCTGTTCAAACGATCCATGTTGGGGGCAGTTGATCGTCACCTTGGTGTGCGATCCGTTAAATACAACGCTGGAGTAGTCATAGCGGTCGCCGTGCTTCTTTCGAAACCGAGCGATCACATCTATGGTGGATGAAGATTTTTGGCCTTTGGGCACGATTTTGAACTCCAGACGTAAATAGATGTGTAACCAACCACGGGGAATCAACTGCCCCGTCCACAACAAGGAATATAGACATGTCCCGTTATGACGTCAATACCGCGAACACGAATCGCATCGTTCGCTTCCGCATCGAACCGACCAACGCCGCCGACGCCAACGCTGCTCTGTTCGGCATGTTCAAGGGCCGCAACAACCAGTATCCGAGCTACGGCCAACTCGTGGGCACCCCGACGGGCGTTCAGGAAGTTGCTCAGCTTCGCACCAGCCTGGTCATTCGTGCCGTCACCGCCTATGCCATCCCCGTTGGTGTGCAACTGGCTGACGACAGCTTCGCCACCGGTGGTCTGACCGCCAACTTCGCTCCGGCACTGATCGTGAGCTACGAGCAGGACTCCACTGGTGAGTTCTACAACAACGCATGGGCTGGCAACACCACTCTGCCGAAGCACCAGGTTGGTCCCATCGTCGATACCATCGGTATCGGTGGTATGACCGCTCCGAAGACCAAGCCGGGTCTCCAGGGTCTCCTGGACAGCCTGTTCTCGGTCTCCTACGACGGCGGCGTGTCGGGTCCGTTCGGCAACTTGTCCAACGGTGGTAACGTGGTTCTCCCGAACGGCGTAAACGTGACCGGTGTTCCGGTTCTGGACAACGCTGGTGGTGGTGTTCCTGCATCGACTTCCGGCCTCTCGATCACCTACCTCGCCGACTTCTGATCGCGGCGAAAAAAGAAATGGACGGGCAGGGTCTTCCCTGCCCGTTTTCTTTTCCTAAATATCCATGAGGGATCATCATGGACACAATTGACTTCGATACAATAGCATCTGCATGGCGGCGAATGGTCTCCGATCCTGAGCGCGTGGATTCCATGCGAACAGAAGCCCCCGGCTTGCTTCATCCAACTGCAATCCGATTGAAGAACGTCTCACAGGCCGAAGATCACGTTGATATTCAATTCAGCGAGTTCGAAGCTGCTTCTGATGGCGTCACAGGTATCCCTATCATCAAACGGATGATCCTGAACTGGTTGAAGAAGATTTCCAGTATGGTTCAGGTTATGGGTTCTGGAACTTCTGAGATGACTCTTCGGTTGTCCACCAGGAGCAAATTTACAGAGGTTGCTATCCCGGTGCTTCGTCGAAATTCGAAGACCAACAAGATCACCCGTGTGTCCAAATGTATCAGTGGGGCGAAGGCGGGGCGTAAGGTATCTGACCCAAGTGAGTGCCTGACATTTCCGGATGTCATTAAGGGTATCGGACTTTCTATATCAAAACGAGCACACGCGGGCCAAATAAGCAACCGGAGAACAAAAACCAAGCTCACCAACATTGTGAGCCGTCGAGTTCGCCGAGCAAACCAACGGATGAAGAAGGCAAGAGGATTTTGACATGAGTGATGATGATCGTTTGATCGAGGAGTCGGCGGCATATGCGATGCGTATTGCCAAATCGGCCCAGCTTGACAAATCACAGCGTGACGCTACCGGTGCTGGGTTCCATGCCAATCAGATCACGGATGGGGTCATGAACCAGGGTCGTAGTTACTCTGGTGCTGCATCTGGTCCTGCTGATGTTTTGGCCCGAGAACAGGCAGCGAGCCGAGCCGCCGTCGAGTCCCGTCGAGTCATCGAATCAATGGGTGAACTGGATATCAACGATCTCTTTGCGCCCGATCTTGGTCAACAGAATGAGTATGGACAGACCGCCCGGGCGTTGAGCCGGATGACCCAACACATGGTTCAGACTGGTGCCCGTCGCATCATCAACGATGCTTACATGGACCCAAATGAGGCCACCATGCTGGTGGAGCAGGAAGCGTATCGTCCACAACAGGTCGATAGTGGGTGGCGTGTCAAGAAATCACAGGCCACTCTCCAGTCCGGGAAGAAGATTCCTGTATTCATGGTTGAGGACAGTCTATCCGGGATGACCACGGGAAAGCGGTATCGTTTGTCCCAGGTTGCGGAAAAGATCGTGAAGGTTATCAACGCGACTGGTAATCCGAATGATGCCCGGATCAAGATGATCGAAACCGCATATGACCGTCATGTTGAACTGATGCGGTCGATTGCGGGTGCAAAGACTGCTCTGGCAGAGGGTCGTGGGGACAAGCGCAGGCTCCAGCAAATGCAGTCTGAGCTTGAAGAAGTCAACGCAAGACTCGGATTGTGATAAATACCAATGAACGTTTGGAGATACCACAAATGCCGCTGATTTTCCTGCAAGAGTCTTCTGATGGAGTCTTGACCAAGATCAAGTCTGATCTTTCCTTCATTGATCCGACGGTTGATCTTGATCGATACGCCGGGATGACCACACGCAAACTCCAACAGAAGCTGCGGGAAACCCGCAAGTCCATTGATGGAATGCGGACTGGTCTCTATGGGTCGTGGCTCAAGTCGGAAAAGTATGTCAAGCACACCCTGGTGGCCGAAGCTCTCACTACGCTGATTGAGCAGAAGACCGCCAAGATGCGGACGGAACGACTGGTCCCCGGTGCCACCTACTACAACAGTGTTGCTCGGTTCGGGGACATTCTGGAAGGTCGTTACGCCATCTATCTGGGTGAGCAATTCACCGGTTGGATTCCGTTCCGCGAGACTGCTGCGATCTCCAAGGCAATGCAAGTTCTCCGTCACGGAACCGATGAGGACTTCCGTCAAATCTACGTCGGTATGGCTGATGGCCGTCCGGATGCACTGAGCACAGTGACCCTGGAGCACATCGCGGAATCCAGTCCTCGGGCTCTCAAACTGATCGAACGATATTGTGATTCTCGGTGGTCGGGGCCGTGGCCGTGGGAAGTGGACGCCCCGGAGCGCCTGAAACTGATGATCGAAACACGCAAGGAAAAGAACATGAACAGTATTACAGAAATGCAGCGTCGGTTTGCCCGCCTCCTTCGTGAATTTGATGAAGGCGGTATGGGCAAGTTCGAGATGGTCTCGGCCACCCAAGACATGATGACTCAGGTCGATGGCATGATCTCCAATCTGGGCAAGCTGTCCAGCACTGGTATCCAGGTGATGGCACAGGCAAAGTCTACGGGCGAAGACAATCTGGTTGAACCGATGCAGGCCGCTCTGGGTGAACCCCTGAACAACGCAGTGGCTGCATTGACCGACCTCAAGGCTGCACTGACCCAGGCTACTGAGCAGTTGACTGGTGGGGCTCCCGCTGGCGGTATGGACGCCGACATGGGTGATGACATGGGTGGAGACGATCTTGGTTCTCCGATGGATGCCATGGGTGACGATCCACTCGATGACATCGAGATCGGTGGCGACGAGGGCGAACGTCCTGTGAAAGGTATCTGATCGTGACCACGGTAGTTGAATATGATGGGTTCTATGGGGCGTCTCGGGCCCGTCTGATTGCTTTGGGGCAATCGGCTGGTGCCAACGACATCCTGGTGGAAATCAACCAGCTTCAACTGCTTGTTGATAACGCAGCAGTCACTGGTAACCTCGATGTGACCGTCTCAACGACCCCGATGACCACGAACACGTTGTTCTTTGACTCCTGGAACGATCCCTACAACAACGATACCGGTGCGGATAAACTGCGTCGGATCGCGATGAACCACGTGATCAACTACTTCACCCGACTGGGCTATTCAGTTCGCCGCACCCGGGTTGGAACGACCAATTTCTTCCAGTGGCTGATCGAGTGGTAACGTTTTTTCTTGACGAATCAACTCTAGTCTGATAGAACAGTCTCCTGACCAACGGGAGATCGATCATGGCTGGAAATACCTTCGCGTGTGTTACCGTTGGCACCCCTGATCGCACCCGTTATGCCATCAAGATACCCGGTCATTTCGACCGCGATGACAACTACATCCCCGATGCATGCGTTAAGGGTGGAACCCGTCGTCTTGAAATTGAATGCCTGGTTCTGGCCGAACATCTTGCAGCCGTCCATCGTGGTAAGGTCATGGTTGTGTGCCCGATGATCACGGAGATCAAGCGATGACCTTCTGGGCTGGATACGCAAAGCGTCCGATGGGCAAGGGAAACCCCTACTACTGCTGCGTCGGATGCGGGATCACCGATCCTTCCATCAACGGCGACATCAATCGGCATGGTCCGGGGTGCCCGGAGGTCCAGAAGTATCTGGCCGAACTGAATCCCAACGACTATACTCCGTTTGCAATTGAGGGGACGGTGTATCGTGGTGGAGATGAGATCGAGTATGAGATCGTGGTGGATCGTGAGGTCTACATCCGCCTGGTCACCAGAAATCTCTATGGCGTGTTCTATCCATTGCGCCAATCCGACATGGTGTTCCCGAATGCATTGGTTGCGACCGAGGCACTACGGGATGCGGTTGGGCTGTTGGTGGCCAAGGATATCCTGATCGATGGCGATGTGCCGCGTAGCCATGTCATGTGGAAGCTTGGATCAAAGGGTTGACATTGGCTGTCGAACCTGGTATACGGGATCGGCAACAGGGAGAACGCTCATGCAGTTTTTGAATGTCGAAGATCACGCTGCAATCGGTCGTTCTCCTGCGACCGACACTCGTTGTCTGGTGGTGAAACGTGATCCCGTGACTGGAACATCCTTTCACATAAACAGCGTGAACTGTGGCTCCCAGTATGACTTCCTGGTGTCATTCGTTTCTTCGCGTGACGGACTGGTCTGTATGATGAGCCATTCGTTCCGGTTCGAGCATCCTGCCGAGAAGTATCGTGCCGCCGTGTATGGCAAGTGCATGGAATGCTCCACGCTCGACTTGCCTGCCCGCGAAGCCTATGAACTCCTGTTCTCGTTGATCGACTTTGATCGCGGTGATGAAGTGGAACTGCGTGATCCCGATGCTGGTATGTTTGGATGGAAGCTTCTGTCCCAACAGGAAGCCACGGACCTGATTCAAACCCTGTAATCGAGGTTGCGTTCCATTCGGTCTCCGGTTACAATATCACAACTCAACATGGAGAATCATCGTGGGCGGATCGCTGGCAGTCACAATCGTGGACCCCGAGGGGACCTGGCACAAGATGGATCGGTGGACCAATCCCACCTCGTGGTATTTCACCGATACCCGTTTCCTGAACGGTGATCCTGTCCTGCTCCGGGAGTATCTGGATACCTGGTATGAGATGTGCCAGGAATATGACGACTTTCACGGGGGCGTCGGGGGGGCACCTGAGCCCAGGATGGCCACGTGCTATTGCAATCCAGACTATTCGTCCCGCGATCTGGTGGCCCCGAGCGAATACGGCCTGGTCTACCTGGATATGCCGAACAAGCGGTTCTGGCACATGCAGGGCTACTCGACCTACCATCAGATATCGGTGACCCGTATCATATTGGATGAGCGTGACTGGGACACCACGGACCCAGAAGAGGTGGCCGGGGAGCGAGCCCACTACGAATCACTTCTGCCCCGAATCACCATTCATCGGACACCGACAGATCGGGACACGGATGTCGATGTTCCTGTGTCGTTCGCGTCGGTCGAAGACCTGATCAACCACGCCTTTCAGATGAACAAGCGGCGTGATGCAAAGGGTATGAGCGATTGGTCCTATTACGTCTTGGATATGACCGGATGGGACTACCGGGTGTTTCCTGATGATCGAGATGGTGCTGTGCAGTTTCAGGCCGCACTGGTCGAGACCGGCTACGAATTCTCTGAAAAGGAACTCAAGCACTGGGACGACTTTCGCAAACTCGATGAAGATGACGAGGATTGACATTCACGTGCTTCGGGTTTAGCTTATTGGTATGGCTAGATTCCCGATCACACTGGACAAATTTCCCTACTATGACATTCATGCGGATACATCCGAGGGTGGCACCAGGGTCTATCATACTCCGGCTGGCGATGCGCCTTCCGTAACCACGATCCTATCGTCATTGCCAAATCCAGAACTGGATGCATGGCGTGAGCGGGTGGGACTGGAAGAGGCTGAGCGGATTTCCAAGGAAGCCACCACCATCGGCAGTTACATGCATGACATGCTGGAGGCACATCTACGTGGTCAGGAGTTCAAGAGGGATGGCTCTGATCTGGAAACGACGGCTGTGCAGATGCACAATGCCATCAAGATGTTTGGGTGGCGTAAGCTGAATGCCGTGTGGGGGGTTGAAGTGCCATTGCATTTCAACGATCTCTATGCCGGTCGAACTGATATGATCGGGGTATACTCGCAGGCCCCATCGATCCTCGACTACAAGACGTCGAAGTATCACAAGCCCCCACAGCACATCACCAAATACAAGCTCCAGACCGCAGCCTATGCTTTGGCTTTACAGCACATGTTCGGACAACGGATCGATCAATCCGTGTTGTTCTTCGCCATACGGCCATACCCGGAGCGTAAGCAGGCTGCACAGTCCAGTGTGATCGTGATTTCACCCCCGGAACTGCGAGAATACAAGATCAAGTGGATCGAGGTCCTGGTTGATTACTACGCCGAGCGTGATCAGAGTAAGCTGTCACAGATTGATTCTCTCATTGATCTCATAGATGACTAAATACCAGCATGAAACTGTTTGAACTCGACCCGAAGAACCCGATTGACAAAGAACTGGCCCGCACTGCCAAAGGTGCCGGGACTGCTGGTTCATTGGACCCCAACGATCAGGCCGCACAGCCCGATCCCGAAATGGGGGCTGCACCCGGTATGGGAGCAGGACCAGACATGAACCAGCCGGAGCCCGGTATGGGGTCTGCCCCTGGCGAGCAGCAGGATGCCGACGCGAACATTCCGACCAAGCCGGTTGATTCGTCCCTGATGGCACGGGCCAAAAACCACGATTATGTTCATAACTTCGATCATTCCGATCCAGATTCCCCATCCAATCCGGTGGTCATCATGGGTATGGAGATGAGCGATCTGAGTCAACTCCGGAACAAGATTCGGGTTCGTCTGGACCAGATCGGGATCGCAGATACCATCGGTAAGTATTCCGAACACACCACCCGGGCAACTCAATCGATGTTGGCATTCGTGGATATCGTGATGGCTTACAAGAAGGGTCAGGTTCGAGACCAGAACCAGAAGGCCGGTGGCCGACCGAAGGTCAAAGAGGTTCCGAAGTCTAGTGTTAAGGCCGGAAACTATAAGCCTAAGCGAAAATAACCGCTTGCAAAACCCTATGTCCTGACTTACATCAGTGGCATGAAGTTCATCCTTGTAGACATCAGCAACCTAGTTCACCGTGCCAAGCATGCCGTTGGTCAGCGGGTGATAACCGGATCGACGTTTGATCCGTTTGGAGTCATGACCTCTGACGAAGACGAGCTTCGCACCAGTATGATCATGGACGTGATTTTCGGTGGCATTACGACCGCCTACATGCGGTTCGGTGGAACTCATTGTGTGGCTGCATTCGACATGCGATCATGGCGTCGGGATGTATCCGAGTCCTACAAGGCAAACCGTCGTGACAAGGTGAAAACCCCCGAAGAAGAACACGATCAGGAATTGATCACCGCGATCATCGATGAGCTACAAAGCTTCTTGCAAGAATATACGAACGTGACTGTGCTGGGTGCCGACGGGGCTGAGGCGGATGACTTCATCGCCCGATGGGTGCAACTCCACCAGGACCCATCCGACCACAACATCATTGTATCCGCCGATGGGGACTTCAAGCAGTTGGTTGGATCGAATACCGATCTCTACAACCCGATGACCTCGACCCTGTATACCACGGATGGAGTGTTCTATCAGGATGGCCGTAAGCCCGCGAAAAGCGACACGGTGGTGACACTTCATGGTGGGTCTTGGAAGGTCAAGGTCAATGCCAAGACCGGTGAGAAAGAGACATTCGATCCGCAGTGGGAGTTGTTTGAGAAGTGCATCCGTGGGGACATCAGTGACAATATCCCTTCGGCATGGCCCCGGGTTCACACTACCAAAATGAAAGCCGCCTATGAGGGCTCCATTGTGGAATGGAACAACTTCATCAACTCTACCTGGGGCAAAGATGGTGAGAAGCATTCGGTTCGGGAACGATACGAACAGAACAAACGGCTGATCGACTTGACTTGTCAGCCCGATCATATCAAAGACCTGATGGATGAAACCATCATGGCCGCTGTCCAACGCCACCCCGCCCGAATGGTTGGGGCACACTTCGCCCGGTTCTGTAATCTCTACCGGTTGACGAAGATGCTCCAGCAGGCCGAAAAATACACCGCGATCCTGTCGCGTGGATACCAGTATGACCGAACAGTTTAAGAAGCTCACCGATTACCAGCATGCCCGTCAGCGGACTGAGATGTATCTGGGAAGCCGTGAGACGCATTCCCAGTCGGTTCTGACCTTTGATGGCAGTCAGGTAGCCCTGACCGAGCACACGTGGGTTCCTGCCCTCTATACGGGCTTCCGGGAGCTAATCGACAATGCTCTGGACGAGATGCTAGGGCACGGCCATGGTGGGGCTCTACAGGTCTCCTATGATGGGAGCACTGGCATCATCGAGGTTCAGGACGACGGACGCGGATTGCCACTGGATGAGAAGCCGGAACTGGGTAAAGGTCCTGCCGCATCGATCCTCTTGGGAGAGGCCCGGGCCGGTCGAAATTTTGATGAACGTGGTGCCGTGGCCGGGGTCAACGGACTGGGTGCGGCAGTTGTCAACTTCACTTCGGCGTGGTTTGAACTGGAAGTTCATCGTGATGGGCTGCGACTGTTCCAAACGTGGGAAGAGGGAACCTATCGGCAGCAGGATATTCACAAGACCATTGGCCCGACTCTGGTTGAGACTGACAAATCCCTGCATGGGACACGGGTTCGGTTCAAACCCAGTGCCAAGGTCTATCCGACCATGCAGTTGCCGGTAGAGTTCGTTGAGTCCCGCCTGTGGGACATTGCATTGGCCAATCCCGACCTACGAGTTACATTCAACGGCAAGCTGTTGAAGGTCGAAGGGAAGGACCCGGTTGGGGTTGCCTTGTCACCGACCAAAAAGGCATCGGTGATTCAGATCAAGACGGATAGAATCAACTCTCGTTTTTATGTTGTTCCGGGTGTGGTCCAGGACGAACACATTCACAGCCTGGTCAACAACATCCCGGTCTTCCAAGGTGGGCCACACGTCGAAGAATTCCGCAATCTGTTCTATACCAACCTGGCAGAACTGTTGGAGCCGCTGGCCCGGATTGCAACCGGCCACAAGGGGAAAGACCCCATCATGGCTCGAAGCGATCTTACCCCCGGGTTGTTGATCTACAACATCACGGTGATGAACGATCCTCACTTCGACTCGCAGACCAAGACCAGGTTGATTTCTGAGATCAAACCAGACATCCGTCGCGGGTTCATGGTCGCTGATGTCAAAGCGTTCATCAGGAACAATCAGGAATGGGTTAACGAGGCGGTGCAGCGGTGTGCCAATCGGGTTCGGACTGCATCGACCAGAACCATTCGGAAAGAGCAGAATAAGCTCAGCAAGACCAAGATCGCATCGCTCAAGGATGCGACCGGTGCCAACCGTAGGGATTGCATTCTGTTCATCGCTGAGGGTGAGTCTGCTATCTCCGGTATGATGTCGGTTCGTGATGCATCCATTCATGGTGGCATCGGTCTCCGTGGGAAGATCAAGAATGTGCATGGCACGACACCGAAGGAGGTGTTGGCCAGTAAAGCCCTAACCGATATCATGCACAGTATCGGTTTGAAACTGGGAGAGCGGGCCAATCCCCTGCATCTGCGTTATGGTCGCATCTACATTGCCACTGATGAAGATGAAGATGGAAAGAACATCACGGCGTTGATCGTGAATTTCCTCTACACGTTCTGGCCGGAACTGTTCGAGGATGCCGCAAACCCCGTGGTATTCAAATTCTCCACCCCGTTGATTATACTTGTCAAAGGTAATGATCGGAGGTATGTCTATGCTGACGCCTACGATCAGTTCGACGCCAGTGCCTGGAGTGGATGGCAAATCATCCGTGCCAAGGGGCTTGCCCGACTGACACAACCAGATTGGAAGATTGCCATTCACGAGCCCAATTTGATACCTATGGTCGATGATGGTCGAATGAAGGAAACGCTCGATCTTCTCTTCAACCCAACTCGTGCAGATGATAGAAAAGTCTGGCTATCCGAATGATGATATTCAATGCAAAGAACGTGGGACTTCATCTACCCGATGCGGTATACGTGGGTAGACCATCACCATTTGGGAATCCGTATGAGAGCGGGAAGGATGGCACCCGAGCCGATGTCATACGAATGTATGAAGACTGGCTCTTGCAACAACCAGAACTCCTTGCTAAGGTAAGGACTGAACTACGTGGGAAACATTTGATATGTTGGTGTTTTCCAAAACAGTGCCACGCTGAGGTGCTGATGCACTATGCAAATGAAGAGGACTATGACGATGCCCAACCCCGATGACATGACCCCACCAGTCCACCCTATGTCCAAGATCGACATATCCGATCATCCCGCGATCACCAGTCCGGTGGCCTATTCGGTCCTGAACTACGCACTGGCCAATCCTGTTCCAGCCACCCTGGAAGAGGAGGTTGCAATGCACCCGGAGTCGGATCGACAGCGGGCTGTGCTGGTTCTGACGGATTGCCTTGTTGAGCTTGCTCGGTGTGAAGCAGAGGATGCAGAGCCGCCCGAAATGATGTTCTTCTCCCCTCCCCAGGGCGGCAAGGTCGGCAAGAATGGATTCATGGCTTTGTTCCCGGATATGCCAAACTCCCCGGTCGGTCGTTTCCGTGGGAATGGGATGTCATGCGATCTGGTTGAAACTGTGACGTTCATCGCGAAGAATTTTCCCGATGTCATGGACCAGGTTTCACAGGCAATTGCCGATCTGTCAGTGGACGAGTAATGTCAACTTCCGACTACCTTGGCTTCACATCGCGTGAGTATGCCACATACGTGATGGAGCAGCGGGCTATCCCGATCCTCACGGATGGACTCAAGCTATCACAACGAATTGCATTGTGGTTGCTGAAAGATCAGTCCAAGGCCGACTCGACCATCGGATTGGTCGGGGACATGTCCAAGAGTAAGCTCTATGTCCATGGTAATGCGGCGGCGGAAGACATGATCGGTCGTCTCGCCGCCCCGTATCTGAACAACATCCCGTTGATCCATGGTGAGGGTGCATTCGGCACCAGAACCGCACCGTTCGAAGGGATTGGTGCAGCCCGTTATACGGCGGTCAAGCGGTCGAAGTTTGCCGAGAGCGAGCTTTACATCGATCTGGATATTTGTCCAACTCGGGAGAACTATGACGGCTCCAAATTGATGCCGCAGACGTTCCTACCACGACTTCCTTTGATTCTTCTCAACGGTATCAGTGGGGTGGCGATTGGTTTTGCCAACATCATCCTACCCCGGAAACTCGACGACATCCGTGCTGCCGTGATCGACGTGCTCAAGACCGGCACCACGAAACAGCCTCTGCACCCACACTTCGAACGATACGACTGTGAGGTCATCCAGGATCACTCCAATCGTCTCAAGTTCTACCTGCGGGGACGGGTGAAGATCGTCAACACCACAACGGTTGAAATCACCGAGCTACCTCCGGGTATGGCACTGGACACAATCCGGGAGACCTTGATCGCTCTTGAGGATGCTGGAACTATTGCGGGGTTTACCGACAACAGCACGGACCGAATCACCATCCAGGTCAAGTTCCCCCGGGTAGAGCTTGCAAAATACAACACCGAAAATCGACTGGTGACTTTGTTCAAGCTGATCGAGCCGGTGACGGAAAACCTGACGGTTTTGAACCCGGATGGGAAGTTTGTCCGCAAGTATGCGAACGTTCAGGATATGGTTGTGGATTTTGTTGAGTGGCGGCTGGGGTATTACCTGATCCGGTATCAGCGTCTTCTGACACAGGAACTGGATGTTGCTTTGTTCTGGAAATCCTTCCTATCCTGTTTTGAATCCCCGGGAGACCGGGTTCGATCTGTGGCGGCATCCATCAGTGGCATAGCATCCAAATCGGAACTGCAAGAGGCTGTATCTACAGCCATTCTGAATCAGGGTCTCGAACTACGATCCGACATCGTAGATCGTATCGTGGCAATGCCAGTCTATCGGTTCACCAAGGAGGGTCAGGCCGAGGCTAAAGCGAAACTAAAGGCTTCGGAGAAAGCCATCGAAGAATACGAGGGGATCATTTCCAGCCCTGAGCGGCGGAAGAGCATATACCTGAATGAAGTGGTGAAATCATGAAACTATCCGATGCGATCAACCAAGCCGAAGAAGCACTGCGTAAGATCAGGAACGACCTGGCAGACCGCAATACATGGGGTGGGCCTGACCCGGACCCAGAGGGGACCAGGGCGCTGATGATAAGCTCCGTTACATTGCGCCAAAGCATTGACATGTTCAAGAAGGTGACAGAGCTTTGATACTTGACAAACGAAGCCCAGTCTGGTAGGGTATGTTCAACCCAACCTGGAGGTCTTGAGATGATTACCGTCACCGTTGATTTCGCTGCCGATTTTCTCTCCCGTATGCAGGCCGAGCAAGCCGAATTGCGCGTGACCAAGGAAGACGTCTTTGGCAAGTTCGATGAGAACCACAAGCGGATCGACAACGGCATGATCGTTGCCCGCCATGATCAGGTCTGCCCGATCTGGGGTGATGTTCTGCCCTACAAGTCGGTGACCGTGGTGATCCCGGAACTCGGTGTCCACGATGGGATCGTCGGTGATGTCGAATACTGGTTGACTTTCGTTCACGGTGGTGACAACATTTCCAAGCGTCGGTCCATGCCGGATGGCACGGTCGCGATCCGCTCCAACTACACGGCCTGGTAAGGAAGCACGAGGATGATATGAACGGCGATTTTGCAGATACCCCACAACCCCCCTACTACGCGGTGATTTTCACCAGCCGGTTGAGCCACAATGATGATGGCTACGCGGCTATGGGTGATGTCGTGTCGAAGCTTGCGGAGGGTCAGCCCGGTTATCTGGGTATGGAGACCACAAGAGGTGTAGACCGCCTTGGTATCACTGTGTCCTACTGGAAAGACGAAGAGAGCATTCTGGCATGGAAGGGCAATATCAAGCACCTGATGGCACAGAAGAGCGGCATCGAGCGGTGGTATGATCACTACGAACTGCGGGTTGCAAAGGTCGAGCGGGCCTACAGTGGGCCACACGGGCGATCAGTCGGGTGACATTGCCCATGTCCGATCTCACAGAAGTCCAATTCGAGATTCTTCGTCACGCCGTGACAATGGCACGAACCGATCAGATTCGTCATTTAACGACGCTGCGGTCTCGTCTTGAGCGGTGTGGGTATGCCGAAGCCGACGTCAAAGCTGCCGTGGGGTTCTGGGTCAAATATGAACAGCAGAAAGCAATACCACCCATACGTGTCTAGATTGCCTAAATATTCTGACATCGAAAGGGTCAGAATGTGAAGCCTGCAAAACCTGTTAGTATGAAATCTTCTGGCACTGATAACCCATCCCGGTATGTTGGTGGATGGGAAGCTTACGACCGCCCACAAGGGATAAATGATCGCCGGGATCGCAAGGTTTTGGCGAAAGAGGATACCACCGAGTGGAATGGCAAATACGTCGTTTGGCAAGGTGGTGGATACCGTGTGGCCGTGGATACCCCACATGCAGCCACCTACGTCACCGTATGGACCGACGATGGTAAGCGGGTGGGTTCCCTATCGACACGGACCATCCCTCGATATCCGGAATGGCTATCCGTGCGTGATGCACAGGTGGATGCGAAACATCGAAACAACCGGCTGGGCTTCCGCATGTATCAGGTTCTGTTGCAGCACCTGGACCCCAAGTATCATGGACTAGCCGGATACCTACCAGATCAAGCCAACAAGCGACAGGTCCCGGCCATCTATCGCCGGTTGGGTGGTAAGCCCGACCCAAAGAATGCCGACGTCATCTTGGTTCCACGCCCGAGTCTCACCGAGGATAACCAAAACGGTGTTCTACCGTTGAACGATCAGACCATGGCGCAGGCTCGACTCTTCTTGAAGAAGAAATGGACTGAACGGTTTCAGGAGCGCAATGGTGCCGGTAAGGCTCCAGCCGACATGTCAGGTTCTTGCAAGTTCGTTTCCATGTTTGTGCAGCGTGTGTTCGGCGGTGAGATTCGCGGGAACAGACAGCATCAGTTCAATGTGATTGATGGCAAGGTTGTCGATTTCAACCATGATGCATCTGATGTGCGAGAGATTGCTGATCCACATCGACACGATCCCAAGTTTTGGGGGAACTCTGAGCATGTGAAGAGCATGCAGTCTTGCGAGCAGCGAGTTGCAGCCTGGGTGGAAGAATTCCTCAGCATGATGCGAACCGTCGAGAGCATATTCGGTGAGACCATGCAGTTTGTCCCTCCGGAGCCCGAAGAGGAAATCACGATCTCTGATGAGGATCAAAAGGTAATCAAGCAGTCGGCCAAGGCACCCAAGAAGGTAGTGTTGGCCAACGTTCGGGCGTTGAGTGCTCGTGGTAAGCGGCCTAGACTGAACCCCTACAAGCTGGATGAAACCATTCGCACCCCGATCTGTGGAACACTGACCAACGAATACGAAATCGTCGATGAGGCCGACCACACCATTGGGTATGCATCTGTGGTTGAAGGAGTGATCGAGGAGTTCCAATACCAGGATAGCTCCGATCAATCATTCCGTGGCCATGTAGCATCGACCATCCTGCATCAAATCGTATCAGAGGCTGATCGACATCAGGCTAACCTCTCTATCCAGATCGAGGAGATGGATGCCGAGATCAAACTGATGTTCGAACGATTTGGGTTCCGACTGGATAGGGGAACAGTGATGAAGCGACTGTCTGGTGCCGTTCGTCCCCCCTCAGTTCCATCAACACCTGGGATGTCTAATCGTGGTGTGATGGAATCGGCGGGTCGATCTGAGACTGATGTTAGTGCCGGTGAAATCTCCGAGTTCATTCAGTCGATGCAGAACCTGGTCAGTTCTTACCGACGATCACAACGGGCCGCTACCGATATCTATCATGATTACATGATGACTGGTAAATTCGTGGAATGGCTTGAGGCCAATGTGGTCCCGATCTGGCATGCCGCAGGATACCCTCCCATGGGATCGGAGGGATGGGGTGCCATGCAACGAACAGTCATTGATCGGTTCCTCATCGGTTCTTGACACGATGATAACAATCGAGTATGATCTCTTCAAAGAATGAGGAATCGTGTTCAATGATGCCGTTATGGGAATCCATGGAAAACTTTTGCTGCTCGGTCTGTCATCAGAAGACGGGTGGGTATCGCATCCATAATGGCACCGAGGGTGGTCGTCCTGGTATGCTCACCAGTGGTAATGGCCCGGTGTTTCCACGACTTCATGGCGGGTGCCCGGGTGAGAACATCCACGTGGCTCCTGCTCTCAAAGAATGGAGCCGGAAATGAATCCGTATGACATCCTTGGTGTATCCAAGACGGCCACCGCAGAAGAAATCAAGAAAGCCTATCGGGTCAAGGCCAAAGAACTGCATCCGGATCAGCAGGGTGGTGATGATACCAAGTTCAAAGAGCTTGGTGCGGCGTATGACATTTTGAAAGATGAGTCCAAGCGAGCGGCATACGATGCCGGTGGAAATGAAGCGCGACCCCGTAGTTCCAATCCAGGACAACGCCAGTGGCAGTGGAATCGTTACCATGGTGACGATCCGTTCAATGATCCTTACATGGCGGCTCGACGGGCTGGTATGTGGGATCGTGGTGGACCGACTGTCAACAACGTTCAGATCAACATCGGGGTTCCGATTGACATCATGATTCATGGTGGGGAAGTAACCATTCCGGTTCAGGTCCCCAGGGTCGGCACTGTCAACGGGGGGATTGCTCAGTTCCAGTTCGAGACTCATATGCTGCGGGTCAAGATCGACCCAATGACACCTGTTGGGCGTATGATTCACATCATGCCGGATGATCATTCCATTCCAGATGTTCACAAGATCATCGCTACGGTGTTTCCGGACAAGACGACCGGCAAGAACTATCGGGTGGAACAGATCGATATCCATGTGATGATTCAGGTCGATGCATTCGATGCCCTACTGGGCCATCAGATCGATGTCATGCTACCCACGGACGAGACCGTCCGGGTCACTCTACCGGCTGGAATCTCCACCGGTAAGAACATTAGGCTGGCAGGCAAAGGACTTATCGATCTTGGTGGAAATCGAGGCGATGTCTATCTAGTTGTGGGGTTGTCGCTCCCCATCCTGACAGCCGATCAGAAGGCAAAAATAGAAGCGATTCTTCGCTCCTGAAAGCCTTGAAACTACCTCAACAGGCTCCTATCATATAGTGTTCAGGCCAGCAGCCGAACGCAAAATGTGGTATTTGTGAAACACAAAACAACACTATATGGACAAACAGGGAACTACCATGACGAATACCCGTCGTGGGTAAATATCCCTGCGTCACCGGCAAAGCGGTGCCCCAGAAGGTCATTCGACCCTGGATCAATTCAACATTATGAGGTAGAACTATGAGTCTGGATATGAGTGGCGATTTTCGACCACTGCACCCCGGTATGGGGCAAGCTGTTGCCGAGCGAACCATCCTTCGAAAAAAGGAAAACGGTTCGTTTGAGACGTGGGGTGATGTTGCAGATCGGGTCGCGGTCGGGAACACATCACTGTGCCCGATGTCTGAAAGTATCCCAGGCGAACGAGCCCTGCTTCGGAAGCACATCGCCAAGGCATCCTTGTTGATGTCAGGTCGCCATCTCCAGCATGGGGATGCAACCCAATCCACCCGGAACATGGAAGTCTTTACGAACTGTTCCACCGCCCCGGCCAGCTTTCTGTTGTTCTACCTGCTACTGAATGGCTCCGGTGTAGGTCGCTCCTATGACGACGCAATGATCCTGATCGACTGGGACAACGCCCCGAATGTTCGGGTTGTTCTGGACGAGAATCATCCGGACTTCGATTTCTCGGCGCATGAATCCGTGCGTGATGCACTCCACAAGTATGGCCCTGACAGCAAGAAGGTCATGTGGTATCGAGTGCCTGATAGCCGCGAAGGTTGGGCCAAGGCTCTGGAAATGTATGAACTGGCTGCATTCGAGAAGGTTCACAAGGACAAGATGCTTGTTCTGGATTTCTCCGATGTTCGTGCCAAAGGGTTGCCCATCGGTGGTATGCAGAACCGACCGGCTTCCGGCCCGGTGCCGCTGATGAACGCATTCATGAAAGCCGCATCTCTCAAAGGCTCCGGACTGAACCCGTGGCATCAGGCGATGTATGTGGACCACTATTTTGCCGAGTGCGTCCTGGTTGGTGGTGCCCGTCGTGCCGCTCGCATGAGCACGAAGTTCTGGAAGGACCCATCTGTCGTAGACTTCATCGAGATCAAGCGTCCGATTGAGTATGCCGGTATGTCTGCCGAAGACGTGATGTCTTTCCGGAATTCATCTTCTCCCCAGTCCTTCCTGTGGTCTTCCAATAACTCCGTCACGGTTGATGCTGAGTTTTGGACACAGCTTGAAATCAAACGGGGCACGGATGAATACAACACCCCGCTGGCTCAACATGCTCGCAAGGTGTGGAAGCGTATCGTCGAATGCTCCTACGGCGACGGAACCGGTGAACCCGGCCTGATCAACGTGGACAAACTGGTTCACAACAACAAGGGTTGGGATAACCTCTCTCGGGGTGATTACGTCGGCTATGCCAAGTATCAACTCCAGGATGAAACCCAAATCCTGATGTCGAAGCTCGCCAAGAAGGCGAAGACGATGAAATACAACATGATCACCAACCCGTGCGGCGAGATCGCTCTGAACGTGCTTGGTGGCTATTGTGTGATCGCCGACGTGGTTCCCTACCACGCAGACACCCTGGAAGAGGCTCTGGAGGCGTTCCGTGTGGCTACCCGTGCCCTGATGAGGGTAAACCTCATGGACAGCCTCTACAAGCAAGAGGTGACCCGCACCAACCGGATTGGCGTCGGTATGACCGGTGTCCATGAATTCGCCTGGAAGTTCTTCAAGGTTGGGTTCAAGGACCTGGTGAATCCGGACTTTGACGGTTTTCAAGAATTGCGGAGCTTTGGTTTGGACGTGGATGCTATCCGCAACAACGAACATGCGCGTATTCGTGCGGCTGCATTCTGGCTGACCCTGGCCCGGTTCAACGCCGCAGTCAATGATGAGGCCGAATCGTATGCCGCTGTTCTGGGTGTATCGATGCCTCACACGACCATGACGATCAAACCTGCTGGCACCACCAGCAAGCTGTTTGGTCTGACCGAGGGTTGGCATTTGCCGTCGATGGCATTCCTGTTGCGCTGGGTGCAGTTCCGTTCCGACGATCCCCAACTCCAAAAGTATCGGAACGAAGGCTACCCGGTTCGTGATCTCAAGTCCTATCAGGGCACGACCATCGTGGGCTTCCCAACAGCACCTACCATCGCTACCCTGGGTATGGGTGACGAACTGGTTCTGGCTGGTGATGCATCCCCTGAGGATCAATACCGGTGGCTCCAACTGGGTGAGCAGTTCTTCATCCATGGTGTCGATCTGACCACGATGCAGCCTGTTTCCCGCAACACCGGTAACCAGATCAGCTACACGCTGAAATACAAGCCGACCGTAACTGGTCTGGACGAATTCAGATCGATGATGCGTAAGTATCAGCCGCTGATTCGTGCTTGCTCGGTGATGCCGCAGTCTGATACCTCTGCCTACGAGTATCAACCAGAAGAGGCCGTCTCCAAGGCCCGGTATGAAGAAATCTCACGGGCCATTCGCACGGAACTGGAAGAGGACATCGGGCGGGAGCATTTGAACTGTGACAACGGGGCATGTCCGGTGGACTTCTCGTCCGGATCGAAAGCCGCCTGATTGGAGATTGGCCCGGGGTAACTCCCGGGCCAAATTCATTCGGCTATGCCATTCTGAAACTCACACGAATGTCAGTCCGGTATGGGCTAAATACACCGTGGGAGAGTATCTAATGTCAACATATCCTAGCATCTATGCGACTGTGGTCTTTGACCTTCATCCGAAGGTCAAGGAGTTTATTGATCGACTGAACACCGATGGTCAGATCGATCTTGATCCGACTGGATATCCGTATCTGATCAGCGTGGATCGGAACGGCCCGAACTTCATTGCCAAGATCAGTCGTAACAATCGGATAGAAAACTTCGTTCTGAACCCCCGCAAGCACGTCGATCCGGTATGCTCGTGGAACTCGGCTGATGGGTTTGTGCGACCCCAGCAGAAACAGGTCTCGGTAGTGCAGACGGCAGAACCAGCCGGTCGTGAAAGGACCAAGGTTCCGCCCACCGCATTTGAGGCCATCGTCGAGTCTATTCTGAAAGGATGAGCTATGGACGACATCATCAATCGTGGCATCATCTACGGCACCCATCCACCCAAAGGGATATACTTCACCGTTACGGTTGAATACAACCCAACACACCCCATATTCGATGGTAAGATCAAACCCGGAGAGGGCCTGATGTCGTCTCCGATCAAAACTTTCCCTGATGCAATGACTGCATCGGAAACACTGGTGGAACAGCTACGGGACAAACAATTTGTGGGTTCGTCAGCAGTAGAGATCGATCCTTTCGAACATGGTGGTTTTCATACGTTGCTCAATGATGCATCGCAAAACCCGATTGCTCGCATCGGAATCATCACCCACGACTATCGCACCGTCACTGTCCACTGAAGGAAATTCAGATGCCAAAAAAGCCAACTCTCCGGAAGCGTAAGCCTGTTGCCGAAGGCGATTATGAAGTCATTGTCAAGGACACCAGTCCTGGTGCAAAGGTCAAGGCAACGGCTTCTGATGTCGATGCGATCAGCCCGGATGCTGCTATGAAAGCAGCAGTCCCACAGGGCACCGCACATGGGTCGGAAGAGGTCGTGGTTCGGAAAAAGGACCCACGGGCGGATAAGAGCAATCCATCCAACCATGGTGTATTGGGCGAAGCTGCTTTGGCGGCGATTTCCTATCCGTATCGGCTGGGTCTTCCTGCTACGTTCCGATCCATGATTGAGACAATAGATTTGCCGCATCGAATTGTTGGGGATGGGATCGTGATCAAGTTCACCACCCCAGAGGCCCTGACTGAGGGCATGAAGCGGTTGTTGGGTTCAACTGACCGTCGAGCGGCACTCGTTCTGGACGGGATCAAACGGAGTATCTGATGACAACTGCATTCACGCTCAGTGGTTGGAAGACCACTACCGCAACCGCCTTGATAGGTAGACTTCCACTACAGACGTTTGCCACTGTCCTCCCGATGATCGATTCCTATCTGGCATCGATTGGTGGATGGATTCCAAATAGTCCGTCTGATTCTACCGGCCCGGGATACCCTGCTAATGGTCTCACACCGGAGCAGGCCGCAGATGCAATCACCACCGAGCAGCTTACTCGGGTCCATCGTTTGTCTGCGAACGTCATCGTGAGTCTAAACCTGGAGTTCATCGCCAACCTGGCACCAGGACAACCCAGTGCTGACATCATCGCCCAGATGCAACCGCTTATCGAGGATTTCCTTGAGAAGCAATTTCAGAATGAGCCTATCGATCTGGTATCGATCAACACCGTAAGCGGAACCGTGGTGGCTGGCGGGTTGCTGACCGCATCCCAGCGGCAGGACATCCAGACCAAGATTGCGGCTGGTGAAATTCGTCAAGACCCCCGGCGTGTTGCGATAAACGCTGCTCGCACCCTCTACAACCTCGACACGACCTGGAATGCTCACGTCATGTATACGGAGCCAGATCAAGAGTTGGTGGTTGTGATTCGGAAATACGCAAATACCAACTATGGCACCCTTGACACGACCGCGACGAGTCAATACGTGTTCAGTATCGGTTTCGACGATTTTCGTGTGATCGGCGGGATCGTTATCCCAGTAAATCCATAAGGATAGGACATCCATCATGGCCACCTACACCAAAGTTGAAAACCGTGGGCACACCCTTCACCTGATCAAACTGAGCCGCGATTTGGACGGATCATCCGTTTATCTCGACATCACCCGTGTGGTGAAAGAGGCCATGAAACAGGACGCTCTTGCTGGGTATGAGTTTAACGGGCCACGAGCCGCAAACGAGATTATCCGTGCCTCGGACTACGCTGACTATGTGAGTCAGCACATCACCTGGGACACCCTCCCGAACTATCACACTCGCCAATACTCGGTGTTCACCGAGCGGGCCCAAACAGCCGATACAAGCAATGCTGGCACCCTCGTTTCTGTCTGACTCCGACCGGCAGAAGCTGGTCGCGATCAATCAACGCCTTCTCGGGAAAAATACTCCCGAGGAGGTTGCGGAGCTTCAAGAGGAACAACATGCTATCATGGCGAAGCGCAAAGAGCTTCCTGAATGCACGTTTGATGAACTTCAAGAACTTCGAGCCCAGCTATTCGATCAATACCAAAAGCATGCCGCGATTGGGTCTAAGCAGGCCCGGGTGATCGCCCAGTATCTTCGTCAAGTAGAATTCCGAGAGATGGCATTTGCCCAGAAGGCAGATGATATGATTGTGTCCGCACCAGAACGAGTCCTTGCCAATGTCCCAAAAAGCAGAAGTCGAGTATCATCCAAACCGTCTCAGTATAACTGGACCATCGATGTTGACTAGCCAACTCCGGCTCCTGGAGATGTCAGTCGGTTTGGATAAACAGGCCATCCTTGGTCAATACCATGTGCTGTGTGGAGTCACTGGTCAGCAAATCCCACTTTCTGAGCTAAAGTATTGGAATGTCGAGAGACAAATCCCATACCTTTCGCCAGAAATTATACCGGTTTCGCACTTTTATCCACACTTAGTGGGTGAACGGTCTTGATCTACCGGATGTAGGACCCACATATGTCGTATCAACTGTTAGGATAATCCATAATGGACAAACCGCTAAAGAACCAGATCATTCAAGCGTCCGAACTGATGCTGGCTACACCAGAATACACCAGGACGGACCTGATCCGGATGTTGCAGGAACAAGCAGAAGAGTCACCCACGATTCGGGTTACTCGGGATCGGTTCCGCGCTCTGACCGGGTTGAAGGATTCGGTGTGGGCTGCTCATTTCGGAACGTTCCCGGCCTTCATGGAGGCGGCTGGTATCAACACCAGTCCGATGACCCGGGCACTGACCAATCAGATCGCTCGCCATTCACGTAAGGACTACATCCGTGAAGTCTCCAACGCCCGCCTGACCTGGGGCGACACCTATCGGAAGCCCGACAATGGTGAACGCTTCAAGACGATGATCATCGCATCGGATTTCCACGATACCGAAACCGATGCTTTCTGCATGCGGATGTTCGTGGAAGCTCTGACCCAGATACAACCGGACATCGTGTGTGTCAACGGCGATCTGTTCGATCTTCCGGAATTCTCTCGTCACCCCAAAGACCCCCGTGACTGGGACCTGGTAGGACGAATCAATCGTGGTCTCTCCGTGTTGGAGACGATCCGGAACATCTGTCCGACGGCTCAGATCGATCTGGTCGAGGGTAATCACGAAGCCCGGGTCGTGAAATTCATGGTGGAAAACTCTCCCCAGTTGATGGAGATTCTTTCGGACCACCACGACATGGATATCCGGAAACTGTTGAAGCTGGACGAATACGGGGTGAACTACATCGCCACGGCTGACCTGGCTGCATTCTCGGATGCACAGTTGTCGCAGTCGATTCGCTCGTCCGAGAAAATCTACTACGGCTTCATTCGTGCCCGTCACCACCCGCCGTCAAAGAAGGACCCCGTGCTGATGCCCGGTTTCCATGGTCATCACCATGCTCACCTGGTTACCACCCATTGGGCTCACAACCTGGGATCGTTTGAGTGGCATCAGCTTGGTGGCATGCACAAGCGACTGGCGTCCTATACGGATGGTCGGAAGTGGAACTGTGGCTTCTTGTATGCGGTTGTGGACACCAAATACGAACGGGTGAACTTCCACTACACGAATGTCGGTGACACCGGATGCCAGCTTGGTGGACAATACTACGAACGTCTCAAGACCGAGTATTATCCCCAACTGATCGCCGAACTGGAGCGTAGCTATTGAGTATGGGTGACTCAATCACCACAGATCGGATCGTGAAGGTCCACCGCCCGAAGTGGTGGAAGGTGATCATCAATCATGATCCCCACGTGCCGGTTGAGTTCAATGTGAGCCTTCTACTGACCTACTTCAACATGGATGTGTTGACGGCTCATAAGCACGTGTCTGAGGTTTGGAGCAAGGGTAGCACGATTGCAGGTGTCTACACGTTCGAGGTGGCTGAGACCAAACTCGGACTATGTGGAATGATCGCACGGCAAAACAACTTACCCTTCCGTTTGATCCTCGAACCGGTTCACGAATAAATTTGCGTTTGAGGGCTTGACCATTACGGTTGGTGTGAGTATATTGACCTTCATGACGGGCCGAAGCACCGTGGGTTATCGTGAACTGGTGAACCCCACACTGCATCCACTTGCCCGTCTACGAAATTCTGGAAGACTGACGATGGAACTACGTGATAACACCGCAACGAAATCAGCCGCCCCCTCGGGGTGCGATTTCGCATCCATCAACACCGACTAACCGCATCCATTCGGGGGCGGTTCGGCCCTCGGAATAGATCGACGATCTCTCCTATGGGCACACCCACCGGCTACAGGCCAAAACAGGAGAGACCATCATGGCACAAGCATACGCACAAATGGCAGGCAAGGTTCGGGCTTCCAAGTCCACCGCATTGACCTCCCAATCCGCGCCCATTCCGGGCCGCGAAGTCGAGCAAGTCGTGAACGCCGCTGGAGGCTACAGCTTCAAGGCGGATAACTGGGCTCGCCTGGACCGGTTCCTGATTCTCGGTGTCACCGGCAACTCGATCTATGAAAAGCAGGCCGACATGGTGAAGTCCAACGCGGGCCTCATCGACGTTCTGCTCAAGGAAGATGGTGTTCGTGTGGTCAACCAGATCGCCGATGTCTTGACGAACTCTCGTTCGCTCAAGGTGGATGCTCCGCTGTTCGCTCTGGCGATGGCTGCTGCATCGGCTGACGAAGCAACCCGGGCTCGTGCCATGGCAGTTCTGTTCGAGGTTGTTCGCACCCCGACCCAACTGTTCACGTTCGTGAACTATGCCAACTCCATGCGTGGTTGGGGTCGTGCGCTTCGTCGAGGCGTTGCCCGCTACTACCTGGACACGGCAATGCCGAAGCTGGCCATGCATGCGTGGAAATACAAGTCCCGCGATGGCTGGTCGCACCGTGATGTTCTTCGTCTGGCTCACGCCAAGACGGACGACGCTGCCCGTAACGCTGTGCTGGCCTACATGACCCATGGCAAAGTGCCGACCGCAACCGATGACCGGGCTCTGGCTCAGATCGCGGCTGCGGAAGAACTTCTGCACACCAAGGACGTGAAGAAGGCCGTAAACCTGATTCGCGACCACCGCCTGACTCGTGAAGCCGTTCCGACGGAACTTCTGAACGATAAGGCGATCTGGGAAGCTCTGCTGGAAGACATGCCGGTGAACGCCCTCGTGCGTAACCTCGGCAAGATGTCCAGCATCGGTATGGTCGGTCAGATGTCGGCAACCGAACGGAAGATCGTGGAGGTTCTGGGCAACCAGGATCAGATCACGCGATCCCACATCCACCCGATGGCGATTTACATCGCCCTCAAGACGTATGAGCAGGGCAAGGGCTTCAAAGGCTCGCTGACCTGGAATGTGAACCGTGCCGTGGCCGATGCGCTTGACAGTGCATTCTACCTGGCCTTTGGCAACGTCGAGAAGACCGGCAAGCGTATCCTGCTGGCCATCGACGACTCCGGTTCCATGCGTGGTGGTTGGGGTGGTGGTTCTCTGATGGATGGCCTGATGTCGCCGAACGAGGCTGCATCGGCAATGGCGTTGGTCACCTATATGGTGGAACCGTCGTCCATGCTGATCGGTTACTCTGACCGATACCGGGCAATCGATCTGAGCCGCAAGTCCACGATCAAGCAGTTGATCGGCAAGATCGCCTCGGTCGGTGCTGGCACGGATACGTCCCTGCCGGTGAAGTTCGCGGCTGACCAGAAGATGGACTTCGATGCCATCGTCTCGTTCACCGACAACAACACGTGGTCCGGTTACGGCCATGTGACGGAGCACCTGCGGAACTACCAGAACAAGATCGGTCACCCGGTTCGGTTCTTGAACGCCGCAATGGAAGCCAATGGCAGCACGGACGTCGATCCGACGAACCCGAACATGCTGGAGCTTTCTGGTATGAGTGCCAACACGCCGCAGATCATCAGCGAGTTCATCGCTGGTCGTGTCTGATCGATAATCGCACCTAGCGATCCTGAAAAGGCCGGAGCCCCCGTGGTTCCGGCCTTTTTGCTTTGCCAAGCACGTGAAAATATGAGCATAGCCTCCAACCTATCCTCAAAATTTAGAAAATGAGAGAATTACCGCACATTCAAAGCTCCGATTGCTAAATACTCATGTGACAAAATGAGGCCGATGCCCAGGGCGTCACGAATCAGTTAGCAATGAGGAACGAACATGTTTGACGAAAAAGAACAGGCCACCGGACTTGGCGGCATCACCGTGCAAGACGCTTGGGTTGGTCTCCAGCTTTTGGACAAAGCCGCTGCCAGTGGCGTTATCCAACCGATTGAGTTCGAGGTCCTGTCGAAGTGGCGGGGCGCTCTGACCACTGCGATCCAGCGGGCCATCGGCAAGAACTTCGATGAAGAGGTCATGAAGCAGCGTCAGTTGCAGGCCGAAGCCGTTCGTCAGTCCCAGGAAGAAGCCCTGGCTGCACAGACTGCCGCCCGTGCCGCCGCCCAGACTGAGGCCGCACAAGCGGAGTAATCCGTGTCCTGGTGCCCCACTGGGGCACCATTCACCCTTTAGGAGGAATTTGCCATGGACGGCAATCGTCACTTCGCCACAGTAGCTGGCAACAATGAAGAGGTAGTCATTCTTGGCTACCGTAGCAAAACCGGCGAAGTTCTGGTCTGCTATCTCTCGGCCCTTCCCCAGTCGGAAGCACAGAATCTGAAATCAGTCGTGTTGAGCCATGAAGCCCAGCGCAAGGACTTCCTGATGGACGTCGTTAGCGGATCGGTTCTTGAAAAAGCACATCACCCGACTGCCGGTCGATCCTGGCAGGACCATCTGGTTCGTCTGCTCTCCAAGCGCAGTCAGATCGTCAGGACGCTTACCCTGAAAGACCTGAACTTCCACGATGCGAGCCAGAAGGCATATTTCAGCGGCTACGGCCCCAGCATCGAGCCCGAGATAGATCGTGTCCGCAAGGCTCGGATCATCGCTCAGGATGCGCAGGTTTCCGGTCGTGGTATCCCTGAGCCGACACAGGATCAGATCGATGCCGCTCTGGCAACGCTTCCACCGGTTCACACCGAAGACCGCCCTGCACCAGCAGCAAAGACCGCACCGGCACCCGATCAGAGCGATGCCATCGTTGGTGCTCTTGCAATGCTGGCCCAATCGCAACAGGCCATGATGACCATGATGGCCCAGATGGCGAACTCTCTGGCCCCGGCTGCTCCGGCTGCTCCCGCACCAGTGGCAAAGGCTGCACCAGTAGCAAAGGCTGAGCCGAAGGTCAAGCGGCCCTACACGAGACGGGCTCCGGCCAAAACTGCCTGATCGATCAGATAGATCAACATTCGGAGGGGGCAAGTGTTGATCTTGTCCCCTTTGATCATTATATGGCACAGGTAACACGAAAGAGGAGCTTTCATGCAGTCTTTAGATTTGAACCGATTCGTTGGACAGGTGCGGGTGTTCTCACTGGTCAACGGTCAAGAGGTTACCGCCAAGGTGACCTCGGTTGATGGAGAAACCATTCGGGTATCCAAACCCCGTTTGTTTTTGCCGTCACCGAATCCCCGCAACCCGAACGAACTCTCGGTGGCATGTTTGTCCATGGGTTATCCCCTGAACGAAGCTGACGAAGACCTTCGTCTTGATGTGGCCCACATCATCACCACCTATACGCCAAAGCCCGATCTGCTTGCCGCCTATACCCAGAAGACCTCTGGTATCGTATCGGCACCAGCCGGGGTGCTGGACCAACTCAAAGGTCTAGACTTCTCGAAGATCGGTCGATGATCAGACTGATTCGAAAATGGCTAGGGCTACCATGCCACGTGGCGTATGAGCGTGTCCCTGATCATCTACGTGACCAACTCACCCAGGGCTTCGCCATATGTTTGGAGTGCGGTAATATGCATCTGACGAAGCCCCGGATTTCCGATGGTGAACTCCGACGGATGTTCGGTAGTTGAAAACGAAGAAGGCCCGGATCGATCCGGGCCTTCTTCGTTTCGTCTTATGGTGATCAGACCTTCGAACGACCAGTCCAGTCCTTGATGCTTTTCGGCAGATACTTCTGGCCTTCGATGAAGATGTGGCGGATTTTTGCTCCAAATCCATATTCCTCGATGGCCTCAGTGCGGAAGTTCCGCAGTGCCATGTCGGTATCACGAGCCTGGGTGATCATGTCGAGATCGATGACTTCCCCATCAGCTTCGATTCGAACCATGCCTTCTACAACCTTGAGGGACTGACGATACTTGAGGTCAGCCTGTTCCAAGATACGCTCGAACGCAGCCTGGAGAGTCCGGGTGAACTGCTGACGGCTTTCATACATACCGTTGTAATCACCCTGGGTGACCTGGAAGAACCGGTTCATTGCAGCTTTGGTCAGACGCTTGGCGGTATCCGGGGCATTGTTGTATTGCGCATCCATGGCTTCGAAGATGGTCGAGAGCAATGCACGATCCTTCTTCCATGCCGCGTCGGGGCCACGTTTGACGGTGACTTCATAGCCGAAGTTGCGATAGCTCTCGATGAGCTTTGATGCCACATCACGGTGGATGATGCCGAAGCTGGCCTTGGGCTGACCATTGACCACAACCTGGACCGATTCCATGACGTTGTGACCCTGGACGTTCCGCTCCCACGACGGTGCCTTTCCAGCATCCGATGGGGTCTTCATGCTGCCGGTCGGGCCGGATATCTGAGCGACCTTCTTCTGGTCAACCGGGGTCTTCATGCTGGCAGCTTTACGTGCCGGTGCGGTAGTTCCATTGAGGGATGCAGCAGTCGGGGCTTTGACCTCTGGAGTCTTGCCGTTCTTGCTGCCCAGCGTGGCGTTGCCATGCGGAGTGCCCTTGACGTATTTGTCGGCGAAGTCAGCAGCCGGAATTCCACCCTTGGGGGACTTGCCTGCTTCGGTGCCCTTGATGGCCCCGGTGATCTCTTTCATCTTGGTCGTCTGGTTGGGTGATGTCTTCTTGGCCGCTGGGGTGGCAGGAGACTTCTCGTTCTTGGCCGAACTGAATTTCGGAACCGGCATCACGCCAGCCTTGTCACCGCGCTCTGCCTGGGGAATGCCAGGGGCAGCTTTGCTCGAAGACTTGCCATTGGATGGCGATTTGTGTTGCGAAGGCACCTCGATTTGTGATACCTTGTCCTTACGCCCAGATAGGTCCTTGGGTGTTCCGACAGCCTTAGACTTTCCGTCCGGGGCTTTCATGGTGTCGTATTTGGCCTTCACTTCTTCTGATTCACGCAGAAGGTGGTCCTGGACGAGTTGGATGCTGAGCTTGGTCACTTGTATTTTCCTCACCGGTGTCTTAGATAACCACATGGGCTACGGGTTATTTATGCGGAAACACGAATCAGGATCACAGATATGAGCACAGTCCTCATCGACATGCCTGATCGCATCATTACGGACACCGGTGCGATGGTGGCAAAGCATCCACTTTTGCTGGCGCTGGCCTTAAATGGTGAGAGAATTGACCACCTTCCTTACGTGGCCCATCCAGACATCGACCGGTTTCATAGAACCAACGGAACTATCAAAACGGCGAAACGGTGGTCCAGCGATACCCCGAGTGAGCCATCACTGGACACTTTCATTTGGTCCACACCGGAGCCATATTCCAGTATGGATGTGTCTGAATTGTGCTGGGACATGATGAAGACTCATGACCTGGATCAAAACCCTGCATATCGAGATCGTTTGATCCGTGAACTCGATGTGGCCACCACCCTGGGTATGTATGACTTCATTCGCTGCCTGATTTGGATCACCGACACGATGCGAATTCATCAGGTCCCGTGGGGTTTGGGTCGAGGATCGTCCTGTGCCAGCCTGATCATGTTTCTACTGGGTGTCAACAAGGTGGACCCAGTTCGCTATCACATCCCAATGGAGGAATTCTATAAATGACCGACACCATCGCCCCGGTGCATCTCTACAAATTGGTCACCGGTGAATCTGTGATCGGATTCTTTTTCGGTGAACATGAAGTGGGATCACTTTCAGCACGACATCACTTCGTGACCAAGCCGCGAGCGGTCAATGAATACTATGAACTGAACCCGTGGTTCATCGGATTGAAGGACGATCAGGAAAGCGTGATGATCCCACTGTCCGCGATCATCGCAATTGCAGAACAGGATGTGATTGATGAAGTTCTGCTAGAGGATTACCTACTGGACATGGGACTCTCGAACGAGTGAGGGGCCCGAAGGCCCCCCGTAGTCATGCACTCGGCTTGATCCAACCCTTTGCGGATTCCCAAACCCAGGTGGCCCAGAACGGTGCTGGGATGTTCCAGCCGATCAGGGCACCAACGCCGATCCAAAAAACTGTGTCTGTCATGTTTTTACTCTCCTGACCGAAACCCGGTCATTCGTATTTACGTCCATTGACGAGACCCGGAAACCTAAATATTAGCATGACCACATGAATGTGAGGAAACCATCATGGCAACTGGATTTGTAACAACCGCTCGGGGCGACAACCTGAACCTGGATGAACTGATTGCACGTGCAAAACGTCCAATCGGCCTCAAGGATGCAGCATCGACACGTGCGACCCCCAACTACACCCCATCGCAAACCAACACTCCCCGGATTCGCGGATTTGTTCCTGCGGCTGGTTCCCCCCGTGATGGGGACCCTCATTTTGATGAGACCTTCGTGCCATCGGTTCCCAAAGATGACCCCATTGTGTCCAGTTTTGCCACCGATGGTGTAGCTGGGTCGATGGCCGATCTGACCGGCGTTCGTGTCTCCAAGACGTCCCGAGTCGCAAAGATCAAAGCGCCCGAGAATGCTGCTGTGGAAGAGGATACGGACGAATCCCTCGGGGACCTTATGACCAAGCTGGAAGGCAATAAGGACTGATTTAGTTCTTGACGAATCGTCGGCTTCCGGGTATATTGTTCAAGTCAGATGCACCCGGAGCCGATCATGTCAAAACTTGCCGCCCTTCGTGCCGCCGCCGCTCACCAGGAAATCGATCCCACCATCGAAGTCCCGACCGCGACGAATGATCGTGTTGCCCTCGTGGGTCGCACTGGTCTGAAAACGGCCAACGAATTCCAAATCGACATCTTTTCGCATTTCAACGACCAACTCGTTGCTTATGCCGAAGGTCGTCCCACCAGTGGTGCCGCCGTTGAAGCCGTTGCTGGCTCCGGCAAGACCACCACCATCGTGGCTGCTGCCAACCTGATCCCCCGTCATTTCTCGGCCATCTTCCTGGCTTTCAACAAGTCGATTGCCGAAGAACTGGGCGAGCGTCTTCCCAAGCACGTCGAATCGAAGACCCTGAACAGCCTGGGCTTCCGTTATGTGCGTCCGTATCTGAACGGCCTGGGTCTTCCCAACGTGACCCTGAACAGCAACCGCACCCGTGCTCTGGCCCGCAAGGAACTGTCGTTCGAAGAGAACGACAAATTCGGCAAGGACGTGGTGTTCCTGGTCAACATGTGCAAATCCCTCGGTGTGGCTCCGCTCGGTGCCAAGGATGCCGCTGGCGTCAATGGTCTGACCTGCACCGACGACGTTCTGGACATGATCAGCATGCACCATGCCCGCATGGTTGACGTGGTGATCCGCCCCACCGTCTATGCCAAAGTCCGCAGCATCCTGTCGATGTCGTTCGACGATGCCACCATATACTCGACCAACATGATCGACTATGACGATCAGAAGTGGCTGACCGTTTGCAAGCGTCCCTTCGGTCGTCCGATGGCAAAGCCCACCTATGACGTGGTGATCATCGATGAGGTCCAGGACGTCAACTCGGTGGACATCGAGATGATCAAGATGGTTCTCAAGCCGAACGGCATCGTGATCGGCGTGGGCGACAGCAAGCAGGCCATCTATGGCTTCCGTGGTGCTGACACGCTGGCCTTCCAGGCGTTTGCGTCGGCCTTCAACGCCAAGACCCTGCCGCTGTCGATCACCTACCGCTGTGGCACGAAGATCGTTGCCCACGCTCAGGAACTGGTTCCCGCGATCCAGGCCGCTCCTGGTGCCCACGAGGGTGAGGTTGCCCAGTTCGACAGCTATGACGCTACCCTGTTCCAGGCCAAGGACATGGTTCTGTGCCGGAACAACTCTCCACTGATCAGCTTCGCCTACAAACTGATCCAGGCTGGTGTTCCGGTGTTCGTCAAGGGTCGCGATATCGGTGCCAACCTGGTGCGGATCATCGAGCAGTGTGTGGCTGAGAAAATCTGGGTTCCGAACCCGAAAATCCCGGGCAAGAAAATGCCGGAATTCTCCGTGGCCAACGCCTCGGTGGTCAACCTGATCCGTGAACTGAACAAGTGGAGAGCCGCCCAGGTCGAGATGATCCGTGCGGAAGACCCCGACAATGAGGCTGGCGTTCAGCGGGTCGAAGACCAATTCAACTCCGTGATGGTTTTCGCCCTGACCAACACCGATGGCCGCGTCTCCACCATGGTCACCGAGATCGAATCGATGTTCTCGGACGAGGCTCGTGAAGATGCTGTGGTTTGTGCCACCATCCACAAGTCCAAGGGTCTGGAAGCTGATCGTGTGTTCATGACCAATCCGGAATGCATGTATCCGTTCTTCGTTCAGCCCGGGACCTGGCAGTATGCCCAGGAGATCAACCTGGACTATGTGGCCCGCACCCGTGCCAAGCATCTGTTCGGCTACCTCAAGAAGGATGGGTGGAAGTAATAGCTCGATGGTGCGTCTGACAACCACATCGATCTAGGGCGGGGGAGAAATCCTCCGCCTTCTCCTTGATTAGTCCCGGTGGCATCCCTAACTATGCTGTGTAATAGGTCGTCACACGGAGATACCGCTTTGATCCAGATCACAGATTTTGAAGAACTGCGTAGAGTCCTGTATGCTCAAAATGCTGATACCAGCGTAGAAGAGTTGGTCACGGCCATCGCTCATCTGGTTCTGCTATCCCAGATGGATACCAGCATTGTTATGCAGGCTCAACAGGTCGTGGGTGGGAATTGATGGATCGCCCCCGTCCTGATACCGGTTCTGGTGAGAGGGTTGATCCTCTGGCAGATCGCCCCCGTCCTGATACTGGCTCCATCTCCACCCCAATAACATCTGGGTGGAGATGGGTGGCGATCTGCATCCTGGTCGGCCTATTGGTCACCATCCTGGGGGCCGAGCGGGTTGAGCCACAGACACTCCCAAGCTGCATGTCTCGGGCTGATATCGAAGATGCGGTAGAAACCGCAATCAAAAATGGGTCGTTCCGATACAACGGGATCACCTACATCATCACGAAAGGCAACTGAAATGGCTGAGACAATGATCGGGATTCGTCCCTTGCATTCCCGTATCCTCGTTGGTATCTATGATGACGGGGATACCGTCATGATGTTGGGTGGCAAGAAATTCTTCCTCCTGGATGACTCGTCGGCTGACAAGAAGCGAGACATCCACACGAAGCATCAGGGGGTTCGCCCGCGATGGGCTATTGTCCTGGCCGTGTCCGATGACGTTTTGAAAAACGATACATTGGTGAAGGTTGGCAGCAAGGTCCTGCTGGATCAACTGAAATGGTCTCGTGGTGTGTCTGTTGACATTCATGGTGACCGAACCAAAGTCTGGTCTATACCGGTGGAAGATGTTCTGTTGGTGGGCGACGGCGAAGCCTTTACGGATATGGAACGGGAACAGATCACGAGGCTTTACAAGGGATGGGAAGCGTGGGAACCACAGACGGTCTAACGGAGCGAGCCACGGTCGAGGATGAACGGGCATACAGCAAGCTGCTGGAGCTTCTTCTGGAACAGCGGCTCGAACCGATGCTGGACCATGCTCTGACACGAGTCGAACAACGACTGGACGGCAATTTCATACGACTGGATAGCCGGGTGATAGATGTGGAGTCCCGTCTTACACCTCTGGTGGCAAGGTTCAATGGTTGGAACACCCAGCACATCGATATGCTATTGGAAAGGCTTGTCAATAGGATCGAAACGCTGGAACGAGCCCTGGGCCCAGAGAAAATGGCCGAATTGGAAGCAGAAGGTAAACCGTTCTGATGAGTGATACAGACAGGATATCCGAGTTGGAGCAAAAAGTCGAGCAGCTACAGGCTATGCTCGATCTGTTCGAATTGGATCGCTCCTGGCAAATCGACCGAACAGTAGAAGCACGACTACACGATGAATATCAGCGTGGTAGGCGCGATGGTGGATCGTCCCGGCCCGGTATGATAGTCGATGATATGGTTCGTGATGTAAAGACCAGGCTTGAAGCAATGCTTCCGGAAGTGATTCAACAATCCATTCCAGATGCTATCCATGAGATTGTTGGCAACCCAGCCAAATACTTCCGGCCAACTGTTTCGGTTTATGTTGACCCTGAGGACAATTTCAATACACATCGGATTCAAACCGTGATAGACTTTCCCGCAACTCGCATCCAATCAACGATGGCGATAAATTCTGAGGTCCTATAATGCTGTGGGCTGATATAACCGGATACGAGAATAGGTATCAAGTCTCATCTACAGGTTTGGTTCGGAGTCTTCCCAGGGCTACTATGCGTGGAAATAGACCATGGCATTATGCGGGTAAGCTGTTAACCCCTGGGCTAACACCAAAGGGATATCTCACCGTATCGCTTTCAGCTAATAGTGATGCTCGATCCCACTTTGTCCATCGCCTTGTAGCTCAAGCATTTCTAGCGAATCCGGGGATGCTAGGAGCGGTGAACCACAAAAATGGAGATAAAATCGACAATCAGGTAGCCAATCTTGAATGGGTTTCTGAGGCTGGGAATAAGTTACATGCGGCCAGTATGGGATTGATGTCTCGGGGAGAAGATCATTTCCATACCACCTTGACGGAGGCAGACGTGATAGACATATATCATCGTGCTCATGCCGGAGAGCGCCAACAGGATGTTGCTGATGATTACGGTATTGTCGCAGCGACAGTATCACAAATCAAGACTGGTAAAAACTGGTCTTGGCTAACTAAGGGAGTATGACAGATTCTGTGGTATGAAAAATATCGGCCCAAAACACTGGATGATTATGTCTGGACCGATGATACAACCAAGGACCTCTTGGAGAAATGGATTGCTGATCCGGTTGCATATCCGCATTTGATTTTGGCTGGATCAACCGGAACCGGCAAGACAACCCTGGCCAAGATCATTCGTAGCCTTGTCGGCACGGACAATCGGTTCATCCCGGCCAGCCTGCGATCCGGGGTCGAAACGATTCGGAGTGAGATCGTCGGGTTCTGTGAATCCGGTGGCTTCGATGGGGTCAAGATCATCATCATGGATGAAGCAGATCGCCTGTCTCAGGATGCCCAAGAGATGTTGCGGAACGTCTTGGATATGTATTCCGAGGATGTCAGGTTCATCTTCACCTGCAACAAGCCCGAGAGGATCATCGATCCGATCCGGGGGCGGATGTGGGTGGTTCAGATCAATCAACTCGACCAGGATCAATTCACCAACCGGTTGTTGGACATTGCCGTGGCCGAGGGTGTGGATATGGAGCAGGAGGCCACACAGGACCGTCTGTTGGTCATTGTCGATCAATACTACCCCAACCTACGTGCAGCCATCAGTGAGCTTCAACGTTCGGTTCATGGGGCCACGCTGGTAACGGTCGAGGATACCGGTGTATCTTTCGACTGGGATCAGGAATTGATGGAACAGTTTGGCACAAAACCATCCGTGCATCAAATACGGACTTTGGTGGCTACGATGAAACCTGATGACCATGAACAGGTCTATCGAAGTCTGTATGAGAACTCCCAGATTTGGGGAGACAACGAAGGGGATGCAGTGGTGCTGATCGCGGAACATCTATATCGACATTCGCAGGCCGGGTTGACCGACATCACCCTGTGCTCGTGTTTGATCAAACTTCATGAATTGATTCCAGCATGACAGTTCAGAAAGGGACCAGGAATATCCGCAATCGCCTGACCGAAGAAGACGTAATGGCGATTTACAATTCCCAGGATGTCAGTCAGGCTGAATTGGGAAAACGGTATGGTGTGAGCCAAAGCACCATCAATCATATCATCAAAGGCCGCACCTGGCAGTGGCTGACCAAACATGGAGATTGACCATTATGAGTGACTCCCTACATCCTTCTCACAAGACCCGTATTTCCATGGATGCATCATCCTGGGATGAAATCTGTATCTTCTGTGGCTACACAGATCGCCTGGGAAGCTGGGGAAAGCTGGCCGAGCCATGCACGAATGTTCCGACTGGACCAAACCCTGATCTGAGCGATCCAAAAGTCGCTCCATGGGTGTGAAAAAAGTTCTATTCGTCACTTGAACTCGAAAAGACTATACCCATCTATCCCAACACATGTCAACACAGGAAACCAACATGACAACCAAATCCAAAACCAATACCGCCATCCCCCATGGTGAATTCGGACGATCTCTTCTGAGACATCGAGTCATGGCATCGTCAGCCCGTCCTGATGATCCGCAATTGGAAAAACTGGTTCATGACGGAAAAGGTGAAACTCTGTTGGAAATGGCCCCAGTTCTGGGCTTCGATCTGCCCTCCGGTCAGGAGCTTGGTTTCTATCGCATGGCCAAGGATGCCGGGGTCGATAAAGGTTCCGTCCTCAAAGTGGTCAATGATATGGCTCGGAAAAACGGTCTCGGTGGTCTGGGTATGAAAACGCTACCCGAACGAAGCTTTATGACTCTGGATAAGGCCATTTCCCGTGCAGCGGAAAACGTAAGAAAGGCCGCTGTCAAACGGGCAACTCTTGAAAAGGAAGAACGAGCCCGGGTGATGCAACTTTCCATGACGTTGGAAGCGCCCACGGCGGTTCAGGTGGATACCCAGGCGGAAGTCCAGATGCACCCCATCACACCGTTGGATCGGATTGACGAAGCCACACTGGTAGAACGTGTTCTTCGGGATACGGCAAACGTTGCCACCATGGGTCTCCGGACTCTACCAATGGGCAGCACAGTCCGGATTGTGGTCGAGACCAGTGGTATTTCCACATCGTTTGAACAGCGATTGGTGTAATACGAAATGGCCACACAATTCACCATCCGAGCAGTCCCCGAGTTTGACAGTGACGGATACTGCGTGAAGTGTGGCCATGTAGGCATTCTGGCACCCGGCATCGACATGTTCTGTGATCGATGTCCATCACCGCTTCTGATGGGGTTGAACAACTTCATCGATCCGGAGGCCACCAAGCTCAGTGATCTGGCAGATGCATTCTTCAAGACTGCCCACGACAAGATGCTCAAAGCTCTTCGAGAGAAGGGTCGTCGAGGTTGGGACAATCCGGACTGGACAATTGAAGACATCAAGCAGGCCATGATCGAGCATATGGAAAAAGGCGATCCGGTCGATCTGGCTGTGTATGCAGCCTTTTGGTGGCATCGGCTGAATCTCCCAGGGGAATGATCCATAGGGTGATTCCCTAACTACACTCGGTTGTGGGTGTTTTTCGTAAATATGGACAGGGAGATGTTCCATATGAGCGAATTTCGAAAACTTGTCAAAGAGGCGATGTCAGCCACCCCGGTGACACAACCTGTTGCGCCGACTTACCCTGAGTGGTCGTTGGCTCATGCGATGGTCAACCATGCCATCATCGAAACCGCAATTCCCATTGAACATCCCACATTAGGACGCGGTGTGGTTGTGGAGTCATCTCCAACATCAGCCACTGTTCGGTGGGATAGACTGGGCTCGTGGGTCAAAAGTCCAAAACAGATCGCTTTATCTGAGGCTTCATCGATCATTGTTCTGGGCTCTCCTAAATACTCACACAAGAACGGGTTGTCCGAGGGAACCAATATGAAAAAGATCGATATGACCGGTGCGGAATACCTGGCTCTCATGGAGTCCGATGGAGCATTCGCTGCTCCGGCTCCGAGCCAAACCATCCTGACCAAGCAAAGCAACTTCAAGAGCGATGCTGCGGCCAAACCGCTGAGCAGCCTGGATGGGGACGGCGGTGCCAATCCTGAACCTCGCGAAGAGGGTGGTTCGCCCTCCGACTCACCGAAGACCCCACCGGTAGCATCCATGGATGACCCATCGCGGAAGGCTCGTATTGGAAGCGGTGCTGCTGGTGCCCCCAATCGGAACTCCAACAGTTCCAGCAAGCCTTCGGGCGACAGCAAGTCTGCAAGTGGCGACAGCAAGCCTTCGGGCGATTCCAAGAAATCCAGCGGTAAGCCCTGGGAAAAGGCCGATAAAGGCGAAGACAAAGATACCGACAGTGAGGATTCGGAAATGAAAAAGAAGAATGAGTCGTTCACATTTGAGGACGCCGATATGGAAGGCATCATGGGTGGTGGAGACATGGGCGGGGATATGACCATGGAACACGATATGGGCGCTGGTGAGATTGCCGTGACCAAAGCATTCCTGGTGAAGCTCCTACAGGGCGTTGTTGCTGCCAGCCTTTCGGATGAGCACTTCGACACCATTGCAGACGCCATCGCGGATTGCTGTGCAGAAGATCGCACCCTCGATGTAGCCGACATTGGCGAAGTCATGTCCACCCTCAAGGGTATGGCCGGTGGTCAGCAGGGCGGTCAACAGGACGGCCAGCAGGGTGACCAGATGGACGGTGACCAGGATGACCAGTTCGATGATGGCCAGCAGGGTGATCAGGACGAAGAGCCGCTGTTCGGTGATGACGACCTGGACGAATGCGACGACGAGAAGACCATGGAAGGCAAACTCCCGGATGCTCTCAAGAAGCACATGAAGGGTAAGGCCAAGGTTGGCCAGCAGGATGACGACAAGGAAGAGGTCAAGGAATCTCGCCGTGCCGTTCGCAAGCCCGCTGGAAAAGCTGCACCGGCTCGCAAGAAGCTGGATGAGGCATGGATGGGAACTATCCCGGGTATGTCCAATGGCAGCAAGACCAAGCGTCTCGCCACGATGTCTGACGAAGACTTCGAGATCGCCGAACTCAAGCGTCTGTCCGGTATGCGCTAATGGATGAGGCCCGTCAACTTCTGGAGGATATCCTTCGGGCGCTTAACGCGATCCCGAATGCGGCTGTCCCCCGCCAGTATGCGGGCACCGTCCGATTTGCTGGAACCTATGAGATTGCGGCAGAGATCAGTCAGTTTCTGAAACGTCCGGTTGAGGAAGAGTTTGATCCCTATCGAGACCCCGATACGGTGAAGATGCTTGAGCGAGCAGGAATTGCAACCTACAAGCACCGCAGGTAACGAGTTTCATCACGTAACAATTTCAGCAGGGGGCCCTTTTTGGGCCCCCTCTTTTTTCACAAGTCCATCGCGGTATGCAGGGCTTTGAGCTTCTTCTTGGCATTCACACCCAGCCAGGACGAGGCCATGCGGTTGTCGGCGGATTGACCGATCACATGGTCCCATGCGTAGTTGGTGGTCTGCAACAGACCCCACGCGGTCCCCTTGCAGGACGGCAGGTTCGCACCCTGATATTCCTGCATCCAGCCTGGAGCCTTCTTGAGGTTCCGGTTGCCATGCTCCCATGTGGCCAGGTCTTCGAGCTTCTCCGGCAGCGTGATCTGACCGGATGCCAACTGCGGCAGAATGTCCGGATGGAATGCCTTGATCAGATACATCATGGCTTCTTTGTCAGAAACCATCGTGTCGGCCATACGCTTGGCATCATCGACGAACTCGGTCAGAACCGATTTGGCCAGCCCCATGACTTCCTTGATCTCAGCGATCCGCTTTTCGTTGAACACCCGTCCGTGGGACATCGTATAGGCCCGCTTGATCTTGCCTTTGCGGGAATACGGCTGCACCAGAGTGTGTCCACCCGGATAGCGAACCGGCGTGAAGATAGCTTTCAGGGCACTGCCGTAGACGTGGCTCTGCATCAAAAGGAAATACCCGGTGATGATCTCACCATCGCAGAGTTCGTAGTCGCCGTTGATCCGGGCAAGACCCCAGATGTGCTGACCGTCGTAGATCGATCCAGCCGTTTCCATCCGCATGTTGCCAGCCGAGCAGAAATCCTCGAACACCCGGAACGCATCGTGATTCTGGATCGGCTTGTAGCGGGGGCCGACGAACGGGCTGATCGGCTCCATCGTGTCATCACGCAACAGCACGTAGTTGCCCATGACGCGGCGGGGGACCATCGGACCTTTGGCTTCATCCCTGTTGTTCAGGATCGCCTCGCTGGCCAGCTTCTCGATGTCCTTGGAGTTCACCACGTCGATCCATGCTTGACGCTTCACCACGGCCCAATCCAGGCCCGCCAAGGCCAGGACCTGATCCACGGTAGCATCGGCAGGAAGGGCCGCTCCAATGCCCTCCCAGGGCGTCCCCTGCACGGGGTCGAACTGCTGGGCCATCGTGCTGATGTGTGATGCGAATGCCGGTTTGTTCATGACGTATCCTTACTGCTTCGGTTTGACTGAGAAATGGACCCAGGCTTTTGCGCCCAGCAGTCCATGTGATCCGTCTGCTGGTAGAGCGGGTCGAACGGTGACGGTCCACCCGGCTTGGTCCATTTCGTTGGTGATCCACCACTCGAAGTCTTCGCGGATCGCAGTGACCACGTTGGCCCCATGTTCGACTTGGCCAGAAACGCCGGTGCGGTAATAGTGAACCGTCCGTTCATCCAGGCAACACACGAATTGTTCGAGACCCTTCATCCCTTCCCGAGGGTAAATGAATTCCATCTTACGCTGGACTTCCATCCCGGCAGCAACATACAGTTGAAGCACCGACGGGCTGATGTAGGGGCCGATTTTGGCTTTGAGTTCGGCGGGGGTGATCATGGGTCTTACTCCATCTTGATGGTTTGCAGAGTCCCGTTGAACTCGAACACGGACTTGTATTCGGGATCATCGGGGATGCAGCGAATTGCCATGTCGGCGAAGACATACCCGGATACCCGAATCCGATCCTGCACGATTTGCCGGATATTCGAGTTCACCGTGCGATACTCGATGCCATCGACGACAGCGGAGCTATCCTCCAAGGCTTTCCATGTGTGGGGGAACCCCTGGAGCTTGAAGTCCAGCTTGCGAAACGGTTGGTCGGGATGGATGGCTCCCGCTACCAACCCCTTGCGGAGTTGGATATCAACGGTCTCGATGAGATACATCACCTCCCGATGCACTGGCAGTCCCAGGGCGAGTTCACGGGCTTCCTGTTGCGTAATCATGATCGTTCCCTTATCCTCTCACCGACCACATGTCGGCACCTTCCTGATAGCAGACCAGGGCGGTTGATTCCAACCGATCCCGATCCAGGCGAACATCCGAGAACCGAATCCGGCAACCATCGTCCCGGCGTTCCCGATCCAGTGAATTGATGATCCACCGGTTGTTGACGATCCAGGTATTGACGTTACCGCCACCTGGGCATGCGGTGAACCATTCGTGATAGACCTGTCCATCCTTGAACGTCACCTGTTCAAACCCTGTGCATCCACGAGGAACCCCGTCAATTTCCCCATAGACGTCGATCCGACCATAGTTGCCGGTCTGATAGCTTTCCCACACATACTGCTGACCAGGCCGGTTCATGGTCAGGGCGATGGAGATCGCCTGTAGGGCCAGGTGTGCATCGGTCATCGGTGCCGTCAGCACATAGGGTGCCGGGACGACTGGATCACTCGGAGCCGTATTGATGTTGAAACCTTCGATGCTTCCGTTCGCGTAAAACCCTTCGGTGGTCGGGTTCCAGCTAAACGTGATGTCGGCGTGGGCCGGAGCGGCGGCACAGCTTGCAACGAGGAACAGAAGCCAGATCGGTTTCATCACGGTCTCCGGATGGTAATGATGAGGGTGTGTGGGTCTTCCAGTTCGGTTTTGACCACGGCCAGCCCACAATCGATGAAGCGGTGATACAGGACGTTGGCGATACCGTCGATCAGGCCGTCACCGTCGATCAACAGCGGGACCGATTGAACCCGAATGGTCACACCGGGATGCTGCATCAGATCGCTCAGGCTGATCGCCCCGCCGAGCAAGCCGAACTTGAGGCGGTTCTCCATAACCTCGACCAGGTGGAGGTATTGGAGATACCGTGCTTCACCAAGGGCAAACTCTGCCAGGTCTTGCCGAGTCAGCGGCTGATTGGCGTGTTGGGGAATCATGCGAACCTCACGAAATGGGGGCCCTTGAAAGTCAGGAGCCGGTTGCCGCTGAACGACGTTCCGTCGATCCGAGTGAACATGAACAACACCCGCAGGTGATAGAGTTCGGTCGGTTCGACTGCGATCTTCTCGGGGTTGCTGGTGAACACTTCGGTGGTGACCTGAACCTGCACGTAGTCGGCGATCAGGCCGACCGGTCCACCCTGGACACGAATGGGTTTCGCGGTCCACACGTAGTTGGAAATTCCTTCTTTCCCTGAGGGCCCATCCGTCTCGGACGCTTGCTCCAGGGATAGGTTGGTGTAGCCCATGGTGATGGTCAGGGCATGTCCGATGGCATCTTTGACGTTCGTATACATGACGACTCCACAGTTGTTCTTGACGAACCAATACCAGGTTCAAAACCATTCGTCAAGAACAAAAACCGGTCTCTCGGTATTAGTCAGACCGGTCCCAAATACCTGTGAGAGCATGTCGGACCCCTCGCCGCCGCCCTCATTAACATCTAGGAGGTGGACTATATGGGAAGAAATCACGTATCCCGTAAACAAACAGCAGCACAGTATGAGGTCGTTCCTCAGACTCGCAAACCCGTCGATATTCAGGCCCGCACACCGAAGCAGCGAGACTATATCAGAGCCATCAGAGAAAATGACATCACATTCGGAATGGGGTCTGCCGGAACCGGCAAAACCTTCCTCGCCGCATTGATGGCCATGGATTATCTGACCAAGGGTCTGGTTGACAAGATCGTGATATGCCGACCAGCGGTCGAAGCAGGAGGGGAGAAACTCGGCTTCCTCCCCGGGGGCATCAACGACAAGATGGACCCTTTCATTCAGCCGATCTTCGATGCATTCCGAACTTACTGGAGTATGCAGACGATCAAGCAACATCTAGGTGATCGAGTGATCGAGATTGTTCCCCTTGCCTTCATGCGGGGACGCAGTTTCAATCGATCTTTCATCATCGCAGATGAGATGCAGAACGCCACACCCGAAAACTTGCTGATGTTGATGACCCGATTGGGGGACGAATCCAAGATCGTCATCACCGGCGACCCGCTGCAAAGCGATATCAACGGGAGTTCCTGCTTCTTGGTCGCGGAGCCGATTCTTCGGAAAGTCGATGTGATTGAGTTTGTTCACTTCTCCAACAAGGACGTCGTGAGACATCCGACCGTGAAGAAGATACTTGATGTTTGGCCCAACAATGGAATCAACCTTGAAGGAGGTGATCAGGATAATGATCTGCCCGCGTTTATCACACACGCGGCGTAGTCAATAGGTTTTTATCGAGGGGTAAAAAACCAGGGGCCGGATTGATTCCCCGGCCCCTTTTCATTCATCTCTACGGAATGGAAAACGCAGTGAGGTAATCCACGTATTCCCCGGTCATGGCAGTTCGCATCGGATATGGATACTCCTCTGGAGTTCTCGCCGGGTCTTGTAGCCAATCCCACAAATCCTCAAATACCCGATCCCCACCCCATGGTGGTGAAACCTGTTGATTGCCCAGGTCGAGCCATGCATAGAAGGCACTTCGATTTACCACCAGCGGAACCCTGGGGTCCTCTGGGTCATCCCATACCCGAATGCCATAATCGCGCTCAGCCTCTTCGGACCCAATTGAATTGTCACGAATGATTCGTTCGGCAAAACGAACCATCCATTGAATCCACAGTGTATAGACCTGACCACCACTCAGGGGGCAATTACGGCTTTGAAATGGACGTGATTCGGTCAGCACGTAACGTGCATTTTCTTCGGTGGCTTCCAATCCAATAGCGACCAGAAACATCGAAGTCTGCGGATTCAGAAGGCTAGGGGTAGCGGGCATATCGGGCATCCTTGTTGGAGTCCCTGATATTTATGCCTCTTCCCGATCTGACCGAAGGTGTTCGACCGACTCTCCGGAATCTTCCCAGACCCAGCATTTCAGGTCTTCGTCCCATTGCTGGACTCCACTGATCTGGGCCATGTCATCGAGCCAGTCGGAAATTTCATCAGGCGTGGGCACGGCGGTATACCTCCTGTGCCGACACGAACGGAATCGTGGTGGCCTTGAACGCCTCGTAGCGACGGGCCCATTCAGCCTTGCACTCCTCACGGGTGTGATTGGCATAGAAGTCGTCGGCTTGCAGGCTGGCTGTGGTTGCAGCGTAGCGACGTTCCGCATTGGCGTCGGCCAGTGGGTTGAACGGGGCCGGGGGGTTGCGGTGCTCGTTGTGGAGCGGGCCGCAGTGAAGTCCGTAATCTTGAATCTGCATGATCATTCCTCCTCGACCGTTTCAACCAGTTCGAGAACCCGCCACATCGGATAGGTGATCTGTTCCTTGATCTTGTAAGGACCCCCATCGGCATACCAGGTGAATTTCACGAACCCATCGGAAATCTTGGTGTCGTTGTATCCCCGGAGTTCTTCGTTCACCGAGATGACCTCGGTGCCAGGAATCCCCAAAAGTTCGATGTTCGCTACATTGATTCTCGGCATGTCAGGCGTCCCCTGGTTGGTGGATTTCTCCTACCTATACCAGGGGACGCCATGATTGTCAATACCGCTCGAAGTCGCTGTTCGGCTTGAACCCATCGATTTCGTTCCCGAACCGGTTGGAGCGAGCCCGAACCTCATCAAAGGTGGTCAGGTTGATTGCCATGCCGTTCAGGAAGCGTGGCACCAGAAGATCACTCCTGGGATTGATGTGCTCGATCCGTTTGGTCCGGTAAGAGATCGATCCCAGCCCACCTTCCAGAACCAATCCGAGCAGGCCCTTTTTCGAGGTCTTGCCGGGGTCGGTAATCGGGTCCTTGAACACATCACGCCATTCGTCACCAACCATGGCAGCAGATGCTTTCATGGCCCACTTCTGGGTGTCCCGGTTCGGCTGTTGCAGGAGAGCCCCGCCCATACCGAACGCGATGTTCTCAGCCGACCATCCTGCCGCGATGAGGCTGTCCAGGATGGCCTGAATGCTGTCCAGACCAACCCCGTCCCCTTGGATGACACGGACGCAATCGGCTAGGACCTTGTAGCCCTTGCTGTTGACGGTGTAGCCGAATTTCTCACCGAGGATTTCGATGATCTGCAACGGCACGACCGTCGGATCGCCGGAGTCGGGACGAACCACCAGAGTGCCGCCCATGTCCTGGACCTTCTTCCGGAGTAGTTCGCCCCAGAGTTCCGCTGCGGCCTTGAAGATGTCGTAGCTGTCCGAGACCACCGCGTAGATTTTGCCAGGACCGGCGAACTGATCGACCATGTTCGAGAAGGCATCGACCTCGCACTCACGACCCCACGAGGTGATCGTGCTGTGCTCCCCGGCAGGGATCGAGTATCCCGGCATGATACCGGCATCCGGGTCCATCGGGGCCCCGTAGTAGAACATCGCCCCCAGCATACCCACTGCGGTATCAGTGCCCATGAAGTTCACCAGGTGTGCAGCACCGCCCAGCATGGCCGTCTCGTAGCTGCTGGCCCCACGGGAGCCGAAGTCATGCAGACGGAACGGCATCAGACCGGCAATCTTTTCGTCGTCGGCTGTTTCGTTCAACGCTTTCAGGATGATCTGCTTGATCGTCCATGACAGGGTGCAGACCGTGGTGGGATACCAGATCGCACGGAGCAAACTGGTTTCCACCCAGGTCGGAAGCCACCAGCAGTTCGGATCAGTGTTGGTGATTCGCAGTAGGGCGTTGTGGATCGGCACGACCGTCCCCTCGTCCACCGCATCGATCTTGAGCGGGAGACGTCCGTCCAGCTTCTCGACGATATACATCCAACCGTCGTAGTTGAACGGCTCGCCGTGGGTGGTCCAAAACATCCGGGCGAATTCGACTTCCTGCCGAGTGACACGGCGGCTGAGCTTTTTCAGGAAAGCTTGCAGGCCGAAGAACGTGGTGTTCGGGAATCGCCCACCCCGGGCCTCGATGTAGCTGGACACGAATTTCGTCCCCGGGGGGTATTGCTTCCACATCGACACCTTGTAGCTGTCGGTGTCCAGAACGATGCTCCATTCCGGCATGATACCGGAGAACATGTCGAAGTCTTTCAGATTGATTGCAGTCATGATGTGATCCTCTCACAGTAGAACCAATGGGACATCCCCATCGGCGTTAGGGTTGTATTTCCTGCCAATCCTGGGATACCCAAACGATGGCAGAAAGTCTTGTGTATCCAAAGGATGGGTCGTCTGAATATCTCCATTCGACGTTGGTGACCATATAGATCACGTCTTTGTAAACGAACGTATCCCACTTCCTTGGAATCGCCGGGGATTTCCCACTGACCAGAGCATCCAGGATGGTTTTAGCACCCGGTAGTCTGACCTCGTAGTTGATCCCATCGCTCATGCGGCCACCAGGTCATCTTCTGATAGCATCATGCTGTCGGCCCGGAATTCGAAGTTGTCGAGTTTCCCGGCAAACCCCACCATGCGATCTGGGTCCAGATGCGGGTTGAAGATCGCCCGTCCCCGATACCGGAAGTGTTCATCCAGTTCGTGCATCTCTGCACTGACCACGGCCTTGTGGGCAGTTCTGACGATCTCGTTGCGGGTCATATGCTGGGACACCAGCATCTTGCCACCACGCCACCCCGATACCACCCCGGTCTTGATGTCCCGAGCCGCATCGGCGGTCTCATCAACGCAGACCTGGATGAAGTAGTGACCATTGCCGTCCAGCGGCTCCACCCGGAATGACCATCCGGGTTTGTAGCTGATCGCCTCAACGACCTCACGGATTTCATCGAACGTGTGCATGATCAGTCGCGCTCCACCACTGTGACGACGGGCCCTTCCATCATCGGAGCGATCCCTTCGATGGTCATGCCATAGCGGGACTTCATGTCATTCGCCATCCGTGCGATAATCCGTTCCTGGGCCCGAGCGAAAGTCCGCAGAATCTCCACGTATTCGAAGTGGGTCAGTTCCTGCATGATTTCGGGACCCATCTCCAGGGGTGTGGAGCTTCCGTGGGAACCATGCACGGTCAGCGAAGCCGACAGAGACCGTTGGGCATTCGATCCGCCCGTATTGGCGAACGAGCTAATGCGACTGGACTTCTCAATCGCTGCTGCAACCGTGGTCGAATCTTTGACCAACTGCTGCATATCGCCGATGGTGATTTTGCCGTTCATGTCACTTTCCTCCCGTATGAGCCAGCATCTGCTGGATGATGAAGTAGTGGTCTGCGAAGAACATCTCAGGCTTGAGACTGCCGATAGGATACCACGCGGCTTTGGAAACTTCAACCCCATCTGGTTGAACATCCCACAATTCTCCACCCGGGAAGACAAAGCGGAATGCCGTGGTCAGGTAATAGCCACGCGGATCACGACCGGGCTTGTCGAACCGACGTTCATAGCCGGTGTAACACCCACGCAGCCGTCCCATCGGAATGGCCTTGCCGCCATTCTTCTCGCCCCACTTGTCCATGGGCGCTGCTTCTTCCATCAGTTCGTGAAGAGCGTTTTCGAAGCTGTCACCCTTCCGGGTCTCGACATGCCCACCCGGTAATGCCAGCAGGCCGACACCCGGAACCTGATCGCGGGTCACCAGCAGAATGTGACCGGCCTGGGTGCAGACGGCATCGACCGTCACGGTCTGGAGCGGATACGGCAGTTTCGGCCACTTGGCGTGGTGCTTGGCCAGCCCCTCGACCTCGTTCAGAACATACCGGAATTCATCCGTCAGCATGAACCGCTTCATGTAGTCGATCACCGGCTCCGGGCACAGGTCGTGCGGCAGGATCGGGGCCTTCTGGAAGTAGTTGTGGCGAACCTGGGTTGCACTCAGCGTTCCCCACTGTTCCTTGAGCAGGAATTTCTCCCACTGCGGGAACAGGTTCAGGTAGTAGCTGGTCGGGTCTTTCTCAAACCCGATGACGCCGATCCGCATGTCCTGCACCCCATCAAGATGCACGGCGGAATGATTGTTGCCGTAGTCGTTGATGGTCTGGGTCAACGTTCGCTGCACATTGGCGAGCCATGCCGGGTCGTTGTATTCAACGTCATCCAGCGGCATCACGATCAATCGCTCGGGGGAAAGCTCCGGGTAAGCCGAGCGAATCATGGCAGCACGTTCTTGGAACGTCCATGGATTGCTGTCCGTGCGGGGGCGATTGGCCGAGCCCACCATGACGATCACACGCTTGGAGTTGTTCAAAGCGGTATCGACCACAAACTTGTGGCCCAGGTGGAACGGCTGAAACCGTCCGATGTAGATGAGAAAATCAAAGGGGTCAGAACCCCCCGAATGTGGGTGATCAACTGCCATCATCAGTCCTCCTGATGGTATATCCAGCACCGACCTCCGGTGCCTTCACATCTTACTTATGCGAATCAGGTTGGATTGTCAACCCCGACTGGATTCAATCATTGAACTTCCCCAGGTGTGTCCCTAAATATGCCTGTAGCAGGAGTATGTTGATGACCAATCCTTTCCACCAACTCGTTGAAATCATGCTTGGCGATGATGATGATGATGACGCCGTAGCAGAGTTCATCCTCCAGGAATCTGAGAAGGATGACGTCATGTTGGCGTTGGATGGTAACTCCACCTTGATCAACTATATGATGTTGTTTGAAGAATTCCTTGAGCAGCATGACATCTACTTGTTCAAGGGGTGGGAGAAGGCTGTGTTTGTGTCACAGCCGGTTGTGGAGAAGTTCTGGGTTGTTTTTCATCTGATGACCCCACCGAATACCGACCTTCGTGGTGCCAAGCGTGTCAACGACGCAATGAAGCAGGGTGAAGTGGTGTTCCAGGAACAGTCCGATGGCAGGGCGCTTTTCCGGTTTACCGTGTTGAAGCGGGCATTGGATCAGATCGAGAAAGATACCCAAGATCGGATTGAAAAGCTGTCAACAGATGCGTTGGAGGATGTCCAATGAAGTGGATGGTTCGTCATCGTGCCACGGGCGAGACACTAAAGCCGATCTTTGAGGATCGTGATGCCGCAGCAGTGCATCTGATTCGGATGGGACCCGCGTTTGCTCCTCTATATGAGACAATTCCGGACACGAGCGATCCGTGGACATTCCACATCCTCACCGAGGGTTTGGTTTCTGGAGATTTGCGTCGAATCGTTCTACCACAAATCAGCATCGACGAGTATGTTCCGGGTGATCCCAACACGGACAATATCGTGATCGCATTCTTCATTCGTGGGGTGCCAGAGGCGGTTATTCCGTTCCGGGATTTCATCATCAAATGCAAAGGTATCCTGGATGTTGCCTATGGCGACTCTGATACGATCCCCGACACATCCATTGTCTATGCCGAGATGAGCCGAGAAAAGTTCCGGTTCGAAGACCTCGAAACCATGATGGAACAGATCGGTATGCTTTGTCAGTTGGAACCCGAAGATTTCACTGTTGTGTTCCCGACCAGTAGCAAACGCCATCCATATGATCGAGTCGCTATCGAGACCTACTTCACATCCCGTTCTGCACAGAAAAACTGGGAAGAGCAACAACGTGCTTTGAAGCAGGCAAAGAATCAGGATGATCCTGATCAACAAAAAGATGAAACAGGGGAGCCACAAGAATGACCGCCTATACCATTTATGGAAAAGAGAACTGCACGTATTGTGATCAAGCTAAGGCCCTGCTGGAGTCCCGCGAACTGGCATATCAATACTTCGACATCATGACTGATCTGGACAAGCGAAATGAGATGTTCTCACGAGTGCGTCATCAAATCACCACGGTCCCCCAGATCATGCACGGAGACGCCTATGTAGGCGGATATACGGAACTGGCTGCATCACTGGCTGACTGATCATCCCTGCCCATAAATACTACCGAATGCTCTGAGGTAGTGTAATGGCCATCAATAACCCCGTTGATTTTGTTGAAAGTCGTCTGACCGCAGCCGATGCTGTAAAGGTGACCACCACCAGCGTCAAATTCGGACCTCTGACGGTATTTCGTGGGCCATTGGTCCCCCCGGATACATTCGGTCGCAACGGTGATATTTTCATTCATGATGATACGGCTGGGCCTGGAGAGGGAATCCAGATCAACCGTATCCCGGATACGGCATCTCTGTATCAGAAGCGTCCAGTTCAGGTCCCGGTTGGTCCCGTGGTGTATCGCACCGGTGGCGGTGGCCTTGTCGTAAACCCCGGAGATGGCATCACCATCAATGGTATCCCCATCGTATTCACCGGTGGCAATCTGGCTTCTGTCGCTGCTGACATTGGGGCCCAGATGAGTGGCACAGTCGGTGCCACAGTGGTTCCCACATCGCTTTCCGGTATCCCATTCGGATCGGCCATCCCTGGTGACATCTTGGGGATCGATCTGATATCGGCATTCTATATTGTTGTATTCTCTGGCATCCAATCCCAAGCGCAATCTTTGGTGGATATGCAGTTTGGTGTTGGCCCCGAGATCATTCTGAACGTGGTCAATGATGCAATCGTCATGACCTGTATGGGTGGTGAACCCATAGCCGTATTGGACTTTTTTGGCACCTCCACAACCGACATCGGTTTTGCTCTGAACCTGGTTCAGGGTGGTGCTTTGATTCTGACCGAACACTCCGGTGCCGTGGGCTTCACATTCACCTCGCCGGTTGGTGCTGGTGGACTCCAATTCTTGTCAATGGTTACAAACCAACCGCCGTCCGCATTGACCACTGGCGGTGAATGGCTAGAGCTTGGTGGGGGTGGTGGTAGCGCAAACGGCGGGCCGGTAAGAATTGCCTCTGGTAATGGTGGATCGACTGGAAACCAGGGTGGGGACATTATCCTGCAAACTGGGGATGGTTTGTCTGCCGCAGGAAGATTGCTTCTTTTGGGGGGAACATCGACGTCAGGCTCCGGAGGGGATATCCGTCTCTCCGCAGGAACGGGGGGCGCACCTGCCGGGAACGTAGAGATTACTGCCGGAGCCTCAACGCTTGTATCTGGTGGAAATATCACGGTGATGGCAGGGACCGGCTTCACCGATGGTGGTGCCGTCTTGATCTCCAGCGGGGGTGGAAACACTGGGTCTGGTGATGTCATCGTCACATCACTGACTGCTTTGGCACCTACTGGTGAAGTGTCAGTGGTGACTGGCGATTCTATTGGTGATGAATCCGGAAGACTAAACCTGAGAACCGGTAATGGTGTTACTATTGCGGGAGATATAACCATCGCCGGTGGTTCTGCATCCACTCAGGGCGGATCGATAAATCTGCGGGGTGGTGACTCTCAAGATAATGGTGGAAACATAGAATTCACCACCGGTGATGCAGCAGCGGCCACTGGTGTCAGTGGTGCGATTTTGGGACGAACCGGTAATGCCGGTGATGTCTCCGGGACCATTGTGTTTGTTGTCGGAGACTCCACCACCGCATCAGCCGGAAACATCGAATTGATCGGTGGGGATGGACCCAACGAAGGTTCAAACATTCGGATCGTTGCCGGTGGATCGATCAACCAGCCCGGTCGGATTGAAATCCATGCCCGTAACGAACTGACCCTGACATCCAGTTGGGGATACACCAACGGTAGCAACATCAACTTGAACCCGGGTCCAGGTCCAATTCCCTCCCTGAATGGTCGGGTGAAGATCAATGCTCCTGGTTCTGCCCCAACTCGGCTGGACCTGGTATCGGATACGTTGTTCTCACATGGGTTTGAAGCTCCGGTCGGTATGACCCAGGATGTGGTGATGATCATGCCACCCACTCCCGGGGCACCCGGTCAGATGCTGACCACTACGACCAATCTCGGTAATACTGAGTGGCAGTATCCCACCTATGCAGTCGTGTCCCAGGTCGTGAATACTGCACTACCGGTCATCACGGTGATCCTTCCGTTTCGAACCCTGTTGATGCTGACCGGTGCAGTAGCAGGACCCATCGCGGTTGCCGCCCCATCGATTCAACCTGGCGTGATCGTCGGTCAGGAGTTGGTATTGGTGAACGAACACAACGACACCATTGATCTGCTTGGTGGGGGCACCGTGAGACGGATGTCTGGTCCACTGGCCGCAAATGGTGGATCGATTACCATGGTGTGGACCGGTTCGAGGTGGATTGAGATCGCCAACAACGCTTGATTAAATTAGCCATCAAGTTTGAAACCATAGTAAAATTTAACCAATAGGGGTGGCATACATTCGTCTGCCACCCCTAAATATACCTGACATCCAGGGGTAGTAGGTATGCTTAAAACCGCCATAGAGTTCTTTACAAAGTATGCCAAGTCCGTTTCCCCGGGGCGTATGCTGTTTCATGTCATCCTGGCATCGATCTTCATCTCTTGGGCCAGTGTTGCAGTCCTGGTGACAACGAACTTTCCATTGATCGTCCAGATGTGGGATCGCTATCACAGCGATAACACGGTCCATGTTGAGGATGCATTGATCGTCACCAACCAGGTCAACGCCCTATTGGATGAACAACAGGTTCGGCTGGGGGTAGATCGCATCTATGTGAGCAAGTTTCACAACGGCAAAGTTGACCTATCCGGGGTTCACTTCATCTACTTCTCGCGGGTAGCCGAATCCACCGCCCCCGGCGTTAGCAACGAGATCGGCAATACCCAATCACTGCCATTGAGCATCTTCCCGGCCATGCTTACCGACCTGGCCAACGGCGAATGTCATTACGTGAATTCGGTGGATGACAGCACTGAGAGCTTTCAGTTCTTGCAGAACATGGGTGTCAACAGCATGCTGGTATGTCCTGTGTGGTCGGTGGATCGACGACTGGTGGGAATTCTGGGGGTCGAGGGCGTCCGGGTTCCTCTAAATACTCTTGATATAGAAGACGTCCAGGCCACAATGGAAACACTGGCGGGCGTCGTCGGTAGCCTGTTCACAACAAGACAGTGACGGAGACAAAAATGCTTGCTGTAGCTAAACTTGCAATGTCCGCTCTGGGGTTTCTAAAGGGACCAGTCGGCAAGTTTGTGTCCATCGTTCTGATCGCGATCACCCTGTGGGGTGGTTTCCAATGGTGGTTGGCTCGTCATGATGCTGGCATTCGTGATGCTGCTCTGACTGAATTCAATATCGCACAGGAAGAGATCGCTGAGAAAATGCGACTGGAATTTGAACAGCGTATGCGGGAGACGCTGGATGCCCAGGTTGAACTGATCGATGAGATCACCCGCGAACGTGAAGAACTACAACGGAAAGCAGACACCCTGATCCGAGTCATTCGATCCGGCAATCTCCAGGGTGGGGAAGCATCTGAGGTCCTTCGGGGAACCATACAGATGCTTCAAGAACGGGCCCACGGGGGTGCAGAATGAAATACTTGATGATGATCCTGGCAATGGCTGTGTTGGCTTCGTGTGGCGACAAAGAAAAGCCGCAGTTGATCGTGGAGCGACCGGTGGTGTTCGTTCCCAACGAAGCACTATTCCATTGTCCGACAGTTTCTGAGTTTCCCGATCCTACCACTCTTACAGACGAAGACGTGGCCGAACTATTGGTTCGACTAGACACATACAATCGCACATGTGCCAACTCATTGAGTGCGGTTCGTCGTCAACTCTTGGACGCAAAAGCTAGACTGGAACAGCAATGATCAATATTTTGGCCAAACTCACGGGGTATTCCGGACCCGATGCCATCAGTCGGCTACGTCGGCTGGCTGCACTGGCGGCTGCGGCGATGCTATTGCTGATCATCAGCACGTTTGTCGGTAGCGGGCTCCTTTATATGGAACTCATCTCCACCTATACGGAAAACTACAACGTCCTGGCTGGTGCCGGTCTATCCGATCTGGTGGCATCCCCAACAGTCGTGAGCGACCGTATCCTGCTGTGGATCAGTCTCATGCCGTTGTTGAACGCCGGTCTGGTGTTACCGACGTTCCTACTGGCGATCAAAGAGATCGTTGTCCTAAGCCGATCACACCAGCTTATAGACAAAGACGTTGCTGGGGAAGTTGATGTAGCCAAGGGGTGTGCTGATCAAGTGGCTCCGCAGCCCAGTGCTGTGGTCGATCAATCGATCCTGCTGACGAACCACTGCCAGGTATTCGTAGAACACACTGAGGCTGGCTCCGAACTGGTTCTCGTCCGTGTCCCCGCCTAGACCCTGGTTGACGAACGAAGTCTGAGACTTCGCCACCGGGTTCTGGTTCGCAAAGAAATCGTCGATGGCAACAATCGTAGGGGCTGTAATAGCTCCAGGAGTGAGCGTGGTGCGGATCGAGTATACGCAGACCAGTGCTTCCACCCCTGTCTCTTCCCAGGAGAGCCGCCACAGGCCCGTGTCGTTGTCTCGGGTCACCAGATAGCCCGCATTGACAAAGGCGTCCCTGTAGGCGATTTGGACCGGTGTGAGGGTGCTACTGGTCATGGGATCACCCGTTGGGTTACCAATGATCCGTGCATCATACAGGGTGTTGAACCGCAGTCGCCCAGCCGCATTACGGATGGTTCGTTCAGACAGATCAACTTCACGCTGTAGGTCCAGGTTTTCCTGGGTCGTGATGTTGTTGTTGGTGATCAGAAAGATCGTGGGTGCTGGCAATACCATGGGCGTTCTCCTGCCCGTATTTAGGCTACACCTTGCTGTAGAAGATCATCTCTTCCATGGGATTGGCAAACACTGATGGCCCCGGCGACAACCGGTTCCACTCGATCCGTTCTTTGAGGATAACCAAGCCGAGCCGTTCCTCAGTGATGTTGCTACCATCTGCGGGATGATTCCACATCAGCATGGTGCGAAGCTTCGAGAACAGTCTGTATCCGTTTGCAGGATTACCTGCGGCCTTGCCATTCATGAGCGTTACCATGCAGGGGCCACCGGATCGATATAGGTTGCCCTTGATATACCAGGATGCCTTCATGGTCTCGAATGCATAGCCAGTCACCACGCCATTATGGTGAAACAGTTCGAACTGCTCGAATTGTATCAGACTGGGAATATCCTCACGATCCTACCCCACCAGTTGCAGAACTGGATTGGGAACTTTGGAATTCGGATCGGGTATGGACTTCTTCCAGTTCAGGTCCAGTCGATCCGCTTTGAACGATGCTTCGCCAATCCGGAATGGACTTGAGTCGAGTGAATGAAGATCACCATCCTGATTCACCCGGAACGTGAAATTGGTGCATGAGATGGATGTGGGAAGTTCACCGGTGACAGTGTTGGAATCAGATACCATCTCCACGATCTCTGGATCGAAATCCTTGTGGAATACGGTTGTCACCGTGGGGCGTCGTGCAGCAGACGGATCAATGCCTCCCGTCAGAAACAGGAGAACGAACGCATCGGTCGATGCAAATTCCAAGAGAGAGCGATTCATAACATCCATGTGTGTAGCATACGGATGGATTGGTGATTTGTCAAGCAGTTTGAGCAGCCCAGATAAACTCGTCCTGGGGATCGGTGAAGTATCTCACTCCAAGTGGGGTGACTGGGCCAGCGATGTTGGTTGGAGCTTTCCTGGTGGACCAATGGCATTGGCAACTATCGTAGGCAACATGGACGAGTTGACCTTGGGCATGATACTCCCGGTAACCCCTAATGATCACCTGATCAGGACCATTGAACCGAATGGCCTCATTGTGTTGAAACCACCGAGCAATCACACATGATGCATATACCGATGGTTTCCCAGCGGGATGATCCAGTCTTCCATCACGATAGGATCGATGTAGCCCTGTAGCGATGATAGATGCCGGTCGATCATCACGATGAAATGTTGGATTGAAAGCCCAGAAATCCCCAGTCTCACCATTGTAACCCTCTTGTTTGGTGATTACGGCATGTGGTGGGGCTGGTTGTCCAACACTGTCATCATAGTGTAACAGGTCAAATTGATCGATGTCGCTGGCCCATACAGCCGCATACGTTGCAGGCTGGCGATAGCCCGACATATACGTCAATACGTGTTGATCGTCGAACATGTTCACCCGTAGCGTTGGGATATCGACCCGAATCGGGCCCATTACCTTTCCAGGCTCCTCTTCATTCATCTTGTGTAGAAACAGGTGGGTGTCGTGTAGCAGTCCGGTGCCCTCTTCTGTTGAAAACACAGCGGTATTTCGTAGCACATCCGTCCACAATTCAGTCACGGGAAACCTCGGAGAATGCAAACATCATTTCTTGTTCATTCGGGAACAATGGCCCTTCCCACACATTGAATTCAGAGAACAGGTTTGTGCGAATTCGTTCTCTTGTCTTCTCAGTGCTTTTGATGATGTCGCCGTTGATGATCCATTCCATTTCATCGATTTGCTCACATCGATGACGGCCAGCCAGACCATCATCGTATTCTCTGGAATATTTGGATGCAATGATCCACCGCAACCTGAATGGATCGGTGTTGTTGCTTGCACCTTCGCGATTCCAGTTTGCGAACATCCTCTCGGCATGAAATCCCGGCACATCCCGAAAATCCGACAATACGGGTGTTTCTGATGTCGTTCGGTATATCCGGAAACCGTTCTGACACAACATCGAATGGGGTGCTGGATACTTCGAGGGATCACCCAGGGTAAACCAATAGGCTTCCAGTTCGTCCCAGGTCTCTACCAGATAGTCTTCCCCCACATCTTCACCGGTGGTCGGGATAGTGCTCTGATAGCGACTGTTACGCAGCACAATACTCGCGGGCCCGGTAGCAGCATGACGCAGCCCGTTCTGATAGTGGGTCATCTGGGTGGTGAAGGCTTTGTTGTCCCGCACTATCAGGGCTGGCCAGTCATTCCGATGAAGGCGATCCCCCATGACCCAATACTGGGCCATCCTGGTGTCACCTTCAATGACCTGGAATGAGATCGGAGAATCCTGGTATTCGGGATAGGCCAGATAGAAACACTGATCGTTGGCTCGGAGACCCTGTATCTTTTGAACGTCAGCCAGAGTAAAGCGAATGACGGGACAATCTCGACCCTGGTAGACACCGGCCCAATTCAATGCATGGGCTAGTTCGTCCAATTCCATCATAGCTGAAACCACCACTCAATGGTGTGTTCTTTTGGGGGAACCAGAACCCATAGATCATCAATCTGAGGATGAATCCACACAGACATATTGTTCTCGGCAGCATACCGATCCACTGCTGCTTTGACACCATCCCATGTATAGTCATCACCCATCACTAGACCACCCGGACGCAACACACGAAAGCCGTTGGTTACATCCCGATACACATAAGGCTCATCATGATTGCCATCGACAAAGATAATGTCAAATGTGCGAGCCCCGTTGTTCTCTGCAAAGAATTCATCGCTGGTCTGGAGCCGGTGTTCGACGTTCGGGTAGATTGCAGTCGTGGCCTTTCGGGTATCCTCGATCAGGCTGGTCCACATGTTCCATGCATCAGGATCACCTTTCATCCACTGGAACACCTTGAGATTTCGCTCTTTCAATTCAGTCAGGGTGTATCCCCTACTGGAATCTACGCTGACCACAGTGCCGTTTGGACAATTCGCAGCCCATGCCACGAGGGATCGACCGGCCCATGATCCAATCTCCAGGATCATTGGATGAGCCGATGTTTCAGATGCCCATTGTGACAATGTGCCAAACAATGTCAGCTTGCTGATGTTTGTCCAACCTGGGACACTTAGATCGTAATGAATCATGCTGCCTCAATCGAGATTTTGTTGCTCACGTGGCTTCCGAAATACGTCATGGCATCCGGTTCACCAACACGAGGAGTGGATAGCCTATCTATGGCTTTGATTGATTCGACAGCCAGTTTGGCATGTAGGGGATCAACCAGCATGGTGGACATCCACCATTCAGATACGATCAACGGCTTGTGCCACTTCTCAGGACCAGACATCTCGGTGGGGCTTCCAAATTTGCCCTTCTTCACCAACCGCGAATGCGGCCACACCGCCTGTCGGTTCAGATAGACCATCGTGGTCTTGATGTTCCGGAGCTTTTCCAAATCGGATTCTGCACCTGATTTGGCGTTCCGGATGATGCTGGTGATTTCTCGCTCGGTGAATCCGACAAAGCTCAGATCACCTTCGGGGCGTTCGAAATCAGCGGGTCGAGCCCCGTCTGAATACTTGGCGATGGATTCCAATTCATGCACGGTGTTGCTGCATCTCACAGCATCATCAGATCGATAGTCCGCACCACCCGCTTCGGTCATGATGTAGAGGGTTGTGCGATCAAACAGCTTGACGGTTCTGCCACCGGCCAGGTGCTTCTCGAATTCTTCAATGATTTCGTATTCATCGGACCGAGAATCACAGCGAACGTTCTCATGCAAATTCTCAGCAATCTCATCCGGAACCGTGATGGTCAAATCCATCAACCATTGCGAAAGACCAGCAATGATCGCCAGCCGCTGAACGGTTTCAAGCCGATTGGTGCGGTAGAACTGGAACTTGGCTTCTGGTGTCATCATGGGTCTCCGTGGGGGTGGCCAGCATCATTGCGATCTGGGCACGAACTATGGCTCTGAAACCAACATAGTGCGGATGGAAATTCATCGCAACCCCATTCTTGCGCATCTCTTTTTCAAATGCCATCATCGCCGAATTGGTGAGGGAATCAAGGTCGCGGGTCATGGTCATTGCAGGTGCTCCCTTACGGATGACCCGGGTATACCAGCCCGCGAATGATTTGTCAAGAACTATGCGAACATATCATCGAATGGCAGTTTCAAATATCTTGCCCGCACGATCTCTCGTGGGATGTGGAACGTTATCTGGTTGTTCGCGTTTCTCCACTCGGAGTATATCAGATCGACATGAGCCATCAACGACCGCCTGGTCTTTTCGATGATTTGATCCAGATGATACCGCAGCACAGCCTGATCTGGATTGGTCACAGCTTCGTTCGCAGCCTGGTAATCCTCAAGCGTAGATTCGACGGTCAGGACATTTCCTGGATATCCCAGGGAACTGGCCATTTTCCACTTCCACTCGTTGCACTGATGTTGAATGAACCACGGCATGTAGTAGTTGGAATTCGACATCAACGATGCACTGACCCAGGTTGGGTGTGAGGGCTCGCGATCTATACCACTCATCCACCAGCACGAGTTGCCGGTCCCCCCAGAGTCCAACCAGGTAAAGTCGATTCGATTGAGGTATTTTGGCATTGGCTAGAACGTCGCTGGTTTGGGCACTCCCGTCCAATTCTGCATCGTGTAGTTGTCCTCGATGGTTTCGTCAGCTTCGCTGTCAGGGACGACGATATTGGAGTAGGCCGGTTGTGGATTTGGTCTCACTTCCACAATGTAGGTATTATCCTCGTCCGTGTCAAACACGAAAATTCGACGAACATCTGCATTTTCGTCCCGACCGAAGATGCCGTAGCTGTCGCCGATCTCTTCCATGTAGTTGCGGGCCGCATCATCCGGATCGTTGCACCAGCTATCGGCCTCCCACCAATCGGATGCAGGATCGTCGGCGTAGTCGGTGATGGGAAGGCAATAGAAGGTCATGTCCGGGTCTCCCAGGCGGTGCCATCCCCAGCGATGATCTTCGCCCACACATCGTCGGATACTTCGACCTCGGGAGCTTCTTGTGGAGTCTGATCGGGTCTGCTGTATTCGTCAGGAACGATGCCGTTGTCGAGATTTTCCCGAACTGGTTGGTCCCACACCCGGTTGATGAATGCCGCAGCATGCTCTCGGGTTTGGTGCAGGCTGGCCCCATCGGGACGAGTGCCCCATCCACGTTCAAATTCGGTCCAGGTGATTCGGATGGCTTTCGGCATGTGTTAACTCCAGGGGTTGTTGAACCTTTCTTCGAGGACTTTGATGAAGTTGTCAAGCCCGAAAAGGCACACGAATTGCCCCCACCGGGGTCCGCTCGGAGAACGAACCACCAATTCATACAGATACAGAAAGAACTCTCTGATTGCTGCTTTGTCTTCTCCGAACGTAGCCTTGGCAGCTTCGTAGAACTCGAACTGCACAGCCTCTTCATCCAGTGGTGCTGGTAGGGCCAGGAGGCGATCCAGGAGCCCTCCCAGGCCCACCAGAAGCTGCTGCACCCGCTGGTGGCTCACGACCTGTTCCTGAGCCCCACGAGGGGCATACCAGGCTTCCATCACAGCATCGTATTCCGCCATGTCTTTCTGGTATTGCTGCATGACCCCATCCGAGGCGTTATCCCCGGGCTTACGGGGCTCCTGCATGGGTGGCCGCTCGGCCATCTGCCAATACAGAAAAGCCGTGATCGTGCCCAGACGAGCCTGTAGTGGGCCGACATCGATGATTCGGTCAGCATCGGTCATCGTCTGGTTTCCCAAAAGCTGAAAGCGAGCATAGCCAGACCACCGACGACTGCCAGGATCAGGAATACCAGGAAAAACTTGAAGGCCAGAAAGAATGGCCACAGGATGATCCAGCCATACGTCCACAGATTGGCCCATTCGGTAGCGGCCAGGTTCATGCTGATGTGCTCGGAAAATGCGGCACCAACGAATAGGCCGATCACAAGATAGGCGATGACGGGGATGATGCGAATGCTGATCATGGTTGACCTCTTATGCTCTTTGATCTTCTGTGTGGGCGGTGCCGCCGAAATTCATCCGGTTGTAGTATTCCCGGATATAGGCTTCATCGTGGCTGTCGCTTTCGAAACTGGTCCACTTGATCATCAGAAACATACGGCGTTCCAGCACGTTCAGTTCCGAATAGAGCAGACCAAACACCGGGAAGGCATCTTCCAGATACTGCTGGAGAGCCCACATCCGCTGCTGGCCATCGACCAGGATATTCCGGGTCCGGGGATTACCTTTGCCATAGGTGGGATCGATGTTGATCGTGTATGTGCCAACCGGCATTCCCATCCACAACGATTCGATGAACCGGATCATCTGGGTCTGCGACCATACCAGAGGACGTTGCCACTCCGGGATCACATAGCCCATGATGGTGCGTAGCCTGAGCGGGTTCATGTAGTCGAGTTCGTCGGTGTTGGCGTCATCCACCGCCGCCTTATAGGCGGTCCAATTGCAGATGGGAGCACTGAGCATGCTGGCATACTCTTTACCCATGTTGAACCCACGGGGCATACGGCTGATCATCTGTTCGGTCATGCTGCTACCGGCTGCTCCACGACCAGGCCCGGATACCGGTCGGTCAGATCGTTCTGATACTGATCACAGTCCACCGGCTGGCCCAGTTGGTTCCGAACCACCCACCGACCATTCGGTTCAATCGGGTAGCTGCGGCCATGCAGGACCAGTTCGCCCCGCTCGCGTTGAGCCGTGAACGTGTAGACCCCACCCTGCTTGGTGTAGAACGTGGGCAGGTATTCGGCAACACCGAACAGGTTGTCGCTGAACGTTGCCATCCGCTTCATGTTCCAGAACACAGCCTCGATCACACCGGTGTCGGGATCGACAATAGCCACCAGCTTGGTCGGCTTGCCGGAGTCGAACATCCGCTCGGATGCGACACAGCCGGAGCGGAATGCCGCACGAGCGTTGTCTTCGGTGCGCCAGAACGACGGCTTGTAGGCGAACACCGCCACGTTGGCCTTGCCCACCGGGGTGTCCACGATCTTTGCGGTCACACGATAGATATACTCGCCCATGTCGATCTCCTGGTTGCGTTGAACCTTCATATATCAGGCGTTACACGATTCGTCAAGAAATATTCGATTCAAGAAAGAAGTGTTCCGCCGAAACCCACCCGGCCAGCCGACCCGCTGCAACCCAATCGCGTTCCAGTGTTCCCATTCCAACCAGAACTACCCGGTCGGCGGGTGTTACCCCCAGAGCCGCCCGTAAATCCTGTGCGGTTTGACGGAACGATGCCAGCGCATAGGGAGCAGGGTAAGCGGCATCCAAACCGTCGTTCATCACCAGAATCGACGGCGATAGGGGTGCTGATGCCAGCCCGATCCTTCCAGCTTGCACCATCTCCAGCTTTTCTACCACCTCGGTCACCAAAGTGGGCATCGAGGCCGTCACTCCTAGTCCATTGGAGGAAAATAGAAACGCGGACACATCATGACCGGTCTGTGCTCGAATTCCGGCATAGGTCTTGTAGGGTAGACCCAGCGTCTTGGCTCTGGCTACACGCTGGCGTAGAACCTCAATCGGTAGGCTCGGCATCAGTTCTTTGCGGGCGACACGCCAACAATGGGTATTCCACCCATTACCACTCGAAATTGACGGCCCCTGATTATGACCGATACCCGCCATGGCTACGCGATCCCATCTGGATCGAACACCAGATCGGGATCATTGCGGGCGAAATACCGTTGAACGGTTTCCGGGCCCGGGTTGTCGATCCGACCATTGGGTTGTTGGACTTCCCACCGGTTGATCACGGTGTTCTGCGGCAGTGTCAGAAGGCGGGCCCGAATCTCATCCAGGGTGCCGGTGAAGAACTCATCATCGAGTTCGATGAATGCTGGTGCGCTCATGATTTGTGATCATCCCATCCTTCGCCACCGGCATAGAAAAGCTCGCCCTCACGCTCGCCCCACCCATTGTATAGGGGTTCGATGATCCGTGGATTCGACAGCAAATCTTGGCGGTCCTCGTCGGTTCTGCATCGGTCAAGCCGTTGCCACGGAGCACCACGAGATGGCGTTCGGCCACCAACTGTGGTCTGCTTCGTCGCTTTGCAGCTTTTGGAGCAGAACCGGGCCCATCCCCGATTCCGATCAGCGGTTCGAGCAGTAAAGCTCTTCCCGCAGCACTTGCATTTGTATTGACCGGTCGATGTCATGCTGCCCGCCGTGCATGCAGGGTCACGTAGAGACCGGTCTGAGCCTCGAACAGGTCCTTGAGCATGTCGCAGTAGATGCCTTCGTGCTTGCTGCATTCGGCGAACTCATAGGTCTTGCGGTTGAACCGCAGGAACTCGACCGTGTAGGTATCCGAAGGGTCCAGTGTGATCCGGACGTGGGTGCAGCGGTTCTTCAACGGAATCTGGGCCGACGCCGACACCTGCATGGACAGCATATTGTCACCACCAACCAGGTTGCGGGCCCCGGTCAGGGCCAGGAATTGACGGCCACCCAGTTGACGAAGAATTTCGGTTGCGACTTCCATTGCCATGATCGTCTCCATTTGCTGTTGACCCTGTATAGCAGGATGCAACGGAGAAGTCAATCATCAATCGTAGTAGGTCTCTCGTTCGGATGGACTCAGGTCGGCCAGGGTGAGATAGTCGTGCTCGGTCCACCCGGCTCGATCTATACCATTACCGCAACCAACATAATTCCCGTCGGCATCAAAGCCGGAATACCCATACCAGTCGTATCCATCTTCGTCATAGTCACCGAACATGGTTTTTTCATCATAGACGATACCGGCGTCATGAAGCTCTTGCGTCCATGGTTCCGGCTCTTGTCCATAACAGTTGAATCGGTATTCATACCCATCCGGTCTGTGCTGATAGGCAAGGCTGTATTTTCCACGACTCATGATGACCTCATTGTGTTGGCACGACAGGCGGGATTCGAACCCCCGGAAACGCCTCTAGGAAGGCTTGGCCGGTCTTTACGCTACCTTCCACCCAACTACTTGCTCAGACCCCTAGTAGGTCTACACGTCAAGCCCTGGCCCTCACGAGTCCCAGAAGTGGCTGCTCTATCCAACGAGCTACTGTCGAACTTGGTAGTCCCACCAGGAATCGAACCTGAGTAAAACGCTCATCAGGCGCTTGCTCTACCACTGAGCTATGGGACCGAAATCCATCACGGATTGTTTCTGCCGAACATGCTGGTCTTCTTGAACTCGTCCATTCCCACCTGCCGGATTGCCTGTAGAAATGCCTGATACAGAGCGTCTTTCATGTTCGTCCTCGCTTTGGAGAACCGGTGGGGAGTCGAACCCCTTGACCATGGATTAAAAGCCCATTGCCAGTCCACACCGACTTTCGTCTACCGGTCCAATTTTGGTAGTCCCAGATGGTCTCGAACCATCGACCCCAGTCTTATCAGGACTGTGCTCTACCCCTGAGCTATGGGACTATAAAGTGCTTGGTGAACCGGGAGAATTTTGAAATCTCGACCTTGGGTTTAAGAGACCCCTGCTCTGCCTCTGAGCTACCGGTCCACGAAGCACTCTACTTGTATATCACCTCGGCGTAGATGCGTTGGTAATACTCATCTTCTTCACGCTCCCCGAGTTTTCGGATCAATCCCTGGTGGGTTTTCAACCACTTTGGGAAATCCTCATTCCGAGGGTCTTCATACATTCGCCGATACAGATCGACGATGTGGTTCAGGCGTTATGCGTGGTCAATTCGTTATCCTCCAGAAGTTTGGTGTCCCCAGCAGGATTCGAACCTGCGACCTTCGGTTTCGTAGACCGACGCTCTATCCGCTGAGCTATGGGGACAATTTGATTTTGGAGCCCCTGGCAGGAATCGAACCCGCGACCTGATCGTTCGAAGCGACCCGCTCTATCCACTGAGCTACAGAGGCATGTTGGTTTGGAACTGTGTTGAGGGTGTATCACACACGGGTTCCGGAGGCTTGTGGCTCTCCGGATAAGAGAGCAGCATCAAGCCTTGGATGTAATCCGGCGCTTTCGTTTGTGCTGCATAGCCATGGTGATGGTCCTTCGGTTGACGGGTGATTCCGTCCTTGCAACTGTATTTAGCGTAGACTGCTCGATCTGTCAACACCCAATCGGAAAAAACTTTCAGCCCTACCTCTCGGTGCTCATAACCAGGCTGGATCACACTATGGCACCGTGGAACACCTCGTCGTAGGTTTGCACCATGGCATCCAACAGCATCCTCGCGGCAGCAGCCTCGTCCCACTCTGGGTAGAACTGTGAGAGAGGTATCAGATCGGGTATCATTCCTATATGCCGGAAGAAGCTATCAAGCTGATTGTAGTGCAGATCGTGACGATCACTAGATGGGAAGTAGGACCGAAGCAGCAGAAGCTGATGATGTGTCCGAGCCACATACATAGTGCGTTCCATATTCGGGACCAGGTGGGTAGGCCATTCGATTTCATCCCGGGGTTGATCCGGTGGTGTATACGACGGCATCTGGTGTTTCCTGGTCTCTGCAAACACCATCACGCTTTTGAGTGTGTCCAACGGATTACGATGAACAAATATGGGTTGGTATTTTTTGCTTTGAATGAATGCAGCCAGATACGGGTATAGCCACGTCTGGTTTGTTTGACGAACTGTGATTTTATGGGGGTGCCTCAGACCATCCTCGTTGGTCTTGTTCCACTTTGCCTCGGTCCACTCCAGAAATGCAGCCGGAGAACTATCATCAGCTTCTGCAAACAATTCACCCTGATACAACCCACCAATAGCCCGAGCTATGGTGGTGACTAGAACTGTAGTTCCAGATCGACCCGTGCCAATTATGATGTAGTCCTGAGATGGATCATACCACGAAAAGTTATCGGAAAACATAATTCACCATCACCCGCATGCGCCCCTCAGGTCCACAAAGACTTGCGAAGCTTTACAATCTCCAATATAGCCGCATCGCGGCGGAGATCAATCTCTGCACTGATAGCCATGGCCTGCTCATACAGGGGTTTCTGATGTGGTGGGCGAACAATCTGATGCACCACCGCGTTGTTCGGTCCAACCTCAACCTTGCGGGTTCTCGGAACATCCTTATTGGCGTCCCGCCATTGGTTCAGCAGATCAGCCTTTCGAGCCTCCATCTCAGGTTCACCCCGAGTGAACCATTCATAAAGCTCGATGACCTTTTCGGTAGTTTCGATCTGCGGTCGAACATCCGTCAGGTCTTCTTCCCACGAAGCACGGATGCCCACCAGATACGCATGGAGTTGAATCAATCCGCCCATTTCGTCTTCTACGTATCGACGGAGAAGCTTGATCAATGCGGCTTCCATGATCGCATCGATGTCGTAGTATGCGGGTTTCAGATCGGTCCGGATGATGTGGTATTGATGTCGTGGCATCAGGCGATACACCACCGACCATGAGAGGTCGTTGGCTCGACGAACAGCTTTGCGAAGCCACTTAGGCCCCCGCTGTGGCCATTCCAAATACCGCTGGAGCCACGAAAGAATCACTGCGTGTCACCACCCATTGGGGCAACCGGGCGGTCCTCGACGCTGAGAAGGGTGCGAGTCCCATCCACAAGGTTGACCACCCACACCTGACCATAGCCGTTGATGAAGCCTTTCATGCAATCATCGATGCTGCTGGTCTGCTCCTGTTGGCAAATGGTGGTTGCGGCCTGCATCATCTCGTTGTCTGGGGCTGTATCTCGGACGGTCACCAACTGGTATTGAACCTCGTTGGTGGCTCGGAGGATTTCCCCGTCGAGAACATCGCCGTGACCCCACCATTTGCCAAGCTCGAACGTGCCTATGATGGCGATGATCCCGACAATCGTGATCACTCCCGGTTTGAAGAAGTCCTCAAAGGACCAGGGTGCTTTGTATTCAGCCATTTGCGATTTCCGTTCCTACGGCGGCATCCCGCCATTGCGTTGTGAATGGTGTTAGGCGTTTATGGTTGCTCGGCCAGTCATTTTGGTCGAGGTCGGTAACCACCCCACACACCGGGCATTTGAACCCCACGGCGGGATCGCTGTCACCCCAGGAACCAGTATCGCTACCCTCCCAGAAACGCAGATCATCCCGGGATACCCGCAGGAGAGAACCGCATCCTTTTCCGCCGTTTCCCTTGCCAGTGCAAGAGACGTCCATAGTTGGATATTTACGTTCCAGAACTTCCATAGTCGATCCTCAATACCAGGTCTTGGTGCAGGTGATATCCACCGGTGATACACAAGTTTCGGCACCACATGTGATGGGTTCTATCGGAAACCGGACGATCTGGTCCCTGACGTTTCCGAGCCGCCCACCCTCACGACACCACCCACGAGATATATCCCCGTTCGTGCGGATGACTATCATCTCCAGACCAATATTACAAGTCCAATCTCTCCAATGGTTGAGATTTTCTGCAATGATTCTATCAGGTGTCATGGTGATCTGTTGGTCTGGATAGATCACGGACATTGCACCGCGATAGGATTGATGCATGCGGGTGCGACTCTTGACGATTAGGTCTTGGATCAAAATGTTACCGGCATCAATGTCAGTCCGTTGCTGCTCAGTCGGAACTTCTCCGGGAATCAGGTTCAACCCCATCGTGATGTTCCGACACTTCGCTGCAATCTCTTTGGAGATGCGAAGCGCATTGGTGATGTCAGTCAAGGCGAACTCTATGTTGACATGTATGTCAACACGATCCGAGGACGTGGATAGCCCTTCGATGAGATGTTCCGGATCATGTTGGTCTACTCGGAACGCCACCACCGCACGGTTGAGAACATCCCGAACACCAATCCAGAAATCAGCGGTGGGCTCGTGTTGGATATAAACTCCGGTGTAGACTCCGATGGATCGAAGATACGTCAACACCGGGATAACACGGTGGGATCGAATCAGATTTGACCCGGAGAATTCCACGAATGGAGTCTTCCCCAGGGTATGCCGGTAGTGATGCACCATATCGGAGCAGAACCGAATCAGGTCTGGTTCTGGTGCAATTGGATCATCCTGGTCGTCGGAATAATCCCCCAACGACCAGTTGACCACAAAAATGCTGGCATGATCCGGTGACGCATGCCGGATAGCTTCTGCTTCTTCCATCAAGCACTCTTCTTGGCGCTACGTCCACCCGGGACCGGTCCGGTTCCGGCAATCCACTGATCCAGTTCCTCGACCGTGAACCAGCCAAAGTTCACATTGTCCTGGTCCTGTGGGTTCAGCCAGTAGATCACCGGGTGGATGGTCCCCCGAGCGGTTTGCTGTTCCTGATCGATTGCCCGGGGTGACAGGGCATAGTAGCTGAACGGGCGGGTCCAGCGATAGCTCTGCACTTCGCCATCCTTGGGCTCACCAGCCGCTTCCAACCGCTTCTTGATGCCGGTGGCTTCATCCATGGCTTCCAGGTCAAGTCGTTCTTGGTCGGCCTTGGCGAAACCCTCGATGATTTCGGCGGGCATGCGGGAGACGATGCCCAGGACCAGACCAGCGTTCTCGAACGGGTTATCCGGCATGGTCTTGCCCAGCCAGATGGCCACGTCGTTGTTCTGGAATGCCTCATAGAGGTCCTTGAGGAATTCGATCTCTTCCGGCTTGCGGGCGAAGACGGCGAAGTCCCCATCGGACCAGGCCGTGCTGAGCGGCATGCTGTCGATTTCATCAGTCCGACGGACACGACCCTTCTCGTCCATCTTGCGAACGTAGCCGGAGTAATCAGCCAGTTCCCGCAGCGATGTGGGATCGAGTTCACGATCTTGATCCCATGTATACTTGTTCAGGACCAGCAACGTGCCGACAAAGCCGATACGGTCGTGGCTGGTTTTGGCCTTCTTCGCCGGTTTCATGGTGAAGTCGCCGATCATCAGTCGGGTATTGGTTTTCTGCACCGTGCGACCGACGATCCCGATGGGGTCCCGCCCGATCTTGTTGGTGTCGATGCCAAAGGCACGGTAGGTATCCTTGATACCCCATTCATGCTCGGCCACGTGATCGGCTCCGAAGTTCAGAGCCACCGGAACCCCATTCAGGGAAAGAATCAGACCATCGTTCGAACGACGCATGTGCTGGCCTCCAAGCCAAAGTTGATGTAGTTCAGCGTTACCAGAGTTACACCGGGCTGTCAATCACCTTTTCTACGAGATATCCAGGTGGTCGCACGATCACTGATACCACCATAGGGTTCAATCGTATACGATCCTTGTCCGAGCCCTTTCATGAGACGGTCGGCCACATCGAACGCCATTTGGGTCAGTCTCTCAAACGATGAGGGGAACCGTGGGTAGTTTATGATCGTCGCAACAAATCCGGCTTCTTCTCCACCGGAGTAGATGTAATCGGTTCGGTGGAGACTGATGCAGGCACCGTTCTCGGAACAGTAGTCCCGGCACAGGCGACGAGCCGTATCATAGTCACCGGCCATGTGGATGTGGTATCCAAATGTCTGTGCCGTCTTGATGGTGGGGGTTTCCGCGAATGGACCGGTCATGCCGCCATCTCCAGTTGATCCAGACTTTCGTATGCTTCCAGGAAGCGTTCTTCGGCGTATTCCGGAGACCAGCTAGGCATGCTGTCCCAGTTCAGCCTGGGGGGAAGTCCAGTCATGACCGCCTGATCGCCGGTGTAGATGTATTCCCCATCGACCCATACATAAGCACCGTGCGTCTGAAACAGCAAGGGCATTTCCGTGGCCAGCATGGTTTCGTCGATGAATTTCACAGCCGGAGATTTCTTCTGCGGGATGTTCAGGATCGGATGCAATTGCCGTTCGATCATGTGCTCGAACTCCGAGAGAGCCGGAATCAGCATCTTGTAGGGTCGAGGAAAATCCACTCCCAGGTAAGCTTCGACCGCATCATGCAGGAGAGCTTCCCGCTTATCTTCGGGGCGAGCCATCTCCCAGCAGTAGACGGAGTGTTGTCCGACCGAATATCGGAAATCCGCTTGTCCACCATACCGGCAAATCATCGACAGCCCATGGGCGATGTCGCGAATATCCACATCTTCCGGACGGATGTCCTGGGGGTAGAATGCTTTGCCGGTCCATGTATGGATCGCATACCCTCGTTGTGGATCATAAATGCAGCCTGATGCTTCGGCCATGTAATACCTCATGAACCCGAACTGTTCGGGAAACCCCTACATGGGTGTTGTCCATAAAGGTTTCAAGGGGTTTTTACAGTGATGGCCTGCGGGGGTGATTCGGAGGGAGGTTGCTCGGATTGTTCCGGCTGAGCCATGGCTTGCTGTTGCTGTAGATCACTGGCCTGCATCATGTTCAGGAACATCGGGCTGAGTAGTGTCCGATACTGTATGTCATCCAGTCGTTCGCGAAGGATGTTCAATGCCATCCACACGTCCGGTGGAACGTCGGTGGCCTCGTCGAGGCCCTCAACAATCTGATCAAGGCAGTCGTTAATGTCGAACAGGTCCAACGAAGACGCCTGGGATATGATAGTCGCCATGGTGTGTGTATTGCTCATACCGGTATTTAACGGACTGCTGACTCATAAATACGAGTATGAAACTAAATGGTATCACCGAGGGTTTGTCCCCGATCCTGTATCACTTCACCAGCCTCTATGGAGCCGCTCGTATCGCTTCGGAGGATCGCTTTCGATTGTCTGCAAGCTTTGCCAACCCCAGCGAGCGAGAAATGGGCCAGGACAAGCTGTTCTTCCTCAGCACCACCCGATCCGCCAGTGGGGGTTATACCCGAAGAAGCACCTACCAGCGTAACGTGGTGTTGAAACTGGATGGTCGTAAACTGGCACAGCGGTATTCGGGACGTCCGGTTCAGTATTTCAGTCGATCCATGATTCGGGTAGACCCCAACTATGACGAAACCGAAGACCGCATATTCGCGGATACTCCGTTCATCAAAGATGCGGTATCCTACATCCTGGAAGCCCACGTGTTGGTTGCGGATCAGCAGCTTGAAGATCGAGATCGACAAGCGTTGCTTCGGTTGAAGCTGCGGAAGATACCGACGTATCTGTATCAGGATGAGAACGCATTCCTCCTTCAAGATACCCGCAAGGCAGTATCGCTGGATGCCTATCAGATGAAGCCTGCGGACAAGCAACCGAACTACTCTCGGTATGACAGTCGTGCATCTCGAAAGCAGGAATATCGGCGATCTGGTAGTGACAAACTCCAATATGGGATTCAGCGTTGGATCGAGTTCATGACCAGACCGGTCGAACAGTTCGAGACCATGCATTATAGCAAGAAGCAACTCATTCGAGAATTGGTTCGTGGCTATACTAGGGATGCCAAAGAGACGTTGGGTGCTGATCTACACAATGCCAAGAACGATGCATCATGGACATCCAGGCTGGCACCGCTGTTCAAGCGGTATGGATTGCGGACGCCAGAGGATGTCATTCAGTTCATCGCGAACCGTTGGAAGACTGTGGCGGCAGATTGAAAACGACCGGTGGGGACTGGCCCGACCGGTCGTTCTGGGAGTGCTGATGGTGCTTCTACGAGTGGGACCGATCAACTAATTCTTGGTGCTTCCTAGCCGACTACGAATTGTATCTATGTCGATCTCATGTTTTGCAATGACATGAACGATTACCCCATTTTGTTCACATACTCGTGATATCTTATCTTCATCTTTTTTGATCAGATAATCATTCTTGGTATCGAAAAATACTGATCCGATTTGAAAATCCGGGTAATATCGATGATCATTTCCGTCGCCGTCGCACCAGATGAGCGGAGGTGGCCGACGCCATTCAATGTCATGGTCTTCCAATATCGTAGCAAACATCACCTCATACGAGGATTGAAGGAATACGATATTACCGTCTTTTCTTTGAAACCGAACCGACCGTTTAGAGGTGTGACCACCCAGACCCCTAGCCTTTGCTACCTCAGATAGTCGCTGTCTGGATGCCGATGACCACTGCTGATTCGGAGTTACGGCAGCAATTTTAGCTCTGGTTTCATCCGACATACTATATCCGGGATTAGACCATTGGTTTGCTTTAGTTTTGTAGGTAAGGGTAATCTTTGCCGGGTTGTCTGCACAATGTCGGGTGTGATTCGAAGCTGAAATTTTACTCTCAAAGCTCCGACCACAGAACCTACAATCTATCATGAGACCACGCAGAAAATTTTGGTGCCCCAGGAGGGATTCGAACCCCCGACCTTCCGCTTACAAGACGGCTGCTCTGACCGGACTGAGCTACTAGGGCGATGCAAGGGTATTTAGGCTTCTTCGGTGCCTTTGTCAACACCAATGTATTCGGGCCAGTCCGAAAAGTCCCCGACATCCCAATCGCGGATGAAATACACCACCGTGTGATCATCTTCCAGTGGATCATCCGCCAGCTTGAGGGCAAACCGAAATGCCCGCAGTGGATCGCAAGGATCGGTCTCCATGGCCGCGATATCCACCACCCCAACGAGTTCATCGGTCGAACCGGGTTCCAGCCATTGGGTGTAGCCATTCTCAATGGCCTTGTCCATGGACGCAGCATGGATGTAGGTATGATCGATCTTGCCGTTTTTCCGGATCGATACCCGATATTGCTTGAACTCACCAGCCATCTACAGCCTCCGCAGGGTTATCCGGCCACTCTTGCTCTAGTGCCGGTATGGGTGGATAATACCAGGGTTCTGGTGGTCGTTTCGGTCTGAACCGATCTAGCCATTTCTGTTGACGGGCATCTGGATGATCATGGAACCACCAAGGATCGACCAGCTTGGTCAACTTCCGCTGGAATGGCTCCGTCAGGGCTGGAAGTGTCAGAACCAACCTTTCTCGCTTCATCGGAATGGGATCGACTCCTGGCCCACAGTTTGCGTAAAACTGATCAACCTCAATATCCAGGCAGGTGACGATATCTCGACTGGTGATCATCCATGGGGTCAGGTCGATCAACTGCACTGAAAGTAGCGTGGTGGGATCGATCTCGATCTCGGCCACCGGCTTTTCCGAATCCTGATACGGCTCTGACAGATACCGGCACTTGGTCAGTGCGGCAGCTTCATCATCGGTCAGTTTGGCCATGGTGGTATAGTCGGGACGATCATATCCGGACCACTCCCGCCGTATGATCCGGAATGATCCAGGAACGCCCTTGAGTTCGAACGTATCCATGATCAGCCCCCGTTGGTAAAGCGTTGATAGACGATCCTGTCCACACCCACGGCGAGTTCGAACACCTTGAGGTTCTTCTCGACCGCACCCTTGTTGGTCTTGAACGAATAGGTGCCGGGGAAGTCCGTCCGGATACTGGCGGATGCGATTTCCATCCACCGTTGTGCCATTTCGTCATACACCTCGATGTCCAGGGTGGACTCGGCATAGGCCGGAATGCGATCCGATTCGATGACACGCACCTGGATGGCCGCACAAAGATTTTGGATCACCGGAGCCACACGTTCCAACACCACTGACCGATAGTCGTTCTTGGTATCCTCAGTGTAGATGCACTGGAATTCCTGTTGATAGAATTCCTTGAGCCGCATGAACTTCGTGGGCTGTTCCTGTTCACGCCGGAACGACTTGCCGACTTGCCAGAAACAGACGGGTGGTCTCCATGCGGATTGGACGTCAAATACGGCCCGTGCGTAGGCGTAGGTGCTCGGAGTGGTCTCCGGTCGCAGAACCAGCGGAACAGCCGTCTCCGAGCCGCTCTGTGCGTATACGTCGGCATCAGTGTATTCCTGGTTGATGATCGAACGCGGCACCAGAACGGTGCCCTCAATCTGCTCGAATGCCCAGGCTTGGTTCTGGCTCCATAGCGTGTTCTGAACACGGCGAGCAATCTGTTCCACAGCATGTTGCCGGAACTGAATGTGGGCACCGGTCCAGAAGACCAGGCCATTGATGTTGTGAATGTTATGCATCGAGTTTCTCGACCTCATAGAAAGCGGGGGTTTCACCATAGGTCTGGAAGAATTCCATCCTGGCAACACGATAGATATCGTTGGGGTCCTTGTTCGGGTAGGGGGTCCCCAGAAAATCCCCCTCTTCCAGGATCATATCTTCCCCCCATGGAGCTTCGAATTTCACAGTGGGGCCCGTGTAGAAGCCACCGATGATCTGGCCCTTGGCAGAGACCTTGAACCAGGTCTGACCTTCTACCATAAGAACTTCATCAGAGCGATCATACCGATTCACGAACTTTTCGCCACTGATCGGGTAGCGTTCAGCCGAACTGTTGATCATGATGTTCTGGATCACCCAGTCCCCGGCGAACGTAGGCTTGAGCGTTTCGATGCGACCGGCAACGACTGTGATGACGGTCTCACCTGGCTGGGCGGGGCGGGCCAACATCACCCCCTGCTTCTGATAGACCCCACCCGCGTTGATGCGGTTGAACAGTTCGATGATCTTGTCTTTCGGCAGATAGTCCATGAAAAAGGCCCCAGGTTGAGTCACCCAGGGCCTACATGATTCTCTCGATCAGTGCAAGAGGGATTTACGGGCCAGTCTGACCGGCCATCAACGCTTCATACTGGGCCACGACATCTGCCAGTGGTGCCAGGTTGGATGCGATCACTGCGATGGCCTCATCCGCCATCATGTAGCTGAACACGTTGTCCGGGCTATCCGGAAAATACGCATCACGGATGAGATTCTTGAGAGCTTGCTTACGAGATGCAGCCTCGGCCAACTCTTGAGAGGCCCAAAGTGTGCCGTCTTCGGCACGATACATGGTTACGGTTTCGGTCATGATTATAGGGCTCCCAGGTATGCTGCCACGGTAGAGGCATTCAGTTTGATTCGATCCATGATTTCAGATGCGGATAGTAAACGCAATTCACCCACGTCGGTCAGACCTTCCCCAATCATTTCGAACATATCGTTGTGATATGTGGATTGTTCATCACCGGCTTCGGCGTCGGGCTGCGAAGAGTAGATACGACCTTCCGTATCGGTCCAGTATGTGATAGATGTGGCCATAACCCAGTCTCCTTGGTGGTTCGTTGTATTTAGTCTGGGTAGTTATCCCAAAAGGATTTCACGCTTCTGAATCTCATGGGCTTCTTTCAGCACGGCAATTCCGGATACCTGAACCTTCCAACGACCCCCTTCATAGGCGATGATCGTTCCGACCTGTTTGGTGGCGGATACCATCACGGTGTCCCCGATACGGAAGGCGCTGTTGGTGGTTTCTTTAAGCATGATGGTTTCTCCTCACGAATATTTATCGCTTTCGGGTTTTCCTACCGGGTAGAATCATCTCCGGAGCATATCTCGATGTGGTATCGAACCAGTAGGGGATGGCGTTGGGGATGTTGACGTGCCCGTGAATGTCCAGTGGGGAGTAATCAGATGCTACGCCGGTATGAATGGCGATCTCATCGAACAGCCCTTCCATCGTGTAGTAGTGACTGACGATCAAGAGTGTCTGATCGGTATCCCAGATCGGAAGTAGTTGTTCTGTGAAGAACGAATGAATGCGGACACGGAAGTCACCCTCGGTCTCGTATTCATACCAATTCATAGTCCCCGGGGCGTCCCAGCACCACTCGTTCAGTCGTGCATCCTGTCGATACGTCCGTTGCCAGTCGTTGATCCCCTGCATGACAATCGAGGCTGTATGGCGGGATCGGGTGAGGTCTGACGTCCACACGGTATTAACCCCATCGGGTGCCAGATCGAGGACCTGGTATGATGCCAGGTCGGCCTGTTTGGCTCCACGAAGCGACAAGAAGTTCATCTTGTCGTCTTCATACATACCACCCCAGACGTTGGCTTTTGATTCGCCATGGCGAAGGAAAATGACTTTCATGATTGTCCTGTTGTTTGCATGATCTGGCCTGGATGTATGCGACCCAGATCGACTTGTTGACGGTTACCGGACCCCATTATCGGGATATCAGCCATGGGATCGATCATGGCTCCCTCTTCGCCCTCCGGCAATAGAGGTTCAGCCAGTTGGAAGATAGCTTCATACGCGAACAGCAAAAGCTGATCCTGCACATCCTGCACCAGGGCCGCACTGACCTTGCCGATCCAGTCGGGGATGATCGGAAGGAATTCCTGATTGTGGCTTTCGTCAACCACGATGGTTCCAGCTTCGGGATCGTATTGCAGCACGAACCGGAAGTATGGTTGCCCCTGTAGGCTGGCCCAGACACGCCGCAGGAAACTGATGTCATATACGGGTTGATCCAAGATCACTTTTGGTTTGACACCAGTTTGCAACTCGACGGATGCGAAGATAGTTTCCATATCGGATCGACTGATCAGTCCGTTGGTGAACCCCAACATGCGGGCCTTTTCAGTCACAAGCTCGTCATCCGTGAATGGCTTGACGGAGGTGAACTTGAACGATTGAGCCTGAGTTTTGCCTTCGGCCATAACTTCCCCGTAAACCCGCAGTTGGTTCTCCGGAGTTTGCTCGATCTGAATGACGTTCTCCAGCCGATCCAGTCGGATGATCTGACCCCATTTGGGTCCAAGGTCAATGAGGATACCTGCGGTCATCAGATTTCTCCCTTCATGATACGATCCATCATTTCGAGTGCATCGGTGTGGTTCTGCATGGTGATACCGTTGTAAGCATCAGTGTGGATGAACCGTGGCTTCTGCTCTTCCATCATGTCAGAGTCATCATCCAGTATCATCCATCGGGTTTCTTCGGGATGTTCCAGCAACCAGTCGCGGATTTGGAACCCACGGATGTCAGTGATCCCGTTGATGGTCATCCCCGTATACCGGGTGGTCCAATCCTTATGTAGGGTTGGATACAATCCGATGGCACCCAGCAGTTGAGAGATACCCACGTAGTTCTGTCCGATTCGCCAGGTCGATGAGAACACAATGTAGGTATCCTCTTGCCATGCATCGGCAAGGTATCGAACCCACTTGTTGACCAACCCGACCCCGACGGGATCGATGGCCGCGAATGGACTGGACTGCACACCACGGGTGATAGCAGACATAGCACGGCCCGTGCAGAGCACCCCATCCATGTCAAGGAAGATGATCATTCTTTGACATCCACCGAATCGGCATACATCAGTAGCCAGTAAGCCAAGGTTCGTGCTTCTTCCTTGGTATGAACGGATACACGGTTCTCATCGGAGTCACCATTGCTCATTTCCAAGGTGATGGGGGCGGTATCTCCAGACACCGCGTATACCGTGACCGTCTCATCGCCCCCATCAATCGAGATCGATTTCGGTAGCTGAAATGAGACTGTCGGCTGTGGTGGCAGGGGTTCTGCCAGGATGGTTGGCGTGGTCATTCTCGGGTCTTCCTATGCACAATGGTTAGCTCATGGCGGGCGAATGCGGTATCCACACATAGCTGAATGGCTTTTTCAGCCAGTCGTGCTTCTACCGTCTTCTCTTCATCCTGGGACTGCGAAATCCCACGGAGAAGCTGATCGGAGTTTACCGCTACGTTGAATGCCACGGATGGATCATCCATGACCACGGGGATGTTCAGGACCATGCTGGTGCTGTGTGAGGATACGTTCCCACCAAACTCCATCGACACGGACTCATGACGGGCGGAGATCGTGACGATATCTTCACGACCAGAGCTTGGGGCCGCAGCGTGAATCCGCTTGATCTCGGAAAACTCTTTGATCGCATCGATGTCCCACATGAACATGACCGGCCATTTTTCGATGGTGACCGACTTGGGTTTGGTGATGCTGGCCCGGAACGGATCGGTCGTCACATAGACCATTTCGGTTCGGGCATTTGGACGGAATACCAGAGAGCCCGCGATCACCCGCTCGTTTTGCTCCCTCACCATGACATCGACCGTCCCGGCACCGGCCTTGGCGATGGATGATCCCAGGAGTTGGTTCAGATACCCCAGGTTGCCCAGACATGCACGGCTACCCTTGATACTGATGGGGTTCTTGGATACCGAATTGAAGTGGATCGATCCATCGGTGGCCGAAGCCTTTGCCAGCAACGTTCCATCCGGTTGTTCTTTCAGGTGGACGAACTGGATGATGGAACCGAACGCGGTTACCCGGCTGACCACTTCACGAAGGAATGGCACAAGATTGTCAGTCATAGAAGTCATCTACCTCTTCTGTTACTTCGGCGGCACAGTTTGTGGGTGGAGTAAAGTTCCAACCCAACACGTCCCCGATTACGTTGAACAGCTTTTTGTCCAACAGCTTCTCTTCCATTCGGGCTACATCAAACGGCAACCGACTGAACCAGTCTGGGATATAGAGTTCCCCAGTGCGAATTGCAACAGCATCCATCTGTTCTGGATTCGGTAACAGGTAGATAACCCCAACCTTGTCCCCATCGTGGATGCTATCCCATCGGGTTTCTCCATAGTGTTCGATCAACCGATTCGTGTTCAACGCGGCCTTGACCGTGAAGTGCATCTGATCGACCTTATCGCCGTATTCACCAGCTTCGACCTGTTCTTCGAACACCCGGTAGGCTTTGGTATGAACGCTCAGGTTTTTCACCCGACCTGGACTAACCTGTTGCCACGGCGGCATGGCCCGGAACGTCTTGCGGAATTCATCCACCCGGGCCCGAACCTCATCATACGTCTTGTCCTGTTTGATCACCAGTTCGATGCACTCGGACAAGAAGTCCTGAATGAACGCGGGGGTATCGGAACGCTTGGTTTCCATACCCATGACTTTGATCTTGTCCGCAGATCGACCTTCGGAGTTGACCACGTGGATAGCGTATCGCTTCTTCTTATCCTTGAACAAGGCTTTGCGACCGACGTTTTCCCGACCTGGCTTCAAGATGGCCAGGTCCTTCGGAGAACTTAGGAATTTCCTTGATAGAATGTCGGGTAGCTCTGACTCAAGACGGGCCTGCAACCGGTCAGCCAGTGCCACCATGTTGTCAACCGTCTGTTCAATCCCATGCTTCTCCGCGTGTAGGTCTAGCCGCACGTAACTTGAGTCGGTGTCCCCCATGAGGACGTGTGTGAATCCGGAACTAGACAATTTCATCCTCCAGCAGATGTTCTGCATGATCAGCCATGGCCGATAGGCAGATACGACCGCTCATCGTAACGCTGGCACCCATACGAGGATCATAGAACAGACAGAAGGCGTTGAGAAGGGCTCCATAGGTGGAGTTCAGGAAAATCTTCTGAACCTGTTGACGCATGTCAAAATAGGCGACTTCAACCTTGATCGTTTCGAGATCGTTCGCCCTGTTTTTCTCAGCCTGCTCCAGCTTGTCCTTGGCGGCTTTCATCTTGCCCTGGAAATCTTTCCGTTGCAGATACCACTTCTCCAAGCAATACGGGATGATACCTTGTTTGCTACGATCCAAGATCAATCCGAATGCGGTGATGGCCCAGCCATTGGCGACGATTTCCTCGTAGAGGTCGGCACCAGTAGTCTCAATCCGTTTGTCCGGATCATCATCCGCCAGATGCTCTTGCACGAACACGACCGGTTCATTCGACTGCTCGATCACCCGGTTGTATTCGATGGTGCCGGGGAAGTGTGACCAGGCTTCGGCTGAGTCCATGCCGTTGGCAATCATTGCCATCAGTTTGGCGATGGTTTCGATAGGATCGATGAACCCGATGATGCACTCCGGGCTGATGTTCAGCATCCGGATCACAGTCGGATACAGGGAGTTGAAGTCAAAGCTGGCCAGCCAGTTATACAACCCCTTTTGTGGATCAAGAACGAATGCCCCCGGGATCGGGTAGGCCCGCTCTATGGACTTTCTGTCAAAGCACACCAGACCCTGCTTGTGCAGTTCCTTGAGGATTGCCTGTTCGATAATCGCCACCGAGCCCAGGACCTTATCCAAGGTCACTCCGGCCATGTGTGCCATGGAGTTGGCAAGCCCAATCATCTTACGCTTGTCATCAATCGCACTCAACCCCATGACGTCTTGGCGGTTGTATGCGGTGAACCGACGGATGTCCCACCGGTATAGCTGATCCAGCGATCCCTCATAGGGGATTTTCTTCTGCTTCACTTCATGACGAAGAATAGCATCCAGCGAGTAGCTGTGCAGTTCTTCATACGTAAACTTCCGATACAGATCGAGGTAGTCCAGGTGAACCCTACCATGCAGGTTGTAGGTCTTTTCCATGTTGCCGTAGTGTTCGACCATCCGCATTGACGGCGGGCAGTCGAAAAGGCAAAGCTGGTTGATCCACAGTTTGGATTCATCAGTCGGTTGGTATGGGTATTCCTCTGATCCATCTTCCCGAGAGATCACATCGATGGGCTCTCCCCCCAACACGATACGAATACGCTGAATCAGATAGGGAAGGTCGAAGAACATACTGTTCCAGCCCGAGATGACATCTGCGGCCTGCATGAGGGCGATGGTCATGATCAACAGTTGGGCTTCATCCTCAACCACAAAGTAGTTGTGGCCTTCCGTCATGGGCCCCCAGTCATCATCCGGCTGTGGGATATCTGTGAAATCACCACGAACGTCCTGATAGTATTTGCCTTCCAGCAAATCCCTGGTCTGCTCTATGGTGAGATTTTCCGGGGGGACAATGATCGTGTCGGCAATGCCGGTGGTCTTGTCCAAAATGGTAATGGCGTTGATCGGGGCGTATGGATAGTCAACCCGAGAGAACCCCTTCTTGGGGTCCTTATCGACCTCGAGGTCGATCAGTTGAATGGTGAGCGGTGGACCATCTTCACCTGGATACAACTTCTCCAGCAACCGGTTTACCGGATCGATGTCAGTTTCAAAGACCTGGGTTCCAGAGTCCTGGAACGCCCTGACAGTCTCTTTCAGTTCTTTGCGGGTAGTGGCAACATACTTCCGGAGTTTGTGGCCGTCGATGCTGGTGTGAGACCCATCCGGGGCCTCAAAATACATCTCATACCGAACAGGATGGGTCTTGATCTGACGCTTCCCCTGAGCATCACGCTCGGAGATGTAGATTCTACCCCCTATCTGTTTGGCATCGATATACAATTCAGTCTGCCTCTTTCATCCATTTCGGCTCTGGTTCATTCGGATCATGCATACGTCGCCAGAAATACGCAGGCTCGTTGATCGCAGGATATGGATTTCCCATGAGCCAGTCTTCTGCCCCGCAGGTATCACAGGTTCGTTTGGCCGTATTACCGGAGTTTTTGGACCATCGACATTTTTTCCGGTTACCTGGGCATACATTATTGCTTGTCCAATCGGATGGAGGTCCATCATCGTTGGATCGTCCAGATTGTTCGGTCAATGTAACGTAGGTTGCTACGTCAGAGTTTGTAATCCTGATAAACCATTTGGCGAGTGCCCGTATGGCTCGTTGGAGTATGCTCATTCAGTAGGTTCTCCATCTGCCGCTGGGGCTTTGAAACGATCCCAGGCACTTCCAACCCGATCCACCACGGTGGCAGCACCATCACCGATAGCAGCACCGGCTTCGCCCGCATTCTCTTGCAGAGCTTGACCGACTTCGGCAATCCCCTCGGGACCAACCTCGACCAATGCCAGGATACCCTGAACCGACTCACTCACCGACTTGGACAGTTCGGTAAGACGCTCGATCTGGTTACCAATGTAGATAGTGGCGACACCGGCGATGATCAAGGTGAAGATCGATCCAGACCAATGGATCAGCATCTGTTGCCAGAAGCGTTTTCCGAAGAATGATTCGTTATCGGTGCTCATGCTGCATACTCCAGGATGGGGAGCCCCTTGCGTTGGGCTCGGGTTTTCATGTCGTTGGTTCCGGCACCCCCGGGGAATGCCACGAGGATGTCGGGGTTTTGATCCAGCATCGTTTGGTTCCTACGATGGCCAGCCATTCGTCCGTATCTGGTCCAGTCGGATTTTGCAATAGGGAACGCCTTGGTGGGTATCCCTCGGGACTCGGCCCATTTGGCACAGATCGTGTCGGCACCGGTAGCGTCTCCGTGGATCAACATCGTGATGGGTTCCTCTGCGTGGATAGCATCCATCCAGGCAAAGGTCTCATCTCTCTGTGCCCACCATCGGCCACCGGTAACCAGAACGATCATGCTGCACCCGCCTGCACCAGAGCATGAGCGACTTTGAATAACACTTCATCACCCCAATCGGATCGAGCTAGATTGACCGCAAAACACACTATTCTTACATTGTCTTTCGTATACCCGACACTGGGGATGATACGGTCGAGTGATGGTGTGAGTGGGTGTGTTTTATATTCACTGGATGATTCGCGAACAAACGGAATTCCAGTCATTTCGCAAACACCCGATTCTAGTTTTTTGGCTACCCATTCAATGTCTAGGTCGAACGGTAAGCCCATTCTCTTCGCTCGATATTTCGCCCCGCCAAACAGCATCGTTATAGTCCCCGCTGTGGTATTGGAATATTTCGTCCACTGCTGACGAACTCGATCTGGGTGTTTGTGAAAAAACCGTCTCGTTCTAACGGCACCACTACACTTTCTACTACAATACACCGCATCAGACCTTCGCCCGATAACAGGGTTTTCACAACGGGGGCATATCTTAGCCATTTGTAATAGACTTAACTCCCCACATGACGGTTTCTTCAATGGCAATTCGCATGTCACGAGTCGTTGTCATCGACACCATCTCGGTCTCGAAGTCAATGTCCATGCCAAACCCACTGGTAATCCGGTCCAGTGCAATGGCACCTTCGCGGTTGTTCGGGTCAAGATTCGACAGCATGGCTTGCAACAGCGCAATTGCATCCTCTTGAGATCGAGTGATGGAGTCGATCAGAACCTGTCCACGATCCTTGATCAGATCGACGGCCTGTTTCTCTGCATCCGTCAACGTCCGGTAAGTGTGACGGACAGCCGACGCTTTGACGCGATCATCCCCGGTGCTGGTGACGGTCTCGGTAGTCTCTTCCGGGCCAGGATATGCATCGGCTCCGCTTCGTCCATAGTTCATCGAATCAGTCCTTCTTTCTGATGTTCTTTCTTACCCATTCTGGGCGAATGGTTGGTTTGTCCAGATACAATGCTTTGTCCAGCATTAGCTGTTCCGCATACACTGGATCATCGGTCTGATCCAACCACGGGCTCCCGATGCACACGGTGATTTTTTCCACAGACGATGGATCAATGCAGTGTGGATGACCTCCATCCAGCACATAGCATCGCTGTGTGGGATCGACGTGGACATGCTCCATCTTTTCGTTGATGAAGTATAGGCCGTCTATTTCGCCGTGTAGAACCAGTCGCCACTTGTGTTGAATTGTCCCGACCTCTTTGGGGGAACAATCGATGTGTTCCGCCATCATGGTCTGTGGTGGGGTTCGGAGAACCGTCACTCGTCCATGGGGCTTCATCCAGGACATAACGTGCTTCCTGATGTAAGCGATGAGATTGGGGCAATACTGGATTGCTGCCGATGAAAATTCCTTATCACCGACAAACTCCAGCTTGTATTCCCCAATCCCATCCTGCTGGTTATAGAATGCCAGCATTTGGCAATTTCTGAACTCATCGAAGTGCCAGTGTTCGTCTGGGACTGACCGAACTTCGGCGAGGAATTGTTCAACCTCCGCTTCGGTGATTCCAGAATGAACGGGGCAATACGTAAAGTTCATCATCGTGGGTTACTCCATGCCGAGAGCGGCCAGGTAGATTTCCAGGATGGCGGCTTCTTCTGCCCGCTGATCCGGCGATTTCTTGCGTTCCGCGATGATCTTCTTGATGATCTTCGTGTCGTATCTGCGCCCCTTGGCTTCGGCCATCACTTCCTTCTGGGTTTCGGTGATGTCGGTCTTTTCGGACTCAAGCTGTTCGTAACGTTCGATGAACTGGCGAAGCTCGTCGGCGGTGACCGAGGTGTTGGTATCGTTCATGGGTAGTCCCTTCTAGGTTGGTTGAACCGAATACATGTGGATGGCGTAGGGTTGGTTCAAGCCCCTATGCTGGAAGAAGTGGCACCAATAGTGTAGAATTTTCATAGGGGCGATCATCAATCACAAACAGACCGGCTGTGATCGTTGCACCAGGGTATGCATCCTGGAAATGCTTCACAGCGGCATCCACCTTGGATGTGCTATCCAGGGGATATCCGTCGGCCAGACAGAACCGGCTATTGTCGGCAAAGAACCGGTCGAACATCTCCAACAGGATGGTGTAACGAAATGCCCCTGGCCATTGCTTCTGCTTGCTCTGCGGAACCATGTCTACAAGCTCTATAAAGCTGTTTGCAGAGCCACCATAAACGACCGCATCGATCAGTATGGGATACTCCAGATCAGACTGTCCAAGCATCTGAGCGAAGTGTGGAGCTATCTGTGCGGTGAAGTGTCCGAGGATGTCGGAGTAGTCCATCGCATATACGGTGATCGAGTCTGCCCACACCACGATCACCACGTGATCGGAGTCTTCTGCAATCGGATAAAGCACTCCGGGGACTTCGGTCAATCCCATCCCGATTCGATCTTTCCGTGTCGCCGGTCGCATCATGCTCAGACCAACACAGTCAGTGAGCCATTCACAGAACATGTTCGTGGTGACCCCGGGAAAGGGCTTTCGTTGCAACACGGGTTGGTAACGCTGCTCCCATACCTCCCTGGTGCAATTGGTAGTGAACTTCACAACCAGATTGGTTAGGGCACTATCGGTGATTGTAGGCCCCGTCACGACCAAGTAATCCAACAACCTGAGGAATATCTCATCGGTTGCCCGGTTCTCAGTTGCAAACTTCGGGGGGCTATCAAAGGCGAACTTTACCCGATCCGGTATCCAATGACGATAAATCCGCGACCCCACCTTGGCAACAAATTCATTCGTCTCCCGTGGCGGGATGGTGATGGCTTCTAGATCGTCGGCAATCATAGCCCCAATGTCGTCGTGATTCATACTGCCCACACAAACGTATCAACCGCCCGAGTCATAGCCGTGTATAGCCACCGCTTTCGCGACTGTCTATTGAAGCTGCAAAACTGATCGTCTACCAACACAACGCTATCCCATTGGGAACCTTGTGACTTATGAACGGTAACTGCATATCCGAGATCGAACTGGAACAAGAACAGGTTGTCGTCGGTTCGATGTTCCTGGTAAGATCGATCCAGTATCTCCAGGTCCATCCGTTTCTCGTCATCTGTTCGTGGACTCCAGTTGTCCTGGAATGCCCCCATGTGGAGACGCTTGGGCCCGAATTGCTGCCGCCACCGGATACCTTCCTCCACCTGGACGCCCTGGGTGATGTATCGCTCTTTGACATCGATCATGCTGGCATCCACCACATGCGTGGTTCGCCCTATCATACCATTGAACAGTCCGTTGCGCTGGTTGTTCTTCAAGCAGATCACCTTGATCCCCGGCAACATGGGGTAACCAACCTCGAAGCCTTCGGCTTTCATCATCAGTTGGTTCAGTCCCCACCGGGTTTCGTTCTTGCCGGTCAGCACCTGGTCCGCAGCAATCAGATCGAGGTCACTCAGTTCATCGAACCGCATCTTGATGACCCCACCATGATCACCCATTGGGATCGGGACATCATTCCGAATATCCTGCGACAGGCGGATGATGCTGTTCTCCAGAGCTTGGCGGTGAATCTCAGACAGAAAATAGTCTGGTGTGCCTCGGGTGAAGTATCCGGACTTGGCACCTTTGATCGGCTCTAGCTGACCAGGATCGCCCAGAACCAGAATTTTCACATTGAACCGCAGAAGGTCTTCGGCGATGTCGTCACCAATCATCGAGCATTCATCAAGAACCAGCAGTTTGGCATCTCGGAGTTCGGAATCCCAGTTCAGGCCGAAAATCAACTCACCCAGCTTGTCTTCTTTGAGCGTATAGATCAGGCTGTGGACCGTGTTAGCGTCCATTCCCTTGCGGGTCATCACCATCGACGCTTTGCCCGTGTAGGCAGCGTATTTTACCTCACTACCCTCTGGGTCCAGGCCACATGCCTCGACTGCCAGGGTGGCTATCGATGACTTTCCACTACCTGCGTAACCCGCCAGATAGAAGAATGGTTTTGGGCTGTTTTTGAACCAGTCGCCGATCTCATAGATGGCTTCGGCTTGCTGGAAAGATGGGGTAATCGACATGCATCAACGATCAATCTGGGTGGCGACAATTTCCTGCCGTGAACCGGCTGACGCGCCCTCATCATCATATACTTGGACGTTTCCGATCAACACATCAAAACGCATCTCTTCTGGGACGCCATAACGTTGGCGGAGGAAATCCGTAATTATTGCATTGATGTCGGCCTTGTCGAAGCGGTATACGTGGGTCTGTTTGACCATCAGGAATCTCCGGGTTGTTCTCCATCATAGATGGTCGGAGTAGCCTGAATTTGCAAGGGGGAAGTTACGACGCGGGCAAGTTTTTGGACTGGACGTTTTACGCGCTCTACCACTAAGCTACCCCGGCCATACTTAACGTTTTGGTGGCGGGGAGAGGATTCGAACCATCTGCCTCGGTCTTCATGCAGGACAATAACCCATTCCGGTCGGCCCGCGTCGTTCTTCATACATATGCGATTCGAATTGGGTTGTCAACCCCTGGGCCAAGAAGTATGTTCCAGGACGATTTCACGTGTCTGTGGGGGGAACATGAAATTCCAGTTGAGTTGGAGCCACTCACGAGGACGATCAAACTCGTAGATCACTCGTGAATAACCACCACCCAGGTCCACCCGGGATACCTCGGTGCGAATCGGTTGCTCGTAATGTGCATACCATCCTCTGGATTTCGGATCGAACGACATCTTGATGACTGCGATTTCTTGTTTCATCACACGTCGAAGGTGATATTGTGGGAACGGACCCCGACCTGTGTCAGAACCTCCAACAAAGCTTCCCTGGTCGGAAATCCCACGGTGCTCACCATCCGGGTCTCCCACTCCTCATCATCCGGATCGTCGGAAGTCTGGACATCATCACAAAACTCGGCGTTCCACCCGGCGAATGGGGGTGCATCATCTGGATCGTGGGTGATCACGACCGATGCGACGTGTGGCGAGATGCCCACCTCGTCCAGAGCTTGCCGAAGCTGTTCCAGATTTGCGGGTTTCGGATCACCGAATGCCGACCGGAACATGCCAGTGCCATCGGTTCCGGGCGGGGGGAGGTGGAAGTCATCCATGGATCAGTCCTTCTGATGATGTTGGACGAATTCTCCCAGATGTGAGAAGAAGTCGTCGGTGTTGCGGTCCATTCCCCGAACTGCCGCAGCAAGCTCTGGGTCACGGGGGCTCTTAGCGGAATTCTTCATCATCGTCAAGAGACCAAAGCACAGTGGGGCCTCTTGTGCCCGTTCCTGGCTGGTATCGGATTCCCAATTCACGGTGAGATGACAGGGAAGGGGACGATCAGCCTGCCAATGCGGGCCGATGAACTCCATGGGTTTCCCCGAAGACTCACCCAGCCATCCTGGTAGGGAAGCCCGCCGAAACGGACATTCCCGACAGGCTTGCTTGACACATCGACGTTCGCTCATGCTGTCACCTTGGATTTCTTGATGTCCGTGATGTGGTCCGGGCTCATGGTGAAATACACCACGGGTTTGACCTCATACTGCCATCCACGACGAGCAGACCACGACCGCACCACCACCATATCTTCGTCCACAATGGCACGGATATGGTAGCGGCGGGTGTTGGGGCTCTTGGGGCCGTAGTTTTGCAGGAACGAGACGCCCACCACGACCCATGCAGGCATGATCCAGAGGGCGTCATCCATGATCAGGCCCGGACGGTGATCTTGCCGTGGGCGGGCTTGCCATTGGCGGGAACGATCAGGTAGACGCGGCCACCCTCGGCGTTCTTGTTGGTGGTCAGCACGAAGCGGATCGGACCCTCGCCACCAGCAGCCTCGACGGAAGCAGCGGTCAACGACACACGGAAGGACTTCTCGGCATCACGCTTGGCCACGCCCGCACCCTTCACGCCGGAGATGGCATTGCCATCCAGGACGAAGCGGTCAGCAGCGGTCAGGTTCAGGGTATTCGCGGATTTCGAAACGGTCAGGTCGCCACGCATGTCGGTCACTCCAGGTTGGGTTGCATCTCGATGAACCCTGTATACCCGGATCAAAACGATTCGTCAAGAAAAAAGTGAACCTTCACCAAAACGGAGCATCACCGTTCAGTTTGTCCTGGGCGAGTTTTATGGTAAGATCGATACCACCCAAAATGGATGTCCACCAGTAGGCAGCATCAGATGGTGTAGTGGTGCGGTTCTGCTCTACACGAACGCGGAGCCCTTCCATGAACCTAACTGATCCGGACGCAAACGCATCAGGTGACATACCATAAAGGTAGAAGGATTCCTGTTGCAGGAGTCCGTAGTTGATTCGGGTCTGTTCCGGATTCATTAGATCAGCTAAGTCCAGCAAGATCATCCGGGGATCACCGAAGTCATTCAGGTGATGTTCGGTGTCCATGATGAGTTCATACGCCTTGATGGGATCAACACGCGGGATCGGACCCATCGCGGCATAGACGACCTCGAACAGCTTGGCGGATCGAAGTTCTTTCAACGGCTGGCTGTCATAGACGGCATCGTGGAACATGATGGCAAGGTCCAGGTTGGGATCATACGGGAACCTGAATGTGTGCTTGGCATGCCAATAGAGCCGACAGATATGGGGGTTCCACCCATGGTAGACCCGCCTCCCATCAGTGTCATGGAATGCTCGGGCGATCTTCCCTATGGGCTGATCGATCAGTTGCGACCAGGATGTATCAATTGTCATCGGTTGTATCCCCCTACGTATGTTATCTCTGGCACCACAGCGGCGAAGTAGTTGATCTTCATGCTTTCGGCCAGTCGATATCGGTCGGCGTAGAATTCCGGAGTCAAGAGCACGGCCATGGAATGTTGGACGAAATAATCTGGGTCTGGGTGAAGCGATTGCACCATGGGTAGGGCAAACCCGGCCAAATACCGATTTTCCAGGTGCTCTGCATTCATCTTATTGGCAACCCGCGATGCGATCTTGGAATTCATGAACTCATTTTCCCACCAACTGGCATGTGTCTCACTGGTGGTGTATCCGTATTGCTCGGGGGATTGATTGAATTCCGACACATGGTGTTTGTTTTGGTTCTTGCTGTGCATTGCCAGACCATACCAAACCCAGTCATGCAGTAGATGACCCTGACCGATCAGTGCATTGGTTTCTGCCACCGATCTCAGGTCTTCGTAGGGCAATCCAACGATGAATGATCCAAACAACCGCATGTGTGGATAATTCTGCCGGATGTGCAATATGGTCTCTTCGATCTTCTCCCACGGCATACTCTTACCAATGGCTTTCAAAGCCTCTGGGTGACGTGATTCGATACCGAGGTGCATGGTGATCAGTCCGATATCATCCATGAGTTCCAGCATACGCGGAAAACGGGCTATGAGGTCAACACGGACAAATGAATTGAACTTGGGACGAAATGGTAGCCGGTCGGTAACGGACTTCAACATCTCTAATTTCTGGATAGTATCGTTCAGCGTGTCATCGATCAAAATGAACCTGGTGACTCCAAATCGTTCGTAAAGACCCATGATTTCCTGATAGATGTCATCAGGATCGCGTAGATAGTCCAGCTTCTTCTTACCACGGAGAACGTGAGAACAAAACTTGCAATTGAAGATACATCCACGACTGACTTCAATGGGTATCCATTCGTGAGACATGATGTGATGCTCAGGCCCCCAATCGACTGACAGTCTCGACAAGTCGGTGACCGGCCACATGACGTCGGGTCTGATAATTTTGGGATTTTCTGGACCGATATCGTCGTAACCACCATCGCGAATAGCAGCGGCAATACCGACAATAGCACGATCTGCATGGCCCATCACGAACATATCAGCGAAATATTGATCACGTCCATATACGTCCAAAGCACCCACGAGCACTTTGGCTTTGGGCGATCTGGCTTTGATCGCGTAATATATCTGCTTCTGTTCTTCCCGTGTGAACCTGGTGGTTTTGGCGTTATCTTTGACGAGTTTACCAGTATCATCCATACTCACATCGCTGAGAAATGTGGCCGACCATCCCACGATCAGCGTGTTTTCGTCACAACGGGTATTGATGATAGTGATGATCTGATCCAGCGATAGGACCGATATGAAATCTATCACATCACATGTATACCCCGCACGACGAAGCTCGGTTTGAATGCGATATGTGCCCAGTCCCCGCGACCAGGATTGAACAGTCATCCCAGAGTGATCGGTGAATAATACAGCCTCAACCATGAATTCTCATCCTCATTAAATCGAGTCTATCATCCGGTGTTGTGCATGGCGATTCCGATACAGTGCGTCGAACGCATTTTTGATTTCGATGGGATCACCGGGAACCCATACGAAGTAGTCTCGGAAATTATCAACTGCTACATACTGATCATCGTGGAGCAACATGGCTGCACGATCTCCGGCATTGGTCCCTACATAGGTAAGCCAGAATCCGTCTGCATTTGCAGCAGGTATGAGAGTGTTACCCATGGCCCGCCTGGTAGATTTTGCGATTTTTGATTGGGCTCGAACAAGCTGGACCTTGACCTCATGCTCTACCTCCAGCATGGGGCCGGATTGACGTTCCACGGTCGGTGCGTCTGCCAACTGGGATAGAAGCTGATCCGCAGTTTGAATGGGAAAGTCTTTCAGACTGGTGGCTTTGATAGTGGTGCTACCCACCGTGGGGGTCACCGTGTGTTTAACACCAGCAAACTCGACATCGTATGGGGTTGGGTCGTCTACCCGGCCCATGTGGATCAGATATTCTGCAACTCGACCTTGCACGTCGATCCAGTCGATTACGTTGTGACCAAAATGGGGATTCCGGTCGGGGAGGGTGTTGGTGTCCAACGGCATGGGTTGATCTCGATCTCGTTCAGGATTTCCAGCTTTCGCTCATCGCTGAATTTAGTCCATCCTGCGATCTCTTCAAGGGTCCGACGACATCCTTGACATACACCGGTGAGTTTTGAGGGTTTGGTTGATTTCTGACAGGATCGTTTTTCGATCTTGCAGTTCTTTACACATGGAGATGCAACAGCCATCAACGATTCTCCCAGACGATGCATCGTATTTAGTGGGAGATTGGTCAAGGTGACAGGGATGTTGGTCAGCCATACAGGACTTGAACCTGCGAACCTCCTGGTTCCCGACCAGGCGCTCTACCAAACTGAGCTAATGGCTGCTCATGTTGTATTTAGAGCAACCCTTCTTGACTGTCAACCCCACATAGCTATGTATGAAGCATGTATATTGGCTCAGATCATCACAAGCGAAACCTGGATCGTGCTCGTGCCGCACAGAAGCGTGACAAACCCTGTCTGCACTGTGGTGCTATGTATTTTCAGAGTGGTATAATCAAGCATGAACGGTCATGCCGGTCAAACCCAGAAAATCAACGAGTCTGCGAGGTGTGTGGGAAATCCTTCACCGGTAAAGGTGTCACTTGCTCCCATGGATGTGCCAACACAAAATTCCGCACCGGACCCGATCATGGGAACTGGAAAGATGACAGCTATCGATCAACGTGCTTTCATTATCACGAGAAGAAGTGTGTGGTGTGTCCAGAGACGGTCATAGTCGAGGTCCATCACCTGGATGAGGATAATACCAACAATAGTCCGGAAAATCTCATACCGCTATGCCCCACACACCATCAATACTGGCATTCGCGGCACCGACACCTGATTGAAGATCAAGTGATCAGCTATCTGAATTTATGGAAGGAATTGGTCAGTGTGAGAGGACTCGAACCTCCGGCCTGTAGTTCCCGAAACTACCGCTCTACCGCCTGAGCTACACACTGATGGAAGAGAGCTTGGCAAGGGTGACAGGATTCGAACCTGCTTAACCTCACGGTCCCAGTTTTGGAGACTGGCCCAACCCTCCCGCGTTGGCGCACCCCTGCAAAACTCTCTTCGAAGATGGCTCGGTCAGGGCGGTCGGATTCGAACCGACGATACTCCTGTTTCCAAAACAGGCGGATTAACCAGACTTTCCCACGCCCTGACGGAACCATCTTACGGCTGTATTTAGAGGATCACGCCGATCCTGTCAATAGACGATTGCAATCTTTTCCAAATCATCTACATTGACCTCAACAAAGGAGTTTACCATGACAGCTACCACCCCACCCGATACCCAGTTGATCTATGATGAGGGCGGGACCGTGATCGCATCCATTCCATACGAGGTGGAACGCATCCCGGTCTTAGCCAAATCCCGGGCACTGTCCGCAACATGGACATGCGAACGACCACAGGTCCTCACAGCGGTCTTCGGTGGCATCCCTATCCGTGAAGCCTGGGCTATGCCGGTGCCACCCGGACTGACGCTGTGGCAGCGTATCAAGCGGCGTGTGCGTATCCTGATGGGTCGGTTCGGGATTGAAGACGTGCTGGCCGAAACGTTGGCGGCTGAAATCACCGCAGAGATCGACCGTGAACTGATCAATCGGCTACGCTGAAACGACGAAGGCCCAGGATCGCTCCTGGGCCTCAACATCTATTGGCGGTCTGCACGGGACTCGAACCCGTTTTCTCAGCGTGACAGGCTGATGTAATAACCCGTATACCAGCAAACCGTGTTGGCGGAAACGACGGGGATTGAACCCGCGACCTTCGGATCGACAATCCGCTGCTCTACCACTGAGCTACGCTTCCAAACATGTTCATCAAGACCATCCCATTGTCAGAGGGAGGTAGGTGACGGGCAAGTGAATGGCGTTGGGGTTTCACTGTGTGCAATACAATAACCCAGTGCCTTCGGCCCGTCTCGAATGTATTTAGGGCATCGTTTGTGATTCGTCAATAGGGTTGTAGTAGATTTCTGGGATAATCACTCCGACAAGGAGAATGAACCCTAAAACCAACGATACGATCAACCCCACTGGGGGTTCAGGTTTGCGATGTCTAGACATGGTGGAGTATTTATCAGCGGGCGGTCCCGAACGTGGCCAGCCGGTGCGTCAGGCTGTCCAACTGCCGCTTGAGGTCATCGTCTTCTGAGGAGTCCGAATCGACCGGCTCTGCAACACCATACCTGGCTCGAAACGCGGCTTCATCGGCACGAGCTTTTTCTTTCCGCTCCATCTCGCTTCGGGCACTGGAGATTGCACGTTTCACGATACGCTCACACAGGGTGGTTGCGGCTTTTGTGACGTGCTGCTCCAGGTCGGGGGAGTGCATCTTCCAATCGAAAGTCCCATCCGTGAATGTCAAAATATGCCGACCTTCCACCCACACCGCAATGTGCTTCTCATCGATATCGTCATATGTGAAACTGAACTTCACATTGTCGATGTGAGGGCGGAACAGACTGCCAGATCGGGTGCTGTGACGATATTCATCATCCATGTCACCAGCGGCATCCGCATCGTAACCGGCTTGAATGATTTCCAGCAGCATGGTAGCGAGAGTGGTCATTGATTTGTTCCTGATTTGACGATGGAGCAGAAGGTGCAGAACCGAGTGGTTCTCATTTGAACCAACTGGGCTTCCAGTTCTTTGATTTCGATGGTGCGGGCGTCCCAGTCGGCCTTGGCCCGAGTGTGCCACTCAAGAGCCCGCTCATACGATGGGAATACCGCAAGCACCTGTTCTGGGGCCACCAGATCGCGTCCATGATATGGGGTAACCAGTGACAGGACTTTCTTCCCGACGGTCTTTACCTGGCGGGGGCGGGGATAGATACCCTTCCGATCATCCGTATCATAGCCCATGAATCCCACACCACAGTTACCGGTGGCATAGACGATCCAATCGTCGGGTTTGATCTGATCGAGAGTGTAGGTCAATATTCAATCTCCCATCTTCCCACTTCCAGCCTGCCGAGATACTCGTGGCGATCCATCCACCGCGATCCCGACACATAGCCGAATTGCGACGACCGAATGTGAACCTCGTCTGTGAACGGGTCGTATCCGATGTGGGCCCATCCCACACCGGAGTCAAGGTTGTAGCTGAAATCCGGATGGTTCAACCAGAACCGAATGCGTTCGAGAATGGTGCGGAACATCACAAGGGCCCTCGTATTACTCGTTCATAGAAACACCGGGTGCAGACTTCGATGTCCGACCGATAGCTCATGCTGGCCATTACGTTCTCATGGACGAACCGATGGAACCCAATCCAACATTTGATGCGGGACCACAACCGATGCATCACGATTTCCTCGGAACATACGGGACGCCCGCCCGGGTTTTCGGTCGAGGAATCAGGCCCGCCTCGATCAGCTTGTTCCAACGAATCCGCTCGATGACAATACCGATGACGATGCCAGCCAGGAGACCGATAAGTCCTACCAGAAACATATCCATGATGATCCTCCAGATCAAGCGTTGTAGGCCGCACCATGCGGGCCCATACGGGCGATGCCGTTGTTGGCGTCGAAGATATTGCCACGGGCACCACGGGCAGGCGAAGCCCAGCCATCGGCCTTGAACACGTCACCGGCTTTCCACGAACCCATCTTCTTGTTCGATCCGTCAGCAACCGCCACGAAGCAGTGGGCGGAGTCGCCCTGGCCACGATCCGTGCGAATCACGCGGATGAACGTCTTGCCGCCGACCGAAGTCGAAATCTGGGGCTTCGGCAGGGTGGAGAAGTTACGCTCCATATACATGTCCGAGATGGTCTGGCATCCGGAGACGAACGAATTCAGAGCGGCGGTGAAGTCCATCGATGCGTAGTTCATGATCATCTCCATGTTTCGTTGCACCTGGTATACCAGGATTACGTTGATTCGTCAAGAACTACTTTCAAGACGCCTCAATAAGGCTGGTTAGGGCGTCGATTTCGGCTTGATAACCCGCCCTGATCCGTTCCGACTTGAACTTGTTCAGTTGCCGCATTGCAAGGGTAATCTCCCGTGACAGATCGCACCCGGTGTCTTTGCAACGTTGCGCGAATTGGGCTGCGTCTTTGAGTTGCTTGGGGGTCGGATATTCCATGGAACATCTCCTCACTTCGTTGAACCCTATATGCCACGGGCACCGTGATTTGTCAAGAAAAATATGCGATCTGACTGATCTCATCTCGAACAAACTGGTAGTTCGAGTGTAATGCATTGGTCCCGAGGTTCCAGGAATATCCCCATGCGATGTTCCAGATGGCATCCAGCACATTCTGGGGTGCTCCAGGAAGGCCATACTCGGCCTCACACGTGGCACGAAGCGAAGCCTCTCGATCCCGTATTGCGGTGGTGATATCGCTCATACTGGGTCATCCGGGTTCGTGTGAATCGGCATCGGTTGGAACGGTTGGAGCCGCACCGGTTTCAGGTTACCAGGGTGGGATACCCAGGGAGAATCCGGAGCCCCATAGACGTCTTCCCAACTCTGGTGAACCCAGTTTGGCTTGTCATCGATCCAGATGTCAATCGAGCGTCCCAGTTCGAGGCTGGTGTGGTGTTTTGCGGTTCCTGCCGTATAGATGATTTCGTCACACACCGCATGGTAGTGTTCACAGGTGATCTCCTGTTCCCGGTTTCGGAACGTCACACCAATGATGGTGAACCCGGCCTGTTTGAGCAACCGCAGAGCAGCCGCCCAAACCTCGGGGTTGACCGAGAAGGTGTCATCGTAGTCAACCCCGATGGTTCTCATGCTGCCACCAGGTCCAGGTTCTGGGCCCGCTCGGTGTCGTATTGCTCGACGATCCATCCGTTCTGGACCCGATATTCGGCCACGAATGCTTGCACCCATTCATCGATCCCAATCAGGATTTTTGCCCGAGCCACTTCCCGGTCATATTCCGACGTGATGGTGCCATCGACGCGGCGGGTTGCAGCGATACGAATCTCACCCTTGGTGTAGGGAACCAGCCGATAGGTGGCGGCGTTTCCCCACTCCGCAAATAGCCGGTCGATGGATCGAATCAGAAGATGCGGATACTGGTAGGCCCAGAGTGCGCTGATTCCCAGGGTGCTGCTGCTGGTGGAGGGATGAATGCTCATGCTGCTTTCCTTTGGTTCTGTTCCTGCCGCAAGCTTTTCAGCATGGCCGACAATTCGGTGCTGGTGCGGGGAAGCTTTTGTTTCTCATCACGGCCCAGGTCAAGCAGGGCCAGACGGATGTGGATGCAGAGGTCACGGTTTGTCATGCTGTCACCTTTTCGGTAATGATACCGGCTTCGATCAGATCACGTGCGGTGCGACCGAACCAGCCTTGGAGTTGCCATGCCAGCCCGGTATCGACCAGGAACTGCCATGCCTCGATCACCTCTTGCTCATCCTCGGCGTCGATGAAACCTTCGGCCAGTCCGACGGCCCGGTAGTTGGTCATCACTTCACGGGGTGCGGGGGTATCCAGAATATCGCTCATTACTTGCCTCCGGTTCAGGTGAGCCAGATATACCGGAATGATCATTGTTTGTCAAGAACTAAATGTGTCGCATTTTTGTAACACTAACCATGATGGGATTGATCCGATCTTGCAACCCCATGATGTGTGACCTAAATCCATCCGTAGCGGCAATGACCGCACAACCCTGTTTGGAGTTCCCATGAAGAAAATTCTACTCGTATCGGCTCTGGCCGCACTGACCTCGACTTCTGCGTTTGCTGGCGGTTTGACCTATGGCCTGGATGACCCGGAAGTTCTGGCTCCTGCTGCTGATCTGTCCTGGACCGGTCTGTATGCTGGTGTGAGCCTTGGCTCGGAAGTCGAAGGTGGCGCAAATGACGCCTCGGTCGGTGTCCATCTCGGCTACCGCTATGATCTCGGCAACGTCGTCCTGGGCGCAGAAGGCAGCTATGCCACCGAGTTCAACAATGGCAGTGATGACCGGTCGGCTCTCGAAGCATCGGCTGGCTATGACTTCGGCGATATCCTGACCTACGGAAGCGTCGGCTATGCCTGGGACAATGGCGAAGGTGCCGTGTATGGCGTCGGTGCGGACTATCGTCTGGACGCGAACAACGTGATCGGCGTCAAGGCGACCTATGACGACTTCGGCACGAACGAAGTCAACGTATCGGCTCGCTATTCGTTCCAGTTCTGATCTTCGGATCAATGATGCCAAAAGGGGCCCGGGAAATCCTGGGCCCCTTTCATTATGCTGATACATTTTTATCACACCAACTGGTTCATTCAATTGGTAGTCAATCTATTGGTTGCATAGTTGAATGAAACCGTGTAGGTAGTGGGAAGCGGCGAATGGGCCGTGGATAACAACCCTATGGAGCTTTCCACATGAAGAAACTTCTGATCCTCTCCACCCTGATCGGCTCGTTCGCCACCGCATCGTTCGCCGAAGACGTTGATCTCGGCCTCGACTTCTTCCCGTCCTGGAACGGCGTCTATGGTGGCGTTTCGCTGGGCGGTGATGTCGCTGGCGGCAACGATCTGGACTTCGGTGCCCACCTGACCTATCGCCACGAAGTCACCAACGAATTCCTCGTGGGCGTCGAAGGCAGCTATGCAACGTCGCTTGGCGGCAATGGCGATGACCGTGCGGCCCTGGAAGCGATGGCTGGCTACAACTTCGGCCCCCTGGTGACCTACGTCAGCGCCGGGTATGCCTGGGACAACGGTGAGGGCGGCGTCTATGGCGTGGGCGTGGACTACCGCACGGTCTCGAAAGACGTGATCGGCGTCAAGGTCACCTACGACGACTTCGGCTCGAACGAAACGAACCTGTCGGTTCGCTATTCCTTCGACTTCTGATCGACGCATACCATCGATGAAAAGGGCCTGGGAATTTCCCAGGCCCTTTTTCATTTGCTCCAGTCGATCAGGGGAAGGTGGTGATCAGCAAAGAACCGATTGGTTTTGGAGAATATCCGGGAGCCAATGAATCCGCCACCGGTGCCGATCCGAGTCGGTCCATTACAGGATATCACCAGGTGATTGCGGGATAGCACGGTGGGGGCGATCAGCCGTGGTAAATCCCCAAGCTTCACTATGACCAGATGCTCCACCAGGGCCACAGCAGCCTCGATTGCTTCCTGTATTAAGCCGTGCCACCCATGATCCACTGGAACGCTCAGGGAGCAGTTCAGCAGCAACACGCCCTGTTGGGCCCATCCCGTTAGCGATCCATTATGGTGATGATCTACACCGGTGTCCAATAGAAGCTCATCGAACAGGCTGATCAGTCCACCAGGAAGCGGGGATACAGATGGAGCAACTGAAAACGCCAAACCATCGGATACCCCCGGGGTATCATATGGGGCTTCGCCCAGGATGATCACACGGGTTTGGTCTGGGCTGAAATACCGAAATGGCTCCAACAGGTAATCGACCTGTGGAACCGGTGGTCTATTGGAAAGCTCTTGCTGGGAAAGTCGGTGCATCACCCCATCGTAGTTCGAAGACTCAAACCATGGGAGAAGACTTACCCACTCATTCAGGTGATCGGTCAATCTGTAGGTCCATCACGCCGATCTGAACAGCGATATGCTGAGCGATCTCTGCATTATCGTAGTCACCATCGCTGGAAAAGAAATCGGCCTGCTCCAGAAGCCAGGACTGCATCTCTTCCACCGTTTGAGGCAACACAACCGGGGTCACGTCATCCATTGTATCATCCTCCAGATCAGGCTCGATACCCCTGCCGTGAAACACGGCGGCACACAGATCGATAAAGAAATCGATAATCACGACGACACCCGGTTTACAGCATACCGAGCCAGGTCTTCCGTAACCATCTCGGTAACCCTGGACAAGATCGCCGGATCAAGATCGCCTCGGGGAATATACCCGGGTGACGACATGCGGACGTATTCGGCCAGTGCTGCAAGCTCTGTGGTATCTATTCCGGGATTTGTGGTTTTCATCTTGGAGACGAACCGGGCACCGTTTTCTGCGATCACCCGCCACATCATATCCCGGTTCACCGACTGCCCCACCCGTAGGCCGAGCCGAGCCATCACCTCGGGAAAAGATTCCACGGATGATCCGTTGTGCATGACATATGCCATTATGCCACCTCTGCGGCTTTCGGAAACAACGTGGCCTGCCCCTGCTCGACCTGACGAATCGCTTCCACGATGTTTGCCAGTGCCCGCAGGGTGCCTTGATCGGCAAGTGCCCGCATCGGATTGGTCGAGGCCGATGTTGACGTGGCCTTGTTCATCAATTGCTGGGTGGCATGATCCCGCAGTCCATCGATCAGATCATTCTGGGACAGCGGCGGTGCAGTCTCCATACGCTTCACCAGGCTCTCGTATTCCATCCCCTCGGCTGCGAGGCGGGAGATGTCAGCGGCGTCCCAGTTGAACCGGGATTCGAAGCCAACAATGGAGGTTTCCGCCACCAGCTTTTGGGTGAACCCATGCAGCGTTGCCCGAACGTCCATCAACGAGGTCTTGGCCCAGTCCAGCAGATTGTCACGAACGAAGATCATCTTGTTGCTCCCGAGTTGCGTTACACATGCATCTATCAGGATTGGGGCAATTCGTCAAGTCTTATATTTGGCTGGAGACCCCGGCTTCGAACCAGGCCCTTCCTGCTTCAAAGGCAGGTGCTCTACCAACTAAGCTAGTCTCCAACAGGTAGATTGGCTGGGGCGGTAGGATTCGAACCCACGTATGTCGGAATCAAAGTCCGATGCCTTACCACTTGGCGACACCCCAACGGTGTTGTTTTGGCTGGAAGTCCAGGCATCGAACCTGGGCCCTCGACATTCAGAGTGTCGCGCTCTACCAACTAAGCTAACTTCCAAGAAACGAAAAAGCCGCCCCGGGGGACGGCTGTGAGGGATCGATCAGATAAGCCTTTGCTTAACCGCCGTATCCCTCACGATGTTGTTGCTGCTTGCGCATGATCGAATTCCCTATGAGCGTGATTCGCTCTGTCACAACCTATTTAGTCCAAGTCCTCTGATTTGTCAACCTCTATCGAGAAGAGTTTTTTGAACGTCGCCGCAAACAGGCCGAGACCGATAACATGGCTGACGAATGACACTCCGTATCCAACCATCGTGGTTGAATACCCCAGCACAAATGTCGGGACACCCAGTCCCAGTAATGCTGCAAGTGCATAAGATATAGTCGAGATCATGTGTTTTTTCCTCACTGACATGTCTTTTTGTATAAGTATTTGGGGGATATCAGTATGACACATGCATCCTACTAGATGATGTGTTGAGCAAATTTTCATTATTTTTCAGGGTCTTGACGAATCAATACCTTATCGGAGTTGATTCGCCCGTTAGTGCTGCGATACCCATTCCCGCAGGGCCGAATCCAGGCTATCCTGGTGGTGCTGCTGAGCCTGCTCCAGTGTATCGAACGGAGGCACACCCGCTTCCCAGGCGATATACTTCCCATCCTTGGACAGGTGGACCTCGTAATCCCAGAACGGACCTTCGGCTACCCAGATAAAGGGGGCAAAGTCAACAGTGGACAGGCTTTTGACCTTCCAGTCCAGCTTCTGAAATTCAATCGGTGCGGTAGGTGTTTTCGCCGCACACTGCTTGCTATAGGCAGCAGCAAATGCACTGGCCATCGCCAACCGGTGAGCCCGAACTGCTCGCTCGTTCATCTTGAGCATCGCGGTTAGTTCGATCCATTCAACCCTCTGGATCAGGTCACTCACCGTATTTGGAATCACCATTCTGATAAACCGCCATACCCCCCGATTCCAGGAGTTCTTGTATTTCCGAACTGCCAGGTCATAGCAGTCCGCATGAACTTGCTGGTGCCGCCGTATGATGGCATCAGGTCCTGCGGTGCGAAGTGCGTATTCGCCAAAATAGTCACCCGTCAACAGGGCTCGGGCAAGGGTGGGCCAACTGAAATCATCGACCATGTGGAGGGCCACCTCTTCGGTGATCGATACCCCGGTCGGAAAGATGTCAAGAAACTCTTCGGTCGTGTATGTCATTTCTGTGCTCTCCTGGCTTTCTCTTCTTCCCACCACACCATGAGCTTGGTCACCCGGTCGGCCTGTTCAGCCATGAATTGGGCTTTCCAGGCTTGCCATTCTGGTGTTGCTCGTATTGCGGCCCGCCCTGGCTCCCCATCGATCCATTCTTGACGACGACGCTCGGCCTCTACGATGGAAGCCAAACCAGGATTGTCCTTGTCACCGGTTAGAATGTGTCTGATCTCTGAGATACGAGCCCGATGGACTCGTATCTCAGCCTCAAGCTGTTTCTGTTCAGCTTGCAGTTCGATCAGGCGCTGCTGGTCAGGCTGCACGGGCCTTACCCTTGCTCTTGGCTGGCTTCGCCTCCACCTCGGGCTCCACCGGCTTGGCAGCAGCCTTCTCGGCAGCTTTGGAAGCGGCCTGGGCCGTAGCCCGTTGAGCCTTCCATGCGGACTTCGGCGAAAACTTCGCCCGACCGGCGTTCACATCGACCTGGGCCTTTTCGTCCGATACCCGGGTGATCTTGCCATTGACTTCGATACACTTCATTGCGATTCGCTCCATGTGGGTTGGCGAAAATGCCAACGCCCCCAGCGTATCTCTACGAGGGGGCGTTGTCAACCATCAATAGCCGGGATTTTGTCTAGGATCACGATTCGTCTATTGGCACCAACCCACCTTCATCCCCTGGAACTTCGGGTCCGGTTGTTTGGCTTGCAGGCCCCCTTGCGGTATCAGTGGTAAAACGGCTTTCGCCTCCCACAGGTTCCGGGCCTGTCCCGAGCTTCCTCTCCGTGGAGCCGTGACCTCGATGGATTTCTGTGCCCTGTCGAACCCCTTCCAGCCCCTCACCATACGAGGTCATCTGTCGGGTTGTTCGCAGGATAGTCTCAAGCGTGAGCATCAGATGTCGTTCCAGTCCAGGATGCCCTGGCCGACGTTTCGACAGATGCTGTTGGCGGTCTCAGCCGACATCCCCTCGGGCCGTGCAATCGACCGATCCCACTCCACGAGTTCATGCGTGTAGAGTTGGCACACGATGGTGCCCTTGGGGGTTTCCACCACCACGGGGTCAGATTCGAAATCCTGTGGAGAACACGCCGTGATGGTTGCCACGACCAGAAGTGCAAGTGCGATACGTGTCATGGTGATCCTCATACGACCAATGCGGTCTCTTTGGGTTTCAGCAGCATTCGTGCTGCTACCGTGCTGTCCGGTCGGTCAATCAGTTCCGGAAACAGTTCGAGTAGTTCGGTTCGGGTCTGAATATCCAACGTGCTGAGTGAACTCTTCCCGGGAAGGAAGCTCTCAGTCATCACATCATCTGCAACCACCACTTCATGGCGACCGGTCATCAGATGAATATACGTGGTATTCCGGGGAATGTCCATGACGATTCGTTCACCATCGATCAGTCCCTTGGCGGATGCAAGGACTTCACGTTCTCCAAAGTGGAGTGCGGCTTTGTCACTGATCAACAGGAACCGATGCTGCTGGGATACCGTCATGTCCCGACTGGGCATACCAGGTCCGAACGCATCCTTGCGAACGATCACCCCGAGCAGGGCCGGGTTCGTGTTCATCGAGTAGCGGCTCACCCGCTTCTTGCCGATCCACTCAACCTGTTGATATCCATTGTCGCGAGTGAACACCTGATCGCCAACGACAATCTGATCGACATCGATCAGGCCGTGTTTGGTCATCACTTGGCTACCCGGGGTGAAACAGATGCATCCACCCCCACCACCGCCCCCGTGACTGGAACCGTGGCTTCCGTGGCTTCCGTGGCTTCCTTTTCCACCACGTCCACGACCATCATCGTCATCTTTCAGGAAGTTGACGATACCTGTTTGTTGTTCATCATTCTGATCGCTGCTCATTTTGTTCTCCAAGTTCAGCCCCCACCACGGGTCTTAGTTGGATTTACTCGATTCCCGATGCACCATCGCGTTCAATACGAAATGGGTATACCAGGATAGTCTCACATATCCAATCGGTCTTGCCACCGTCCACCGGTTCGTGACTATCGGCTTTACAAGCTCTAGCCCATCCTCGTGTAAGATGAAACGACCGTGATCTCCCACAGCCCAACGTTCCGGTTCCAACCATAGCGACTCACGTATGGCTTTGTCCAGACTTTTATAGTGCCCAATTGCTGACAATCTGTTTCTCCAAATGCCAGTAATCAGGCGATGTCAGTCTTGTGCAACTTGTGATCGCGGTTGGACCGCTGTTCGTTTCGCTCATCGAGTTTCTTCCGGACCTGATCACCCTGATCGACAATCCACAAAACCCCCACGATGATAAACAACAATCCGATCATTCCAAAGTCCATATCAGGTTCCCATCCATACTGTGTCATGACCCGGGTTCGAGTCATACCAGCAATACTCGATCATCTTTCGACCAATGTCAAGTCCTTGAGATGACAACCACAAAGTCTTTTGATGGACGGAGGTCAGAAATTCCGCACGATCCATATCATACCCGCGTTGGGTCAACATGAACCCAACATGGGTTGGAGTTTGTTTGGCCGAATTGCGAGACAGATACTGGGATGGGATCGTGTAGATATACCTGCGGAATTCATCGACCGATTTCACCGGCACCGAGAGTTCCAGGTGGGCTTCCCAATATCCACCCGGGTGGTCAGCACGAGCGATATCAGACGGCGATGTCTCGATCTTTGCGCGAACCGGACTGACCCGGGCCAGGATCATCCTACACATGATCCGCTCGGCTTCATCCCGGGCCTCATCATAAGTTCCACGAAATTTGTGCGAGGTCATTGCTTCATCATGAACCAATCCATCGCGGCGGTCGGTGTGGACGAGAATCGGTTTGATCCCCAACTTCCGACAGACCTCCGGGAACGCCTGGTTGTCTTCCGGTCGCACCGTGATGTGAATTTCATGGTGATCCAGTGGCACGTCCTGGTGCTGGAATGTGCAATCAATGCATCCAGCACAGGTCATTCGGTTTTACCCGGTTGGTTGTGCATCCAGTCGGCGGATTCCGAATTGGTAACCCCGTCGATGACAATCGGATATATGGTCGGATATACGTCAATGATGTCATAGACCGGGCCGTCGATCAGCACGAAGTTCGGTTTGTCCGGTGCCGCATCACGCCATGCCGCGAGTTCTTTCGGGGCCATGCAAATCCGACGTTCGACCTGGCCCAGACCATCCAACAACCATTGGGGTAGATAGCCGACCGACTCGGCCCGACCAATTAGGTCGTCGAGTTCCGCAATTGCGCCAACAGATGCAGCATGCACCAGGTTTCGTCTCATGTATTCGTTCGACACGTCTATCTCCTGGTATCTGCCGCTACAGCCGAAGCATAGCTCGATCCGATCAGCTTGTAAAGATCATTCGGATGCATCCCGGGTTCCCAGATGGTGCCGCCACTGATGTGGAACTGTTCGGCTTGCATGTGATGGGTCGGGCATAGACTGATGCCGTTCTGGAGCACATAGCCGCCGTTCGGCATCAGATGGCGATCCGTGATATGATGGGCGTCCAGATCGGTCTTGGAATCACAAAACCGGCACGTATGCCGGTCTCTGGAGAACACCGCGTCCCGAAACGCCTGTCGGACTTTTTTCTTGTTGGAGACTGCGATCTTGGTCACGGTAAAGCCTCGGTAAATGGTGGGCCCGGGAGGACTTGAACCCCCAACCAAGGCGTTATGAGCGCCCCGCTCTAACCAATTGAGCTACAGGCCCGGAAGTTACTTCGCGGCTATCGCGGCATCAAGCTCGGCCAGCACAGCAGCCAGCGGGCGAACCACGACGATCTTGGTGTCTTTGCGAGCCATGATGGTGTTCCTTTGCGCTTCGTTCACTTGACCTATGTATCAGCTTCAAACTGATTCGTCAACTTATATCTGATCGTGGGTGCAAAGATTCAGCAGTTCCAACTTTCGATCCTGGTAGTCGGCTCGGAACACCAGGCCGATGTGCTGGCTCTTCAAGTGAGCCCACAACGTGCCTTTGGGATACGACTTGAGCGGGTGGACGTAATGCTCGTGTGGATACTCATCCAGCTTCGGCTGTCGGGGTTGGTTCGTGATGAATCCAAGCAAGTCACGGAGGGCCGTCATTACCCGTTTATCGGTCTGGTATTTGCCCATACCCTTGCGATAGGATTTGGTTTCACCGACCGACCAGCCGGAATCCTCCAACAAGGTCCACTCGATGATCTCCAGTGGGCCCAGTTGATGATATTCGAGAAGTGATTCTACCAGCGATGTCATGCTGATATTTAGGCCCGTGATTGCTCAACCATGTTGTTGATCGCATCGACCACATTGGCGATGTTACAGGCATACAGACCAGCGGAGTTGAATCCGTTGTATTCGATCACCTTGAGTTCCCCATCGACCTGGCCGATGTCGATGACATATGCCGGGGCCGGGTTGTGCAGCGCAATTGCTTTTGCTGCACACTCCAGGACTTCATCATAGATTTCCCGCGACGGCATGACACGACGCCACTGCCGGTAGATGGAATAATCCACCACACGACCGTCCACCACCGGAAGACGCCATTCGATGCCGATCTGCTTGATTGAACTCACACAGACGTTGAACTCGTGTTTGTCCCACATGTTGGCGATCAGGGCTTCCATGAAGAACGGATACTTCTGTGGATCGAACACCGTGCCGGGGAATTCCTTGTCGTCGGTGTCGGGTTTGGCAAAGAAGTATTCCCAGCCTCGCTCCAGGGCCACCTGGGTGGCTTCCATGGCTGGAACCACCTGGAGGTCAGCATTCATGTAGAGAGGCCCCAGGGCGGCTGCTACGCGGCTCTCACGCACATCCTCGACATCCCATATCCCAGGGGTCCATCCGTTGCGGTCCACCACGGTGCGGATCGCGGTGCTACCAAAGGCCACGACCGGACCTTCGATGATGGGATCACCACCGACTACAGACCGTTCAAATGGAACGATCTGAATCTCCACCCACTTGTGGCCGGTCTGTTCGACCCGCTCGATGATCTTCTGGTTGACGTCGATGCGATGCTCTTGTGAAGATCGCTCAAGAACCCACGTGATCATTCGTGGCCCCCTTCATCTTTTGGCAGGATGCGGCCATACCGAAGTTCCAGCTTGGGTGTTCGATTCTGTATCTCTTCAATCGAGAGGACGGTGTGGGCCTCATCGATAAGTCTCCAGGTGTTTCGATCCATCGGAATGGTTGCCCAGTCCGCAAAACCAGCAATGGCTTCACCGACGATCTCTATCAGATCACAGAAAAACCCTATGATCCGGTGAATCAATCCCAACACCAAAAGCACCGCGATGCAGGGTGCCGAGACAATCCAATACAGTGTTCTCCAGAGATAGACTCGGATGATATGGGATCGAATTTCGGGGCAGGTTTTGAACACCTGGTAGTCGTTTCTTGGTCGAACAAGCATGTCAGTTTCCCCCAATAGGCCATGGGTCTCCGTCTGATGGTTTCCAGTATTCCCACGGATCGCTGACCGAGGTGCAACCGATGCATATCCCCAGTAGACGATAATCCGGTTTTATAGCTGCGGAACGATAGTCTTCCGCGATGGCCCGCCAGTGGTTGGCCCGATCTGGAGCCCAGGGTTCGGATAGTTGTGCGAACTCTTCCAGTAGCACCGCCCCATCCATGAGTCTATCGACCGGGCAATATGACCAGTCGAAGGTTGCCAGCAACGCAAATCGCTCACAGGCTCGAAGCCGTGTGTCCCGTTGTAGAGCCCATACATCCTTCATCTGTCCGGTGATGGCCCGGGAATACGGCATCGGTGGCAGGTAGTGATGCTCTAGGTAATCCCACACGACCGGTGCAGAGCCCCAGGAATTGCGGTGCTCCCGAATGGTGGTGACCTTGGTCTTGAACAACCGGTAGGTGGTGGTATAGCTCATGGTCAACCTTTCATACGTTCTTCAAACTCAATGGCTGTTTCGCAGTTGTGTGGAATTTCACCATCAACTAGAATTTCAATACCTTTGGTCCGAAGCGCAATTACCAACAGTTGCTCCCAACCGTAATTCATGTTATCCCAGCAACCTGCAATTGGGGAGTAAGAAAACACTTCTTCCCCATCTATCAAAACGGAACCACCGGAATCATAGTTCGTTCCACAGGTTTCACAATCAGAGGAGACATCCTCTGTATGGATTTCAATTTTCATACTCATTTGCCAATCCACAGACTGTAGGGTTGGACCGCGATGAACGACTGCCACCCGTGATCCTTGATGCGACCATTCCAGGTATCAACGTAGACCCGCCATCCGTAGCCGAGCCAGATTTCGGGATCGTCGGTCGGGGTCCATGCATCCTTGGGCAGAGCCCGTAGCCAGTCCCATGCATACTCTGCCATTCGGTTCGTGTCGATGGGTGTCGGAAATGGATTGAACCCTGGATTCATGACAGTCCCATCTTTGTTGGGATTGGTCCAGAAGAACACCATACGGTGGGGATTGGTATCAATCGCCCATCCAACAGCCGGAGATTTCAACGCCAGTGACATGGCGGTGATCAGCCGATCCTTGGATTCGCCATTCACCGAAATGACAGGGTTGTCATAGATTTCACTCAGATTCATTCGTCACTTCTCCAATCACATTCGGTGCATTCCATCCAACCATGCTCGCAATTGCTACATGGGGGCATACGACATGCCGAACAATAGCAGGGTTCCTGGTTTATCACAAGATGTCCGGTGCAAAAATCACGCCGACACAAATCACCCTCGTCTTCACCAACCGGATCGGTCGTGAAAGACATACCTTTCCCGAAAACGTAATTGTAGTTGATTTCCGGAATCTGTTCGGACATGCCTCACCACTCGTCGATGTGATCCATGATGTAGTTGACAGCCTCGAACAGCGATGAGACTTGTTTGATACCGTAACGATCACAGACGATATCGACGTTCCCCTTGCGCCAGAACCCATCCGGGCAGATCACGATGAGCTTCTCCGGGAACAGACCCGCACACAGACCAAGCTCCAACAGACTGATGGGGGATTTGGTGCCAGACTGGAAATACAGAATGACGACATCTGCTTCCTCGATTTCATCGAGTTCCCAGGTGACCTGGGTGACAAAGTTCTCGTCATCAATCGACTGCTTCCAGGATGAGTCCCAGTCTTTGCGACGTGGGTTCATCATGCTGATCGGTCTGATCTGCGGCTTCTCGGCGTTCCGAAGAAGTTTGGCCAAGTGTGGTTGCCATTCCTCGGCGGTGTCCATCTCGATAGAACCACCGGCGAAGACACGTAGGTCAACGCGGTCAGTTTTGGGCGGGTGGGGTGGATTGAACTCTTTCATGATTCTCGTCTACAGGGTTACGTGAGTGTCTGTCAATAGGATAGACCCAATGCCGTCGCAAGTGTTGCAGCATACGATTGATCGGACAGCTTTCGGCTGGTGTATCGGGAGGATTCACGACGTGGCACGGCGTATGCCAGGTGATCACCAACCGGGGGAATGAGCACATCAGGGACCTTCATCCCGGGTGTCATCTCCGCCTCAGCCATAATCCAGTAGATGGTGTTTTCTTTGGTTCGGAAGAAATCGATGTCCCAGGTGATGTCCCGGTCTATGATCGTGTAACGATCCTTGATCAGGACTTCATCGCACAACGGAAACATGCGTTCGAAACATGCCTGATCGATGATCTACTCGAATTCTTCCACCTCGCCCGTGGGCAAGGGTAGCTTGTAGGTGAACGTATAGGATGTGGTTTCCCCAAACCCGATGGCCCGGAACCGAGCATCTCGTTTGTAGTAGCATTGTGTGATGCTACACCTGTTGGCGGGCCCCAGCACGGTTGGATAGTCGGCAAAGCTTTGAAGTAGTGTTGGGTTCAGCACAAACTTCAATTCATTCTCGATCACGGCGATCTCCTACATTCATACCCCTGATGTAGGTCTCTTGATCAGCAGATTCAACTCCTCGGCAGCAGAAATAGCCGCGTCGAATTGCTCCGGAGTATCCGCCATCATGGTGGCCCACCATAGCTGATCATAACTGACCCCGCTATGGTAGGCATTACCTATGCTGGAGCGAATCCAGTGGAACGGATTGACCTCACCGTAGATATGGTGAGATCGATCTGGCTCGTCTTCGTCATGCATCTTCTTGCTTGCGTCCGAGAGCCCCTGCCACGACCGCACCAAATTTGTTCACAATTGATGCCAATCGCGACTGCCGAGCTTTCTCGGCGAGTCGGTGTTCTTCGCGCTTTCCGGCCCAACCGGATACAACCGCCACCGGCAACCGGAAGATCGACCCATGTGCGGCCAGGGCACCGTAGGGGATTTCCTGACGAATCAGCAACAGCGTGGCGATATTGCCTTCGATATCCAGCAGGCGGGCCGAGCAGTGTTCATCGGCGGAACCCGGACTGGTGACATCTTTGCGATCCAGGCCATGGCCATGCACAGCATCATTGGAATAGCCGATGCCATCGGTGATCCAGAAGAACTCGCCAACCTGATAGGTTTCGCCGATGATCAGGCCGGTGTAGGGGACGGGAAGCATATTCATGATTTCCTCATGCGTTGGGGTTTTGACGAACAATCTGGATGATCAACGGATCATCAGGGTCTTCGGTATTCGGCCCATACTGGAGGGCCGAGGTATCTTTCGGTAGTTCATCCGGCTTCGGGGCGATGAGCGACAGGAAATAGTCAAGCTTACCCGGGATCAACCATATTGGCTTCTTGTTCAGGTTGACATAGCTGCGGGCTTCCCGAAACTTCGCCGCAAACAGTTCGGTGGTCAGGGGGCTCTTGGGCATCAATTGCTCCTGTCGGCTTGGAGAGCATCGAAGTGGGCTTTCCGCTCCGCATCTTGTTTCAACCATCCAGCTTCGGTGGCAGCTTCTCGATCCCGATCTGAGACCACGAAGTCACATGAGATTGCAGTCCGGTTGTAGGCCCGCTGATACAGCCACGGCTTACCACGGGCCAGTGCCTCGTCATAGGCAGCATCAGCCTCAGCATGGGCCGGGGCCCGTGGGTTGTTGGCGGCGAAGGCGGAGAGCCAGATTTGCATCTCGGCTGTTTCCACGAATTCGTCATCCGATTTGGATGCCCAATCGATTGGTGTGTGATCCATGCCCATCCTCACATATTGAAGCCGACGATCAGCATGTATTTGGACCATGCTGCACCAACCGGGTAGAACCGATGATTCGGGTCGTTTTTCGCCATCGAGGCCCGGGTCTGACCGGACCACCGGAACATCGTTCCGTTCACCTTGTCGCAGAACCGGTTCATGTCTTCGATCTGGTGGGCATCCAGATCACTGTTGGGTTGGGTTGTCCGGATGTCATCCATCCATTTGGGGCTGTAAAAGGCGACAGCGTAATGGGTGAAGGTTTCGCCCTGGACAAACGGTTCGACTGAGGGGTCCATGCGGGAGATATGCATCTCAGTTGCTCCTGTTGCTGGTGACGAATTCAAGCTCTTCCGGATTGTCCGGATCATCCGGGTTGGGACCATATTTGATCGCTCGGGTTCCATACGGAAGTGCGGCTTCGGTCGGTGCGATCACTGAGAGGGCATATCCATTCACTTCCGGAACCAGCCATACCGGCTTCTTGTGGAAGCCCATCCACCAGATAAGGCTCTTCCACACGTTGGCAAATTTCTGATCCGTGCGACCAGGACGAAGTTTGTCCTGTATCAGGCGAAGCTCCAGGAGGGCTCCAAGCTGGGCGTCCAGTTGCAGCCGACGCTCGGTCAGAAGGGCATCAGCCTCGTCGAACTTTCCTTCGGCGTTCAGGGCGTCCACTTGATCGAGAATCATGTCAACCGACATTGTTGTCTCCTATTTTGTTACAGATGGTTTATCACAAATCAACCTGGTAGTCAACAGCAAAAAGGGGGCACCCCGAAGGATGCCCCCTGACCGGGCTTACACCGGCTTAGCTTGATACTCGAACACGAACCACGGGTAGTAGTCATCGGAATTGTCCGTGCCGAAGCGCAGCCAATTGTGACCATCAAGGACATCCCGAAGGTAATAGCCCTTGAAATACCCGTCATCATACTGATCCACCACGACGGTCGCGAACGAACGCCGATGGAAGATCAGGTTGAAGGACTCGGGGTTGACGATCTCTACGCTACCGAGATAGCTGCGATACCCGTCATCCTCATCCTCAACTGCTTCATACACCTGGTTGTCCAGTTTGAAGCAATGATTATCCACACCGAAAAACTTGAACTCTTTACCAACAAGTTCCGCGAACGGAACCAGCTTCACTTTCTGTGCCATAATAGTCCTCCTTTGCATCACAGCAATGGATCATCAGGATTACTATCATAGCGGCAGTATCAACACGACGATACGTGTTGTAGTGGAGCCCGAGGGTGGATTCGAACCACCGTCATCACTAGCAGGGAATGACCCCGCATTATCGCAAAGGATGCTACCACTGGGTCTTGTAGACCACGGGGCTGAGAAACCGCTCCCCCTCTTAGGCATCACACACGGGCATTCTATTGACTGAGAACCGATGACCGGACGGCCCCTATATCCGTCCCATTCTACGATCACTAGGTGGCCACTCGATGAGGTGCGGCATATACTTGGCTACCAGGCTGGTGGATTATGAGTCCCCCCACACCTGACCCCGGGTAGGTTTCATCCCCCCGGAGCTTACCACATTGGGGCCGCTAAACCCCGTGGCAGTTCGCCATCTCAGCCAATCATCGGATCACAATCAATATCCGGGTTACCACCTTCCCGGGATGCTGTTACGCCGCATCGGACCCAAAAGACGGCCTGTGAAATAGCAGCCGAAGCTGTATCCCCGGGATCGCACAGACACGATCAGTTCCAGGGTGGGTAGGTTATGCCCGATAGTGTGCTGTTACGCCAAACTCTCTACCGGTCCCAAGCTGCTTTGCTTCACCAACACTGGATGATGTGGGATCGGCTTAGTTTGGCCCGGATCAAGGACCTCTTATGGTTCCCCCAATCATGGCCTGGCTCTCCAGCCTGCACTTGGTTCTCCCGACCTGGGTCACGACCTTCCCCGCATCCACGGAGGTCTCTCTTCCAGGTTTGAGACTCATTATAGGATGGCTGCTTTTAGGCCGACCTCCTAACGGGCAATTGAATACGTCCGAGCAAGTGAGCGACCAGGATGTTTGGACGGTTGCCTTACCACTTGGCTACACATGCCTTGCGACATATGGTGGGATTCGAACCCACGATCCACTGTTTTGCGATAACCCTAATCATCGGCTCGGACGTAACTGGTTTGATGCGAACAAGGGGATGCCCTCGATAAAGTGCTCTACCGCTGAGCTATACGACCCTCACGGATCGCAGTGGGATTCGAACCCACGACCACTCGTTTCACAGACGATAACCGAGAAGCTTCGGCTCGCATCAAATTTCACCACGATGTTGATACACCGTGGTAAGTCTCGTATGTGCATCCTTGCGGGTAACACCTACCGCTTTTCAGCGCCAGATTGGATACGAGACTTCTAAAAGGTTCATCTGGGCAAGGGATGCCGTGGGTATTTTACGCCGTGCTACCATTACACCAATCCCCCATAGTTTAGATGGCGGGGAACTCAGGAGTCGAACCTGAACCGTCGGCTTGACATGCGATAACCCACATGCTTCGGCCCAGATGAATTCATCAGCGGGGGGCACCGTCATGACCGAAGTCACGCTGCCGTGCTTATCCCCCGCCCGCCACCTCGGGCGAACCCGTGTGGCAATAACATGGTATTTCCGACCGGTGCCTCACCACGATCCATCACGTCCTGGACCGCAACCCTATACGTGATTGACGGGTTTGTAGGTATCGAACCTACCTAGTCGAAACTGGATTGCTACCGGCAGGTCGGCATGACCCGCACTGTTTTCCCCGCAGGGGAACAGTGGAACTTTCGTCCGTCTGGTCCCGAGCCCGTAGGCCCGCCGTATTTGACATTGCTGTCTCCACGGGGTAGCAATTTTGAAACCTGTAGAGTGATCGGTCATTACCCGATGATCGCCGTTACCCGCATCTCGTTTCCATGGTGACCTCCCAGCCGTCGCCGGGGTCGTTCCAAGGCGTTGTTAGGGCACACGCCGCGATTACTAGCACGAGATGACGCCACTAGCACGATTTCGCACACTCTATCCCCGAAGGGATTCTTGAAGTTGGAGCCCGGGGGTGGATTCGCACCACCTGTGACGGTAAAGGATCACCCGCCGTCTATATAAGGATTCTAAAGCTACTCACGCTTACTCTCCGGGCATATGAATTAGGAGCGACCGCTTCGGACTCTTACCGCAGCTTTTACCAGGCCCCGTAGTCGCTTGTCCGGGCCAGTTATCCTGTCTACTATGCACCAGCACCGTCTCCGGGCATACCGGTCCATTGGTGTGGGGTCAAGCCCCTAGCTGGTGGTCAATTTCGGAGAGGCTTACAGAGTCATCCTCTTGCTCCCGTATCAGTCCAGGTCCACGTAGAACGGTTGAGCCCGTTCACGCATCGCTGCCTCAGTCTCGGACAGTTTGTTCGGGTCCCAATAGGGCGCGGTCAACATGTTGACGGCTTCCGGTGTGTGTTTGCCATCAGCGGCAAGCAGGAAGATGTCACGATGCACCGACATGGGCAGGCCATCGAACGTATCCTCACCACGGGGGTCTTCCAGTTGATACGCCACGATGTATTCGAGGATCGCAGCAGCGCGTCCCAGAAGGCGTCGGTTCAGCTTGTCTGCATCAGTCAACTCGGTCATACCGCGTCCTTCTCTGGTTGTGAATGGCTACCCCATGTGGGGATCGAACCCACATCAGCCCCGTGCGGCAGGGCCGATAACCTCTTGATGGGGCGGGCCCAGTTCCCGCCGTGGTTGCTGGGCTTTCTTGGTGCATCGGGGTGGATTCGAACCACCGCTAGGCACTTCGCTGGGTTTATCCGGATTATTGACCAGCGTCGTGTTGTTCCTGTGACAGCCCTTTTCGGACCCGCTCTACCGCTTGAGCTACCTCTGCGTAAATATTTCCTGGCACTCCCGGTTATGGAGCTATCGAACTGGTTCCAGGCTACCATCCCCAAGGTCATACCCGTCACCGGGCTAAGCTTACGTCAGGGTTTTTGGTCAGTTACCACCCGACCTCACCCGACCTCGGGAATATCCATCGTAGTAGACGCAGGGGAGACCGGCCAGCCGCCCCATTGTATTTCGATGGCATTCAAATTTGGTGCGGACCCCTGCGACTGGGCACAGGTAACAGCAGTGATCATTCCCTGCCGCTCCCACTGATAGTCCTACCAGGTGATCAACCCCCAGCGGTGTCTACCGATCCGCATTATTGGTCCCCTCAACAAGTGGTTTACAGCCACCCTGACGGGGTATGGGTGGCCTAGCAGTAGATCGCGACGAAACGATCAATGCCATTACCCATATTGGTTTTGCAGCCGTGAGTGTTGCTCTCACATGGTATCCGGAAACCCATCGGCCCCTGTCACCAAGACTTGTCGAGAATTGAACTCAGCCATCCCCCTGGGGGACTGCAAATCTAAACCCACCATGCGGACATATCGGAGCATCCAACACCGCATGGTGGGCTATGGGCCCGGGCAAGCCGAGGCGGTTCGGCGTTGCTTATACCCATATGAATGGTGGAGAAGGATGGATTCGAACCATCGACAGACCGTTGCTCCCGGCTGCTCTACCTGATCGCCTGCCTTCCCGATCCGGGACTCATTGCGACTCTCTGAGCTACTTCCCCATATCGATATCTTGCGTGAACAGACACATGCTCACATCTCTCGGTTCCGTTGGGGTGGCCACCCCGTGGGTTCTTCCTGACGTGTGGGATCGGGCATGCCTGCCCTGTAGGCGATCCAACCAACCGTCCTGGGATTTGCACCCCGGTCCTGCATTTTTCAAAGAAATGCAATGCACTATACAACATCGGTTGAGCCTCAAGGGCTCTGTAGGTCAGTCTGTTCGCGAAAGATATCGTAATCACCAGCCATAGTGAGGACTCGAACCTCACATGCGCCGATCACCGCTTATGGCTGGTGATTAGATGCAGATGTTCGACAAAGCAAACACTACACGGGGAGCTACCCCGGGTTGGGCACACGTTTCGAATCGCGTGTTGATCCATCAGCCAAGTCAAGGACACGATCCTTGTCACGGGCCCTGTTTCGCAGACGTTTGAAGTCTGCTACTCGGGGCCCTGTGCTCCATACACCACGTATGGCCGACAGTTTGCTTTGTGGAACATCTGCTGCGGTCATCGGGTTACCCCTACCGCTGTTCCAGTGTGGATTTCAAAGAGCGTGGTCTTTCGACCGTTTCCGTAAGACCCTATCTACTGGGGTCGCACCGATTCGTCAAGAGAATTCTTCGATAGCTCGTGCAAAAACTTTCGAACGATCAGATCGAAGTCGGTCATCGACATCACCCCCAGGGGTGGGCCCATGCGGTTCTTGATAACCTGGACGCGATTGCCACCACGGTGGATCGCGATCAGTTCGTATTCCCGTTGTATGTCAGCACTGGGTAGCTCTGCACCCTGCTTGAGTAGTAACATCATAGTCTTGTCTTTCGTTGTTGGTAGAAGTGCCAGGTATCGCGCCTGGTCCAGAACAGTCATCTACTGCTAAAGGGTGTATAAATCCCTCCTGCGTCTTACGCCCACTTCCATATTGGTTACACAAGCTTGTAGGCTTGATTTGTGTGAAAACAAGTCTGTGAGCTTGCTTTCGGGAATGCAACCCTATAGCCTTGCTTTTGTCAAAAGCAACCTTCTGAGCTTGCATTGGTGGGCGTGGTGGGGATCGAACCCACGTCGTGATCACTAATCAGTAGGAGATTTTAAGTTTCCCGCGTTTCACCGCTTCGCCACACGCCCATATCACTTGGATATTCGGGCCCGTAACTCGACCGGCTTCTTCGGGTCATCCTCATGAGGATCGATGCGAGCACCAGTATCACTTCGGTAAAGCTGGGCCACTTTGGTATAGTTCACGCCACCAGATTTCATCCGTGATGTATCCGAGTTCCACTTGTTCATCTTGTCACGTTCAGCCTGAAATTGTGCAATGGCATCCTGATCCGATGCTGCACGGAACGTATACAGCGTGGGATGGTTGAACGAGCCATTACGGGCAAGCTCTGGAGCACGAACCGCGTAGGTATGCTGAATACCGGCTCGGGATTGCATCTCATGCAGTTCCTGAGCCTCGGCCTGACAACCATACCGTCCACATGCTTCATGGGACCAGCATTTGCCACATTCTCTGCGACCACCAGTTCCCATGCCACTCATGTTGCGATCCTTGTTTGTTGGTGCCGGTATGAGGAATCGAACCCCAGACATTCTGATTACGAAACAGACGTTCTGCCACTGAACTATACCGGCGTTATCCTGGTAGTATCTCTACCTATATCTTGGTGGGGCTGGAGAGAATCGAACTCTCACACCTTGCGGTGGTTGGACCTAAACCAACTGCGTCTACCGTTTCGCCACAGCCCCGTTTTTTCGTGTCATCCCTCTCCAGTATCCATCAGGTGGAGGGAGGTCTTTGTGTTGCTTGATGTTATTTACACCATTCGTGAAGCATGTCAACTGTGATATTGCGTTGAAGATACGCTTTTTGTGATCATCGGCTTTTGGTTTCCCAGTATTCCCCCTACCGTTCAGACCAGCGTATTTTTCAGCGGTATGCCGCTGTATCTCTCTGGCTCTATCTTCTCCGTATTTGTCTACCATGTGTTGCCAAACAGATTTCCTACTCCCATTCGAAGTAGCATCTGCCACATTCTCTTTTGGCGTTCCCCAATACAGATGGGATGGATTAGAACACAACTCGTTGTGACACGCATGACATACGTGAATGAATCGACCAGATGGGATGGTTGTTCCCATAACATGAGCCAACAGCCCCTTGAGATACATAGATTGACCGCCCCGCATCCAGCAATCTTCATCTAACCGTAGATGGGCTTGACGGGTAGACTGTGGCAGGTTAATATATTCTTCGATGGGGGTAAACACGGTAGCACCTCATTTGCTACTCGTATTTAGTAATCACGTTGTGTGAACGCATAAGGTGTGTCTGCCAATTCCACCACACCCCCATTGTAGAACCGGGAGGACCGTAGTCCCACCCGGGGGCTGCTGGGCATACCATACAGCGTTGCTCTTGTATTTATCTCACTCGTCGGTATTCCGCAAGGGCTTCGTTCGACGATTTCTCCACTTTCGGCATCGATCCTGGAGTTTGAACACCCGAAGGTCATCCCAATGACCAGCTTTCAATCGAGACCGATGTTTGGCGATGTATCGCTTGAGTTCACGTGGCCCCTTCATATTGTCTCTTTCATACTAGCATACGACCGAACGGGATTCGAACCCGTGGTTCCCAGATCATCGGGTCTTTGGGCCCTACGAGGAATCTACCCCAATCTCACACATAAGCCACTCGTGCATCAGTCATACGTTCCCGGGCATTTTCGGCCCCGAGCTTGCCTATTCCGGTGTTACAACCGGTCACCAGCGGCCTCTGTGATTTTAGGGGTTTGCTACCAACCGGGCACCACCCCGATCAACCCCCTATATTAACCCTTGCGGGAGGACCATGGGCAGTCCATTCCTGGTGTGGATAGGGGGACTCGAACCCCCACGCCCGAAGGCACCAGACTCTCAATCTGGCAAGTCTACCATTTCATCATATCCACGTATTTTCACATCACCTCGTATACCTGCTCGATATGATCGGCAGCACAGGCGAATTTTTCTTTATCCGTCATCCCGGGACCAGAGTTGTGACCGAACAACCCCAGCACTTGATCATACAGTTCGACGCCATCGATCTGCAAATCCCGGGACTTAGCCTTTACCTTCTTCTGGATCGATTCAGGAAGATAGAAGGCTTGGCCATCCCAGGTAATGAACCCCAGCGAATTGATCACCATGCCGGTGGGATCGATGAACTCGCACAAGACACCCACCGGGCTCATGCAGACTCCACCATCACCATCGATCCACCCGAGTTGATCGGACTGAAATCGATAATCACATTCCCGAAGCCGCTCGATCCATTTGAGCGCACTTCCCCGGTTCATCCAAAGACATCCCTGATGTCAACCTCGACGGCTTCACGAACGGCCACGGCCAGTTCCTGATCCATCTGCTCGTCGATCACAACCTCATCAACCCCGGGCTCCAGGGAGAACCGAATGTCGATGACCTTGCTGCCGGGATGCTTGGCTTCCAGAGCCTCAATCAGGTTCTTCATGATGCTCTCCGAATGAACTCGGCCACATGATGGGGCTCGACACGAAGAGCCAGATCATCCGGTCGTAGCTGCATCTGACAGCACTTGCAGTGAACCGGCTGGAGTTCCCCAACCTGGTCCTTCGGCACCGCCTGCATACCACGGACTTTCACATGGGTCCGTCCCACAGTGTATTGGTGCTCGACACCATCCACGTTGATTGTTCTGTAGCCCATGATACCCTCTTGCGTTGGTGGAAGAGGCTGGGATTGAACCAGCATGAGTTTCCTCTCGGGGTTTAGCCCCCTAGCGTCTACCGGCCTTTCGGCACTATTCCGCCACTCTTCCATAGAAGCCTATTTGACTGATTCCTGATACGAAGTCAATAGGTAGTTGTAACGATAACCTGCCGCTTCCAGGTAACCCGATACTCCCCCCCTTACGGGCGTAACCTCGGTGACACGGTGTTCGCACGGACCCACGCAGGTTTCCCCACGCCCCATCTTTAACGACCACTGGGGCTGATACAGGGTCGATCCATGGGTTACCCCAGGATGATTGGTGCGGCTGGTGGGAGTCGAACCCACACGCCCGAAGGCACCAGATTCTGAGTCTGGCGAGTCTACCGTTTCAACACAGCCGCAAACTGTGAATTCCTAAATACCAGCATGATTTACCTATACGCGATTGGCACCACTGGTAGACGCCAGAAGGTCGGTTACTCCGGTGATCCGGAGACCAGGTTGAAGAAGCTCCAGACCGGTAACCCGGAGCCGCTTCTGGTCCATTATGCATTCCCGGTCGATCCGACCAAGGCCCGCAAGCTGGAGAGTTACTTCCACCGTCAATACAACCACCGTCGTGTTCAGGGGGAATGGTTCGACATGTCAGTGGATGAGGTCGTGGGGCTTATGCAGCACCATGAGATCATGTTGGAGACGATCCAGGCGTCTCTTTGATCAGTTCCCCGACACCGAAATCCAATACATGTCGGACAGCGGTATGAAGTGGCTTTCCTGATCCGATATCACGTTCAGTGGGTCATCAGCCTGGTTCTCGCCATGGGTGACGTAGACCGCTCGCGAACATACGATGGCATCAACCACAGCACCATCGACCGCTCTGGTAGCAGTGAACCGAATGCCCCAGCCTTCGTCATACTTGTTGCTGTAGCACGGCACCTCATCACCCAGCGTATAGGTGACGAAATAGGTATCGGCGTTCAGAAATTCCCGAGCCTCAGCATGGGTGACGTTTTGTGCGTCCGATTTTCCCATACACATGGTCAGGCCGACCAGCCCCATGATCCCGAAGAACGTAATCATTCCTTTTGCGTAGCCATCATCCATGATGCACCCCATGCTTGTTTGGGCCATCATATCCGTTTATGCCGCGTTCGTCAAGAAGAATTGGTAGGGGCGGTGGGACTCGAACCCACATAACTCCGGAGTTTGAAACCGGCGACTTTCACCATTTTGCCCACGCCCCCGTGGTATGCTCTGGGTTCTACCGCACCGAGTCCAGTGGAGTGGACCACGCAGCGGCGACTTAGCTGATCCTCGACCGGGCGGATCAGTGCCATGTTTGTTCGGATGAAGAGTGGGAGCGAACCCCACTAAACCTAGCCGACAGTTCCCACTTTGCGATCATACGTTACGTCTTTGTGCGGCCAGCAACGGACCCTAACGCTCGTGGCTTCATCTCGTAGATACGCCAGCAGTGCTGGCTTGTCAAGGCTCTGATGATGGGCTTCGAACCCCATACCTCTCCCTTAAATCGCAAATGCCGTGGGAGTGTTCTTCCAGCTACTCGCTCCTACGTCCATCATCCTGGTTCATACTCATCTGCCTTATCTCACCTATCCCCATGTTGGCCTGTCAGGCGTTTAACCCGCTCAACGTTTCTTTAGCCTTTGCGATTGATACCTTCATGGTCGTCAGTGCCTTATCTCAGCCTTTCTGTTCCCACCCGATATGGCGGTCTGCTTTCGATTACAACTACATCAAACTTTGGTCCTGAGTAGTGGAATTGAACCACATCCCCCTCACTCACAATGAGGTGTGCAACCGTTACACCTTACCCAGGATATTTTGGAACCGGCAGGGGGATTTGAACCCTCCGCTATCTGATCCACAATCAGACGTGCTAACCGCTAACACTATACCGGCAAAGTGTGCTTGGCTCCCCTGGATGGATTCGAACCACCGACCAAGTGATTAACAGTCACCTGCTCTGCCGCTGAGCTACAGAGGAACAAAACACACTTTTTGAGAGAGCTTGGCTCGGGTAGCAGGGATCGAACCTGCGATGCTTTCGCATACCTCCGGTTAACAGCCGGGTCCCGTGCCACTTGGGTATACCCGAGCAAAACTCTCTCATCGATCATCATCGGCGACCAGGCAGGTATGACCCTACCTGGCCACCTAGATCATGTTCCTAACCTCTCCCATTGGAGAGTATGTCAAAGAGCGTGGGACTATCAACCTCCGGGTTCTTAGGCCCTCGGGGTCATCCCGTCTCCCATACCGGACGCACCGTCATGGGTAGTTTGGTGGGAGCTTGCAGAGTCGAACTGCGCCCGGTTTAACCGGAATGGGGTTACAACCCATCTGTCGTGGCCCACGACTGAAAACTCCCAAGTTTGGTGGGGGATGTAGGGTTCGAACCTACCGTGCTTTGCAGCGCCTGTTTTACAGACAGGTGGCCCTCCTCTGTGCCATATCCCCCAAACTCGTCACTCCTGGCCGTGTCCGACCAGTTCGCGTTTCGTGATCCCCGCACCCCAACCATGACGGTTGAGACGGCGACCTGAGACTTTCATCGGGCCATCCAGGGTTCTGTTCAGAGCCCGACGAACCTTCCGAACGATGAGATGTCTGCTTTGCTTCTTCGTCATCTTCGTCTCCATATTCTTTGGTCGGTCTCTCCCTGATGTCACGACATTGCAAAGCGGTCTTTGAACCGTGGAGGGCACTGCCGTTGTGGAGCCTCCGAATTTTGGTGGGTGGTAAGGGACTCGAACCCTTGATCTCCGGTTTTTCAGACCGGCGCTATCACCCGATCAGCTAACCACCCATTTTCGCAACAAAAAACCTGCCTTCGATCTCTCGGGGCGGGCTGCGGATGCACTTGCATCTCTCTGTGTGATCGTTCAGATCATACAGCAGCCCTTTCGGTCAGATTGAGATAAAAGTGATGCAACATCGTCGTTTCTTTCATGTTGGGCGATTCGCCCGTTCCAGTCTCGTTGTGAATGTATTTAGCAGACTAGCCCAGAATGTCAACACCCAATCTGAACTTTTCTGCATCAACATACCTGGATTATCTGATAATCCAACCAATCTCTTGATTTATATACTGAAATTCCACACACTCACGATCTGTCGAGATGACGTGATCGGATGACATGCCGTGGAAGTTCCCACCATGTGCCGTGAATAGGACATAGATGTTGTTGTCCGATGCCCGTCCGTAGCTGTCCGAGACCGCAAACCGGGCCCCTGCGAATGCAAAAGCTGGTGGAACTATCGTTTGTGTGAACTGCCGGGTATCAATCAGCAGCAGAACCCCATCGTTGGCTTGATGTATCTCATCCAGTCCTGGTATGATCTCTGGGCGCAAACCGGCTGGTTCAGTGAGTATCTGCCCGGTGTTGACGTCCACAACCAGGTTCATCACGTCGTAAGTTTGACGTGATGCAGGAATCCGGGGGATGCCACTGTAGCCGAAGAAATATGCCTGGTCGTCAGAAATCAGGTGAACTTCACCGGTGTATGTTTCCAACAGTGCCTGAGTTGATCCATCACGGCTTCCAAACGTCGCCGTAGGTCCGTTGATGGACCAGAATGATTCTCGATCATCGTTCACCGATCTCATATTTGCATTGACGTTGGTTTGGTGATAGGATGTGTAGTTCGGCAACCCGTCCTGTTCCATCTCGATCTCGAACTCAGTCTCCTCATTAGATGAACTTGAGAACCGGAAACTGTAATCATCAAACCGAATTCGTCTATTTTCTTCTATCCAGTCCCCTGCCTCCAATACAGCATCGATCCCAGTCGATCCACCTGACCCAAAGCCGCCCCATTCACCCTCACTGAAAATTTCCAGGCGTCCGGTCGAGAGGTTCCAGATCAGCAGTCCATCCGTCGGCGACTCGATCCGATCTCGTTGTTCCATGGTTATTCGAGATGTAAGGAACCCACCATTGGTATCATCGATCTGGATCACAGCACTAGGCTCGCTGGGTGTTCGTTCCGATGCAGATGAATTTCCAACCAGAATTGGTTTCAGCCGGTGTTTTCTGTTCATGTCCACCATGGTGGTCCCTCCTGGTCACGTATGCCAGTATTTATGAAGACCTACCGAAGTGTTTTGATCCCGGTCTGTTCCAATCCCGGTAAATCCTCGACCGGAAACAACACTGGACTGTAGACCTCCCCCATCTGGGCTGCTGCTACCATGCGGTGCCGACCATCACCCCAATCGAAGCTACCATGGCCGTTCATCGAACAGACCGACGGATTCATGTATCCACCATCCGCCCAGTGCTGCTTCGCTCTGGCGACACGATCCCCAATGGAGTTCTCACCACCGGTAGGATCGTCCGGATCGAGCACCGCGTGGCGGAACCCGTGTTGGAATGCATCCCGGATGTTCACCCAGATCAGGGTATACTCGGGATCATCCTGCAACGTCTTGCCATACCCACGGGCGTGAGATCGATTCGATCCAACGGCCCAGCGGAGTTTTGGCACATACGTGTTGAGTTCTACCAGCTTCATGCTGATATTTAGAACCAATCAGGATCATTCATCCCAGGGAAACGGTTTCAGTGGTCGAAGTCCACCGTTGTTGCGTTTGTCACCCATGACGTCCGCATTATGATAACGCCGAAGTTCGTCACCCAGGGTATAGGCAGCATCCGTCCACTTGCCGTTTTCCCACACCACCAACTCTTTACGTTCCAGCCGAGGCTGCTCGTCAAACCCGGTTGTTCCCTGGAGCCACCAGCTTCCTGGAACATGCGACATCCGAACTGCACCGTGGTAAAACGGCTTGTCATTGGACTGGAATACCGCCCGCTCTTGGATGACGACGACCACCTGAGCCTTGATGGTGGTTCCTGAGATATCACCCATGTCTTCCAGGAACTGCTCGGCCTGTTCCACCGGATCGGTCACCGATGTGCCGGGTCCATAGTAGTCGTTGTATTCCGATCCGGTCTTCATAACCTTGCCACTGGCGGTGGTCCGGAAGAACGCAGATTCGTCATAGGTGGTGAACACCTCAAGCTCAAACTCGTATTTCCGACGGTCCCCGATTCCCAGGGGATCGTGATACAGAAACATCTTCTGCAACACCGGGTTGAATACCGGGGCAGAGTTGTCGAAGCTGGTCAGTTGGTTGGTCATGAAAATACCTCATCTGCATGAGCAATTCGCTTCTTGAACTTCGGAGCATTCGGATAAACCTGCTCATACATTCTGGCATAGTAGGGCCGGTAGTTGTTGTTCAACTTGTATCCGTCCCCACCAGATATATCAGATTCCCATCGCATCCGTTCAAAGATGCGGTTGGCCGACAACGTGGTGACGCCCGCAGCAACCAGTTGATTGGCGAAGGTCTCAAACATCTTCCAGATGTCGGGATTGTTGGTATGATAGGCATCGAATCTTTCGTTCAGATCAGACATCGCGTTTCCCCTCGAACACCGCATGGGTCACTGGCAGATAGGGGATACCGTATTCGGTATACTTGAAGAACCGAACCGTGCCCTCACCCTTGCCGATATACTTCTCACGGGTGTTCCACAGTTCTTTGTAGAAGGCTTCGCCACCCTTGATGCCCGATCCAAACGATTTGCCATCATCGGTGACATACGTCACGTTGCCAGCCATACCGGAGCGGTTACCTTCTCCCTCGATGATGCCGGTGATCGGGAATTCACGCTCGATGAAGTTCTTCCACTTGATCAGGTTCTTGGTCCGCTTGTTCTCATAGGCTACACCAGCACGTCGAACGATGGTGCCCTCGTATTCCCGGAGAAGGTCATCGACCGAATGGGCTTCCAGTTCTTCCCGAGTCCTGGGCTGACGGGTCTCTACCAGTTGCAGACATTCATGTCCACCACCCTGGGCCCAGATCGATGCGATCACTGGATGATGCCACAGACGAGCGAATCGATCAAAGAACTCCGCATCATGCGGGAAGTTCCAGTCGTTCGAGTGGCCGTCCAATTCGGATGGATCGCTGCCTGCACAGTCGTAGCAGTGGAATTGCAGAACCGATCCCTCTTCGATCTCTTCATCCGTGAGTTTGGTCTTCCGGACCAGACCGCTGATTCGGTTCAGCAGATGTCGATACTTGTGGTTGTAGAGTTCACCATCCAGAACCAGATCGGGTTTCTCGACGAACACCGGCTTGATGGCTTCCCAGATGTGCGGCATTGCCACGATAGGTTTTCCCTTGCGGGTCCACATACCAGTGCTTCGGATAATACAGCGGATACCGTCAAGCTTTGGCTGATCAAAGATCAGGCCCGCCGCAAGCTCTTCATCCGTGATCGGATAATCCTCGTAGGGATAGGCCAGCATGGGACTGAAATACGTTTCCTGATCGATGTCATCCAGGCTTTCCGCATACTTGCCCTGAGCGAGCTTCTTGCGGTATTCTGCCGCGACTTCCGCCGATGCTTGTGCTTCCGGACTGGTCTCGTTGGCCCTGCCGATGTTCTTGCCAGCACAGGTCGTCCACCTGGAAGTCGTCACCACACCTTCAAGCTGTCCGCTGTTGGTCCGGTATTGGTTCCCCTCTTGATCGATCCACCACTTTTGGATGGCTCCGGTCGAGGTTCGCTTGTAGATGGTGGGATGTGTGGTCATCAGGTTCTCCAACTGTATGGACCCGATGTAGTAAATTTCCTGGATAGTTGCAACCCCAATGTGCGTGAGAAATTTTCCATTCGTGATACAACCAGTCATAAATACGAATGCTGAGGATCAAAGGAGATGCATCATGAATCCTAACGTGTTGAAAGTTCAAACCAGACTCAAGGAACTGGGATTTGACCCAGGACCGCTTGATGGCATCCGTGGTCGATCCACAATCACTGCGGTTCGTCAATTCCAGGCTGCACGTGGTCTGACCGTGGATGGACTGGTGGGCCCGCAGACCTATCAGGTCATGTTTGGAGAAGCTACTCCGGCGTTTCCAACCCGCCCCGCCGCACCCCCTGCGGTTGCCATAGATGCAACGCCATGGATGGCAGAAGCACGTCGCGTCATGGGACTACATGAAACTCATCACAAGAAATCCCTGTGGGACTGGATGAAATCCGACGGCGGCACTGTTGGTGATCCGTCCAAAGTTCCGTGGTGTGGAGATTTCGTCCAGACTGCCATTGCCCTGAGCATGCCGGAAGAACCGCTACCGGAGAACCCCTACCTGGCCGCAAACTGGGTCAAGTTTGGTATTCCATGCTCACCGCAGTTTGGTGCCGTGCTGTCGTTCTGGCGTGGTTCGCCAACGTCATGGCAAGGCCACGTGGGATTCTATTCAGGCGAGACGGCTACGCACTTCCGCGTTCTTGGCGGAAACCAGTCAGATCGCGTGAGCGAAGTGTTGATCGCAAAGAACCGAGTTCGTGAGAATGGAGTTCGCTGGCCGTCTACAGCACTGTCGCCAACAGGTGGCCGAGTCACGGTAGACGGCAAGGGTCTGATCACGACTACCAATGAGGCGTGATAGGCCGTTCTAGATTGGGGCCGAAGGCATCGGTCATCAGTCGATCATACCACTCTGATATTTCCTGGGGGGTGAATTTCCCCCCAGACTGCTTCATGATAGCTCCGACGAATTGACCACGTGACATGTTCAGGTAGCTGTCATCCTTGATCACAGTGGCCAATGCCAGGATCATCGGGGACAGGTATCGGCATGCAAACGGTAGACGGGGTTCATCCACGAGAATTCACTCCTACCCAGAGAATCGTAATATGGCCCCCGGGCTGTTGGTCATCGAACGCACCAATGCACAGCCGACCACTGGCATAGGCTCTGGCATCCAGATTGGTTCGATTCGTATAGAACGCGGGACCATTGCTGGCATCATGCCCATGGACAACGTGTCGTCCATGGTAGCCAACATCAGCACCTTTGGGATACTTATACCACTGGGTCATTTGCTCTGGCTGATCAGCTAGTTCATAATGCTCGCCCACACCGGCATGAACGTATACTCGATGAGCATCTGCATAAACGGTTAGGCACGATTTGAACCACTCGATGTGGGATGGGTCGATCTGGCCACCATAGGATTGTAGGGTAGTCTCACCACCATTGCGGGCCCACCAATGGCGCAAGTGGTCATCATCCGTGTCGTGGCATTCCAGAAGCATGTCTTCGTGGTTGCCCCGCAGGCATACCCATTTCCAGCCCGGAGGCGGGCCCTGGATAAGCCTATCGATGATTTGCTTGCTCTGGGGTCCACGATCCACATAGTCGCCCAGGAACACCACTGTGCCCTCTATGGCGAGGCCCTGTATCGTAGCCAAGGCATCACGAAGGAGATCATATCTGCCGTGTAGATCGGGGATGACGAATGTTTTCACGTTGATCTCAGTTGATATTTGATATGGTGAATTGACACCCGCAGGAACTTCCTGACAGTGTTCCAGAACCCCAATCCATCAACATGGACCAGACCTCCGAACCACGTGGTGCTGATGACATAGTGATCGGGTCCGAGTTTATGATACCGCATCAGTCGTCATCATAATCGGCGTTATCGGGATCGAAATCACCATCGGTGATGTCATCATCGTCTTCGACCTCTGCGTAACCGGCAGCTTCGGCCAGTTCCTCGATAAAGTCGTAGGCATTGACGATGACATGATCGTTTTGTGATACGGCTTCGGCACAGGTGATTCGGTTCTTCTCAATGAAGTCGCGAACCAGGGTCAAAACTTTTTCAGGATGGAGAATTTCGTCATAAATGTCACGTGCCATTCTTGGGTCCTTATGCCAAATGGGATTACAGTGCATTGCACCGTAAGGCCAAAGCTAGGCATGCGTGACTGAATTTCAAGGGATGATTTGGTGGTGCCGGTGGGGATCGAACCCACCTACTCCCATTTATGAGACGGGCGCTTGAACCAACTCAGCTACGGCACCATTAAGACGATTTGGTTGCGGGGGGTGGATTCGCACCACCGATCTTCGAGTTATGAGCCCGACGAGATAGTCTTCTTCTCCACCCCGCAACAAAATCGTCTTGAACCCTTATATAGCGATTCTGTTCATTCTGTCAAGTGCAACTGCACAGTTGTTTTCACAGAAAGTGGTCTTGCGAAGATCACCCGGGCCCGCGACCTATCCCGGTCGGACATCCGTTGCAGATGTGCGATGAGATCGTCCTCTTTCAAGAACGTCTGATAGGAGATGGTTTCCACCGTGTGTTCGGGGTATCCATGACCAGGATTGGTGCGGGATCGTTCATCACCAGGGATCGTCACCGAATCGGTAGTGATCAATGCGTAATGTGGCTCGGCAGGAATCTTCATGATGGCACCCAATAGGTTCTGATTTTCACACCGTTGTGGGATTCAACCACATACTGACCGCGAACCATCGTGATACCATCACGAATTCGAACAGTCGGCCCATAATCCCATGTCGGGTTGAGATCAGGGGAGATTGTGCTGGCATGGGCCGACAACTTCTCGTGTGTCGTCTCCACCAGTTCCTCGGAAGGATTGAACACGAAATCCAACGGGCCATGTTCATCAACTGGTGAAGTCCGGTTTTGAAGTGCTGTCAGTTTATCTTTTAGTTCCCGACGACGGGTAGACGCATCTGTGCGTTCAAGGTCCTTGATGCGGACGCGGGGACGCTCCAGCGTAGCCAGCGGGAAGTGGGTTCCACCCACAATCTTCGGTGTCCAGGGTGTAGCAGGCATTTTCGTTCCCTCAGAAATCTGGTTGTCCGTGTTCATCAAAGATCGGTTTCCGGAACTCAACGATTCTGGGAACCACGGGCTGCTCGGGCTTCTTGACGGGAACCGGAATCACGCCCATTTGGCGCAATTCGAATTCGATGTTCCCGGGCAGCGTTTCCATCACTCATCCTTTAGCTTTGGAAGTCCCAACCGATCAGACTGGTCAAATTCTTCCAATGCAATTTTGACCTTCTCGAACCAGGCGGCTTCGACAGCTTCATCGGCACCAACATACCCGATGTCATGGCGTTCGTCAATGATGATTCGCCGCCCAATGACTTCGACCTCAACGATCCCACAGGTCCCGGCACACATAGCCTGGGTCGCGTTTGGCCGGATCACGGCAGAGGTGCCACCGAGTTCACACTCGAAATCGATCTTGCACATGTAGCCGATGATCCCATGGCGGGGCGTCGTCGTATACATCGGTCGTGGTGCATCCTCAGGGATCACATCCTCCGGGACCATGTAGCGAATAGACCCATCGGATTCAACCTGTGCGAGTCCACCGTAGCCGTTGGTCATGATTGCAGGACCACCAATGGGGAGGTCTCCCGGATCGGCACGTCCCCATACTTCCACATTGGTCCATCCGTCGCCCAGCAACCGAGCAATCGTTTGTATCTGAATCAGAGTGGCCATCAGGATTGTTCCTTTGTCATAAACGGGTAATATCCGGTGCTGGCCGGAATATCCTCATCGGCTTCCCACATAAGGACTTGGCCATCATACCACCATTCCGAATCAGCACAGTGTTTCATGGCATCCTCTAGGGATTCAAACCCGACTGTGTGATGCCCTATGGATTTGTGCCGACACACCTGGCCGGGAACGAGGTCCTCGGATGGACGGGGGGATGGACGAAATACCATCGGGTGAAATCGACCGGTCCCCGAGTGATGCAGGATAGTGCAATGATAGCTCATTCTGGTGGTGCTCCAATTCCCATTTTGACTTCGACCAGAGTGACGATCACCGAATCACCAATCGTATCACCCGATCCCACGAGCTTGTCGATTTGGAATTTCGTGAAACCCACGGCGGCGAGCAGTCGTTTTGCATCAGCAGTAGTCATGATGTGACCTCTTCGGCATTCTTCTTCAACGTTCGCACGATCAGATCATATGCGATCCGCAGATTCTGATCAGTTGCATCTCGGTGCAGAACAGCGTGATTTGGACAGATTTTGCGAAACCGATCCTGCTGCTCTTCCGTGCATTGCTCCAACAGGCGGTTGATCTCCGCCTGTAGAGCATTGTGCATGATGCTGGTTGCTGATGGATAGTCCATCAGATGTGGCAATCCACAATCGTCAGCCGCATGGTCGGGGTCTTCATGGCGTCATCCAGGATGGCCTGGAATTCGGTCTCCCATGCACCCGCGTCCTTCTCGTCCGACACCATACCGAACCAGCCCATCTTGCCAGATTCGTTCCAGGTGCCGTTGTAGATGGCAGCGAATGCCGTGAGCGGCTTGACCGTGCCGACGTAATCATCCTCGGTCTTCATGGTTTCGGCATTCCAGCCCCACATGAAGTTGGCCGATCCGTTGACCTTCTTGATCTCATCCTCATCCTGGCCAGCTTTGGCAAGCTCCACCAGATACTTCGGGTATTCTTGACGGAACCAACGGCGGCGTTCCGCGATCTTGTCAGCCTTCATGCGGTCCCAGTTGATATCCACCAGGAGTGCAGTGTCCAGCCCACCCGTGTCGGGCTTGTCTTCCATGCCCCAGGACCGCTTGCCGCGATCACCCCCAGCACCATCCTTGACGAACAGCCGTTCGCTGTAGCGGCCACCGATGACCCACCAGTCCCACTGTGCGTTCGGGTTCGTCCGGTCGATGATGCGGGCGATATCGCCATTCTCGTCCAGTTCGATCCAGCCGTATTTGGTTTCGTCGGCGGGCACCGATCCGAGCACCTTGTAGCTGTGCCAGTAATCGACGAACTCCGCGAACGTCATGCATTCGGCCACTGAGATTTCGACCTCTTCCGATCCTTCCGGATAGTTCGGGGTGCGGGCATGATAGACGTCGGTGCCCCAGTTGTCCCTGGTCACCCGGCGTCCATCGGAAAGTTCACGGTCGTTGAAGAAGCCCTTCGACTTGAGATCGGCCTCTTCGACATCGGTCAGTTCCCGCCACAGCGAGTTGTCCCAGGCAGAAATCAACGTGCCATCGGCCAGTCGGAGCATCGACCGGGTGCGTTCCGGGTTGTTGTATTCTGCACGGGACCGCTCGGTGATGTCGATGTTCTGAACGAACTCGTTGTCCAATCCAGTGCATTCGAATTCGTGATACGGGGCCAGGGCCCGCTCCACGGTATCATCGGGGTCGGCGTCATTGGTGAAGACTGCAAGTGCAAAGTGGCTCATTTGATGTGTCCCATGGTTTGATAGGCGAGGTTGATCAGATATTCGCGGGAGGCCGAAAACTCAACACCTGCCCAAACGTCACGCAGTTGTCTCAGAATTTTACCCATTTCCGGGCCAGGTGTAAAGCCCAAATCGATCAGGTCTTGACCGGTAATGGGAAATTCCGGAACGGCCATACCTTCGATATCCCGATACAGCGTGTTGAACCCGGTAGAACTCGGCCCTGTAGTGACTGGCTCCTTTCGGTTCATGATCGCAATCCACGCCAGAACATCCGACTTCTGATGAGTTGCCAGCATCTGCGTGGATGTGATTCGCGTGGGTGGAGTATCAAAGAACCGCTTAGCAAACAGCACCGGGTTCAGTTCTTCGCGGGAAACCTTGTAGCGATCTCGCAGCAGTGCCACGGCTTCTCCAATACCTGCTTGGGTTTTGGGAAAGCTTGCCGTCAGCATCACTGCGGGTCGGGTATCCGGTATGGGGATCAACAGGTTGCTGTCAACCGATGACAGTCCGATATGATCCAGCACTCCGGCACGTTTCATGCGGTTGAACTGACCCCAAGCTGGAGTTGTGCCCATTTGCAGGATTTTTCCGATTTCCGCCCAGATGCGCTCACCACTGATTTGCTCCAGACCCTTTGCGGTTTCCCGGAAGATTGGATAGAGCAGATCATCATCCCTGAATTTGGCATTACCTGCCATCTTGGCACAGAACCGAAAATACCGCAGAATTCGCAGATAGTCTTCGCGAATGCGATCCTCGGGGGCCCCGACGAACCGAATCGTGCCTTCATGCAGATCGGCCATGCCGTTGTGATAATCATGAACCACCAGGTTCACGTCCAGATACATCGCGTTCATGGTGAAGTCTCGACGCAGAGAATCAGTCATCCAATCCTCAGTGAACGCAACCTCGGCATGACGACCATCCGTGGCCACATCCACACGCAGGGTGGTGACTTCGATGTTTTCATTGCCCACAACAACCGTCACGGTGCCGTGCTTGAGCCCGGTCGGCACAACTTGCAGACCAGCCTTTTCCATGATGGTGATGACGGCTTCTGGACGGGCTGTGGTGGCGATATCCCAGTCCTTGGGATCGCGGGCCATGATCAGGTCACGAACGGCACCACCGCAGATGCGACCTTCATGGCCAGCACCATCCAGCACCCACATCACATGCAGAGCAGCAGGGTTGATATCGCTCAGATTAAACTGCATTTTCGATCTTCCGTTCCACAACCACACAATCTCGGGGGCACGTGTTGTAGGCCAGCATACGCTGGTCTTCACCATGAAATTCCGCAACCACTTCTGGGCAAACCGGATATTTTCCGGACCAGAGCAGTTCGTTGTCGAAGCGGCGGTGTTCGAAAATCATGACGGGCTCCTATTGGAACCCACCTATACCCGTATTATCCTGGAATGTCAATCGGAAATCCACTCCGACCGAACTTGTGGACTTCGTTCCCTGCCGAGTCCCAGCCGTATCTTTCCTGTCGTGCGTATAGCTCCAGGTATGGGCCATCAAACAGACCCTCGATCATCCCGTATTGCTCATCTGGTTTACGGGAGTTCTCACGCTTACCGGCAACCAACAGATCACGGGTGGATCGGTTCTTGAGGCTTGCAAGGGTCTGGAAATTCTTGGTGGTTGCGACCAGACAGGGCTCCAGGTTCTTCCTGGTGATGTAGCCTCCGCCGAATGCACGTTTGCCGGTTTCGGGATTGACCTTGTTCCATTCCCAGGCCAACCCGGAGTATTTGAATCCCCATGCCTCAATTACATCTCGGGCTTGGAAGATCGTCGGCCAGGTGGCCCACAGGAAGAGAACTGCACCATCAGGATGGATCATATCCCGGACGGGTTGCTCCATGATATGCTCGACTGGGGAGACGGGAGTCAGGTAGTGTCGCCCTGGACTCTTACCCTGACCTTTTGCCGAATAGGTTTTGAACTGCCAATCGGGATCGGCAAGGATTACCCGATAGGTGTGCTTTGGAACGTCGTGGAAATTCAGATATGCTGTCATAGGGGGGATATGGTGTTCCCCCCTATGATGTTCAAGGTCACGCGGCTTCGTTTTCGCGTTCTGCCAGCTTCCGGGCGATGCCCATGGCCTTGGTCGCAGCACGAACCTGCATCAGCATGTCAGCCTCTTCCCGAAGGTAACGACGTGCAGCAGCGGCATCCGGGCTGTAGGTCGGGTTCGGGCCGATCTGGGTGCGCTTCGGCTGGGTGACGATGCGATTGGTCTCGCCACGACCACGGTAAGCATAGAGGAACGGCTTGCGATTGGCTTTGGCCGACCGGATTTGCACGATCAGGGCCTTGTAGATGGCCTTCCATTGTGCCACCCAGGCCATATAGTCCTGGCGATCCTTGATGGAATCGGCCACCGCAATGAAGTCGTCGGTCGAGAGAGTTGCGTATTTCGTCATGATTTTGATCCTTCCTGATCAGTTGCGTCCACTGTGGACAGATGTGCTTTGGATTCCGCGAAAAGGTCATACGATGCCCATCCCGTGGTTGATTCGTTTACGGGACCACCGGCAGCAGCTTCCTGCTGTTTACGGTGTTCCGTGAAGATATGCAAGGCTTTCCAACCCGCAGACTTTCCTTCGTATGGAGTCTTCATTCCGTAGAAGGTCTCGGCATGGCACTTACCACAAGATGCGGCAACCGCCGTGCAATCCCCACAGTGCCATCCGTGGAGGTGTTCGGATTTCCAATAGTCCCAGTTGTGATCTTTTGCAAATGCATCGATCTCTTCCTGATCGGTTCCATCCGGCATGCGAGCATCACCCTCGGGCGTATACAGCATATCGTGAATTTGCTGACACACCTGGTCCACTGTGAGATGATCGGTCTCGTCTCGCCAGTATTTCCGGTTGGACCGAAAGTGCAGTGTTGCCAGTCTTTCGGTGATCTCGTTCAGTATGAAGCGGAGCTTTGCGATCTCATGATCCTTCGCATCATACTCGGGTAGATCGGGCTGGATCAGCCCTTTCGCCCATTTCAGTTCTTCTTCGGTATAAGCCATGGTTATCCTCCAAATTTGGCTTGCAGGCGGGCATACTGCTCCCGCTCTGCGGCTTCTTGTTTTGCTTTCCGATCTTCTTCTTCACGAACTTTTTTGGCCTCGGCGGCAGCTTTGAGCCGTGCCGCTTCCGCCTGTTTCCGACCCAGGTATTCGGGATCGAAGAAGTCCACAAAGTTCACGTTATACTCCGTGGTCTCGTTGCCGTCACACCGACTGTAGTAGGAACCGTTGAGTTGAACCATACCATCGATGATCCGGAAATCATCATAGCTGTAGCTGGACCGATGCCAGGTAGCATTGGTTTGTGCCAGCGCCTCCAATGCGTTGAACAATTGGTTTGCCCGGAGATTGATCCGTTCGAACAGATCGGAAATCGCATAGAGGGTTTCCGGCGTTTCGGTCAATTGGGTCTCTTCCGGATATTCCGGGTTGGGTTGAGTCAGTTCACACATCAGATTGTTCCTTCCACAGTTTGATGATGGCTTTGCCACGACGATCCAGGTTCTTCCACTTCGATTTGAACCCAATGCTTTCCAGGCCCCCGAACATCACCGCGTTCGAAGTCAGTTCGGCCAAACCGGCAAGGAGTTGGGTTGCGGCTTCCGGTCGTGCAGCAAATTCCGCGACACCCTCGTCCTTCAACAGGTGGACGTCCATGTCTTCGCCGATCAGGCGAGAGACAAGCTGGTCGTCGTCAGAAAAACGTATGCCTTTTTCTGACACGAGATGATCGAAAATCTCCTGGGAGACTTTGGCATGATTGGGAAAATGTTGCTTGCCATCGGCATCCACCGTGCGGCAATAGGGCTTGCCGCAATCATGATAGATCAGATATGTGATGGTGGTTTGGAACGGCAGCAGGCGGTTCAACAGAATGGGAGAGCGAGCCCACTCGGGGAGCTTCCATTCGAACCGCAAGGGCTTCTGATCGCGAAGGTGCTGGATCAGATCGAGGTAATGGAAAGCAACGGATCGACCATGTTCGGCCACTGATTGCTTTTCAAATTGGTAGCAGGCTTCCATAGCCTGGTTGAGTTCAGCGAGGGTGTTGGGCTTGTCAATCTACAACATGATGGTGGTCCTTATGAGGGTTGAGATGATCCGGTTATGCAGCCGGATCATCGTGGGGTTGGCAGGAGAGTTCCGTGATGACGCCGGTTTGAACACCGTCATCAGAAAGCATTTCGTTCAGCCCGGTAACGACGGGGCTGGTAGGGGTGAGTTCCATCTCACACACATCAGCGGTCTCGAACGTAACACCGTCGTATACGAGTGTTTGACACGTATCGGTGACCACACCGGAGGACAACATACAAACCGTGGCAAGAATCTCAAACATGACAGACTCCCTGGTTGATTCGTTTTCGATGTGTGTAATATACAAGAAACCGACCGGTGAGTCAACACCAATCGGTTTCATGCAGAAATTTTGTGTTGGCCGACGAATCTACAACCGAGCATCCTCTAGGATCGCGACACGCAGTTCTTCGATCTGGGCACCCGTCAGGGTGAGATCACCGAAGTCCAGCGGCTTACTGTGACCAGCCTGAATGGCAGCTTCCATCGCCAGGACTTCACCAGCCACATCCTCCAGGGACGCAGCCTTACCAGCATCGGTCAGATCAAAGCGCACATCCACAAGACCGGCAGCGGCCTTGAGCTTGTAGAGGGCTTGAAGTTGTTCGACATTCGACACGATGGCATTCCCTAGTTCGATCTATTTAGAGCGTGAACCTTCCATTCACCAGGAGTATACGAACTCTCTATCATCGGGCGGATGACTGTCAGCCACGGCAGGCCACGATGGTGAGGGTAAGACCCGGGTCGGCCTCCACTCGTCACCCAGAAGGGTTAAGGGCCGCAGAGCCCCCATCATCACTATCCGGTCTGATCATTGCCGTAGATCATTCCTTGGTCCTTACCTTTCGGTTTAGTGGCGTAGGATACACCATATCGCGGGCTGTTCAGCACACATGCTGCGTTCAACTGTCGGAAGCATTCCTGCAACGGACGTTCTATGCCGCCAGGGGATTACTCCCTCGGGCCAACCCTCACCACACAATCTATGGTATGGAGATTATGATGTCAAGACCCGGGCGTCCTAAATAGTTGGTCAACCCGTAGGAACTCATGTGCGATGAAACTTCTTGATCTCTTTGAAAAAACCCGGGTTAACATTGAGGTGTTGGACCTCATCGCATCCAGCATAATCGCCCATGCCAAGTATGAAATAGCCCATGGGGAAACCTTCATGGTCAAGTTGGACTCCAAGGTGGTCGAGCAACTGAGATCGCGATTCGGTGAAGAACAAGCGATCCTCGCAGAATACATCAGCAAGTATGTGCCGGTGGTTTTCCAAAACAAGAGCGGTGGTGCGCTTGGTGCATTCTACCAGCATGCAGCACAACACAATGATAGCAGGGATGACGTGATCAGCGTATTCATCCCACAGGACCCATCAAATCCCGGTGCCGCAATATCACCCAGACAGCTACAGCAGAACCGTGCTGTGAAATCATCCCTCATGCATGAACTTCGACATGTGGCCCAGAGAACCCAATTCGGAGCGTATTACCAGAAACAAGTCACCGACATGTCAAGCTTTGACACCAGTGGATCGGATGGAAAGCTGGCCAAATACCGGGTCGATCCCATGGAGATTGATGCTGCATTCACGCACATCATAAACAACAACTCCGACATCGACGATCCTCGGGAATTCGCCAAGAAAGTCGTTGCCGATCTCTCCGCTTACAAAACCCTCACCGATCAGCAGCGTCAGCACTACTACCGAAAAGCCGCTACCTATGCGGTTGATCGGGGCACCCAGGATGGACATCGTGATGATCTCCAAGGTCGATTGACAAAGAAGAAGAAACTCCGGGCTGATGAGATCGGAGCGGTTCTGAAAGATGCAATCAAACCGCTGTCACAGTTGTCCAGTATCGGCATGGGCATGAATTACAACACGACATTCCCCGGTCCAGTGATAGTCAATGGACATCTCAAAATGACCAGGGGAGACATGCCTGTAGATCGCCCCGACCTGTTCATATTCGGTGCATCACTGATCTACAAGTGGATGAAAGACAACACAATCGATCTCTCAATCGATGATCTATTCGGAAAGATCAGATCAGTCCCCGATGAGTGGTGGAATTCTGCAATCGAACTCGTCAATACCCATGGTATGTTCGAGCGACTGGACAGAAAATTCCTGGCTGGCTTGGTCAAAACCCTCCAGCAGGATTATCAAGATCGAACGATGCGGGATATTTGACGACCCATCTCCAGCAGAACTTGATCTTCTCGTGCTGCCTCGGCCAATAGCCGTGCTTCACGACCGGCCTGCTTCCCGGCCTCGTAGCAATAGCTCGCACAGGCATCTCCCGGCAAGCAGTGTCCACCAGTCCACCCACAGCGATAGCCACTGCTGCTGGTGCCCAGGGGGTGTGCAGTGACGATCTCCTGCAACGGGCAATCTGCTCCGTATCCGGGGTGGGTGGGATAGTTGGTCATTGGAACCCCGTCTCCAGGCTTTGCTTGGCATTCGCTTCTGCCTGCTCTGGTGTGTGCCCCTCAGCGATATCCGCCAGGAACCACAACCGTGCAGTCTCATGCAGATGGTGGACTTCGTATACCTTCATGGGCGGTTTGGTTGCCGATGCCTTGGCATAGACAGCTTCCGACACGCTCTTCCAATGGGCTTGAGCTTGTGCCATCAGATCATGATCCTTGGCCAACATAAGCTGGGCCTTCTTGACCAGTTCCTGGATGTGAGCCCGAGTAGCCGGAACTTGGGTCGGGGAGTATTTCTCTCCAGTCATCGAATCGATAGGATTGATGGTGCGATCACTCATGCCGAGTCTCCATACAGATGGTTCAGATGTCGTTTCAACCGCTGGACCTCAGCTTCCGCCTCGGACTTCAACTGATGCGGGGTCTTACCATTCTGTCGTTGCAAAGTCAATACCAGTGGCCCAGCAACATGATGGGTGAACATGATTTCCGCGTAGTTGTTGAGTTCTTCTGGATGCCCCAGCACCTCGGCCATGTATTCGGCCATATACTGGATCGGACCACCCGAGAGGTTCATGGTGAGTTTTCCATCCACCATGTGCATCTCGACCAACCTGGTGTTCTCGAAGTCGGCCATAGCGATTGCATGAAGACGCATAACCTCGTCTTTGAGTTGGTCTACCGACAATACGTCCAGGTCTTCACGGGTCAGTCGGGTCATGAGATGGGTCTCTGAATGATGATGGCGGCTCCGGTGGGACTCGAACCCACGACCAACAGTTTTAGAGACCGCTGCTCTAACCAACTGAGCTACGGAGCCATTGCATAAATACATACGTGTTTCTGATAGAAGAGTCAACCCCATAATGCGCCTGTTACAACTCATTGAAGGGACTTCCGACTACATTGACAGGGCAAAGGATGCTCGTCGAAACATAAGTCTGGATTCCGTTGTTCAAAAAGCCTTGGATATGGCACAGACCGGTCAGTTTACAGAAGAGAGAACTAGGGCCATCAATTTTGCTGCCGAAGTAATCCGATCCGGTAAACCCGCCGCTGTGGTGGGTAGAGAATGGGGCTATAAACCGCACAAATCGTTTAACCACAAACATATTGGATTGCGACTGTTGATGCGGGCATATACGGTGCTTGGGGGCACACGATCTGGTGTTGATTTCCAATCCCTGATCGAAGCCCCTATTGGAGACTTTGGCACCATCGGAGATTTCTCCGATCCCAACGCCTCGATCCCAAACGCTGCGGATCGTCGTGCTGTTACTGCTGAACCGATGATTCGTCGTATCAAGCTGGCTTGGGAAAAGACGCCATTTCTGTTCAACCTGTTTTTTGCCAACGTTCCCGGAGCCCAAAAGTGGGTAGAGCAGGGATATGTGAGTGCCGGAACTGTTCGATCCGAGTTTCCGGACATGGCCAGTCGTATCATGGCTGGAAAAGCAGACAAAGCAATCACTGTGGTATTCACCAACAACCTGGGGGATGCCGGGATCAGCTTTACCCCGTGGATCATGGCACACCGTATCAGCCACGCAATGGTGGTTCCCAACAATACGAATGATCCTCGGCAGGGTGTTCAGAACCGGGCATTCTACACGGGATCGGAGAAACTATACACGTTCACCAACAGTCTGATCTATCAGATGTTCTCAAGGTCAACGGTTAGAGTGGGGTCTGATACCCATGAGCAGATATATCGGCACATCTACGAATATATCGGCACCATGAAGTCTGCCAGATCGAAACTGCTGGCCCGACCAAATGAATTCTATCACGAACTGTTTGCCCAATACCTACTGAATGGAGACATTACGTTCAATGCCTTCACTCCGGAATTTCTGCTGAACTTTGCGGAAGACTCGGGCACCGGGGAACAGCCCCATATCGAGCACCTCGATACCATGCTGGGTGAAATGAATGAGACCCTTGCGGGTCTCAAACAGGAACTCCTGAACAGCTTTACGGCTGGGCTATCCCACGCTCAGGGCAAAGTCATCTTCATGTGATCTGTTCCCATGGGTAGTCGTCATAGCCGAAATGCCCACGTGCAGCGGTCTGACGATAAAGGGGACGACGGAGATCGAACCGCTTGATGATGCCGGAGGGCGACAAGTCGATGGCGTAGTCTTCCAGGATTTCCCGGACCTCTTCCTCGTTCATACCATCCACATGCACCGAAACAGGCTTGGCAACACCGATGGCATACCCAACTTGCACTTCGATGTCTCGCATACCATAGACGGCCTTGCAGAGCGTCTTTGCCACATGGCGGGCTGCATAGGCGGCAGATCGGTCAACCTTGGTCGGGTCTTTGCCAGAGAAAGCGCCACCACCGTGGCGAGCCATACCACCGTAGGTATCGATAATGATCTTCCGACCGGTCAAACCGGAGTCTGCAATTGGTCCACCAATCGTCCACGGCCCAGCCGGGTTGAGGAAGTATTTCGTATTCGGGGTGACCAGGTTCTGGTATGGCTCAAGCCCACGACGAACCACATCTTCCAGGTTCGAACGAATCAGACCATACATGCGTTCGGTAACATCGGTATGCACCGATGACAGAACCACGGTGTCGATCTCGATGGGCTCACCCGTATCGTTGTCATACCGTATCGTGACTTGTGACTTCGCATCCGGTCCCAGCGGGCCCTGACGACGATCCATCTTATGGGCATTGGTGATCGAGCGGGCCACCATCAACGGCAACGGCATCATCTCGGGCGTATCGTTGCAGGCATACCCGAACATCAGGCCCTGATCACCGGCACCCAGGTTCTCACCATCAGCGGTAACACTGTCACCGATCTCCCGGGACTGCTCCGTGATGTTGTGAATCTGCTTGACCTTCCACGGATCAAACCCCCATTGAGGATCATCATATCCAATGGCCGTCAGCGTATCTCGGACGATCTTGCTGATGTCGAGTTCTGCATTGGTGGTCAGTTCCCCGAACACCATAACAGTATCGCCTTTGACAGCAGATTCGATGGCAACACGGCTCATCGGGTCCTGACGAAGGCATTCATCAAGAACGGCATCGCTGATCTGGTCACAGACCTTATCAGGGTGGCCATCAGCCACACTCTCCGACGTGAATAGGTAGGAACCTTTCATAGATACTCCTGATAGTGATATTGCAGATGAACCAGAGATATGGGGACTGATCCAAGATTTTCAACCACCCGGGACGTCATTCGATCCAGAAATTTGATGAACCGTGGGCACCCCAGCAGCCCAGGTCCGGTGAGATGGTTGAACCGGAATGGATCGGCTGGATCGATGGTCTTAGCCTGCTCGATTCGTCGTATCCATCGAGCACCATAGGTCTTACGAACATACTGCCGAACCACGGCAAGCTTGTTAAGGCTCAACCGATTCAAACCAATGCTATCGTTTCCGACTAGCATGAGTTCCGCTCTGGTTGGATGTAAGGCTGGGTATTGAAGTGCTTCTAGATTCATACGAATCAGTTAGTATACCTGAATATGGATGTCAAGTCGATTTTGTTGCAGGTCGTGGACGAGATGCGTTTTTACCAATCGTGCTGGAATCATCCGGATCAGATGGAGAAAACACGTAAGGCTTTTTATGCAGCCGTGAGTTGCCACCGGCATCCGCCATCTTCTTGGAGTTGAATGACACAGAGTCCAGACCCCAATCGTCAACGCTACCATCCTGGTTGATCATGGTGATTTTTTCACCATCACTGAACACGATGGCTTTCTGATCATACGCCTTCATCAGCTTGATGCCCATCTCACGAAACCGGTCAAGAGCATCCGGGGGTAGATGTTTGGCTCGGGGGAAGATCAGCAGCGATTGTTCCGGAATGCCATCCCATTCCCCCGTTTGGCGAATGTATCCGACCGGTAGCTTAGACAGGTCGGTCTTCATGCACTGCAAGGCCAGTTTGTTCTGGGAGGTGCTACGGTATTCACGCTCCGGGCTAATCGCAATGAAGGGGGTTCCATCAACGACATGGGTGACGATTCGGGACAATCCTGCCCGCTCTTCAATCCCTGCCAGTCGTTTGATTTCAGCAATGTAATCCATAGTGGTTCTCCTATGGATATTTATGGAAAAGGGGCCCCAGTGGGGCCCCTTCTGATTATCACTGGTGGGAGGATTACTTCCCGGTCTTGCGGTCACCCATCGGTGCGCCACGCGGGTCTTGGGCCGGGGCGGGCTTTGCGGTGTTCAGTTTGCGCAGGAAGTCACTGTCGGCCAGGTCGATGGCCGTATCCAGCGGATCACGTGCGGTCTTCGGCGTCGAGATGCCGTCGAGAACCCCATTCAGCCCCTCGCTGATGTTGACCCCGGCCTGTTGACCAAGAGCTTGAACCAGCGGGAGTTGCAGGCCCATGCTGAGGATCGCGTCTGCGACTTGACCAGCAGCACCACCACCGTTGCCAGTGGATTCGCCACCACCGATGTTTCCGCCGCCCATGCCGGTAACGTTGGTCAGGGTGATGCGGTCGATGTTCTGGGCAGGAGCCACCATTTCGGCGATGATCGCGGGCAGAGCTTCGAGGCGAGCCAGTTGCAGCTTCATCTCGATGATTTCCCCGGTCAGGGCGTTTTCGGCGGCGACCAGTGCGGTCTTACCTTCGGCTTCGGCCAGGGAGATGGCCAGGGAGCCTTCGGCTTCGGCCTTCTGGGCATCAGCTTTCGCCTTTGCACCGATCAGCACTGCATCAGCGTCGGCCTGGGCTTTGGTCAGCACCGCAGCAGCCGTATCTTCGGCAGCAGCACGTTGGGTTGCAGCAGCCACACGGGTAGCAGTTGCGGTCTTCTCGGCTTCCTGTTCGGCCTGGATGATCGCGATCTTCTTGTTACGGTCGGCCACGGCGACTTCACCAGCAGTCTTGACGGCTTCTGAGGCGGAGACCGCTTCGGCACGAGCAAGGTCGGCTTTGGCACGAGCTTCGGATTCCGCCATGGACTTCTCGTTGACCGCGATCTTACGATCTTGTTCAGCGATTTCCAGGGCCTGCTCTTGGGCGATACGTGCAGCCTCTTCGCGGCGAGTTGCTTCGGATTGGGCAACAGCGATTGCGGCCTTCGATTCAGCCGTCGCAGTGGACACGGCTTGCTCTTGGGCGATCTTCGCTTCTTCCGTCTTCTTCTTGATGGCCAGTTCTTCAAGAACCGCAGTCTGCTCGGTCGTGGCAACCTGCACACGAGCTTCCGATGCGATCTGGGCGCGTTTCTTTTCGGAGTCAGCCACGACCTGGGCCAGCTTCTGCATACCAACGGCGTTGAAGGCGTTGTTGGCATCCATCTTGTTGAACGGGGTCTGGTCCAGCATGGTCAGCGATACCGATTCCAGTTCCAGGCCGTTCTGCACGAGGTCTTTGTCCACGGCATCCTGCACCTTTTGGACGAATTCCGCCCGCTTCTCGTGCAGTTCATCCATGGTCATCTGGGCACCGACCGAACGCAGGGCGTCAACCAGCTTGTCTTCGACCAGCGAACGCAGAGCCTGCGGATCGGACGTCGAGTTGCCAAGGGTCTTTGCAGCCTGGGTGATGCCTTCTTCATCCGGTTTGACACGGACGTAGAACTTGGTGCCCACATCGACACGCATACGGTCGGCGGTGATCAGGGCTTCGGCACCAGAGCGAATGATCTCCAGACCGAGGGTCTTCATGTTGACCCAGGTCAGTTCGTGCATCATCGGGATGATGAGTGCGCCACCGTTCTGGATGACTTTCTTGCCACCAGCACCGGTGCGGATCATGGCCCGCTCGGGGGTGGTGCGCTTGTAGAGCCGAGCGATGATGAAACCGAAGATGACGATGGTCACCAGGGCAATCACTGCCGGAACTCCGAGGGTTAGAAGCGTGTTCATGTGAGTTGTAGCTCCACTAGAAGGTTACGATTGAAGGCGAGATTGGGCGGTATCAAGGCGAAGAGCCTCATAGACCGGCCCCGGTCCACGAAGAACCAGAACGTCGGTTCCTTGTGGTAGTTCAGGCTCCCCAGCATACGGGATCACCCGGATGTTGTGGAGGTTTCCATGCCGGTCGCGGACATCGGCACGAGCAGGAAGATCAACACGGGCAGTGCCAATGGCAATCTTTCCGACCGAGCCACCGAGCGAGCGGCGTGATATGATATCGGTGGTGGTCTTGGGGATCAGACTGGCGAATGCACGACTGATCCACTTGGTGCCGATCAGGGCCGGGACAAACGCCGCAGCCGATGCGATCCATCCGAACAGCATGAACCCGAGCAGGCTTTGCAGAACGAACTGACCCAGGAAGCCGACGATGGAAAAGCTTGCAGCAAATCCGATCAGCCACACCATCAGCGGGACCGAACCGATTTCAAACCATTTGAGAACAGATTCGAGGGCTGACACATCGCCAACATCTGCGACATTCGCATCTGCATCAGCACCACCCATGTCGAAGGCAATACGAATGTCCCCTTCGACATCGGCCACGTTGACATCGATTTCCGGGTCCAGGTCGATGTCAGCATCACTGTCACCACCGAGAATAGAGAACCCCGTGGTGATCGACATGATCACTTCCAACACCAGCACAGCCAGCAGGAGAGCCGCCGCAATGCCGAATGGATAGAGCGGGCCACCAGAGGTAAAGAGCAGTTCCATAGAGAGTTGTCCCATCGTTGTCCCTCGTTTCGAATCAGGTTGGGTTGCTTATCGCATGTGGTTCAGCATTCGTCAATGGCAAGTCGTAGACCACTACATGACGATCTTTCATTGCGAACTCAATGATCTGGGAGATAGTTTTCCAATCACCCCCACCCAGGGACGATCCGATCCGAGGAATCGCCACAACCGGGATGTCATGATAGTCGTCATCGATATTCTCTGTGATCCAGTCGTAGACTTGAACAAAGATCGATTCGATTCCCTGGTAGCTCACATACTGTTTGCCATCACGACCGAACCACTCCTGGGACACCGCATTGGCGATGAACTTCCCCTTGGTTGGCACCCAGACGATCTGCCCGACACGGAGACCGGATAGCTCGTATGCGGCCCGATATCCGGCATATGCTTCGGGGTAGACTTCACGAATGGCCTTCGCCACCCCCGAGCCCATCACGCCCTGAGCGTTGCAGCCGTGAAGGATGATGGGTTCATCAGCGACCATGAGATCGCCCGTTTTGTAGATCAACACTGTGGGAGTTCCTGAAATGGTAAGGGCCTACGCTTTCACGTAAGCCCCCTGTTGTGTCTGGTATTCTGTAACAGACAATTTAGGCAGGGGAGCCCGAATTGTCAAGGGTCAGAGACCCAATTTTCGCAAGGCCACCGGTGTCAGAGCAGAAATCATGTCGGCACCCAGTTGTTCCGCCGTGGGGGTCTTCCCTTCGGATATCAGCTTGGCTGATTTGCTGGTTGCGGCCACGTAGATGCCCTCGATTGGTCCACCCACGTAGGACATAGCGTCCATCACGTAATCTTCTCGGGACGGCATTGCACCCCGCAGCACGGCCTGTGCGGTCTTCGGGATCAGGATCGCATACAGCATGTTGGCCGCAGCAATGCTGTCGATCTCAATCTGAACACCCTGAACAGTGATCGTGGCACCATTCACAAATCGTGCAGCCAGGTTGAACCCACCATCGATGATGTTGTTGGCTGTTTGGATCGGGCTGGTGACAGCCGACACCCCGGCCCGAGCAACCATACCGGCACCCCCAACAGCCGCACCCACGGCGGTGTCCACGGTATCAGCGGCAAACCCGGTCAATCCAGTCGGGTCAAGATCAGTGATCGATTTGAATAGGCTTCCAAACATGATGTATCCTTCGGTCAGATTGCGGGTTCAAGGCGTTGTGCGCCACAGGTCAGTGCGAAATACGCTTCCGCACCAGTGGTGTCGTGGACAACATCGACCCGGTTCGTTCCGTTGCAGGTTTTCACCGTCACAGTTTCTCCAAGTTTGGCAAAACCCGGGGCTCCCATTCCGGTAATCCGTAGTTTGTCACCAACCTTGGTCTCAGAAAACTTGATCATCCATGGACCCCTTCGTCATGATCGTGTCCACAATGCTCGCAATTATGCGTTTCTTTTTCGAAAGCGTCAAGCGCAATCTGATTGAGATTACCAATAATCTCAGCCAGATTCAACACGAGGATGCGAATGCGATCCAATTGCAGGCGAAGCTGCGTCTCAGCGACCTCGCCATACAAGGTTTCCAGGAGGTCTGTTGCTTCTTTGGCCAGTGGGTGTGATGCCATGCTAGATGCCCTTTTTGATAAGCCGCTCGAACTCTCGAAGCCGCTTGTAAACGGAGATCAATTCGACAATCGTCGGCCACGATTTCACCAGAAACTGCAAGCTGGTTTCGACCCGACCGAATGCACGAACGATCTGTTGAACCACACCCAGTGTAACCAGTCCACCGGCGATGGTAGGTGCCAGAGCCAGATATGGGACGATCACCATACCTTGGAAGTATGACCAACGAAACATGTTGAAATACATGTAGTGGAAGTAGGATCGGTAGTGAACCTTGCGGACACGATCATATAGGTCCGTTAGCACGGGTTTGTCGATCATGATGGGATCATTCTCGGCCAACACCAGCCGCTTTCGATATGCAGCCTCTTCCTTTTGAATGTCATACTCGATGCCAGGGAGCTTATAGCCCACGATGGCCAGCGCAATGGTGCCACCCAGTGCTGCAATGATCGCCACCCACACCAGACCGTGGGATACCTCTCCCACCCATGGAAGCATGGTAACGCTCTTGGACAATTCCCATAGAATCGGGACGAAGGCCACAAGGGTCAGGATGGCATCCAACAGACCAACACCCAGGCTTTCCATGATCCTGGCAAACTTCAAGGTGTCTTCCTGAACTCGCTGCGATGCCCCCTCGATGGTTCGAGCTTTCCCGTAGTGTTCGTGGTAGTATTCGGTCATACTGGTGCGCCACCGGAAAATCCAGTGGGACGTGAAGAAGTCTTTGGCAACCGAGATGACCACCCATAGCCCAGCTATACCAGCGAATGTGAACAGCAAACTGATGAACTCGGCTTCGGTAACCGATCCAGGTTCAGTCAGAGCCTTCTGTAGGACGTCGTAGAAGGAACCAAACCACTCGTTGATCTGGACGTCAAGCTGAACCATCCACCAGGATGCGATGATGATCACCCCAGTCCCCATGATACTCCAGGGTAGCCACTTACGGGTATAGAAAAATCTGAACATGGTGAAGCTCCAATGAGGATACTGTCACATATAATCATGGGGGGATCGGATGTAAAGGGTCAGGTGTTCCGGTCGTAGTGACTGGCCCTGACTTGCTCAGGTCGAATGACTATCGCCGCTTTTGGGAGATGAATCAGGACCTCATGTTCTACAATCCCAGACATGATATCACCCTCGCTGTCGTCATGATACTCAGCGGGTAGGTCTGGGAAGTAGAACAACACGTTCGCGGCTGGAAAATGCGATTCTATGATGATCGTTGGTAGACCATCACCTATGGTGTCGCCATAGAAATACTCCACCATGTCTTCATTGGTAGACCACGATGACACCAACCCGGTTTCATACCGGATTGGGCGTTTCTGTTCGATCAGTGTCACCCAATCCTGCTCGGGTATCGCAGTAGAACGGTATACCGTTCCTATTGAGGTCCGGACCATGCTTTTCAGTTCAGGGGCATGCTGTAGTAGAAAGTCTGTCAGAAACTTTTTGGTTCCGTCCACCCTAGCAGATGGTCGCATGGTGGACCACCTATGCAGCATATTGAGAAGATCACTTTGTGATTCCCAATCTACCCGCTCTACCAGATCACGAAGTTTCATTCCACAACTCGTCCATGAAGCCTTTCATGTATTTACTGGCCGTCATGGTGCGGTTCGTGCCATGATGCTGAACTCGATCATCTTGGAATCGAATCGTCACAGTCTTATCACCACGCATTCCCGAGCCGACCTGAGCCTTGCGATCCGCAGCCATGTCCGCGTGTTGTGCGCCCTCTGCCATGCCATCCAGGCGGGCTTCCAGGGCCTCACGAGCCTCACGATAGCTGGTATCACGGGAACGGGTCTGACGGGCCTCCAGGAGCCCCGTGGGGACGTGTGTGAGCCTACAACTGTTCTGGTGCTTGTTCCGGTGTTGTCCACCAGCACCGGAGCCGCTGAACCATTCAACCTGGAAGTCAGAATCTTCGCGACAAAGATATGCGGGGTCAACCTGGCGATCTGGGTCAAGAACAGCAACGATGACCGTGCTGGTATGGACGCGACCGCGACGTTCGGTTGGGGGAACTCGTTGGATGCGATGGCCACCGGCAGCATACTCCAACCCAGATAGATCATCACCGATTACGGTAATCCGGATTCCGTGCTGGCCGTTATCCTCGGTTAGGTGTAGTCACCCATAGCGCACCGCCATGCGGCGATAGGCTTGTGCAAGGTCCTGCACAAACAGTTGGCTGTCTTTTCCACCTTCGGCGGATTTGATCTCAATGATCTTTTTCATGATCTTTTCTCCAAGGGGCTCGAAGGTGGGGCATATCCCAAATCGAGCGAATGCGTTGAACCCGGCCCCCACGTCGCACCAGCAACAGGGGACCTAGTATTTCGTCACGAGTGATGATTGGCATCCAGGATATGATACGAATCAGGTGTTCATCATCCTGGAGGAACCATCGACGAAATCGCATGGTCAACCCTCGGTTTGGGTGTCACTGATGGATGCGTTCTTGGCCTCTTCCAGAACCTTGGCGGTCTGTTCAACCACCTGCGTAGCCCAACCCGGCTGACGAAGCAACATGACAAGGCCCAGCATCAACAGATGTCCGTCCGTCAGTGGGGCATCATCGGGTAGGATCGGGGTCACAATCTGAACCTGATTGTCGTCTTTGATGACCAACGCATAGGCATTGGACAAATCGACCAATCCTGGGTTCATGGCCTCCGGTTCGGCGGAGTCGTAATTGTCATTCATGATGGTGTTCCTTTCAGAACATGAGTTAGGAGATGGGGTAATAAATGTCAACCGTAGTCAGAACAAATCTGGTAGTTCTCGGCTACTACTATCGGGACGGTATGGATCGGTGAATACAACAGTGTTGCCCCGAAGCATATAGTTGCCACCATGGAGGTCCAGACGGATATCCCCACCACGGATTGGATACCGGATAATCCGATACATGATGGATACCAGATCAGCCGGGGCAATCCCTCGGAACCGTTCCTGGAAGTAATCCTCGTCGGCACCCCACACATCCTGGATGGCCATCTGAACTTCCCATACAGCGTCATTGGCGGCATCGTTCCCAAATGCAGGTTTGAGTCGTTCCATCCGAACTGCCATGGCAGGAATACCGGTCTTCGGTTCCAGGTCCACCGGGCGTCCAACAAACCGTGGTAGATACTTGTTCGGACCCTGACGATCACAGAAATCCAGGAAGGTGCGATATCCGATGTCGTCTTTAGCAAACACCTTGAGCACATAATCCATCTTCGGATGGGCAAACACCTTGGCGTATTGTCCTTCACGGCCAAGCCGTTGAAAACCTAGCTGGTTCAAATAGGTGGTGATCGGCTGGGATTGAGAATCATTGCGGAACCCATCACCAACGTGGGTCAGAGCAGACTTTGCACCGGTGAGTTCATTCAGTTTCATGATCGTATTTAGGATCGTCATCCGGCAGTGGGATATCTGGCACCGGACGTAACTCCATGATGTCGTGGTAGAAGACGGACCGACGGATAAGCTTGTCCTCATACGTCTGCAACATGGCCAAAACGCGATTGAGAGCATGCCACTGCCCTCGTTCAAAGTCAGTCATGGAAGCTCGATGGTGTCTCGGATGGCAGCAAAATCCATATCCATCCATTTGTCCATGAACTCCTGCGGTGCAGGCGGCACATCATCCAGGCTTGCTACAGGGGTGAACTCCCAGCCGAATGAACCGTTGTAGTATTCGATCTGGAGCTTCATACGGCGGCGAACATCGTCCGGAGTGGCACCCTGCACACACAGATCGTGCTCCAGGGCCTGACCGATCCACACCGGGATGTCATTGTCCCGGAAAATCAAAACTCGCATCATCGTATCCTGATTATTGGCGGAAGCGGTGGGATTCGAACCCACGGACCCCGAAGGGCCGACAGTTTTCAAGACTGTAGGCATAAGCCACTCGCCCACGCTTCCATTCGATGTCCTCGGGGGGTGTGCAGATGCAGTGACCGTTTCCCGAGGCTCACATGATCTATTTAGTCGAGGTGGTCTGTTACGTCAAGAGGGATTTGGCGGAAGCGGGGAGATTCGAACTCCCGGAACCCGAAGGCTCGTCTGTTTTCGAAACAGGTGCAATCGTCCACTCTGCCACGCTTCCATAACGACTATTTAGCGCAACCCTATAGGTATGTCAATCGTATGTCATACCAAGAAACTGAAAAATCTGGGTCAAATCCCCACGATAGTTTTCCAGGTCACCGGTTTGACCGGATCGGTTGTCCATGATGTAGGTGGTGTTTCCGGGCTCGGTAATGATGGATTTGAACATCTCACTGGGAACACACACAGAATCGCCAATCAGTGTCGGGTTTTTGTTGAGGATAGCACCGGTCACAATGTAGGTCGGAGCTTCTTCGCGATCCGCCACTATCGACCGGGCCAGAAACTCTAACCGACGCCATATGCCCCGGTTGAACCCTGGGTTCTGTGGGACCACGTTGCTGAGATAGAATGTCTGGAGCATGCTTACGCTATCCTCCATCATGTCCCCGGCTGGAACCATATGTCCGCGATCATATCCAGAACCACGGTAGTCGGATGGAGTTGATGCATGATCCTGGAGCAATCCCGGATCGACCCGGAATACGTCGGTGCGTGGCTCTATTCCATCGACCTCACTGGCCACCAGGTTTTCAAACGTCAAGATCGGTATTTTGCAGCGAGTGTCATAGATGATCGCGTAGTTGATACGACAGATCGTGATCAACCCCTCTCGATCAGACATCAGTTCAAACGGGAAGAACTGCGGACACCGACTCTGCTGTAGCCCATCGTAGTAGTTGGGGATGTCCGTGTAAACGGGGTTCTCAATGTATTCGGCCCTGACACCGATGGGTGTCAGGGCCAACAACAAGGCAAGGATCGCTCTGATGATCACAGATCAGGCTCGTCGATCAGGTTCAGGACATACCGCAGGGCCATGGCACCAAGCTGGATCGCCTCCTTGCGGGCTTCCGGCGACGTGCCGGTATCGGCCTTCACGTGTTCCCAAAGCTCCTCGAACTCCTCGCGGATCACCGAGCTTGCCTCATGGGGGGAGTTCAACGGCGCATGAATCGATGCTGCACGGCGGGCCTCGTTGGCGATGTCCAGGGCGATTCGCAGAATGGCGTCACCATCATCGTCATCACTTCCATCTTCGAAGCCAGCATCATTCGGATCGAAGTAGTCCATGCTGGACATAGCTTCCTGGATCGCCCGATGGAGTCCGTCCATGTCGCTGCTGTCGGAGACGATCAGGACAACCCCTCCATTGCCGTTCATGAGGTCATACTCATTGAACTGTGGTTCAACCGCAGGGGCAACCGGCGATGATGGATTCATACGACCCTCGATCAGATCGGCGAGATCGGGAGCCCCCTGTTGAAGTTTGGCGATGATGTCTTCGAGTAGGCTACGTGCAGTTGTTCCCATCGGGGGTCTCCAGGTTCGGGTTACAAGATGGCATATAAAGGTCATCATCGGTGAGTTCAACCCCGGTTACGACTTTTAGTATCGTCCGTGGGGGAACTTCGGTAGCAACCAGCTTCACACGTTGGATGTCTCGTTTGGGAATGTCATAGTGGGGCCTTCTGCCACCATGATACCAATGTCGAGCAATACCAAGTTGCTCAGCCATCGCATGCAGGTTCTCGACCGAATACGGAACACACACGAGGTGTCGCATCCGATCAAACAGATAGATCATGGAAGTTTGATCTTGTCGAGGATCGCAAAGGGGATCATGTCGGTCAGATCATCCATTCGCCGCCATGCCACGATCTTGGTGGAAACATCAAAGTGAAACAGACCATTGATGACCACCATGTATCCGTTGGAGATTTTCCGGCTGCTGTGGATCGCATAGAGCGAACCATGGACGGGTTTCTCGAAAAGAATCAGAACGGCCTCTCCATCCGGTGGAGGTGTCTCATCATAATCGACCCAGCCGTGGTTGCTCATCCCAATCTCCCATCATAATCGGCCTCTGTTGTGGCACTACTATCAGGTTATAGACTGGATGTCAACGCCTTCCCCAAGGATCACCCCAAGATGCGTAGTCGGCGTGTTCTGATTTGGCCGATTGAAGAGCTTCGATGAGGTTTCCGATATCCCCGACTGGGATCGTGACGGATGTGGTATCGGGCTCGTTGTCCCAAGCTTGTGGGTTCTTGACGGTGATCGTTACACTGTTGTTGTGATACGACACCCGGGTGTTACCGATGTAGTGGGTCATTCAACACCCCGTGCCATTTCCAGAGGTTCCACCGTGAGTCGAAATGATGGTAGAATCGCCGACTTCGATCTTTGTTCCACGAGGGGGCTGGGTAAGTCGATAGATCACCACCGCGTCGTCAAGAAGGTCTTGTGGTGTTTTAGGCGGCACCGGAACATACCATTCACCGGTCACGATCCACTGCTCATCGCGGGGCTGATAGCCACTATCGCTGACCTGGATGATACGACGCTTGCCAGTTCTGGAGTGAACCTGGTATCGATGGATACCGGTATCCCGGACTGTATTCCAATGACCGAAACCAAACATGATCACACCACCTGCTATTCTGATAGTTGATAGATTCTGGCACCGGTGGAGACTGACATTGCCGGATACAACGAGGTGACGAGCTTTTCCATATCCGGATCGGGCACATCAACCATCAAGACTGTGGAAAGGGTGCGACCGCGTAGACCCTCGGAACGACTGGAACAGATGACCAGCGTCGGCCCACCAGCTTCCCAAACTTTGAACATCTTATTGTCGGTGGTTCGTTTGCCAAAGAACAGATCGTTGATCGCACATATACGGTCTACCAATGCTTTGGGGTATTTGCCGGGACCGTGAACAAGCGCGAGTGTCGAATAGTTGACCAACTTGTCCTCTTTGATCAGTAATAGAAAGAGGAGTCCTAGATCAGATATCTTGATTGGCGTAGTCATCAGAACCTCATGTGGTGTTGGCGGATGGTGAGGGATTCGAACCCTCGGAACCTTTCGGTTCTCTCCCTTAGCAGGGGAGTGCGATAGACCGCTCTGCCAACCATCCAAATGTAACCTGCATGTTCCCCAGCTAAGGGATCAGGGTGCTACCCAATCTGCGTCCGGTTACCCGACTCCAATTCGAAATCTGGCGGAGTCGGGGGGATTCGAACCCCCGGAACCTTTCGGTTCGCTCGCTTTCCAAGCGAGTGCCATCAGCCTCTCGACCACGACTCCATACGATCTATTTAGTGTAGTTCGGTTTCCCTGTCAATAGGGTTCATCGTTTTGATCTCAACAATCTCCAGATCATCGAGCAGTTCGACCGCACGACCATGCTTGGTTTGCAGATTCCACTCAAAATCCTTGATGGTCAACTTGTCGGCTTTTTCTGTGGCATGCTCCAGATCACGAGCCCATATCTCGGCCCACCCATCAGTGGGATCGGCATACTCTTGATCCTCATCCTCATCCCACTCTTCGGCGATGGCCAAAATCTCAAACGGGTGGAAATTCGGGTCCAACGAATCATCCCAGAAACCACGGCTTCGGACGATCTGTTCTACCACCCCATATCCCGGGGCATTTGCAAGATCAGAAAGTTCTGCTGCGGAGAATGACTGACGCATTATTCCAGGTCCACACACCTTTGAAGATTCGCCTCGATGTCACCGACAATGCGAAGACCGTCAACACCATCGGTAACCAGGGTGATGGACCTATCCGGACCGGGTTCGCCCTCAAGCTGGCAACCGGTCAGATCGACTTGGAATGCCTCGTCGCCCATCTTGTCGGATATCCACGCGATGTCACAGGTTCCTTCACCGAAACTCACCCGGTCATGAAAAATCTGATATACCTCAATCGTTCCCTGGCAGATTTCGGTTTTGCCATAGGAACCCATGATGGTGTCGCGGAAGAGGGGGTCGAGGGGGTCGGCTAGAGCCGGAGTAGAAATCAACATCAGCATTACGGCCAGAGACTTCATACGATCCTCGTGTTTTGGTAGGTCCTAAGGGGATCGAACCCTTGGCCTTCTCGATGTCAACGAGACGCTCTACCACTGAGCTAAGGACCTATGATTGGTAGCCAGTGAGGGAATCGAACCCCCGTTCTCTGCGTGTAAAACAGTTGCCCTACCATTGGACGAACCGGCCATGCCCCGAACCTCTCATTCGGACGGACCATCAAGTGGTCTCAAAACTTGGTGGAGCTTAGGGGACTCGAACCCCTCGCCTCCTGCTTGCAAGGCAGGCGCTCTCCCAGATGAGCTAAAGCCCCAAGATGACGGACAAAGGAGTTGGCATTGGGGTTGGTTTGATTGGATGTCAAGAACCCACTGCCTATCGGCCCGTCATGAACGTATTTAGAGAAGGTCTTCTGATTCGTCAATAGGCAATTCGAAAAATCTTCATCTACTCGTTCAGAAGAAGTCGAGCCATGTCATCGGTCATGATTCCGAAAAACCTTGGGTAGCATCCCACCATCAGTGGAACCCCATTGGGAAACTGGGTCATATCGATGCCCATGTCTTGCATGATCTGGAGAAATTCTTGGGCCGCAGTCGTCCGGGATGCATAGCACCCCATCTCACTCTCGAACACATGTTGGTTCACCACAGGCTCATATGTATCGCCTACCTGCAAACCAATGATCAACGCATATGAGGTGAGTGATAACATGGCGAATCACCTAAACCGGTGTGTTGGTGGAGCCTACGGGACTCGAACCCGTCACCTTCTGAATGCCATTCAGACGCTCTCCCAGATGAGCTAAGGCCCCATTACACGGGGACCCCGTAAGGACCCCCGTGTGTAGTATATGCATATTTAGCAGCAATTGGCTAAATGTCAACCCCCACGAACAAGGGGTTTTTGTTTCGGAATAACCGCAGGCACGAGGGGGGACGGCCCTGCCAGATCGCCGACAACGCTCAGCATCCGCCCCAGACGACCTTCGATCAGTTCCTGGGTCACAGGAACACCCATAGACGCAGCCAGAGACAGGCTGATCCGGATGGCGTTCTTGATCTGCCGCCCGTTGACCGGGTAGGTCTTGGCCATGTAGGGCAGATCGACCTTGATCCCATCGAGACCCGCAGCCGACAGGATGTTGGTCCATACGGTGTGACGGATGTCATCGGTGAAGTCCGGGTATTTCAGGATCACGCTGATACGGGACAGCACAGCCGTGTCGAAGTCAGCGACTCGGTTGGTGGTCAGGAACAGCACACCGTTGTGGTATTCCAGCAGACAGAGGAAAACCCCGACCATGGCGTTCCGCACGATGTCGTCCTTGCTGCGGGCTTCCAGGAAGATGTCCGCTTCGTCCAGCAGCAGCACCGCGTTCCAGGCCGTGACCATCTCCAGGACCTCCTGGAGGGTTTCCTCGACCTCTTTCGGGGTGACACCGAGTTCTCCCACACTGATCGAGTAGAGCGGGCGATGCAGGATTTCTGCCACCGACTCAGCCGTCAGAGTTTTGCCCAGGCCCGGGGTGCCGTGGAGCAGGAAGATCGCACCACCACCCTTGCCGGAGATGATGTCAGAGAACATATCTTCGGACTGCTCGACCAGAGACCGAACCTCAGCCTTGACATCGGGGTCAAGAACCAGAAGATCATAGGCGTCATCACGGAATGCAATCGGCGACAAGCCGGAGTAGCGGAACGTGCCCCACTTCTTCTTGGACATGCTGAACCCCTTCACATACCCAGGGGTCGTGAACAGGTAATCGCCGGGAACTTCTTCCAGGTCTTCTTCGGACTCAAAGCTGGTCCGATCCCACCGATCCTGGTCCACAATCTGTTCGTGCATGGCCAGGTCGATCATGCAGCGACCATTGGCGGTCATCTGAACGCTGCTCCAGCCCGCTTTGACCTCGATCTTGCCGGTATAGGACAGATACTGCGGGGCGTGGACATGAGCCTGCCACACCTGACCGCGACGGCTCAGCTTTGTCAGTTCGTCTTCGGTTGCCACATGAACGGGAAGATCGGAAAGAACGGCATCACCACGGAAACCACTGATGGACACCGATTCGAACGACTTCCCGAAGTATTTCCCGTTGCTGGTGTAGCGAACCATCTTGACCGCGAAGTAGGGACCAGCAAAGCCGAAGCCATATTCGGTATCCGTAACCACGGCACCTTCCAGTTCGTCGTCGCCCGATCCGCCAAAGGCGATCTTGACCCCCTTCTTGAAATGCATGCTCAGCAGATCATAGGAAATCTTCCCCATCTCGACCATGCGCTGGTAGATATCCCGGGTCTCCTGAATCTGACCTTGCAGGAATGCGATGAATTCCGCCACCTGTTCGGCTTCACGTTCGGACTCATCAGCACCCTCAAACCCGTCGAGTTCATCGATCAGCTTGGATACCTCCACCAGTGTATCATTGGACCGGTGGAACTCACGAATCTCAGAATGCTGCCGGAGGAACGACCGAAGCCCGGAGGACTGCGGGAGCAGTCGGAGCATCAGGCTGTCAAACATCGGGACGCCATCCCAGTTGAAGCGGAGCACCCGCTCAACGACGAATGCCGAATGCACACTCACCGTGGTGACCTGAACACACTTGTAATCGATGGTCTCCTCACGGGACCGACCGACGACGTATTCCGCTGGCGGCGGGGTCGTTTTCGTTGCGGCCACAGCGGCTGCTTTGCTTACCACGTCGTGCCCAAGCCCGGTCATGGGAAGCGACTTCTTTCCATTGGCCTTGTTGGACTTCTTACCTTTGCTCTTTCCCACTACAGGACACTCCTCATCATATCTTCATGTTCAGCAGATTTCTGCAACCGTCGCTCTGCAAAGCGATCTCGCACTTCCTGGATAGCACGGGTTTCCTCATCCCGCAAGACCCGAATTTCAGATTGGATCATATCTTCTACCTGCGAAATCTCAAGGAATCTCGTGGGTGTAATATGTTCCATCGTCACTTGGTCGCGTTCGATGAACAATTTCCCCCGATTACCACCGAGATATTCGTAGGTCGAAACACCCTTTACCGAATCAACAACCTCCACATAGAGACGCGATTCGGTTTCACGGATCACACGGACCAGCATACCAGCGGTTCTACCGTGCGGGCGGTAATAGGATGACTTGGCCCGAATCGCCACCAACCGTTCGACCTTAGCCCGCTTCTCGGCTTCGGCCTGGACAAGCTTCTCATACAAAGCCGATCCGGTCTGTTCCCAATACTCCCGGGCCTGCTTGGTGAACTGGTAGGGTTGATCATACCAAGCAAAGATACCGGCACGACCAAAGCTGTCTTTCTCTTCTGGTGGTTTCTTGACCTGAACAGCCCAACCCCATTTCCAGAACGAGTGAGAGATATCGGTTCGGCCATCCATGTGCTGCTCGAACCAGTCATGCGATTTGGGAACCATCGCAGACATATCGCGATGGAACAACGAGTAGGACCTGGACCCCACATGAGATGCCACACATAGACCGAGGTTTTCTTCGATCATACGCTTCAACACCATCAGGTGCTTGAGCGTGGGCTTCGCCGGTTCGATCTCTCGTGTCATATCAGATTTCCCATAACCGCATCAACCACAGTCTGCCGCCACGGCTTCAAGAAAGTCGCAGCCTTCTCATAGGCCCACCGCTCGACCAACTTGACGGCTTCGGTGAACCGCACATCATAGTCGGCTTCGGTGATCACCGTATACGGCTTTTCCAATGCATCCAATCGTTCGAGTAGGTTGTGATGGAATTTCATCCGACCTTCATCATCCAGCACCCGGGTTCCATCCTGAACACGCGGGACCGTCGGTGCCAGCACCAGATAATGGTCGATGGTCGATTGCCCTGATGCAACCCTGTCGGCCTGAGAGCAGGCTTCGCCCAGATAGATGGGAGCAAACATGCTGGTGACAATCGCCTCGGTATCGGTGAAGCTGACAAACTCGCCGGATTTCTGTGCGCTCCAGATCATCGATTGTTGCATCCACACGATGTTGTTGAAATCCTCCATCGTCAAGTCTGGACGAGCTTCACTGATGATCCGACCCCACTCGGGGGCATAGGTCGTGTTGAAGTGCTTTGCCAGCTTCTTGACCATCGTAGACTTGCCGGTGGATTCCGCACCCATCACGGCAACCGTGAGGCCGATGTCAGCTTTGGCCCAATCACTGACCATGTGGAAGTTTGCAAACGGAGCGGTGCGAACCATTGTTGCACTGATCGGGAACAGTTCTCGGTCAGGATCGATGGGAAACCACGTTGCCTTGGCTGTTCCCGCCCGAGGCCACCGCTTGTTGATCTGATCAGCGATCTCTGCACCATACCGATCCGATGTGAATACACGATCTGCATCCCACAGATACACCTGGTTCTGGTCCATCCAGAAATCCCAAAATGCCTTGTCCGTGATGGTGCCGGTGGTATCGGAGTTCGTCGGGCGGTCGTAATCCTGGTCACGAACGATTCTCCACGACTTCCCAGGAACCTTGGGAAGGGAGTTGAGGTAGTTGTGAACCCACCCATACCGCTGTTCATATGTGAAGCAGTCCTTCACGGAATCACCCAAGAGGACGGTGAGTTCGGTGCAGTTGGACCAGGCCATGCGGAGCATGAATTCGTGTCCCTTAGTGAGGGGCATAAAGCGACCGAGTGTGATACCTTTGTTCATGACCAATCTCCTATCCGCCCCATATAACAGGTCTTGATGGCGGCGTCAACAAAAAAGGCCCGCCTAAGCGGGCCCTTTCGCAATTGCAGTGAATGATCACCAGGAAGCATATCCGGCGTTGTGAGGCACAATGGTCCCATCCGAACTGGTCGAGTTTTCGGCATCCCACCGGCGCTTGATACCCGCGACAGCCGCTGCACGATCCTCTTTCCATTCGCGATACCAGGACACGAGACCGTATGTGGCCAAGCACAGGAAGATCACGTAGAGACCGGAGGTCACATAGAGTTCTTTCTGCCAGTAGACGGGGATCGCGATGATGTCCACGGTGATCCAGAGCAGCCAGTTCTCCAGATACTTGCGAAGCATGATGATGCTGGCGATGATGCTGAGCCACATGATGGTGGCGTCGGCCACGGCGAAGTCTGCACCAGCAGCAACCATCTTGGGAACCCACCAGGCCATAGCCGCCACAAAGAGAACCACCCACAGAGCCCGAGCCTTGTAGTCCAGGACCTTGATCTTCATGCTGTCGGTCGGGCTCAGCGTGGCTTTGACATCACCAAACTTGTTGCCAACCCAGTCCCAGATGGTCGGACCCCACTTCCACATGACGAAGCCGACGATCTGGAGCGGGGCATAGAATGCCCATTGCAGATACATGTCGGAAAGCAGGTTGTATTCCTTGAACAGATAGCCGAACAACAGAACACCGGCGAGGCCGAACCAGTAGTTGATCAGCTTCTGCTTTGCCAGCAGATAGACGTTGACCAACAAAAGGGCCGAAGCGGTAAACTCGATCAGGCCGAGCCAAGAGTTGAAGTAGTTGAAGATCATGCCAGCGTTGAACAACACAACGGTGAGGAAGATCGAGGCGAAAGCGGCACCCAAGATCGCGATCTTGGTGTCGCGAGCGAAGTTCGGACCATGCCGGTCACAAAAATCGGACATGGTAGTCTCCCAATGGAAAGGTTGGAGGTGACCGGTATTGGTCACCCCCGTTGTGATCACTCGGTCGCGACGGCTTCGTCGTCCATGCTGTGCAGGAACGATTCGGTCATGTTCATCACGGTGAATGCGAGGACAAGAGCCACGACAACCAGCGCGATTTTCTTCGGTCCGAGAGATTTGAGTTTTTCGATCATATGAAAGTCCTTGCGGCGGAATTGCCTGGGTCTCCTATACGGACGAATCAGGAGAATGTCAAGATCAATCCTTGCACCACGAACACAAACACGATGACCCCCAGGATGGCGGGGAGACCCGTCATCTTGTCGGCAGTGGATTCGGAGATTTTCGGGTAGGCAGTGATAGCCCGGTCGAACATCTCAGCAGCTTTGCTTTTTTCAGCCATGGTCGTTGTCCTATGATTGACCGGTCAGACCGGAGTTCCCTCGTATCGTGCAAGCGGGTAGTAATCGGTCAGATCGGCCTGAGCCGAAAGAAGCCGATCTTGAGCCCGATTGGCATTGATCTCCGCAAAGCGGAGTTCTCGCTCGAACCAGTCCTCCGGTGGTTTGACCACCAAGGTCCACTCGAACTCGGCACCGAACCACCGATCACCGGCCAGGCTCGCCCCTCGGTAACTCAACCAGGTCTCAACGAACCGGTTGAACTGGGTTTCCCCGCCTTCACGATCCTCCAGATGACCACATTCATCATCATCGCTGTTCGGGGACACATCGATCAGATCGTATTCGAACTCTTTGTCACCGACCTCTCGGTGTTTCAGCCATACTTTTCCCATATCGACCTCATTTCATCAGAGGAAAATCACGCAGGATCGGACGCAGAACATCCTTGAACCCGAACACATATGCCGCCGTGATTTCTGCACGGAAGCACAGCATCATACCGTTGCCTGTCGGCACCGGAGGATGATCCTCGGGGTGCTTGATCAGGTCCGCATACTCCCGGTGCAACAGGTAGGGGTAGGTGGGATCGACCGACAGTGCTGCCGGGTGATCCATAGCCTGAGCCATGGTCACAGCAGTCTGGATTTCCATCAAAGAACCAGACAACGTGATGGTGGTGCCGAACCCATCGGCAGAACGAACCCACCAATTGAAGTTACGCTCCACTGTCATATCGGTGAGCGGGTCGGTGCGGCCCGCAAGTCTGCGCTGCACATCGTAGGTGAACTTGTTTGCCGCATGGGCCCCATGAGCCACGGCCTTGCCCGGGTTCATACTGTCCAGGTCGTTCCGCATCAACAGATACAGATAGGGTGCAGGTGCATCAGCCATCGATTGGCTCCTCTTTGGGTTTCTGAGTGTCACGGATGAAGAAGATGCCCAGTGGGTATCCATTCGACACGTTGCATTCGGTTGCGTATCCGACGAGCGTGTATCGCCCACCGTAGTAGATTTTGATGATCGCCTCGGCTTCGCTGCGGCTCATGGTCTGCCAGTTCTGCTTCCGACCACGCATGGCCTCGGCCCACTTCTCAGGTTCCCAGCCCGCCATGCGGTCCGAATAGACACCATCAACAGTGCGATCACCCGATTTGAAGTCCCGCCACAGGTAATAGCCACTGAACCCATAAGGAGATTCTTGCGGCGTCCGATTGTGTAGCCCAGGAGATACCCAGTCGTATTTCGGTCCACCGTAATAGGCGCGATATTGGTCAAAGCGATATGAGTCGCCTTCGAGGCGGGTTACGGCCATGCGATTCTCCTGGTGACAGTTTTCTTACACATACGGGGTATTCACTTGGTTGTCAACCCGATCTCTTCTGGAAGTTTGTTCCCCTTGTCATGATTGCATCGTTCATGAGCAGCCCTGGTGTTCTCGAACTCATCGGCTCCACCTCTGGACACCGGGATGTAGTGGTCCAGGGTTTGATCATCCCCCATGGGCTGACCGCAATAGAAACACATACCCCGTTGCATCTTGGTTCGTGTCTTCAACCAAGATCGATGTCTATTCGTGTTGAGTATTCCACGAACCACAGCAGAGGGTTTGCGCAACCGGAACTTCTTCATGAGCCACTCCCTATTGAACAACCATCAGTATGGAGAAAACCTGATTACTGTCAACACTAATATTCGGGCTTGGCATTATCAAACTATCATGCTAAAAGAGAATCACTGTCTCCCCAACTGCGGGGGGTTTACGCAAGTGGCCCCCCGACCCTTTTGCTAAATATGAGCGGGGGGAGATACCATGAGCCAACCACCCGAAATTGCCGAATATAGAGATGCAGGATGCGTGTTCCGGCTTCACCGTGATACACGGGTTCTACAAGTCATCGGCACTCCTGCGGAAGCCAGACAAACCATTGTTCGACTACGCCGAGAAGGTTGGCTTCCGAAGAACCTAAGAGCCATCCGGTTTTCAGGCGATCCTGCAATACTGTTGGTCGGCCCACACCTCACCATCTACATCACCACCAGACCGGCCCCCACTGAGAAGCCAGCCCCATCCTTCGTAGATATCGTTAAGGGCCTGAACTAACCAGCCATCACCATCAACATCAAATCCTGGGCCGACATCGGCTCAGTCGGATGGGTGAGGTCAATCTCCAATCCAGGAATCACCCGTTCCCACGATTTGAGAGATCGGCATTTCTGAATCATCCCACCGCGATGTTCTATCGGGACCAACGATAGCACTGTGGATTTACAGATAGGTCCCCCATATCGGCGTTGAACCACACCAGGCGGGCGATATTCTGTGGATTCTTTCATCGGATTGACCGGATCATACACGACTATCCGGTATCCCAACTCGGGGTAGAGCCAGGATTGTATCCGAGTATACACGTAGTTCTCAACCAGTGAACCATCATCCTGGACCCGGATGGATCGACAAGGCTGGTTGTAGCCAGGGTTGCTGCTGGGTATCCGATCAATCACACAACCATTCTTGGGCCCGAGATTGACATATGACCGGGATCGCATATCAACCAGGAAGAACCGGAGGGCATAGGTCATGTCCTGATCCTGAATGGTATGTCCAATTGGGTATACGATCATCCACTTGTCGGTATCCATGGCAGGCCAACCATGTGCCCGCATGGTTCCAGGCCGACACTCGATCAAATTGCTGAGGATTTTGGATGGGGTCTTGTCGCAGTTGTCCTGCACCCGTATCTGACTGATCCCTGGTGGAAATATCGACCTATCATTACTCCTGACAGCATCGATCCAGCCGCAGACGTGCTCGGCTGGAGGGATGTCAATTAGTGGGTCATCTGGGAGTATCAGCATACCCCCAGATATCACACTACCGAGTAGATGTCAACTATCGATTCCTGGTGCGGTATCGCGGGGAAGCTCGATCACGTTAGGATCGGGTGTCGGCTTCTGGATGTTCTCGGAGGGCGGCGGCAACGCATGGATATCTGGGTGGTCGCGTTCGTCCAGCGATGGGTCGAATGGGTTCTCGATTATCACCCCGGGCGAATCAGTCCCCATGGCCTCATTCAGGGCTTCCTGTAGGTCTTCCGCCATTTCCTGGTCCCAGGGCCAAGAAAAGCTGCGGGGGTATTCCAGCCCGTCCCACATCAGGACCATATAGATGCGCTCGCCCTCTACGAAGTGGTGGGTCAGGATTTGAGCTTGCTCGACCACGGGCCGCTGGAACGGAAACATCAGTTCGACCGGTCGGGCCCGAGACAACAAGTCCACATTCATCATGAACAACCCCGGCAACGTGAACAGGAAGCCGAATACGATCATGGCTCGGCGATACGGGAACTCACGAACCACACCGAGAAATGCAATGACCGCAGCCACAATAGCCAAGGTGGTATAGATGATGGTGCCTTCAATCAGCATGATGTGATCCTATTCCTGGAAGTAGGGTGGGATGGAAGGCGTGGTGGATGCTGCCCCGACACTCCTGATCGGCACATACAGGTGGTTCAGACTATCCGGATCAAGCGTCCCGTCGGCATTCAACCTGAACCGAACGATGGTGAGTTCTTGACCGATCTTGACTAGGTTCAGTTTCGTCTGCACGATCTGGGTGGGCTTTTCCTTGGACTCAGCACCGTCATCGTAGGTGATCGTGATGATCGCCGTAACTTCGACCGTCGGGTGGTTCCCAGCATTTCCAAACCAATGGATGTTGAATGCCCATTCCCCAGGAGGGACGCCACGAGAGAACATGACCTCATAGTTGCGCCCGGAGATGTCTGCGTAGCTCCCAAGGTCATCTCGCACCAGGCTCAATACCACGCCGTTCTTGTTGGAGTATCCAACCGGTGGTAGCCCGGGGGATAGTCCCCACAGATCGATATCAGCGTTGTATTCATCAGGCCAGTAGATTTCGACCCGAACATTCCCACGATCCCGACGGGTGTCCTCAGCAACACTGCTGAGTTCTGGATTGTTTGGTTGTAGAATCAGGATGATCAGGATGGCCAGAAATCCACCCAGGAGGCCGAGGACGATATCTCGGAACGCCACACTATGTTCTGGTTCGTCTGAACTATCATCAAACCGGCTCATCATGCCCTCAGTATGGTTGTGAACATCTTGGATAGATCAACACGAATCAGATACAGGTTGATCATGTTCCACATCATGCATACGAGACCTGCAAGTGTGGTGTTGAACGCAGTGGTCAAACCGGACAGAAGCATCACGATGACGCCCTGGGACGCAGTTGGGTCACCAATCACAGAGGGGTCAACGTTGCTGAACGACAAAAGGATACCGATGACCGTTCCGAACAGCCCGAGGCTGACGAACAGAGTTCCCGCCAGCTTGGATATTCCCAGGTATTGACTGAATTCCTCAGCGATCAGGTCGCGTTGTTCCGCATCTCGACCATTCGCGGCATAGCTCTGGTAGACGAGGGTTCGGTCGGGGATGGTCTTCCATGACTGGTGAATGGACCAGATCGTAAAGAAGTTTGCCACCAGCGATCCCGCGAAGAGCACGATGATGAAGTGAGTGATGTAAGTCTGATCGATCAGGAACCGATCAAGCACACCGTTGTAGAATGCCGTGGCGGCTACCGCCACTAGGAATGAGTTGATGACAACCCACCGAGACAGAATAGTTGACTTCACAGACAGCATCGCATACTCCATGGTTGGCTATGCCGGTAACGACTAACACAGGTCCAGGCATAGCTCAATGGGTATTTACACAGCAGTCATTTTTTCTGTCATGGTTTTGTAACGAAAAAGGACCGCCCTTTTGCACTCATTGAGTGTGGCGGTCCGTGACATCGTGTGGGGAATTTGGTGCTGGTGGGGAATTTTGAAATCCCGGCCTCCGACATACCAAGTCGATGCTCTGCCTCTGAGCTACACCAGCATATGTCGGACTAACCGTGGTCCAACGCGGGCTGATTGCGGAGCCATCCGACCGACACCGGGAGTTCCACCCAGGAGACCATGGCCAACAAGTGACCGATGCTACATCGAGGCTCTCCGGCCTCTGTCAGAATTGGAGCGGGTGAAGGGGGTCGAACCCTCGGCCTTCTGGATGGCAACCAGACGCTCTACCACTGAGCTACACCCGCATACCTTCGCCCGGAAGCGAAGGGGGCCGCACCCCGTAGGGCTTGGCGTTGAATCTTGGAGCGGGTGATCGGATTTGAACCGACCTCTTTAGCTTGGAAGGCTAAGGCACAACCCCTATACCACACCCGCGTTACAAATCTATTTAGGACCTCAGATCGATTCTGTCAACAGGTGAATCAAAAAAGATGTGAAATTCCTTCCATCGACTGGCCAGGTTGTCGCCATGGGTAGTCCAACGCCTCGTGTGGAATGGTATCCCTGACAAGTCCATGATAAAACCTGTTGGGCATACTGTAGTAGACAAACGCATCTGGAATGGTGTCTCGCAGATGCGACAGGTGTCGGTTCAGATTGTCAGATCGAACATAGTGGGGCCTAAGGATAGAGGTTGGCTCATACCAATAGATATTCGATAGTGAGTAGATCACCTGTTTGTGTCCACGAAATGTATCAACGAAATCGGCTCGTCCATAGCCGGTCATGATATCCAGGTTGTGGAGGTGATAGCGATGTCGGTATGCATTGAAGAAGCTGAGCCACTCCGAGGTGCCACCAAACCGATCCATCATCCCGGCCCAGAGTGTATCCAAATCCCCATCGACAACCACAGCCCTGGGGCCTGATATGGATTTTGCAAGAATATCACGTGGGTGCCGACCGTCCCAGTCATCCAGCATGTATCGGTAGAGGGATTGGGCTACTGTTGAGCAATCGAATAGGACGAACTTGAAATCATCTGCCAGATCGGATTCTCGGGCTAGTTCGAACGGCATGAACCCACTGGCCGGAACGACGATCCGTGAAACTCGTTCGTAACCCCGGGTGAATTCCCATACAGGTCGGTCTGTGTTCATCAAGTAAAATTTGGTTTGAGCTTCGGAGATTTTGCGTTCAACCTTTTCTATGTTGTAATAGAAGGCTTGGTCTGGATACACAAAAAATCGGCTGTGTCTCTCCTTGTTATTGAACGGACGACACCCACCGTTGGCCATACCAAAGGCAACCAGATCGGCACCCGGGGCCGGGTTGGTAACGTTGACCATACCCTCACCGATTCGGGCCCACTTCGGCGTATAGTCATCGTGGTAGTTTTCAGAGCTTCGCTCGATCACCGGCTTGATACCAGGAGTCGGTTTGTGCCAAACACCACTGGTGGTCCTAAACTTCTCCAGGTTCACGATAAACGCTTGATCATGAAGTTCGTAATACCGTTCCCCGCGATCCAATACATGACCAATCACGGCGGTATCCTGATCGACGGTCGTCAGACTTCTCCAGACGTTTCTCATGAATGAAGCCGTAATATGGCTACCATACTTGAAGAACAACCCCCACTTGCTGGTCGAGGTTTTGGACAAAGCCAAGAGTTCATCGATGCTGCTGGCTATCGTAACCTGATCGATATCAAGTGGTGATCGAAAGGCCGTGATGACGTCTCCGAACTGATCCAACAGGTTGAGGCAGATGCTGTTGGTCAGCGGATCATCCGACTGATCCATGCAAACAAAGATGTGTATCATATCAATGATTCCTGAGATAGCCGCTGATTACTGCCCACTGAAAGTCTGTAGTTCGACAACCACTATCCCGGGCATGTGCAATCATGTGAATGCGGAGTGTATCGGATCGGTTCCATACAGCATGTGTGTTATGGACGTCCAGGAACCGCACATCACCTGGAGCCCAAGGGATGATACCCTTACCCTCGATGGCCATATCACAACCTGGTGGGTTGTTCAGACACAGGTTAACCGCAGACATACCCGGACGTGGGGAATCACTGTGTGGCAGGATGAACCCACCCGGTTCCAAATACATGAATCGCACCCGAAGGAACTTCTCGAACGGGAATACATCCTGGAACCACTTTGCGGTCACTGGTGCCGCTGCACAGGCCACGGTCCACCGGTAGGGGGCTTCCATGACATCCGAATATCCGTATTGATTCGCATCATTGGTCTTGTCATACTCGATGCCATGCAGTGCTATCGATTTCCACCCGACATGCGATCCGCCACGATGGCCAACCGACCAGGGATACAGGGCCAATCCTTCCTGATACATCTGCTCAAATGGCGGCTCAATATCCATGCGGACACTGGTGTTGGTGGATTGAGTTCTGATCCATGTGAAGAACTCATCAATCTCCGCTATCGAGAAGTCATCTCGATTCAGCGGATTGTGCTTGGAGAAGAACCGGAAGAACCGATATCGGGCGACATCATCAGGCTGCGGTGCCCACGGGAGATGTTCGTTTTGGTCAAAGAAGTCGATCAAACGCTGATCCATCAGGTTCCCCGTGCGTATTGGTGCCCCCGACAGGATTCGAACCTGTAACCTTCGGTGTAGGAAACCGATGCTCTATCCAGTTGAGCTACGAGGGCATACGGGGATATTTAGGAACCCTATCAAGGGTTTTCAACCGGCCCTGGGGCGAATTGTGCGAGGAATTGAAGCTCCAACGTATCGTGATGACAGATGAGTTCCATACGCTGGTCTTGTTCTGAATCAGTTTCGCCATCACCCCATTCGGCATTGACCTCTCGGGCTCGTGCGGCAAGCTGTAAGGCATATGCATTCACAACGTCTCGCAATGCGATGCGGGTCATCAGTTTCTCCCAAAGATCATACGTTCGTCGTCTTCATCCGCGAACAGAACCTCACCGGATCGAATGCGAGCAACAACACTATCGATCACATCACACGCCCCAATCAGATCGGCTTCGTGAATGACGTAGCGGCTACTGTGGGCGGGCCCAATCGGGCCACGACGATAGACTTCCTGCCACACGATGCGGGCCACCTCGTTTTCGGTTTTCCCGATCATGGTAAACGAATCATACCGCTTGGACTGCTCCAATGCGTGACGGACCAGGTTGATCCCGATGTGATCGACCAACGCGGTCAGATCACTGGTCGGGGTGACGTTCAGGATGAGGTCGGCCCGAAAGGATGCAATCTCGCCCATCAGTTGGTCCTATCGTTCAATTTGGCGGTGATTTCCATGTAGAACCGCTGATACCGCTCCATACGGGCGATGTCTTTCTCGGTGATCCCTTTGAGGCGGCGGATGTCGGTGTTGTCCCGAAGGTCGGCCAGTTTGACCAGCATGGCATCGACGTTGCCAAAGACGCCATCTTTGTATTCATCCAGGGTCTGCCCCGGCATCTTGGTCAAAGCACGGATGCCGTCGATGATACGGTCGGTCATCCCGGCCATAATCAAATCCTGGAAGGTAACACTGGTGTCTTCGATCACATCGTGACCCAGGGCGATGCACTGGAGTTCTTCGTCATCGCTTTCCAGATAGGTCATCACCCGCAGCGGGTGGAGGGCATAGGGCTTGCCGCCCTTGTCGAACTGACCGGCGTGGGCGTTGGTCATGATAACCAGCATTTTGCTCAGAAGTTCGCCACGATTCGCCATGATCATCTCCATTCGTTTCATCCCGTATACAGGGATTCAACTGGGATGTCAACACCTACATCTCACGCCATGTGCTAGGGTTGCCGTATAGTTTATTGATCATAACACGGTCTTGTGGATCATTAAGTGACCATACAACCCGATTCGCTATACCCTCGACATGCTTTGCCCATCCATCGACGACATAGGTATCATCCACGACCGCAAAGTCATGACCATCACAGATGTTGGCGATTTCCGTAGCTTCGGGGTTATCATCTACCCAGAACCCGCGCACCCGGCCACGGCCAGGTAGGGCCTCGGCCACCATCCGAGCCCAACTGGTGCAGATCGCCCAGTCGCCGCCGTTGGCTAGGGTTGACGCTTCGCCTTCGTCTTCGTCGGGAATACGGCCACCATAAGCGTCTTCATCCCCAAAGGTCTGCTCCAGCCATGCTTTCAGACTGGGATCACCCGGTGGGGGAGCCTGCAATGTATGGAAACGATGGTCGCGGAAACCATTGTCTTCAAGCAGGAGATCGGTCAGGGTTAGGTTCAGGTTCATGCTGGTATTTAGACGAATCGGAGGTGGCATGACCCACCCCCGATGGTGCAGTTGATAGGTAGACTAGACCGCCACGCCGCACCCCACCATACCATATCATACCGAACCAGACCAGACCGGACCTTGACCGCCTTACCACAACTTACCTCGCCACACCTGTCCATACCACACCATGACCGCCAAACCTTACCAATCCCGACCGGACCGCGCCTCGACCGCCCCCGCCTTACCATAGCTTACCACACCTACCCACCCCAAACCATAACCGCCCTACCACACCGTGACTAACCTAACCTTCCGTTCCATGACCGCCATACCCCGCCTTACCAAACCGCACCTGATCATACCATACCTCGACCGCCTCGCCGTGCCAAACCGCACCGCACCCAACCATACCATACCTCGACCGCCTCACCTCACCCCACCACCCTGAACTTATCATACCACACCTTGACCGCCAAACCCTACCTTATATTACCGGACCACACCGGACCATACCCCGACCGCCAAACCTTACCAATCCCGACCGGACCACGCCTCGACCGCCCCGCCTTACCACACCTATCCGCCCCAAACCACGACCGCCGTGACCAATCTGCCCCGACTTATGCCGGAACAGAAACACCCGCCTGCTCGATCTGAACCGCAATATCCTCGATGCTGATTGGATCGATATCGCTCATCGTGCAAACCCCACGATATCGCTTGAGCCACGCCCGTAGGTCCTGAGCGGCCTGTTCATGAAGCTCCTGCTTAATGAACGGATCATCCAGGTCCATTGGCACATACCCACCCCCGGTCGAACGGGATACCCGGGGTGAGATCACAGCAGGAACTTCCACTTCACGAACCCGAATTGTGCTGGTGATCGTAGGGTTGATCGGTGTCGTCGAGTAGGCGACGGTGATCCGCAACCCGGAGACGAACTCTCGTGCCAGCTTCAACCGATACAGTTGTGCAGCATCTTCATCACTGACCGCGAAGAACCAACCATGGGCTTCATGATTCGGCTGAGTTTCCAACCAGGAAACGAACTCGGACGGGACATAAATGTCCCGCCCTGTCGCCACCAGATATTCGTCAACGATCCGCTGACGCATGTCTTTGGTGAATCGTAGTGTCATGCAGCCCTCCGCTGACGCTCGAAGCGCACCGCTTCCAGAAGCTCTTCTGTGATGTCGTCGAACGGAATCGGATTCCGCATCGCATCTTCCTGAGCCTCACGGGAACCTTCGGCGACGATCTCGTCCCACTCGTCCTGGAAGGTGGAGTCTTCTGCTGTGGTCACCTGGAAAGTGCCATGGCTCCCAGCGCCCTTTTCCTGACGGAAGTCGCCGATTCCGACGATGACCCCGGCGTTCGCCACCAGGGAGACGATGGATGATGCGTTCAGCGGTGGGTTGACATAGGCGATGTCAAACTCCGAGCACCACTGGGGCAGATACGCACGGGTGCGAACGTCGGGTGTCCGGTTGATGTCTGCGGACCGCACCACGTCCATCTTCATGAACGGGACACCCCAGATCGGGATGTGGGACTGCGGGAGGAACACCAGTCGCTTGACCGATGTCTTCGTCACGTTGGGGGTTTCCAGAGCAGCCGTCGCCATGGCCGCTTTGATGGCCGGTGCAGGGAAGCCGAGGAACGTCGGTCCATCCGAAAGCCGAACGGTGCTGTCCCAGAACTCCTGCTCCGGGTTGTGCTTCATCTGAGCGGCCTTTTCGGCGGCAGTTTTCTTGGGAGACCCGAGAAGAAGGTCACGCATGACCTTCGAAGACATGCTGTTGAAATACAGCGGGGTGCGACCGATGATCCGAAGCCGGATACGGCCCTGCTTCAACGGATCGATTTCAAGGGTGGTGGTTTTCGTGGTAGACGTAGCCATGGTGTATAGTCCTTGCCTGCCCATCATGGGGCACTGAGTTGATTTGACTTGGGATTTCCGCGACCTCAAAACCATCATACCGTTTTACTTGGTTTTGACAAGAATCATCTAGCATGACTACTAAGTTGGTGTCAATGGCATAAACCACCTGGTCTTTCGATCATACCGGATGTGCTGATAGAACTCGTAGAGATCGCTGAATCGCAGGGTGGGCTCAGGATGTAACGTGCGAAAGTATTCAGCGATATCTGGATTGGATTCCGCATATCGTGCGGTGTGGGTCACATCCATGTCCTGTTCGATCTTGTAGTCGTATACGGTCTTGCCGATCCACAGAATGTTCCGATGGGGATCGTAAGTCCGATGATTCTCCACCCGACTTTTTCGGATGAGATCGGCCCGATCATCACCGGTCTTTCGATACTTCCGCTTCAATCCATGCAGAAATGCATTGAGAGAAATGCCATGTCGGTATCCGGAGACGTCCACGGCTATTGCTTCGGTTCGGGTGTTGTCTCCCAGGGTCAACCCCTGGAAGACATATTCGTGCCATACCTCATGGGTGATGGGATCAATCCGCATCAGTTGCAGTTGTCGGTGCCGGTCGCAGCCGACAAGGCATTCCCACATTCCACGCCGGTTTTGAAGGCGTCTTGAGCACGAGCGGTCGAGATGACCGGGTAGTCGTCCTCGGTGCCCAGCGGATAACCGACGTTGATCGACGGATACCCGGCGATGCTCATCCAGGTGCCCTGCCAGAAGGTGCCCAGGGCGGTGATGTAGGCCCGCTTGGCATCGACCAGCTTGGTCTGCTCCGTGGCAAAATCATTCCGACCAGCCTCGACGATGCGCTGAATCTGCGTATACATGCCCGGGTCGAGATTCGGGAAGGTTTCCTGGATCGCCAGGAAGTTGGCATTGGCACCATCAGCACCATAGCGGGCCTGCAACGATCCGGTCAGCAGTCCTTCGATCTGCTCGGTCGCAATGGTCGTCACGCCCACGGCTTCGGCAACCTTCTGACCGTATTGGGCCAGGATGTTCTCGTTGTTCTCGTAGGACGTGTGGATGTGCGCCTCGGCCCGGTTGCCGTAGTTGTAGGCGCTGATGTAGCTGGGAACCGACACCAGGGTGACAAGTCCGAAGATGGCACCGGCAGAGATCAGGGCGATTTTCATCAGTTGGTTTCCTTCGATTGCTGTGAAAGTTTCCAGCGGATTGCTGGGTCGTATTTCGGCGGGCAGAACACCAGCCCGAGGATGATGAACACCAGAACAGCGGACCACCCAAGCATAGAACAGATCGCGGTGGCAATCAGGATCAGAGCGACTTGGGTCTGCGGGCTGGTGATGTCGGCGAGGTTCTTGAACATGGGTATTCCTTACGCTGGGTCATGTATCAGGGTTGATCTGCATTTGCAAGGGGGAACTTTCGTCGGTTTAGCTCCGATACCGACGAAAGCTGGAGTGTGAGTTGGAGTGGCCGAAGAAGTCATGCTCGTGAAAGGCATACAGCATTCCACCCGCCGCCATGATCGACATGATCGCCATGAAGATGATTGCACCCGTGCTGGGCTCAACCTCATTGGCAAGGTATTCAAACTCTTCCATGGACCGACGTTCGAAGTGTGTCATGACGACGTTTTGAACGTTGCCCATAAAGGCACTGGCCGATCCCCACCACTCGGGGTTGTCAAGTAGTTCGTCACGCAGGGTCACGTTGAAGATGTCATACTTGGCCCACGAGTGAATGAACACCCATTCCGGACCAGCCGACACATTGCCCTGTGGGAACCCGGCGACAATCACGATGTCGTTCTTGTTCGCACCTTCCCATTGGGTCAGCAGCATCTCTGCATATGACGGGTTGCCCGCACTGGTCATGACCAGCACCATGTTGGCTTGCCGTTCCGGCCCGAGGGTTTTCAAGATTTCCGACAATTCGGCATTCCACGCGGCCAGGGGCTGGGGAAGCTCGACGCCATCCAACAGCACTCGATCCACTCGATAGTGGTCATAGATGGCAATGGGATACTCCAAATCAGGAACGCGGCTTTGCTCACCAGCCACCGAAACTTCGCCGGAGTTGAACAGCCCGAAGTTTGCCGCCTTGACGTAATTCTTGTAGGTATTGGTGCGGCTCACCGGATCACCCGGGCGGATGTCCAGCCACCGCTGGGGATCGGGATACCGGGCAAGACACACACTTTCCCGGGTGCTGGAGCAGTCAACATGCTTGATGCGAAACTCTCCGATGTTGGACTGTGCATCCCAATACATGTCGGTGCCAGTGTCGTAGCAAGTTTGGCATGTGGTGGATGAAGAGTTGCCGATCTTGGTAGTGCGACAGTTGCACTGATACGGACGGCGATATTCGTCCAGCGTCCGCGTGGCTCCGGTGATTTCTCCGTTCCAGAGTTCGGTGTCGGCCATCTGTGCGTATCGACCGGCCTCATACATCCCGTAGGAGAGAACCAGCGACACGACCATACCGCAGGCGATTTCCGGAAGCGTGATTCGCTTCGGATACAAGAAGTGACCGATCAGCATGGCCACGAAGGGGATAAACGTAATCAGCAAGATGGTCATCAGCGGTTCTCCCGTGCAGCGTTGTTCAATTTCGCCAAGTCCCATTTGGCCTTGGTTGCGATGTCGCTCAAAACCCGCTCAACATGGGTGGGTTGACGTCTCCCGGTCTCAGCGTTATGCCAAACCGTGCTGCCACCCCGATACTGCACGACACTCGGTTCCAGCAGTCCGAAAAGACGCTGCCACCGCACCGTGATAAGCATGTCCCCGGTAGGGAGAAACTCCACTGTTCCGGCAGAGTGTTCGACTATCTTATTGGACATCAGCATTTCTCCTGAGGTTTCAACTTACCCGTGGCATTCCGGCGCAGTCTAGCCAACATCGGACTGATTGTCAAGTTCTGTTTTTCCTTATGCCGGATAACCTCTTCCAACACGAACAGGGTGAACCCGAGACTGGTGACCTGAAATCCCAACTTCTTGGTGGTTGCTTTGAAGTTGCCAACTGCGATGCTTCCCGGTCGGAACTCATCCGGTATCACCCCGGGCTTCTTCTTGGTCTGCTTCTGGGATTTCTGTAAGGTTGCCTGTTCCGCCAGGGTATCAAGCTGTGACCGCGTGGCCTCATGCTGTATCCGCATATACCGGTGAATGGCTTCAACCGCCTTCAACGTAAGATCGCCGAAACGGGTTGTTGTTTTGTCCTGATGTGTCCACACCACGTCATCCAGCTTTCCACCGGCATCCTTGATGAGGTCCCACAGAACACGTTGATACTGTGATTGGATGTCCATGATGGTCAGCCAGCTATACTGAACGAATCGATGTCAGCTTGCAGCTTTTCCATGATCATGTCGCAGACGATCTCATACACATCGTCCGGGTCATCGTCCGGATCAAGCTGTGCTGTCATGCTGGCAGAGAACCGGGCACTCTCGTAGTTGCCCAGGTTGATCGTCAATGCCCGCTCAATGGTTAGTTCAGATATCCGCATAGGAGTCCTCCATCCGCATCATATATCAACGCGATGGAGAACTACAAGGGGGAATTATCAGCGAGACGCAGCGAGTTTGCGAAGGAGTGCCTTCTGCTGATCTACGGACAGTTTGTTGAAGTCATCCAACAGTTTGTCACCGTCTTTCGCAACACGACTGAACGGTCCACCTTCGTGGATACGGTCGATCTCCTGCTCTACTTCCTGCTCCTGATCGATAAGGGCTCGTCGAGCAGCTTCACGCTCTTCTGCCGTCAGTGATCCGACATTACGTCCGATACCATGATTGTTGCCCTCATCAAGACGACGGTTTCCCGCCATGCTACGGACATCATCGTTTGCACGTAGGTCTTCCATCAGAACGTCCTCCCCACCATTTTCTCCCAGAACCTGAATCGTATATGCGGTGCCATAGACGGCTTCCATCATATCACGAACCGTGATCTTACCGAGCATTCGTCGGGTTTTTCCAATCTCATCCCGGGCATCTTCAAGTGCCTCCAGATCAAGATCACTAAAGGTAAATCCAGCCATAGTCATATCCTCCGCTCTGTATTTAGCAGTATTGCAAATTTTCAGTGCGTCTGATCGGGGCTGTTCAATTTTTCATGAACGTCGGGAACCTCAATCGAGAGCTTTAGCTTTGCCCCAGCGATTGCCGCCACCCCTGGTTGAGCCGGATCAACATGCAGATGTAGCATCATGACCAATGGGGATTGGGGGAGGGTCTGTTCGAAGCGATACGTGGCAATGCCGGTTTCCATGAAGGTGGTTAGCTCGCCATGGGCTTCCACCTGGATTGTGTTTGATACCATCAGTGCAGTCTCCTTATGACTGTCAGATGGGTATGGCAGTTCCCTGTTTCAAGGTCCTGAATCGATCCATGTCGGTCTTGGTTTTCGCCTTATGACAGTCGTGACAGAGCAACTGCATGTTCTCGCTGCCGTAGTATGACAGGTCCCCACCGGCTTCAAACAGCGGCTTGATGTGATCGACATGGAAATCTTTCATCAACAAGGATTTACATGAACATCCCTGACAGGTTCCGTGCTCTCTCCGGAACACAAACTTCCTGGCCTCGGTCGGGCTGTTCATGACTTTCCATCGGTCTGCACAAGCCTGGTGCCAGTGCTTCCGGTTGTTCTGAACTCCACCCTCGATGATGGACTGACCACAGAACCTACAGGTGCCACGGGGACAGTCCCATGATACCGGTCTTGGTGCCTGTCTGTGGTTGCCCGGTTTTCTATCCCGGGATCGCTTCTTTCTACGTGCCATGATGCTCTTACCTCACTGGTATTTGGTAAATATGTCGAACACCAAGGATTACCAATGGACTTCCTCGATTGCATTCGTCACGTGACTCTGAAAGAAGCTGCCGGTAGGTTTCCGCTGGCGGAGAACTCTGCCACATACAAACAGATGATGGGGCCGGTAATCCAGGCCATGAGCAAGCTCGATCCCGGTAAAGGTGGGGCCATCTCTGACCAGGTTGCCTACTACAAGAATGCGCTCGGTCGTGCAGATCGAATCATCTGGGCCCTACGGTGGCTTCGTCTGAGTTGGCTCAAGAACATGCTGAACATCACCGAGGACCCACGGAATCTCGGGCGGGAAGATCATGATGAAGAATACCGCAAGCTGACCGACTGGATATGGACGGCACACCGTAAAGCCACAGCAGAACTCCTGAAATCCAATCCAGCTTACGACGGGAACATGGAAACCCTTCTGGATCAGCTTAGCCGATTCGACAGCAGAACGTTTGCAAACCAGCTTCACCACTTCATGTCCTACACGGACAACCAATCGACCAACTACATCAAAGCGTTGGATGATATCGTGTGGCAGTGGCAAGCCCCGGACGACCTGATCAACCAACTTCTCCAGGCCGAAAAAGATTGGAAGGAAAGTCGAGACCAGGAACTACCCCACGCCGACGATAGCTACAGTAGTGCCAAAAAGATCATTGACTTCGGTGATGGATATGCATGGTGGAATCTCGACGTCCAATATTGTGACGACGAGGGGTCCAGTATGGGCCACTGTGGGAATAACTCCCACATGAAGAAGGATGGTGATATCCTACTGAGCTTCCGTCAAGAGATCGTTCGTGGTGGGGAACGCTTTCATATCCCATACATGACGTTCATTCTTAACAACGGGTGGCTGGGGGAGATGAAAGGGCGGGGTAACGAAAAGCCCGCGAAGCGGTATCACCCATACATCGTTGCGTTGTTGAAGTCCAAGTATATCGAGGGGATTCGGGGCGGGGGATATTTGCCGGAGAACAACTTCTCCGTCTATGATCTGACTCAGGAGCAACGGGATGATCTGATCGCGGTCAAACCGTCTCTTGAACCATTGCTGGACAAATACAAACGTATGGGAGCCACACCAGAAGTCATCAAGATGGCCCAGGATGAAGCGTATAACGCCAGTCTACCATCAATCTATGGCATCGAAGAGGATGGAACCGTAGTCTTGCAGCACTGGGATGATCTAACCAGACTGGCAGGCGATGTGTATGGGTTTGCCCCACTGGATGCTATCGTTAAGGCCATCGAAGACCCCGATGAAATCGATCAGGATAAGCGAGATGCCGCCAGCGATAGACTCAATCTGGACGATCAGGACGTGTTCGAATTTCTGACCTACCTCCCAGAGCAATATGTCAAGAAAATCGCAGACAGCCTGGGTCTATCTGGGGATGTGACATCACGCAGGTTCCTGGAGAAGATTGCCCTACACGTGGATCGGTCTAAATTTCGTAGATTGATCGCCGATTCGTTCGTAGCGACCTCCACGTTCTCCGGCATCACCGAAGAGCCAGAATTCACCGACTACATCAGTCTAGTCCTTCAAACGCTAGAACGCGGAACTTATCTAGGAAGTGCCGGTCTGCGGTGGGATGGTGATTTCGACGATCCGGTGCGACTTGAGATTTCATTCGGGGATTTTGTCTCAGGTATCGATGATGCCATGGGTGGCGATGACTATGATTCCGATGATAGTGGCTTCCGCAATCGTGTCGGATCATCAGACTGGTTCGAAGCAGAGGGCTACAACATTCGAGATGCATGGGAAGAGTATGATCCCAAACAGAGCAACCAAGACATTCAGACCTGGAACAAGGACGGGATTGAACTTCGCAAACAGTTTGATGGCCCACTAGGATTGAATAAGAAGAAGGGTGATCCGGATTCTGATGATCTCATCATGGGTGACATCGATCACCGGGAGGCCGCTCGGTGGTTTGTCGATCACCTTGATTCGATCAAGCACCAGTCAAAGGGGTTGTTCAACTCCAAAAAGCCCAAGTCGGAGTTCGACAAGCTTCTGGAAGAGATACGAAAAAGGGCCGGTCTCTAAGACCAGCCCTTTTCGTTCCCAGCCGATCATATAGATCAAACCGAGCCGTAAGCCGTTTCACGGGCAATCGTCTCGATGTCGCAGCGGGAGATGCCAAGATCACGCAGTTCGTGGTCGGACAGGCGGCTCAGTTCGTTGCGGGTGGTGCGGGCCATTTTCAGCTTGCGCAGGTAGTTCAACATGATAGTTCATCCTCGATTGGTTAAATGCTGCGGTGCAGCACACCTGGTATTTAAGGATGAAATCGATGGGTGTCCAGCCGAAACAGACTGATTCTGGTGAGAACCCGTCATGCATAAAGCGCATGGCTAGTGTCACAAATGTGTTAGCTTGTGGGTGATTGTGGAGGCCAGGAAGGGAGTTGAACCCCTCTTACGGGATTTGCAATCCCGCGCATAACCGCTCTGCCACCTGGCCGTCATATGAAGCTGCGTGGCTTGCCTTGCTTCATACTGTGTATTTATGGAATCACTTCTGGTTTGTCAAGAGTGATCTGCTATCAGTGTTGAATTTCGATGCGTTCCAGGTCCCGCATGGTGTCCAGGATGTTCTTGGCCCCAATCGGGTTCTGCGAATGAACCACATATTGGAAGCCCTCAAACACCCGAAGCTCTCCATCCAGGACCATCTCGACGATAGCCTTGGCCACATCGTGGCCAGTCATCCGGTTCTCACCCAGGTCATGGTCGAAGCTGATGCCATCAGGGAGTCCATCAGGGGTCAACCGACGGAGCATTTCCATCAAGGCTTCACCGGTGCGGAAGATAACCCAGTGGCGATCCGGACGTTCGACCGGCTCACGCTCATCATCCAAGAACCACCAGAGTTCGGGTGCTACAGGTGCATCATGCCCGAGGACCAAGGTGATGGTCCGGGAGATCGTGAACAACGGGGGTGTCTGTGGTTGTGTGGCTTTGGTTTTCATGATGACCCAGTATATCGGGATCATCCGCCGAATGTCAACCCAACGCCTGAATCATTTCTTCGGCTGAGTTGAACTTCCGACTGTTCATGAAGAACCGCCCGGACCCGCGATGCACCGTGATATAGTCACGGAGTTCCCGTTTGGCCTGTCGGGTCGGTGGGTGGTCGAACTGAATGACCAGTTCTCCAGTCCCACGTGCATGAGTGCGAACCCGTATCCATCCATGCTCCAGACCCACTTCCACCGCGATCTCCCGACTATCCGCGTCGTCTTCGTCTTCCAACCGCTGATCCACGATGGCGTCTAGTTCTGGATCATCGAAGACAAACTCAGCATGGTGGATCGGCTCCATGGGGTTCGGCTCCAGATGCAGAACTTCACCGTTCGGCTTGACCCAACAACCACCCCATTCCAATTGGGACTCGGAGATCGGGTCTTGTGACACGATGCGTATCCTTTTCGGATCAAAGACGGCGTAGTCACGACGGATCACCGTATCATACAGTAGATCGGTGTCGGACTGCTCAATCACGATGCCATCATATCCCTGACGGATGAGTGCGGTCCGCATCTGCTTGTTGCCATTATAGTTGTCGAAGTCGGCCAGGAAGTCCTGGTAGGTATCATAGGATTTCATTTTGTTCAGGTCGATGCTGGCAGTGACCAGAACCGGATTATCATCAACCATACGCTGGGCAGACCTACCGATGTATTTTGCAACCTCTGGGTTCTCGGTGAACCAGATGCCGATACCGCTCGGATGAAATTTGTTGTCCTGGCTATACATCCGACCAGTGATCTTTCGTGGGGCCCCATGATAGAGTGTATGATCGGCCATCTCATTGCGGATAACATCGATCAGTCCCGGAGACATCACCATCCGCACGGTAGCAGCGGGCCCACCACCCATGTAGTTGTCCTGGATACCAACAACGTCTACGATATCGAAGCCAAACTCATCCACGATGGCGGCTAGACTGTCGGTGCTGATTCGGTTGCCATCGCCTCGGACCTGGTTGGCAAACTGGGCCAGTGCATGATCGATCTGATCCTGCTGGATACCCGCTGATCGTAGTCCTTGTCGCACTGAATCAATACTGATGCCCCGGAAGTTCTGTCCCCGCCCGTTGATGGTGAGGGTTTTGCCAGGTTGGACGTGAACCGGTATGATGCCGGGAACTGCGGCCTGGTGATCGAATGCCAGTTTGTCATCGGCGTAAGTCTTGGCTACAGATCGATTGTTCGTCAAGAACACCGGTGAACGCACCTTCTTGAATTGGGTAAGCTTGGCGATTGCATCCAACAAATCCCAGTATTTCGGTGGGCGATCCTGACCGGTCATCAGCGGCATCTGCGCAATCTGTGCCTGGATAGCCTTCCATTGATCGGGATCGGTGATGTAGCTGACCGATAGTGTGCGGTTCTCGAACTTGGTGAAATTCTGGAGTTCCGGGGTGCCGTGATACCACACAGTAGTGTCGGCCTCGTTCACCGAGGGGGTATGGGTTTGGCTATGGAATAGTTCTAGCAGTCGCATCTGTGGCCCTCGCTGTGGTATTTATGGGCACAATCGGTCTTGACACCTGGTTCACCCATCGCTATGACTGTCGCAAACGGAGGACTTCATGCTCAACACCTCACCCATCAACCTGATCGGAGCCGCCTTTATGATGGCCCTGGCCGTGATCTTCGGAACATCCATGAACACCGTGGGCCAATACACCACCCCACAGGCATGGGAGATCAGGTTTCAAAGCGAAATGGTGTTTGCACCCACCGAGGTGTATCGAACAATCGTTGATGATGTGGTGTGGCGGTTCGAGAAGAACCCCGAATACGTCGTAGTCATCAATGCACATCAGAGCCCAGACCTCCCAGATGGAACCGGTCTGGCGTGGGCTGAACAACTCAAGACCACGATGGTCAATCATGGAGTTGATCCTGCCAGCATCCTGGTGAGCGATCATGGTAGCTCGATGGCCCCGGAACGAGGTGCTCACGAAACCCACGCCCTGTGGGAAAAGCGTCTGAACCGGGTGGTCGTCGAAATGCAATGGGGGAACTGATGAGCAATAAACTCACACCCAAGGGAACACGCGCTCCTGTATTTGTATCCGATCTCAAGATCGATCCAAATCCCGGTGTCACTGCATCGGATCGAAACAAGATCATTGCTGGCACGTTTCTTACCGGCACCGCGTTGGCAAACCAACTGATCACGTGGCCGGGTATCGGTGAATTCTGGATCGCTGGCAACATCATGATCGGCATCATGATTGGAGCCGCAACATGGATGGTGATTCGGGTTCGTAAGACGCCCCGGCAGATTGCGATCCGACAATTCCGTCATCTGGGGGTCAGCGACGATCTGATTGAGAACGTCGTGATCAAAGGTCACGAGATGGCGTTGAAGTTTGAAGAGATGGCCAAAACCATCAAGAGCCCGATGATCGGTTCCCAACTCGTCAAGATCGGCCAATTGATGCTTGACACGATCAAGGACTTCGAGCATGATCCCACCGATATCCGTTCGTCACGCACGGTGTTCGCTCGGGTTATCGAACAGACGCCGAAGATCATCGACAACTTCCGGGTGATCGAAACGCGCAAAGAATCGATGTCCACGGAAGAATTTCTTGAGCTTGCTATGGAAACAGAGCATGCCATGAACACAATGATCGCGGCATTGGAAACACAACGCTCCGCGAACAGCGATAACAACCGTCTAGCCCTCGGGGTGGACATCCAGGTAACCCACGATTTGCTCCAGAGAAGGACCCCCGCATGAGCAAGAATACAGCGACCAAGTTGAATCCGATGACGGAAATCACCGAAGCGGAAATCACTTCCGTGATGGGTGAGATCGATCTGACCAACACCAACAGCATTACCCGGTTCGGTGCCAGTGCATCCGAGCAGGCAACCCAGGTCAGCCGCCAGATGCTGACGGGCGTTCGTAACAAGGATGTCGGCCCGGTTGGCGATGTGATGAGCGAGATGATTCTCCAGATCAAGGGCCTTGATCCGACCTCTCTTACCGGTGGTGGCATCCTGGGATGGCTCAAGTCGAAAGCCTCGCGTGTTGCAGGCTTTGTCCAGAAGTTCGAGGAAGTCAGCGAGCAGATCGAAGCCATGGGCGACAACCTGCGTGGGCATCAGGTCACCCTGATGACATCCGTCGCCATGATGGATCGCCTCTACGATGTGACCGTGGAGCAGTTCCACCGACTGGAAGTCTACATCCTGGCCGGTGAGCGTGTGCTGGCCGATCTGAATGAGAATGCTATCCCCGCGATGCAGCGGGAAGTCGAGACCGGTCAACCCGGCAAAGATGGCACTCCGGCTTCGTTGATGCCCCAGGCGTTCAGTGACCTCCAGAACCGTCGGGATCAACTGGACCGCAAGGTGCATGATCTCAAGCTGGTCCGCATGGTTGCTCTGCAATCGCTGCCGAAGATTCGTATCACCCAGGATACGGACAACTCGCTGATCTCGAAGATCGACACGATCATCGCCACCACGATCCCGTTGTGGTATTCGGAAATGGCAATGGCCCTGGAAATCAACAAGACCATGCAGGCTGCGGAAGTCACCAGCGATGTGGCCGAGGCGACCAACAAGATGCTCACCCGTGGTGCAGATCAGTTCCAGAAGGCAACTCTGCTGGCTCGCAAGTCGGTCGAGAAGTCGGTGGTTGGTGTTGAAGCTGTGAAGCACATCAACGATACCATGATCAAGACCCTGGACAGCGTGGTGCAGATCACCAACGATGGTCGCAAGGCCCGTCGTGATGCCGAGCAATCCCTGATCGGGATGGAGACGGCCCTGCGTGATGCCCTCAAGCAGACCGCAGACGCCCGGATTGAAGCACCGAAGTCGCGGCCTGGTATGCGTCTACCGACACCGACGGCCCGGACTGCGATCCCGGAACCGCGTCGGAGCCACCACGATGATGCCCTGGTGAGCAGTGATCCGTTCAACATGCACACCATGACCATGGCCACGATCATCGCCGCCGATGACCCGCCGCCACGTGTGCATCACCGGACCTGGGATGACACCCCGTCCAGTTCCTCTCGGGATGACAGCTATGGTGGCAGCAGCTATGGCGGTGGCGGGCGTGACAGTGGTGGTTACAGCAGCGACTCCGGAAGCAGCTACAGCAGCGACTCCGGAAGCAGTGATGGTGGTGGTGGTGGTGGTGGCGGTGACTGATACCGTCCCAAAACCCCCGAAGATGCCGACCAAACCGGCACTGGCAAACCTATGGCTGGCAGAGTTCAGCCATAGGGGCCATTGCTGTATCTGTGGCAATCATGGAACCATTGATACTCGTGGAAAAGTATTCACCCCTGCCGGATACGAGTGTGGTGATCTGGTATACTGCATATGCCCGAATGGTCGGGTAATGAAAAAGCATGACAAGGACGGATCATGGTTACGGCAGCAGAAGCTCAAGAAGAACTGATTTACAACGCCATTCGTATGGAAAAGATCATATGGATTGGTGGATGTCGAGAGGGGTTCTCCGATTCGGATTTCTTTGACGATCTACGTGATCTCACCGAAGTGGGGAATAAGATCGAACCTTCAATGAAGCCAATTCTGGATGCCCCAGAATGGGCCTGGGATGATGAGGATGCATTCCTCGAATGGTGTTACAATACCAGGATCAACGGTTTTGTGATCGAGGTGGAATCACCAGTCCCCCAGTGGAGTGGTGATGATGAAATCGGAACCCACAGCTATTCATGGGGCTGCACCTACTCGACGTCCTTGTATGTGGAGAATCCACTGGATGCTGTTGCCCTAGCGGTGGCATGGAAAGATGCGCTTCATGCAGAGCTTTACGCCAAGTTCCTAGCGAAGAAGGCTACGATCTGACATTGCCGAACGATGCGATCTGTTCCGGCGTGTAGTCCATAAGCTGCGATTTCCCCAACGACACCCTCAGAGGGGCAATCTGCAACACGGCCAGTTCGGTGTAATCCTGATGTAGAGCAAGAATCGCGTCTCGCATCTGCATGGCCATGTCCCAGTCATGTGGTTGAGTCATAAGCTTAACCTCGACGGAAAACGCCGGATTGGTGGTAAGCCTGTGTTCGATCATCGTCTGGATGTTCTTGAGCATCAGTGGCATCTTGGCGAATTCAAAGTGGATACTGATCGAGATCGCATCAATCCACGGAATCAGTGTGGACCAATACTTGGTTCCCCGCGATCCGTTGGTGGTCAGATGGGTCAAATGACCCAAAGACTTGATATACTTACACAGGTCCAAAAACTGAGGATGCAACGTCACTTCACCACCGGCGAAGCAGAACCGCAGAGGCTTGCCCTTGGCATGCTCATGAAGCTGATCAACAACACGCACCAATACATCAAATGGTTTATGTGATTCGGTATCGTTGTGAACCCCTTTGGGTCCCTTCGGGCAATAGGAACAGTCGTAATTGCAGAACCTACCCAGGTCCCACTGAACATGGATGATCATATCCTGGATAAAGGCAGCAGAAACAATCGCCTCAGTATCAATCGTTCCGGCTTCATCTGTTCCATTCGACAACAGAGATTCGTATCCCGGTTTGAACTTGGGAAGCTTGATCTCGGTTCCACAGTTGCATTGGGATTTGGTGCAGGTGGTCCACTCGGTGGGTGCGGTCCATCCATCGAAGATATTTCCCAGGCTTCCACCTACTCGGCAAGTGCCGACCCACACGCCCCCATCGAAGTCAATGTGGATGCTGTTGATACCAACAGAACATCGCCACCCCTTCCATTGGTTGAGGCGTTGGGCTTTAATCTCAGAAACATCAAAGTGTTTCCGATTGTCATTTTCATCTTGGAGACAAATGATTTTCATACACCGAAGGTAGTCCGTTGAGACGCTGTGTCAAGCGATCCGGAATTCCTCAGCACGGTTTAACCATCCATCGATGAAGACTGCCTGTGATGGATCACGAGCAACAATGGAGTTGAAAAACCGAACTCGCTCATCAACCAGGGCGTTGTTTAGGAGCTTACCCATCTTCTTCTGGGCAGCAGTAATGGCGTCCCGTGTCCGAGGACCGAGGACACCATCCACACTGATTGGACCGAAGCCAGCGGCATTCACCACCCGCTGTAGCATACGGATGGCGTTGACCGGGCCATGGTTGATAGCCATGTCCAACAGATGGGTCCGGAGAGGCTCCGCCAGCAAATGGATACGAGGGCCGGTGAGATAGCTGCGTTCGTAAATCTCGCGGGCGGTATCCTCAGTCATATCCTTGACTTCTTGAAGGCTGGCTGGACGCCCGAGATATTGAGAATAGGTCCGAATGGTAACCCCAAACTTGGTCGGTCCACCCTTGTCGGCTTTGTGGTTGACAAACCCACCCTCGTTGTGCAAGACTACGCTAATCGGATCACTGCTCATGATGATTCTCCTCGTGGGTATTTATGGAGGTATTGCTGTGCAGGACAATCGCATCACCCAACAGGAACTTATTGCTCTGTTCGGGGAGAACATGCCGATGGAGGCGGCGGCGTTGCTGATGCACAGCCAGTTACCAGTGGATGAAATTCGAGTAAAACTCCGAGAGATCGCCAAGACCTGGGGAACCCACATACTCTCCGAGTGCCTCCGAGATTTGGTATTCGCAGCGGAAGACGATGACCTGGAAGCTGCCCTTCGAATTCGGTCCTACATTTTGGAGAACTATCAAAAGATTTCTTGACGAATCATCTCCGATCCGGTATACGAAATGGGTAACCAACCTGGAGCCACGCATGTCCGCTGTCGCCAAACTCGCAGAGAATGCCATTCGTGTCTATCCGATGTTGTATCCGAATCGTCTGCGGTTTCTCCAAACAGTGTTCTCTCGCTACGGCAGCAACTACCAGGTTGACCGTGAAACCGGCGATCTGGTTAGCAGTGATGGCATTCATGACACCGATCAGTATGTCCCCGATGCGAAAGAATCATCGAGTGATACGGCAAACACCGTTAACCGCCGTGATGCGATGATCGCACAATGGACGTCCGAGAATGCCGCAGCCATCGCCGAGCATTCCATCTACGACGAACTGGTATCACTGACCGAGCTTGCATGGCCGACCTATGGCTTCATGGGCGAAGAGGTCCCAGTGGAAGCCATGTCCAAGGATACCCGTGATGCCTTCTGGGAAGTGCTGCATACCTACACAGAGGCATATTCCATGGCAAAGTCCAGGGATACCGACCGGACCATGCAATACTACTGCACCGGGAAATCCTGGAACCTGGCCTGGAACCATCAAGTCGAAATCTTCGAGGGTGCCATGAAACTGCTTGAGCGGCTCACCGGCATGACCCATGAACAGCGTGTGGCGGAGCAAACCGCGACCATGGAAAAGATCATCGCGGAAATGAAAGAAGAAGGGACCTGGTAATGCAGATCAAACATCACATCGGCACCGGCTACAAATGCAACTGGTTCACCATCGTGGATGGGGCCGGTATGGTTCTGCATGAGGTCTACTACAACAAGGGGGACCGAAAGGGTCGAGATCGAGCAGAAGCGGAGGCCAAATCATGGTGACCGAGCTTGTTCTTCACCCGCAGCGTTATCCCGTGCATGGGCCCAGTGGGAGCCGTGGCACCGATGCCAACAAAGGCCAGGTCTATGGTGGTGCCTGCAACACCACGCGGTGTGAATCCCACGAGGCGGTCTATTGGAATTCCGCCACTCGGGGGCTCTACTGCTGGCAGTGTGCCAAAGGCATCAACTTCAATCCCCGGGAACCCGACCTCTGCATCGACTATGGCAAGAAGCCAGAAACGGTCGAGGCGATGGACGCGATCAGCGATAAGTTTGCCATCGATATTGGGTGGAAAAAAGCTCCCACCTAAATTTGGTTCTTGACGAATCAATCCGATCCCGGTATACCTGTGTCATCGGAACAGGAGATGACACCATGGCTCGTATGACCTTCGTCGAACTGAACGCCGCTCTGGACGCCTGCATCGCTGCTGGTGCGATCTTCAACGTAGACTACCAGGATTGGAAGACCTACGTCGCGACCCGCATGCTGGAAGCCGACATCGACCAAGTGACCCGTGCCCTGTATCTGGACATCCCCCACGAGAGCCGCACCGACATCGATGGCGAAATCTACTGGGCCAAAGTGGGCGTTTCGATTGTGACCTTCCCGTCCAAGAAGTTTGCCGCTGCCATCCAGGCCGACACCGCCTATGCCGAGGGTCTGCGTGAAGTTGCCGCCCAGTGGACCCCGGTGGCCGAGAAATTCCGCACCCTCAAATCGATGATCGTCATGGGCCGCAAGCCCGCCGAGACCCCCCGCCAAACCCCGGTTCGCACCCTGGACAACACCGGCACCTGCTCGTGCTGCTCGATGAACGTCAAGCTCAAAGATGGCAAGATCGTCTCGCACGGCTTCACCATCCGCTATGGCTGGCAGCAGGGTGTGTGCTTCGGTCGCGGCTACGCCCCGTTCGAAGTGTCGCCGGAAGGTGCAGTGGCCTACAACGAAATGCTGGGCAACATGCTGGTTCGGATCAGCCTGAACAAAACCAACCTGATCGCCAAGCGTCCTGACCTGGAAATCCGCGACCGCCACACCGGCAAGGTCACTGCAACGCTCCAGGACGGCCACAAGAATTACGACCGCGTTCTGGAAGGTCGGGTTCGTGAGATGGAAGCAGAAATCCGCCAGATCGAATTCGAGATCGGCCACTTCACCAAGAAGATCGCAACCTGGACCCCCGGCGTTCTGCCGGGGTGATCCCTCACCGAGGAACCGACATGATGGAATTCATACCCTATACCTGGACGACTGATGGCACAGGTGAAACCGTCTGGCAGGGTCTCCGTCCTGTTGCGTTCTTTCCGAAAGGTAGCGATTTGTTCCTGGACTATCATACTGGAACCTGGCTCCCACGTGATCCAGTTAAACCTCCGGTCCCGGAAAAGTCATCGCGATGGGAAACCATCCTGGCCCTGGCCGTGCTGGTGTTCTTCACCACGCTGCCGGTATGGGCGCAATGCACCACCCCGGCCCCCGATCTACCCTACGGCATGGGCCCGCATGAGTATAGCTGGGTCAATGCCTATGATGGGTTCGTCAGGGTCGGTGAGGTCAACGAAATCCAGTGGATTCCGGTGTGCCATGATGGTCAGCAATTCTATGCCGTCTACTATGGGGCAGAGGGCCCCGAGGCGTTCCACAGTGTGGCACTACTGTTCGCGGAACAATACGGCGACTCAGAGGGGGTCAACATCGAGATCATCGGGAACATCGATCTACGAGGGGTCTCCGGGGTTGGTCTGTTGTGGGAAGACGAGCAGGTAAAGCTGGATCAATCCCATACGGGATATCCACCACTGCCGTTGTGGGACTTCCACGGAGAACTGAATCGCCTGTATTGGTGAATGCTTCTTGACAAACAAACGCAATCCGGGTAGACCACACACAACGCAACCAGGAGATTCTCCATGCTTATCGGCATCTACATCAAGGACATGTTTCTCGGAACCCCGGAGCAATTCGATGATACCTTTGGGGGTGGGATCGAGTGGGACCTGGTTGGGGACAACCCCTGTGATGTCGAGATGATCAGCACCTGGACCCGACCGGCCTCACCCGACCACACTGACATCCTGATCCAGGAATTCCCGACCGAGGATGCCCGTGACGAGTGGTTCCGTCGCACCAACGAACAGATCGATGCAGATCAGCCCGGACAGGACAAATCCACGTTTCCGTTTGATGTGGCAACCTACGACCTGATCCGGTCGAAGATCAAGGACCTGTCGTGGTTCAAGGATGATGCCTCCTGGTCCCACGAAACCTGGACCGCCTATGGCGTCGAAGAGCATCGCCTGACGATGGACCCGGCGACCAAAACCATCGAGTATTGGGCCGAGGGCGAGGGCCCGGTTTATACCGATATGAACGTGGCCAAGGCTGCGGTCAACGAGCACCACAAGGATACCGTGATGCGGGAGTTTTTCCAACTCACGGCTGGTTGACGAATCACGAAACTCCGGCTACGACCGGATCAACACAACAGGAGATCGAGATGGACCCGGTTATCAGCATCTACGTCAAAGGCATGTTTCTCGGGACATCGCAGGACTTCGATGTCGCCTATGGCGACTACATGATCTGGGAGGACACGTTTTTCAATGAAACCGGTCGTCAACATCTGATCGACTGCATCTGGGGCCAGATCGATGTTCCCCGGTCGGACATCGATGTGCAATTCCACTACACCGAAGCGGATCAGACCGAGTGGTTTGATAGCAAGAATGAGCAGACCGAGGTGGTCCCCCAGATCAGCGAGACCGACTGGGCAACCGCTCATGTCATGAACGCCCTGATCGATCTCGGCCTGGGCGAACAGGTGAGCCAAATGGTCGAGGTGGTCGATCAACTGGAACGTCGCATCACCGATGCGGATGCGGCTGTTCCCAAAATTCTCACCATCCTTGGATACGGATGGGACGAGGAAGAGGGCAACATCATGGTCGGTCAACTGAAATAAGATGACCAACAGAGAGGAATACCAGATGATCGACCGTTACGCATACACCGGCATCTATCTCCAGCGTGGTTCCACCTGGCTGACCGGAACCCCCATGGATTTCCCGGATGTCTTTGACAAGGCCGATGTCGGCTGGGAATTCTGGCAAGCCAATGACCAGGATCAACAGACCGGTCAAGCTCTGATGGAAGCGTCTGCACCCAAGGATGCAGTCGTGATCGTCAAGATTTTCCCCACCTATGATGCCCGGGAGGAATGGTTCCGGTCGGCACAGCCGAAAGGATTCGTCTGATGCACTTGGTCGAATTGAACATCACCACCTTTCGGGGCTCCATCGGCGGCGAGCACTACTACGGACAATTCAGGGTTCACGGAAACCCTGAACATCCCCTGTATGGCACGTCTGTCGAACGACCTGTCGATCAGGCCGAGGCTGACTATCTGAACGAGAAGGATGGCAACCAGCGGGGCTATTACTGGATCGAGGCCGGTGATATGGTATCCCGGTTCAACTCGATCCAACAGTTGACTGAGCGGGCGGCAGAGGTCTTTCCGTCGCTGTTTCACCCAGGGGTTCTGTTTCACAATCCACAGCGGGAAATCGATGATCCGACTGATGGTCGGTATTGGGTGGATGACTACGTGGTGCTATGGGGTGCGGATCAGGCATCGGCTTTGGCCGAGCAGACAACACGCACCGCACGGCTCATTCTGAAATCCCTGCAAGAGCAGCCGACATGATCGACTGGATACCCATGAAGGACCGCCTGCCAGAGCCTGGGCGGTCCTATCTGATCCTGGCCTACCGGTGTGGACCGGTGGCGGATGTGGCCTTCTACGAGGGGATAAAGCCCGGTGGAGAGCATTGGTGGATACTGTCGGATGTGACACTGGATCATCACCTGATCTCGTATTGGGCAGAACTGGATTATCCAGAGGAAAATGAAGATGTTCTACGGGTATGAAACTCGACCCAGGTGTTTAGATAAAATTCCCGAGAAATCTATCAATCGGGTGCCTTTTCGCAAGTGTAGCACTGGTCGCGTATGTCGTGGTGAGTTTCCTTTTCGACACCCTGATGGTTCAGTGTGGTGGCGGTTCATTTACCAAGATGGCGATCCTGATGATGGCATAACGATCTCCAAATGCACCACTACCATAGGCCAGAATACATTCACATGGTTCGAAGAATGATACTGGACATTCTGGCTCAATTCTGGTAAGATGAATGCAACAGCAACTGGAGCCTGACATGAATCTCGTGGGAATTGAACTGAACGGCCTCTACGTCACCGCGTGTGGATACATCATCAAGATGGTGAACACGCATGAGATGAAGGATGGCACGGTTGGCTTCGTCGGCACCCAGATGTATCGGCATCGCGACGGCACTCTGGAAGAGGACGCCGCTGGCTGGCACTATGATCGCCTTGGCGGTCACCAGTATGGGGATGAAGGACTGAACATCATCGGTCGTTTCGTCGAGCGGGACGGGTATTGAGGATCAGCCCAGTCTGATCTTCTTCCCGATCTCAAAGTGCCGTCGTAGCTTTGCGATGACACCGGCAGATGCCTGTCGTAGATCACCCGGGTATTTCCACCCCTGAAATGGAGTCTCCCACCCCTTGGTGGTGATCTTCTCGCCGGTATCGAATTCCACACCACGAGCGGACTCAATCCACCCATGTAGTCCATATCGTTCCCGTGCCCAAGCATCGATTGGGATCACCCTGGTGATCTTGATCAGATTGAAGTGGTCGGCATCAACAAAGGTCTCTCCACCCCATCGTCCGAGGCGATCCAACTGATAGACAGCAGGATCGACTGCAAACTCAACCACAAACGGTCGTAGGTATCCATGCCCGTTCACCCATTTCTCGACATCAGCAGTCAGATATATGCCCCGGTTTCCTTCCCGAGAGGATATTGAGATTGCGTTGTCTTCCGGGGCAAAGTTGGGATCAAGGACGAATTTGGCATTATCGGTCAAATGATATAGCAGCGTGGGCTGCTGTTGTTCCACGATTCGGGTCCTGTGAGATGATAGATCATGAAGTCTCATACTACACCTACCGAGCGGAACAAAGTCTTGACATGCCCGGAAATCCCTGTTAAAGCTGCTGCATCGTATTTACGGAGGAATCATCGTGAAGCACTATCCGTTCCCTTCCATCCGGACCCTGGATGATCTTCTTCCCGCCATCGAAGGCCGCGAAGAGATCAAGGTGATGGACCGTGGCGACTACCTGGTGGTCGATTACCTCTATGTGCTTCCGGACACGTTCCCGCCGATCCCGGATGATCCGACCACGCCGGAATGGCGACTGGCCGTGCTGCGGCGTGAGTGCCGTGGCATCATGTTCCACAAGGATGGCACCCTGCTGTCCCGTCGTCTCCACAAGTTCTTCAACATGGGCGAACGTGAAGAGATGCTGCCGGAGAACATCGATTTCTCTCGGCCCCACCACATCCTGAACAAGGAAGATGGATCGATGATGTCGCCGTTCCTGGACCCCCAGGATCAGGTGAAGTGGGCGTTCGAGCAGGCCAAAGGCTACACCCAGCGAGTGTTCTGGGGCACCATGATGGGCTGGACCGATGTGGCCCAGAACGCCGAGAAATTCATCGCATCGGCAAACCAGGACTACGAGGGCTTTGCCCGGATGTGTCTGGTCGGTGGCTGGACCCCGATCTTCGAATGGTGTTCGCCGGATTCCCGCATCGTGTTGAAGCACGAGCGGGCCAAGCTGACGCTGCTGGCGATTCGTCACAACCAGACCGGTGTATACAAGACCTACGAAGATGCTGCAAACTGGGCCGATGCCTGGGGCATCCCGATGGTGGAGTCGTTCGGTTCCGTCGATGGGTCGGCAAAGGCATTCATGGAACGGGTGAAGGATGAAACCGACACCGAGGGCTACGTTGTTCAGTTCGACAACGGCCACTGCATGAAGATCAAGACCGCGTGGTATCTGCGCTTTCACAAGGCCAAGGAAAACCTGGTGTTCGAGAAGGACGTGATCAACCTGATCATGGAAGGCGACATGGATGACGTCATGCCGGTTCTGATGGAGCATGACCGAATCCGGTTGGTGCAGTATCATGAAGACTTGATCGATTGCATGGCGGCTGCGACTCGCAACCTGGCTGCACAGGTCGGGTTGATGCGTGGCCAGACCGGTTCCGACCGTGGTGCCTATGCGGGGCTGGTGAAGGCCAATTCCGATCTACCGGGGCCGCTCAAGGCAATGGCGTTCAAGCTGTTCCAGGATGACGGAACCTATACGGCTGCTGGGCTGATCCGACAGTTCGTGGCATTGTCGGTCGGGAACAAGACGGCGGTCGATGACATGCGGAAGATCGTTCCCGTTCAGCCATGGTGAGTGATGTTGCTCGAACTGTGGACGAATTCATGTGGGTGCGTGGTCATTGGTTTCGCATGACAGACCTTCGTGACGCGGCTTATGCAAAATGGGGCGTATGGCGACCAATGTTCTATACAGGATCGCCATACGCGGATGAACTATTATCACTTGGGGTTTCCCCGGTGGAACGGAGATCGGCATGACAATACCAGAAACCTATTGGAGACAACCCGTTGACCGTAACGGGCTGTTCGAGACCCTAAAGGATCGCATTCGGGTCATTGACCATGCATGCGGAACCTGGTATTACGGCCATGACGATCTCTTTGAGGGCGGATGCTACGCCTGGATGCGGTCGCGGGAGGTTGTGGATCGCAACCACAATGATGTCCACCAGATGGTGGTGGTCGATGGAATATGGGAGCTTCGTGATGGGCGTGTATAGACGACTGACCGAGAAACAGGTCGATGTGGCGGCACTGAAAATCGTGAAGTTCGTGCGGAGTAAGGTTCCGCTGGAATTCGCTGATGCTGTGGCCCCTTTCCCGGGATACGACACAGTGAGCACCAGCGTGGAACTGGAAGACAGTCCGGTCGGGAAAGTGCTGTTCTCGATGAGCTTCGATGACCTGGGGCTGTTCCTGCATGTGCGGGTGCGTGACCCCAAGCGGTTCACCTACTGGAACGACGGTTACAACCATCACTCGGGAAAGTTCAACCTGCATCGGCATCGGGCGCAATACCGGAACTTCGATGAATTCCTGACGGCTTGCCAGATGGATGCGGTCGAACACATCCAGGAAATTCTGAACTACGAAGCCAAGGTGGCAGCATGAGCACGAAGGGGAAATACGTGATCCTGGACGGATACCTCTGCGAACTTCCGTTCATCTTCCACAACTCGATCAGTCATGACAATTTTGCGCAAGCTCTTTCCCACCTGGGAAAGCCGGTGAGTGCCGGGTTCGTAGATGTGGTGGATGGGGAAGTGTCGGCTCATGGCAAATCCTACAGTCTCAAGTTGGGATCACGCCCGGTCGATTCGGAAATCATTCAACGGCTTATGGGCCAAACGGAGTAGGTCAGCGGACGGTGCCGGGAACTGATACCCTTCCCAAACATCCGCAGCAGAAGCCGGGGCCCTCCTTTTACCCTGGTGATTCTGCCATCGGCCCGGGAGTGATCCCGGGCCGATCTTTTCAATCAATCTCAAATGCGGATCGAGATGGAGGATTTGTCAGATCGATCTGTTTCACACCTTCGAATTCCGGCTTGGTCCTGGGCTGATAATACCCACGCGAGTTGTTCACGAACCTGATACCCTCGGCATCAAAGTCATAGCTATCATGGGTGTGTCCGAAGACCCACGCCTTGATCTTTTGTGCCTTATCCGCGATCCACACCTGGCCCATGATGGCGTTCATGTATGAACCATTGAGATGGCCCCACTGGTGGTTGTCCGGAAGCAAACCCTTACGATGTGGGATCGTATGGGTAACCACCACCACGTGTTTGATATCATCGCGGTTCTGAACGGACTCCACGATCTCCCGCAGCTTTTCCGCATGCTTGGTGGCCAGCTTATCCGGATATCCACCGGGGTCAAACCGAATGCATTTGGAATCGTTCGATTCGGACTTCCAGAACTGATGCTGTTGGTCCCGACTGGTCCAACTGTGCGAGGTCCAATCATACCACCCATTGGCCCCAACAAACAGAGTATCACCGAGCAATACCCAGGATGCATTCAGATACGACACCGATGGGTGTGTCTCCGAATACTCTTGAAAAAGCTGAGTGTTGGACCCAACGGTGACATCACTCCGCCTATACCCATCATAGTGCTCGTGATTGCCATCGGTGAAGATGACATGAGGGTAGAATTGCGAGGCTTCCTCGATCACCGCAAGGCTTGTATGAGCATCGTTGCTGCAATCACCGGCAATCACCAGGACGTCGGATTTCCGCTCCAGGTGCCATGGGTAGATCGAACTCATCCCATCGAATGCGGGGTGATCCTCCCACATGGTGTTGTGGGTGACATGCATGTCTGAGATGAGATCGAATTTCATGGCAGTTCTCCTGATACCCCAATGTAGGTGATATTTCGATTGACACAACCCATAAATCCTGGTAAAAAGATGGCAACAGATATGGAGATGGACATGCCGACAGTTCGCGTCACTATGGAAAACCGCCTGGGCCTGTTTGGTCGTCGTGTCCTGACCATCTACGGGGCGATGTTTCCGACCGTCGAGGGCATGATCGTGAACCAGCGACTGTCCGAGCGTGGCATCGAACTCTACGTGAAGTTTGACCGCGAATACGAGGGGATGGAAGGTCAGTGGGTGTCGCAGTTCTACGAGAATGCCCACAGCGAAATCGGCCATCACCTGCTGGCCGACGTGTGGGGCCCGGATGAGGCATTCGGCGATTTCGTCGAAACCGCCGAAGGTATCATGCGGGCCATCGGGATGCACTACAACCCGGGCGACTGGACCGATGATCTCCAGGAATTCGCCGATGCCGAGGAAGCTGGTCAGACCCCCCGGGAGATGGCGGTGGACTGGATGCAGAACTACGATGAACTGCGGGCCAACTACAACGAAGAGGTTGAGTGATGGGCAACTACGTCGGGTTTACCAAAGACCAGATCGAGCAGCTTCTGGTGGCCGAAATGGGATTCTCGCAAATCCCATCGAAGAGTGAATTCGTCTATACCCGCCCGGTCATCACCAGATCGGGAATTGAATTTCCATATGCGATCCAGGTCTACTCGTCCGTGCTGACCTCGACCCGCTACACCGATGAATCCGGTGCCGATGCTATCCGCGTGGTTCTGTTGGACACCGTGACCGGTAAGCCCGCCGTTGGCAAGCAGAAGCGGGTGCATCGCACCAAGAATGCGTTCCCGAACCTGCGTGAGCGTTGCCGCGATCTGTTCAAGATCGTGCTGGAAGGGGAGAAATGCCCCAAGTGTGCAGCACTGATGGCGGTCCGTGCAAATAAGAAGGACGGACACCAGTTTTTGTCCTGCACCCATTACGCCCCGGGCAAGCCCTATCATTGCACCGGGACGAAAGCCCTGACCCAAGGAGAACCAGCATGAAACTCGCATTGATCGCCGCACTGATGACCGGCCTTGGTGTCGCCCCGCTGATGGCCCAAGAAGCCACACCCGGGGTGGACATGTCCGACCCCTACTGGACCTCAGTGGAGTTCGTCCAGGGCTACTGCCAGCACCGCAATGCCGTCTACAAGGATGCGATGGCACGTGGTATCGAGGTGAACCCAAGCGATGCGGCCTTTGAAACATGGATCGTGGAGGATTTCATCGGTATTTTCACGGGGATCGGCATGCGTGTGATCGGCGAACAGCCCACGCTCACCCCAGACATGTGTTTGTGAGGAAATCATGGCATTCGCAACATGCGTGATCATCGCCGGGTCTCTGTGGATGACCGGCGATCCGGGCAGCGACATGATCCAGGCAGTCCGGATTTCCAAAGAGCCTGCATACGAAACCGTGCAGGTATGGGATGGTGCCAACTTCCAATACCAGTATGATGTGCATCAACATCAACTTCGCATGGGGACGGAAGAATTCCTCTCCGACTGCATCGCCATGGGCTATACGATGCCGGTGCCGCAGGCCGAGCCCTATGATGACATCGATGATGAAGAGACAACAGGAGTGGGCGAGTAATGACCGCAGTCACATATCACTACAATGGCATCCTTACCCAGCAGGTAACGGATTGGGTGCATGGGATGTTGCAGGACTATCCGTTTGTCCTGGAAGTGATCCACATGGCCCCGGTCGTCGATTTCGATGCGCTGTTCGCCGACCGTAGCTGGGAATCCGCTGGCGAAGACTGCATGGGACAACGCACAACCATGCATCGAACCGGTGTTCCGTTCGGGTATGTTCGGAAATACGACTACCACAACGACGATCTGACCGGGTTCCTGTTCTTGAAGGATTCGGATTCTTACAGGCGGTTCATCGAGCGGTTCCCGGAACTGATTGTAAACCCGACACCGTTTCGAACTGAGTTCGCCTGACAGGGTTGCTTTTACAGAGGACATTTCAGAGCGATCAGACTAAATATCGGAGAACCTCTGGAGAATTCCCCGATGAAATCGTCCCTCGTCCACCACTTGATGGAAAACGCCAAAATCTCAAAGTCTGCACCGGGTGAAATGCACAAGCCGGGTTATGAGAACATTCATACTCCAGACAATCACACAACGGGCAAGAAAAAGCGTGAAGTCGATGGGTCTCGTAATCTCGGCGGGACACCCGACGGTGCCAAGCGAACACCACAGGTTCAGCCCCCAAAGGCCAAAGAACGTCGCAGCATGACGGAGAATTCCGTCGTTGATGCCATCATGGGATTCATGATGAAGATGTCCGGGCCCAAATTTGGTCGTCAGCTTTACGACCAACTCAAGAACGAAGAGCCGGGACTTTACAAAGAACTCGTCGATATGTTCACCAGCCTGGTTAGCCGTGGCAATCTGACGGATCGTCAGATGATGGCCGCTCTTCAACAGGACCCGAGGGCTATGCCATTGGCGATGAAAATCCGCGATTGGGCCCAAGACAAACTACCCCCACAATTCGATGATTGGGCGGAAAAGAAAAGCCGGAAGCTCGGGCTGGGCGAAGACTTCGCCGATAACCCCGATGGCAAGGCCGTGCCGGTGACATCCAAGGCCAAAGACAAAGACGAAGGTATGAAGAAGCCATCGGTTGCCAAGGCCGGTCCAGTGGCCCGTGGTGCCCGTATTGGATCGATTGGTGACAACAAGGACAACCCCGCAGACATCGGTAAGGTCCGCAAGCTCCCTGCCGGATACACCGGTGGGGTGTCAGCACCGATCAAAAAGATTCGGGAAGGACTGCGGTCTCTCACCAAAGACCTCGGCAACCTCAAACTGGACCCCAGTGTGATGCGGGATGTGTTCGAAAACTATCCAGACGATATGGATTGGAATGTGTTCGACCGCTACATGGGGACAGGCGATGATGAGGCCGCATATGATGATGCTATGGAGCAAATGCGGGATGCCGTAGAGCATGCCATCGGCAAGGACCTACAGGCATACGCCCGAGAGATCAAATCGAGTGATGATCCGGAATCCCGTATGGAGTCCATTACAGGTTTCTACGAGGCCATTCTTGATGTTGCAAGTGAGGCCATGTCGGAATTCGATGATGCCGACTACGTTGGCCACGTAAACAAACAGTTCATTGCGGCACTATCCCGATACGTCGATAAGGGCGAGATCAAGCAGGCCATTCGTGATTACACCGGGAATGAACCGGTGGAAGAGATGTCTTCTGGTGGGGCCGTGGGTGCGGGTGCCATTCCGGCTACCACTGTGGCCGGTGGTCAACGTCATCGCAGCCAGCTATTCGCTGATGCTGAGGCTGGAAAAAACCCGGATGGAATCGACTTCATTCCACAAACCGTCAAGTCTTACATTATGGCGTTGGATGCCTATATGGAGCCTACCCACGGATTGACCTGGGATGCCATTGGAGCAGATTCGGTGCAGATCAAGCGAGCCATCCAAGCTGGAATGACCCCACAGGAGTTTGCCGATGGTATCGCCGAACACATGGGGCTGACAGACGATCCAATGGAGTCTTCCGGAAAAAAGCCGTTTGGCGGGCCCGGTAGAAACCGTAAGCCCGCCGTCGAGGCTGGTGGCTACGATCCCTACCCAGGACATCACCCGGCTGGCAAGCCGCAATACAAGACGTATCGCGATCTCGTCAACCTCGTGAAGGAACGATTGAAGGCACCCGGCAATACCCTGACCACACAGCAAATGGCCGGTCAGGTTGCAAGGGAATTCGCCGGTCAGTTCGGGCCCTTCGAGCGCACCTTCGATCAACTGATGCAATTGATTCGTGGTGATGAGATTGGCACTCGTCATGGTGTGAAAGAAGATGGTGAAGACATCTCCACCTATGGCCAATACGCAGACAAACTTCGTAGTATGGGAATTCGCAGTATGGGCGGCAGCAAAGCCGAAACTGTGAACAATGCGATGGCATTCCGGTTCGCTATGCCGAAAGCCTACAACACCCCGAGGGCCGGAACCCTGGATGTCTATGTGCGTGGAGATGCAGAAGGGCCGTTCAATCCCCGACCCGTAATCGGATGGAGGATGTCCCAGGTTCCGCACCAATTCACCGGTCTCGGAAAAGGATGGGATGAACTGGTTCAACGTCTTGAAGCTCTGGACGGAAATCCGAAGACCGAGGACGCCCATGACATGATGCCCCGGCAGACCCAACAGATCGACCGGGGTAACGCGATGGGGTTCAAAGACGCGGATGAAATCCTTGACCCGGCCAGCATTCCGTATGGTCCGAACTCCGGTGATCCCCGGGCCAACGAAAGTGTCAAGCGTCCAAGCCGTTACAAGTGATTATGAGGAAACCCCGTGCAATTTCGCCAGCTATTCGAGAACTCCGACAACGGAACATTCATTGGCGTCAGGCTGACCACGGCCAGTGCCAATGATGTTCTGACGTGGCTCGATCAGAACAAGATCAAGAATCCCACTCCGTTTCGAGAATTGCACGTAACCCTTCTGTTGGACAAAACCAGTCCCATCGATCATTCCCCGACGCGATACGATCCTCCACTGGTGGCCGATCCTGATAGCTACAAGATCGAACTATTCGGCAGAAATCAGGACATACTGGTTCTTACGTTCGATTGTCCCCAACTGGAAGCCCGTCACACAATGCTTCGGAAGAAGTATGGAGTCCATTGGGACTGGGACGAATACAAACCCCACATCACGTTGACCACCACAGTTCAAGAGGTCACCGAACCACTAGAACCCCCGACATTCAAAATCGAAATGGATCGGGAGTATGTGACGGAATTCGATCCATCATGGTAGCCCTGACCGAGAAGAGCAAAGACAACATCACGTTGTATCGCGGAGATTCATCCGAGGTCAAGCAATACCTTCTCGGGAAGGCCGATCCGGATGCACTGGTTGGTCGCGGTATCTATCTGACCAGTTCTTTTGCCGTCGCAAAAGACTACACCATCAAGGGAAACCAGGAGGGGGTTGTCTACAAATCCGAACCCAATATCGACCCCCGGGAATTCCTTCGACAGGAGTTCCATAAAAAGCTCTCTGGGCCCCAGGAAATCATACTGCGGGCATTTTCTACGGCGATTGATGATGAGGTATACCGGTTCTCCACCATCGCCCAGAACGAGATTGATCAGACCATCGGAACAGGTCGGGATGCACGACAGCACCCTCGTTACAACGAACTTACCAGGTGGCTCTCATTGGCTCGATCCTACTGCACCGCATACCTGTGGAAGATTTCGCAGCCCGTGCTGTTCAAACATCTTCGTGGCCTCTTTGACCAGACGTATGCGGACTTCAAACAGAGCTTTGAAGGCACCCGTATGCTACAAACGGTGCTGAAAGAATTGGTGGTGCTCCGTGACGATCAGATCGGACAAGTAGCAAGATTTCGAGTTCCAAAGAACTACCTGGATCGGACATACCGGGTTGACGATCCCATGCCGGGGTGGCTGATCACGTGGATCGCCCGCTACAGCCATGATGTCACCGGCCAGGATATCTCTACCAAAAGAGTCGATCTTCGCTACAATGATCCCACCAAGGGTGAAACCCATGCGGATAATCTCGGGGATTGGTTGGACAAGTTCCGCGAACATGGCATGCGGTATGCATGGAGTGAACACAATGTTGGGGGCAATGGGGAGAACCCGTCACTGCTGGAATTCATTCTGGGCACCCATTTCGGCGGTATGCTCCAGCATCAGCCCGTGAAGGAGAATCAGAAACCTCTGTGGGATGCACTGATCGACTTCCTGATCACCCGGGGTTACAAGGGGTTCCACTATCAAGGTGGTCGCAGAACCGGTGGAGGACACTTTGCAGGCGGTTCGCCTATCAAGCATGATGCCTATTCCCTATGGATCGAAAAGGACATCCAGGGCTTCCGTGTGAGTGCCAAACCACTAGGGTTGGATGGCACCGATCCCAGGCTGTTTCAGCGGTTCCGGTTCGACACGACGATGAACCAACTGAACCAGTATTTCGACTATCATACCCGCCCGCTCAAGTATCGCGATGATGTTGCCAATGTTGCCCAAATAGAGGATACGGCTCAAGCATGGTTGTCGTCCGGAGCACTCGATAAGAAGTTGGGAGTCGAAGTATGAGATTTTTGGAGTTCATCAAAACACCGAGCACTACAACAACGGTGAAGCTGGTGGAATCTGATCGCATTCGCGTTGGCATGTCCAGCTACGATGTGGACTACAACGATCATGGCGGTCGTATCACCATGGACGTCACCCAACAGGGCATGACGGTGGCCGAGCTTGTCTATGAGGGTGATGAGATCGTATGGATACACGTAGAGCCGTGGTTCCGCAAGCAGGGGCTGGCACAGGCCATGCTTGATTATCTACGGGGTCGCGGGCTCAAGGTTCAAATGCCGGATGCAAGGACACAGGATGGCAAAGGCTTCTTCTCTGCCATGTCTCAGCGTGGCAAACTGGATGAGATCGAAGACATCGGCACCCTGGATGACACCGACAATGCCCATGAAGCATCCACGATGGTTGTCCCACCCGGATCAAAGCCACTGACAACATTTACGGTTGGATCAATGCAGGTGGTGTTGCACCTGACGGTATCCCGGGAGTTCGCATTTACGGTCAACGATAAAGTCGAAGGCTTTGCCAGCTACAGCACCGGGACCAAGGATCAGATCGGTAAGTGGATCGAAGTCGGTCATATCTGGTTGAGCCCGATGATCCGTCACAAAGGATTGGGAAAGCAGTTCTACAAGTTCTTGTTGGATCAGCAGAACTATGCGATCATCAGCGATGACTACCAGTCCGAGGCTGCACAGACCGTGTGGATGCGGCTGGTGGATGAATACGAAGCCGCAATCCTTCACGATGGGGTATACGTCGAGCCGTTGACCAGGTTCGAGCAATTCGACAGTGCCTACTACACCACTGACGGTGAAGGCAACGAACTGGACTATTCCATCACGATTGCCGTATTCCCACGCAAGCGGACCACGCCGCTACAAGAATCGCTCACCGAGGATGATGGGGAATTCGATTGGTCCAAACCCACCACGTTGTATCGCGGTGTGGTCGATCCTGCACATGCTGAGAAACCATTCTCCGGCACCCGACTGGGTGTCCCGACGTTTACCGACAACTGGCACATAGCGGATGTCTATGCCACCAGTCCGAATAATCGTGCCGACGCAGGGAAGTCCGATCAGGTCTATGCGTATCGGCTGAACATCCAGAAACCGATCCATCTGAATGAGGGTCGAGAGGATGTGACCGAGGCCAACAACATCCTACCAAAGCTTGGTATCACCAATGTTGATCAGGCATGGGCCGCGTTCCGGAAACTCTACGCAGCTATGGAACAGGCCAGGGAAAACACCTGGAGATGCAATGGTGAAACCTTCCTGACAGACGAAACCCCACCATATCGGATCGAGGGAATCGACAATGGAAAGGGATTTGCATTCCCGGATCGTGAATACACCAACCTGAAAGAGATATTCTACGAGCACTGGCAGCACAATTGGCCTGGACTGTATTGCACCAGTTTCAACCTGGCCAATTCCACCACGTTCCAACAGATGTGCCGGGATGCCGGGTTCGACGGGATTGTCATGTATGGTTACAATCAGGGGCCGGATTACGAGGATGACGATGACATCTTCACTGGAACCAGCTATGACGGAACCACCGTCATGGAGTGGAGAGCTTTGTATCCGGAGCAGATTGAATTCCTGGGACCGGCTGGTGATCCACGGTCACAGTCGATGACGGAATCTCCAAGCCTGACCAAAGCAGTTCCATTCAAGGTTAATTCCGTCAACGATAAAGAAGTTGAGTATGTGTTCATTCAAGCTGGGACCGAGTATCTGGTCCAATTCTCACGACATTTTAACAATGGCGATGCGGTAAGCGAATTCATAACGTTCGATGCGGGTAAACAGACACCAACTGACAATTGGTCAGTCGGGATGACACAATCCGATTGGGGGGGCAGAACCCTCCAATACCTATCGCGATGCACTTGAGGTGTTTTCCACCACCTTAGCGGTGATGTCTGATTTTGTGGACAGATTTAAGCCAGATCGTATGGACCTACAAACGGCAGGAGTAAGAGCGACCCTCTATAAGAAACTCCTACCTGGATTTGCCAAACAAAACGGTCTTCAATTCCGTATCAATCGCGACGAGGATTCCTATGTTTCAATAAGCCTGATAAATCCAAAGGCGTCCGTGACCGAAGCCTTGACCAGTTCTCTTCCGTTCCAGAAGCGGGCAGGTGATGTATTGGTGAACTACGACTTCGAATACCAGGGCCAGGAATTCCGGGTTGGGTTCAAGCGCACGTATGATGCATGGAACGTCGTGTTCGTGAACAAGAACCAGGACGTCCCGTTCGAACCCACCGGTCTGGGTGGTGGCATACCGGTGTTGTCCACTGTGATGGCAATCGTCAAGGATTTCGCACAGACCACACCGACAGCAACGGCAATCCGGTTCTCCGGGGAAAACCATAACGGGCTGGCCGATCTCTATCGACAGATCGTCCGAACCATGTCCAAACGACTGGGCCTGCGGTATGAAGAAGACCGGCTGCGTGGTCAGACCCAATTCCTGGTTCATCTACGTAAGACGGTGACCGAGGCATTCGATACGACTCCTGCACAGTTCACGCTTTACAGCATGGAGCCATCAGAGGCGTTCTACTACTTCACCGCCAATGATATGGAGTTCGAGGTTGAGTTCTCGTTCGAAGACCGTGATGATAGCGGTATGAGACTGTCACAACCGTATTGGAAAATCCTGTATGGTCCGTCGGATCGTGGCGAATCCAAATGGGGCCCGACCGGTGCTGGTGGTGCTGGTGAAATCCTGTCCACGGTGATTGCCATCATCCAAGACTTCATCAAGCGTAAGCCCAAGATTCAGGTCTTCCAGTTCACTGCCAGCGGCGGATCGCACGTCCGTTTGTATTCCACCATGGTGCCGTATCTGGCTAACCGACTGAACTTCGACTACACCAAGCGTGAAAGCGAGTATGGTGGCTATGAATGGTTGGTCTATCCCCATGTTCCGTTGCACGAGACTGTGCAATACTCCGATGCCATGTTGGAGCAGTTGTTCGCTGCCATCTATCGAGACCGCACGTTTGCTCGTGAGACCTCGACCCCAATTGACGAATTTGCTCAGAGGTTGGAAGACGAGTATATCGATTATGTTCCCCCAATGGTGTGGTGGGAGCCTGGGCATCCAGATATCACCAGCACTCCAGAGTGGTGGGACGGCTTCAAGGTGTGGTTGGAGAAGCGGTATCGATATGTGGTTCGGAACATCCAGGCCGAGATCGGTGGGTATCCGGCACAAGTGATGCGAGAGATGAACGTAACGGCCCGGTGGAACCCGGCCAAACATGGTCTGGGTCTGTATTGGGCCACCCCAGGTGCGGACATCCATGCCTTTTCCGGCAAAGAGGGCCCGGAGTATCAGACTGTCCACCTGACAGCAGAAATCCAAGAGTCCGACATCAACTGGTTCGATACCATTCGCTCACGCCTGGACTTCTTCAACGGGGACGAAGAGCAGGAAATTCAACTCAAGCCTGGTGCGATGATCAAGCTGTTGGAGATCGATGACACCCTGTATACGCATGGCTCCCAGGGCTTCCGACTGAACGTGCAGCCCGGTGTGTATCCGTCCAGCACAAATACAACCGCATATGAATCGCTCAGTTCTGTTCAGACCCATACCCCAAAGCAGATCGCGATCAAACATGGTGTGGACGTCTCGGTGATCTCCAAACAACTGACCAAAGGCATCGCGGTCGAGCACGAGCACACCACCAGCCCATCAGAGGCTCGCCAGATCGCCCTGGATCACCTTTGGGAGCTTCCAGACTACTATGACCGCCTGGGCAGCATGGAGCGTCAGGCGGGCCTCACAGAGGGCCCTGCGGTGCCTCTACGGGTTACCCCTACGATGGTTAGGAGAGCCGCTGACAACAAATGCCAGATCATCGTGGAGATACCGATCCAACAGTTCCTGAATATGACCACCTGGGATCAGGAAAGCCGCGACATCATCATGAAGAAATCCCACTCGGTCATCGACTATAACCGATGGGCCAAGATGGGTGATAACTCAGATACGGCAAAGCGGTTCAACGCTATGTGGCAGAGACGGCATGAAGAGGAAACCGATGACCCCTATGAGCGGGTCTACGGGAACGATCTGATGCCATGGTTGACCATCTATCTGGACGATGATGGCAGTATGGGTCGCATCATGGGCCACGAGGGACGCCACCGGGGTTCTGCTGCAATGCGGGCTGGTGCCAAGACCATGCAGGTTGCCCTTCGCATCCATGCTGGCAAGAACATGTTCCCGGATCAATACAGTCCGGACTACTTCATCACACAAGAACATCTACCCAAATACGTCATAGGTCAGTTTGACAAGGACGTGTATCCGACCGGTGGTTGGAAAATCCTTGAAGGTGATCTCCAGAAGAGAACACGAGAGAGGTTTTCGAAATGACCAAGATGATCGATTTTATCGCTGGAAAGCTGACTCCCCTCACCGAGGATATCTTTAGTCTGGATGGTGATATGGGACCAATCAAAGTGTCTGCATCGCCGGTGCAGCAGCACGAGGTCAAAAAGATGATCGCTCGGGGCAAGGGTTTACGGATTCTGGTTGGTTCCGGGAAATTCAGGGATATGCTGGTCGTATGGGTTGGTGATTCGGAATCCGATGTCGGGGCAATCCATGAGACGGTTGCAGAACAGTTCGGTATGTCCATGATTGATCGCCATGTCCCGCTGGAACTGACCGTGAGTGGACAGATGCGGCTCACCACAACTGCGGTAGGTATCTTCGACACTCCGCGTGAGGTAGAGGACGTATTGGATCGAAACAAGGAATATCGGGCGATCTTTGGGTCCTACCGTGTCAACTATCGCAACCTACATGAATCCGACGTGTTCCAGCCCGAGCCGATTTCGGTCGGGGACGAAGTTTTGGCCGGAAAGTTCAAGAACAGCAAACGAGTCGTCAAGGGGTTCAAAACCGACAAACACGGCCAACCGGTATTGAAAACCGACAAGGGTGATACCCAACTGTTCAAACCACGAATCGCGAAGTTAGACAAATGAGACTCCAAGATATCACCGAAGGGCGGGATGCCCCACTCTACCATGGCACCAAGATGGTAAGCTTGCTGAGCATCCTATACCATGATAGCCTTGATAAAGGTATGTATTGGAATCGTCCCGGCGAACCAGATGGTCCCAGGCTGTCTAGAGCTTTTGTAACGGCCTGGTCATTTTCGGAAGATGATGGGGAAGGTCGTGATGGGGCGGTCTTAGAATTAAATCAAACACTTCTAGCACAACGGTATCGCATAGTTCCGTATGCAGATGTAGATGGACAGGGTGAAAATTGGTCAAATGAGTCCGAAGAGGTCGTCGTAACCAAGGCAATTGCACCACTATCGAAGTATCTGACTGGTATCTATATCCCACATGCAGCCATCCAGGCGATTCTAACTGATCCCGAGCAGATGGAGTGGTGGGCCGAAGTGGAACTTGCCGCTATGTATCCCACTGCCGATCACATCGAACAGGCATTGCTGAATTTGTCTAGACACCCCCTACGAAAGGACATGGACAACTTCATGTCTCATACCGGACCAAGGTAAATACCGGTATGAGATTCCTTGAATTCAACACGTTCGTTTCCACAGGCCGGTTCTTGACCGAACGGGATGTCATGAACGCTCCTGCAATCAAGCAGTGGGCGTTGCAAGCGGCACAGCGTGTTCAAAACCCCACGGCCCGGGCCTGGTTCCAATCCCAGGTCTACGATCACCTGATCAATCAGACCACCGATAGTTCCATGGTTCAGCGGGTTCGGGATTTGCCCCCGGAGGCTCCGGAATGGCTGGTTCAGAAGATGGATATGGGATCACCGGTCTTTACGGTCACCCCATCCAATGCATTCAATCTGGAGATGCAAACGGTCGCGGATTGGGTCAATGCATGGATCGAGGAAAACCCAGGTGCCCGCATCCCTCATACATGGGCCCAGGCCGTCAGAGCATCGGATGAGTGGCACAAGGACCTGGCTAAGGGCGCGACCTATGGCGAAGAAGACCCTAACGATGATGGACTAAGCACCCTCATGGAGTTTCCCGATGGTTTCAAATGGGTCATCGTATCCTCAGCCACATGCTTGAAGCGTGAGGGTGGTCGCATGGGTCACTGCGTGGGTGGATACCACCAGGATGTTGCCAGTGGCAACACCGTCATCCTTTCGCTACGGAGCCCCAGGAATACCCCACACTGCACGATTGAAGTGAACGAACCAGATCAGGTATGGTGGAACACCATGGCCAAACTGTCCCGTCTGATTGCGGCAGACAAACAGCGATCCGTGGATAACCCGAATCAACCAGAACTCGATTTTGGTATGACCACCCAGGTGCCAAAAACCCAACACGCCGGTGTGATCAATCAGATCAAAGGCAAACAGAACAAACCCCCGGTTCCGAAGTATGTGCCCTACGTTAAGGCACTGATGGATGCCTATACGTTTACCATGTCCAGCTATGGTCAGTCGGACTTGGAGAATGTGGGATACTACTTCCGTGAAGGGAAAATTCTTACACTGAAAGAGGTTGCCAAGCCATATCGGAAATATCCGTCGGGCAACGCCTGGGTGTTTGTGGAACAGACCTCAGAGTTCATCAGCCTAAAACTGGTCAACAAGTCATGGCAGCAACAGGTCAGCATCGGAGCCCACCCCACACGGGACAACCAGTTGAACAGCAGCTTCACGATCAATACCGATAGTCCCTTGCAGTTCCGACCGGAAGTGCTCGACCTGGTATCGACCTGGAAGGGAACCATCAATCCCGGCATGGCAAAAAGTCTGTCCGATTTCGACATCTATATGAGCTACCCCACGGGTGGCCATCTACATTCGAACGAAGAGATGCCGGAGACCGGATACAAATTCGGAACACCAGATGAGGTCTCTGATATCAAACTGGTTCTATCCGATATCGAACCGGTCATCACGATCTATCAACTTGTGAACTTCATCAACGACCGGAACTACCCGGCGATAGACTTGATGATGTTCGATGACAAGAACCGGTTTACTGGTGTAGCACCGGTTCACACTGGCAAGGACGGTAATAAGGTTCTGGGGACGCTCAGTCTGAAACGCGACACCTACACCAGATTGCCTGAATTGATGATGGCCATCTCTAAGAAGATCGGCATTGGCATTCAGAACTCCGATCTACTCGGTATTCAACCGGATGGCTCAGTGCGTGACAAGGCATCGTATGGCGAGGAGGTCATGGATAGCCAGAACGGCGACTATGTGTTCTTCGAAGCTTCGGAGGAAGACGAGGGTTATCCAACCCTATGGGTGTTCGATCAGATTTCCGAAAATATCCCGATTGCGTGTATCGAGTTCCTGGATAGCTATCGAAATCTCAAGAAGGCCAAAATCAGATCGGCCATCTATACGACCGATAGTTGGTCGGATGGGGGCATTCTCGGATATCTCCTGTTGTGCATACAAGAGTCTGGGCAATATGACGTCACCATGAGTGAAAGTGAACTGTCCGATTACGGATGGGTCGAGTATGAAGGCTCCTATTACTACTCCGGTGGAGCCGACAACATTCGGATCGAAGAGACTACCACAGAGACGGATTCGGAAGGTAACGATAACGTCACTGGGCCCAACGATATCCTGATGTATCAGATTGATGAAATCGCCGGTGGTTCTGAATTTGAATCCTACGGTCAGACCTACGCGGCTATCCTGGCCAACGGTCGATACCGGTATACCGATGAATCGTATGATGAAGATGAGAATGAGGTCGGGACCGAATACTACTGGGAACTGTCTAACGGACAGCAATCAGAGGTAGGATGGTTGGAGTTTTTCGGTTACGACCATCAAATGGTCAGAAAACTTCAACGTGGCAGCGACTAATTGACGTTTACCGATCCGGAGCCGTTGATTCGGCTATGACCGCAGGTATCGGCGTTGCCTTCGAAGTTCACTGGGATACCGTTGATCAACACGTTGCCTGATCCATTGGCGGTGGTCCAGTTACCAGAGCAATGGATGGCCGGAATCGGGCATGGTGGATGACCAGTTCCGATGGACCCGTCTACCGACATGAGGATGCCATTTGCGAAAACGGTGCCTTGTGGAATGGAGTTGATGGCTCCACCGGCATCGTTGACATCACCAAGACGTTGAGCTTTTCCCATGGTTGATCCCCCGACGTATTTATCGGAGGATCAGTTGTCTTGCTCAAGTTCGATGTTCCAGTAGACGTAATCGGCCCACGATTCGTGACCGAACGGACTGGGGTAGGATCGACCTTTCTCTCGCAGTTCCCATGCATTTGGGATGTATGGTTCCCGCAGGAGTCTGAGCTTTGCCTCTTTGGGCGTTCGATCAGCCTTGGCGAAGTTGACATCACGGTGGCAGGTGACCAGGTTCAACCAGTTTGTCTTGCCACCACGCGATGCGGGCATGACGTGATCCAAAGTCAACTCTGATATCGGATACTTGATGCCCGTATACTGACAGGTGTAGTCGTCCCGCAGATACACGTTGCCACGGTTGAACGGGGCTCGGTCTGGCATAGCTGCCATCTTGACCAACGCCACGACCGATGGAATACGAAACTCCGTGGTGCCGGTGTGAACGTAGTCATCATACTCGGCCACAACCGAGATGATCGGGGGCTTACCCTCGGCCATGCGGTTCCAGCCCTTGGACAGCCAGAAGAAGGCTTTGGTCCATGGGATGGTGGACAGCGGCTTGTAGCTCATCGGGATGTAGTCGGCATTCAACAACAGAACCCGACGGTTTGCCAACCGGGGAACAGATCGAGCTTGCTGCTCGTGCATGTCATCGAGATCGACCAAATCATCTTCGGTGGATACATCACCAAATCTGAGTGCTCGAATGCTGCTTTGCTTGACCATGAGCGTCCCCCTTTCGCCCCTTCTTACCAGGTGGGCATGGGTTTGTCAATGTCTTTTGATCCCAAACACCAGTCACCCTCGTGGTGGGTTGATCCCGATTATGTAGATGGTCGGCATGAGGATTCAAGAGCCCCCGAATCGTATACCATAGCCACATAGGGGGTGATAAATAGTAATCATGACCACATCGATCAGCAAAACCTTCTGCGTTCTCCCCTGGACTCATCAAATGGTTAACCCCAACGGCAGGGTTCAACTGTGCTGTGTATCACCCCACGATGGGTTTGGATCAGCTAATGCTCTCGACGAAGCGTGGAACAATGATACTATCCGACACGTTCGTGAGCAGATGATCAAGGGCGAGCAGGTGTCATACTGTTCCATATGCTATCAACGTGAGGCGCTTGGTAGAAATTCACCAAGAAACGAGTTCAATGGTAAATGGGCAAACGATCCAGAGATACAGCAAACCGTCGAACGTTCAATCGAAAATGAGTTCGTCGTAGATACCAGTCCACGATATTTGGATTTGAGGTTCGGTAACCTGTGCAACCTTGTTTGCAAAATGTGCTGGGGTAATAATAGCAGTCAGATCGAGAAGGATCATAAAAGACTATTCGCGCTGGACCCAGATGGATTCCAACAATGGATCGGTGATAAGCCCCAGGAATTTGATGGGATGGATTGGTATAACGATCAGCGGGTCTGGGAAATCCTCGACACCTATATGCCGAATCTGACCGATCTATACCTCACCGGTGGTGAGCCCACCATGATACAGGAGAACTCCGCATTCCTGCAAAAATGCGTTGATCGTGGGTATTCCAAAAACATCACCGTTCGCTATAACACAAATGCCACAAACGTCAACCCAACCCTACTGGAACTCAGCAAACATTTCAAAAAGACCGTGTTTGCATGTTCTATAGATGGAACCGGGTTGGTTCAGGAATACATCAGGCCACCGAGTAAGTGGAGCAGTGTTTTCAAAAACATAATGCGATTGGTGAATTTGTCCTATTCACATCCTATCGTCGTGCGGATTAACATGACCGTCCAGGTTTACAACATCGTAACCCTGACGAGAATGCTGGACGAGTTGTGGGAACTGCTAAAAGATCATGGCGTTGGTATACACGGCGTTGGTATATCTGTCAAACCCCTGCTGAAACCGTATAGACACAACCTTCAAAATCTACCCACTGGTATGAAAGCGCAACTCGTGCATGACATTACCGAGTGGAAAGAACGAACACAACTCGAACCCCAACTGTTGAATGGGCTGGATTCAATTATTACCCAACTGGAAACCGATGCAAGGCATCACATGACACTGGAAGACTATCTGGGATATGCGGACTTCGTTGATCAGAACAAATCGGTCAACATCCGGTCTCATCTTCCCGAACTGGTGACCATGCTGGAAACGTATGCAGACCGAAGAACATAACTCTTGCAGTATCTCTGAACCTGTGATATAGTGGGTTCAACAAGGAGATCAGACATGACCACAGTCGTTACCCCAGAGCAGATTCGCGAACTTCTCGGCAAGCACCCGGGATGGTTTGGTGTGACCTTCACCAAGAAGGATGGCAGCGAGCGTCGTATGACTGCTCAGATGGGTGTGCGCAAACACCTCAAGGGCGGGCAGGCCGCATACAGCTTCTCCGACAAGGGGTTGATCCCTGTGTGGGATCGCAACGCTGTGGTGAAAAATCCCGACGGAACCATCAAGGATACCGGCTACCGGTCGGTAAATACCGCTGCGATCAAGCAACTTCGTGCTCGGGGTCGCGTGTGGGAAAACCGTGAGGGTCAGATGGTCGAGGTCACTCAACGGTAACCCGCACAAGGGGGACTGATGAGCTACATCACGGACGCGATTACCCAACTCACCAAGGATAGAGTCGAGGTCCACAAACTTCGACTCCAACTGATTGCATACCTGAGACAGACCAACGATGCGGTCGGTGGTAACGCTATGATTCAAGAGTATGTCGATGGCCTGGGCATTCATGTGCCGGGTGGCCACGACTACCTGAATTATCTACCCGACCTGATTCACCTCAAATCGGTGCTGGCCCCGACCTGGACTACATCGCGATTCGAAAAGGTTGGGGACTTCTGGGCCATCAGCGTTCAGTCCCCAGATCAATCATACGATTGCAAGTATGTCGCAACCAACCCATTGTTCCCACTGGCGGTTTCGATCATAACGGCCCGCCTCATGGATTTTGGTAAAAAGATCGACGACATTGGCCCTGTCATTACCAATTCATGAAAAATCAACCGGTTATCGACAACGACTCATTTTGTTACATTCCCTGGACCCACCAGATGGTGCCAGGGAATGGTGCGGTGAATTTGTGTTGTCATTCTGGTAAGTCGGTTGGATCATTCCGAACTATAGAGCAGGATTGGAACAACGAAGTAATCCGCAAGATACGAGCCGATATGGTTGCTGGCCGACCGATTGCCGCTTGTCGGGGATGTGTTGCTCATGAAAAGTTTGGGAATTATTCACCCAGGATGCGCTACAACACCCGATGGCCAAAGTCGATCACTGATGAGCGAGTATTGAAGTCGATTGAAAACGACTTTCATGTGGAAGAGTATCCGGTATCGCTGGACATCCGATTCGGAAACCTCTGCAATCTCGTCTGCAAGATGTGTGAGCCAAAGAACTCCAGTCAGATCGGTAAGGATTTCGTCGATCTCCAGAAGCTCGACCCAGTGGGGTATGCCGAAGTCATTGGGGACTCAGGGACCTCTTTCGGCTACGACGGTGACATCACGGAAGAGCATTGGAATACGTTCGAACGCTACATGCCGTTCATCAGAACTCTTTACCTGGCCGGTGGAGAACCAACACTATCCAAAGACAACATCCGCCTGTTGAAGCGGTGCGTCGAACTGGGGTATGCGTCGAGTATTGCCATAACCATCAACACGAACATCACCAATATCAATACCGATCTGCTGGAGATGCTGTCACAATTCCACTTCGTTATGATTATCGCCAGCATCGACGGCATCCATCAGGTGCAGGAATACATCCGGTATCCCAGCAAATGGGAGACCATCGACCGAAACCTCAACAGGATCGCTGCATGGGCGGCGGAGCATGTCAGTCGCAACCTGACAATTGCAACCACGGTCCAGGTATACAACATCCTGAGTCTACCCCAGATTCTCGATCACTTCATTGGCGTGGCAAAGACACACGGGCTTGATCGGTTCAAATTCGAAATCATCGGACTGATCAGACCTGATATACTATCGATTCGCAACACCACCCCGCTTATCCGAGCCATCGGTAGGATACGCCTTCAAAACTGGTGGGATGCTCAGGATAACCCGGAACAGTGGTTCTTCGGTCAGGGGGAAGGGGTGAAGTCGGTTCTTGAGATGCTTCAAGGTGAGTCCAGGAACGACTCGACCAAAAAATTGTTGCAATACAGTAGGTTCGTGGATCAGAACAAGAAGTCGAAGTTAGAGACCGCCATCCCTGATTTATATCGACTACTGATCAGAGATGCAGGTTGACATGATGGAAGAATCGCCGTATATAGATGGTGTTGTCGATGTGGAGGTTTCCCGCGTCAGG